>LWDU01035163.1_pt1 | contig 334530 bp, 320 predicted proteins | sample 727161 | NCBI WGS metagenome assembly LWDU01 (sample SAMN04566230, study PRJNA314399) | hydrothermal vent metagenome | isolation source: deep sea hydrothermal plume seawater | place: Mexico: Gulf of California, Guaymas Basin | collected 2004-07-11 | reverse complement strand
CATATAGAGCTGGTGAGTTTGCGATCACGGCGATTATATTAAACGTGATTTCCTGGTTTGTGTAAGTGAATCCCCCGTAAATCTGCAACACTTTCATCCAGTCTTTTTAATGTAAGCTGGATACTCGCAGCCTTTTTCGGCTCAATCTTTTGCAGGTCAAGTCAGAACTTATCGAGCTATTCGAACAACCCTATGACTACGTCGGCTACAAATTCATAATTACCGGCACGATCATCCACATAACAGCCTGGATAGCATAAAGGTGAGCTATCCGCCCACCTCATACCTGTCCATCAAATCCCTCACCATGTGCTCGGGCATTGTTTTCTACTCCTGCGGCAAGATCTCACAAAACCCACAGTCACTCACTCACAACCAACACCACAAAAAACGTTAGCATTTGTCTGACACAAAAAGACAATGGACCTACAATCATTGCAGCTTGATCTGATTTTCTTATTTATCCCGCTTCCTTACTCTTGCACTGCTGTCGCGCTTGCTGTTTGTGACAGCATCCATAAACTATTAAGGAGTTTTGATATGAGAGAACTGACTGTAAGTGAGGTTGAATTTGTCAGTGGTGGGTTTAGTAATGGTACCAAGGTGCCGTTTATGAATAAGTTTATTGCGGGGGCGAATTGGCCTGGGGGTGCGCCGGGGGCTTTGGCAGGAATACATATCGCCTGGCAAATCGGGACGGGTATAGGGAACGCCGTAAACTACTTTAACCAGGAAGTATCAGGCATGAGCTTTGGCACCGCCATATACCGAACAATGAATCCAACCAGGATCAAATAAAGGAACTTAAGGAGATTCCAATGCCGAAAGACAGCTACGAGTTTACTTACATGAGCTCAGGAGAGAAACGAAAGTTGTTGATTGCCAAATGTGTTTTAGCTCTAATGATTGCTAGTGCTTTTTACATGTTAATTGCAAGCGATGCTACAACCCTTTCATCCGATCTGTTTAATGTAAGCTGGATACTCTCAGCTTTTTTCGGCTACCTTAATCTTTCCCGGGTAAAATCCGAATTAATGGAACTGTTCGAACCACCTTACATCTACGTCGGCTATGAATTCGTTACAATCGGCATGATAGTCAACATAACCGCCTGGATAGTATAAAAGTGTGCTATCCGCCCACCTCATACCTGTCCATCAAATCCCTCACCAAACCACTGCGTACAATATCGCTCCTGTTGAAGGAATGAATATGCACATTTGGGAGGCCCCTCACCCGCCGCACCGCATCAGCTAACCCGTTAGGGCCGCGGATGTCGCTTTGATCGATATCCCCATTGACGACGACTTTGCAGTGCTCGCCGATGCGGGTGAGGAACATTTTCATCTGGGAGATTGTTGTGTTCTGGGCTTCGTCCAGAATGACAAAACTATCGTTGCCAAACGTCTTGCCTCGCATAAATGCCAGCGGTGCGGCGACGATGCGGCCATGGCGCAAAAGGTAGTCCACGGCGCCAGCGCCCAGTCGTTCATTTAAGGCATCCCGAAAGGCTTCAATATAGACAGCGAATTTTTCATCGAGCGCCCCGGGTAAAAATCCCAGGTGTTCCCCGGCCTCCACAGCGGGACGTGTGAGGATAAGACGCTCGATTCGGCCGGTCTGCAGGGCTTCTGCTGCTATTGCAGACGCACAGTAACTCTTGCCGGTACCCGCTGGGCCGATGCCAAAGGTAAGACAATTGTTTTTAATTGCGCTGATATAACGTTGCTGGGATGGAGTTTTTGCTTCGAGAGCCTGGTAGCTTCGCTGAGGCGCGTAAGCCGTTTCTGTCTGTGGCGAGTTGACAGGCAGTGTATAGATGTCTGCGCTGTGTCGTCTGGATTGCCGTTCTTGCTGGTGCTGATGTTTTTTGTTTTTTCTCCCTTCGATTGATTTTCTTCGGTTCGCGGAACAGTTTACATGTGATCTTTTTGCCATCGTTGTACAAACACCTGTTGGTCAAAAATTGATTTTGTATGTGATCTGTATTGTAAGTGCCTTATCCTGCTACTGATAAAGCGTTCCGACGTGCACTCCTCTGGTTGGGTTAATGTAAAATTACACCTTCCATTTTGCACCTTCCAGAAAACAAATCAAGGGTCAGGTTTTGATTTTTCGCTCAACTTTGGTGTAAGTTTTTTAAGCCAGGTCAAACAGCCGCAGTAACCGCGATCTCAACAGTAAACTGCGGCGCAGCCAGTTTCGACTCAACACAAGCACGTGTTGGCGTCGCACCTTCCACCACCCAGGCGTCCCAGACCTCATTCATCGCTGCAAAATCAGCCATATCGGCCAGCCAGATATTCGCCGTCAACAATTGTGTTTTGTCCGTTCCGGCTTCAGTCAGCAGGGCATCAATCGCAGCCAAAATCGCCTCGGTCTGCTTACCCGCATCTTCACCCGGCGCCTTTAAGGCAACCTGGCCCGCTGTGGAAACCACACCCCCATGTACAACTGCCTGGCTCATACGAGCGCCACATTTAATTCTTTTGATCGTCATATCGAATACCTCTTGAGTTGATTGCTGGATGGAAAGTTATTTATAACCATAGTAGACCATAGTTATTGTTAGCAAAATAGCCAGCTCTGATACACCAGGAACACACTCGCTTGTGTCAGCAAGTTTCCATCAGACTGAACCAGCAAAGAGTCTACATACCCCCATGATAGCACCGCGTTTCATAACTAAAAGTTCTTAACTATCAATAAGATAACCTGACATTTCCTGTATTACTGTATATAATGACAGTAGTAAACATCACCCTCGCTAAATCGGGAAATCGACAGGGATAGCACCATGTTTTAACCGTTAGAACCACCAGAACCAGACGATTCATCGCAAGAACCTACACCTTCAGAAATTGTTCAAGCCAATTTCGCCAGACGCGTACGATGCGAGGAACTCGAGATACAAATATTGACCTCAGCGGTGCAAATCAACGCGGCTACTTATCACTTCATCACCCTGCTAGGTGAATTTGACGAAAATGGCGGCTGGCATGGCGACGGTATCCGGTCGTTTTCCCACTGGCTGAATTGGAAAATCGGTATGGGAGAAATGATGGGGCGTGAGAAGGTTAGGGTCGCTCGCGCTTTGGGTGATCTACCTCTGATTGATGCGGCATTTTCAAGGGGTGAAATCAGCTATTCAAAAGTCAGGGCCATGACAAGAGTCGCAACGCCAGAGAACGAATCTTTTCTGATGCAGATCGCCGAATATGGCACCGCCCAGCATATGGAAGTTCTCGTTAAAAAGTATGCACTCTGCAAACGCCTGGAACGCATAGAAAATTCGGACAAAAACGATCAATCTGAAGAAGATGCTTTACATGAAGAGCACCACGAAGAGGAAGCGCGTTACGCGGAATATAAAAAAGACAAAACGCTCAACTGGTTTCAGGATGAACTGGGGATGATCGAGATCAAGGTCCGTCTGCCCCCGGACGAAGGTGCCATTGTTATCAAGGCGCTGGAAGTTTTCACAAGGCCCGCCCTCATAATTCATCAAACTGCCTGGCTACTATGGCAAGGCTGACGTTACTCGCCGCTCTCAAATTCGTTTTCAGCTTCATGCTTATTTTCATTTTGCACATCGTTTTCCAGCATTCGAGCTCCTCTCATTATGTTTCCAAGCGCGTAGTTGCCTTCGTGGCAGGCATACTCAAAGACCTGGTCTTGGGTTTGTGGCCAGGGATATTCGCCGCTCCAGGGTTTCGTCCATATCGCTGGATCGTCAACGGTAAAACTGTAGAGCAATGTATCTTCGTCGATTCGTTTGAAGCGTTCGGTGACGTGCAGGCTTTCTGTTGCCAAAAACAGACCGGATTGCGTCGTAAAGTTCGTTGTATCAACGACGAGTGTGTCCCCCTCCCAGTGCCCGACGGAGTCTCCCATCCATTTGCGGATTTCTTCCGGTAAGTGAGGTTTGTTCAACCGGATTATCCTGGTGTCGTGAACCATCTCGTTAAGGATCAATACATGATCCTCAGTTTGAACAATCCTCTTAATGTTGTTGTATAGAACGGGCAACATGGGAGGACCGGCAGTCGACCCAAAACCCAGCAAACATCGCTCACCCAAAGGCCGCAGTTCGGGGTCGTCGTAGGGACCCTCGCCTTCTTCTTTCAACCACCAGGCCTCGCCTTTGTTGGGACGGAAAAAATTGAGCCTGGCACTTCGTTTATCCGTACCGACCTTGGTCATTTCCGGCATCCTGCCGTTAGATGGTTCGACAATGATCGAGGTGCGATACTTATCATCAAGCATGAAACCGCGGTCACCGACATCAATCCAGAATGTATTGTAACCGCCGACGTTGCCAGCGGCACTTTGGGAACCATCGCCGCCGACAGGAGGTGCTTCTCGGTTTGGGTCGCTGTCACTGGCGCTAAACGCGAGCCCTAACTCAACTCCCCAGGCAAGAAAATCTGCCACGTATTTATATAGATTCGCCGTCTCGCCCAACAACCTGGGTCTCTGCAGCGGGGTTAGCGTGGCAATGTTGTAATTACCACTGAGATCGGGGATTTCGTGCTTCGGCTTTTCGTCCTCTGCAACTAGCATTTGAGGTGATGTAAGCAGAAACGAAAAGATCAGACTAAATAGTATTGGTTCCGGGCTTCTTTTCATTATGGGTCCAGGATGACGGTGCTGAGAAAATTCTAACCCCGACGAACATCCATGTAAATTCGTTTGTGGCGGCGTGCGCTGTCATATCCAGCCCCGTCGAAATTATTCTCAGCGATCAACCCTACCGCGTGTAAACCAGCAGATCAGCATCATGACAGACATTGATCACTCAGGCTGGCTCACCTCGTTATAATGGGACAATACAGAACCCGTCATCAATATCATCCTGATAATTCCAGCGATAACGGAACATGGCCTTCGTAAGCGATAGGTGTGCTGTCCACTCTGCCACCAGCTCTCCGGATGCGTCGGCAAAATAGAAAATTGGCATCAGTTACTTTGGGCTGTGGTAAATCTACCTGACCACCTTGTAAACAGCGATAGTGTATACGCCTTTATCTTACTTTAGGAACATTTGTCCTCCAGCATTCGTAACAAGAAAGTTGATCACATCTCTCGGTAAATAAACCAATGCAATATTGCATGCTGACGCTGGCAGCTGCTAATCTGCTTGGCAGGGATAATTTCGATTGTCAGCAGGCGCTATTCGTTAGACACTGCCCGATTGTTCCCCTGGATATTAAGATGGCCCTTACCTTTCGCCCAAGTTCATAAACGTTAGGATGTTTAACTGTTTATTGAAGTTTGGCGTTTTCGGTTGGGACTGGAAACCAACTCAAAAGGGTTCAATCCATGACGCGTTTTTATTCTCATATTTCAGCGATCCTGACCGTTACAATTACCATCCTCTACAGTGCCTCAGTACTGGCGCAATCCATTGACGACGCTGCGCTTGCAGATGAATCCAGTACCGAGTGGCTCGCGCACGGTCGCACCCAAAGTGAACAGCGATTCAGCCCCCTTGACCAAATTAACGCCGCCAATGTCACCAATCTGAAACTGGATTGGTTTCTTGACTTGCCAACCGCCGTGGGGCTTGCTGCGACACCACTGGTGTCTGACGGCGTCATGTATTTTACCGGGTCACACAATGTTGTCAGCGCGGTCAATGCTCGTAATGGCAAACTGATCTGGCAATTTGATCCTAAAGTCGGAGAAAACTCCGGTGATCGAATGAAAGTTGCCTTTCTGCACGGCAGTAGAGGCGTGGCGTTATGGAATGACAAGGTCTACACAGTCACCAGAGACGGCTATCTGATTGCCCTTAGCGCCAGCACTGGCAAGGAAGTATGGCGTGTATTGACAGTAGATCCCACCAAGGCACTTTATATCAGCGGCGCACCCAAGGTCTTTAAAGGCAAGGTATTGATCGGTAATGGTGGTACCGAGAATGGCGGCACGCGGGGTTATGTTACTGCCTATGACGCAGAAACAGGCAAGCAGGTTTGGCGGTTTTTCATTGTTCCAGGCAACCCTGCTGATGGCTTCGAAGACAAGGCCCAGGAAATGGCCGCAAAAACCTGGACGGGGCAATGGTGGAAATACGGTGGCGGTGGCAATGCCTGGCATGGCTTCACCTACGACGAAGAATTCGACACCCTCTACATCGGCACCGGTAACGGCGCACCGTGGAATCGAAAAGTACGCAGTCCTGGTGGTGGTGACAATCTGTTTTTATGTTCTATCGTCGCCCTCGACCCTGATACCGGCGAATATCGCTGGCACTATCAAACGACGCCAGGGGAAACCTGGGACTATAACTCCAATATGGATATTGTTCTGGCTGACCTGAAGATAGCGGGAAAAAACGTTAAGGCTATATTACATGCGCCGAAAAACGGCTTTTTCTATGTTATCGATCGCGCCACTGGCAAGCTGATTTCGGCTGAACCTTTTACGGACGTATCCTGGGCATCAAAGATAGATTTGAAGACAGGCCGTCCGGTGGAAGTTCCTGGTGCCCGCTATGAGAAGGAAGCGGTCATTGTCACCCCTGGCCCCCTGGGTGGTCATAACTGGCCATCTATGTCTTTCAATCCTGAAACCGGCCTCGCTTACATACCCACCATCCATCAGTACTGGAAATATGACGACGACGCTGTAGACAAGGAATCCTGGCAACCACCTAACTGGCAAGATGCTGCTCCGATTCACGGCTCCGCAGTAGATTTCGAGCAAATGGATTATGAACCGGGCGCTGCACGCGGCTCAATACAAGCCTGGGACCCCATTACCCAAAAACGGGTATGGCAGAGAGAATTGCCCGTATCCTGGAACCCGGGCACGCTTTCAACATCTGGTGATCTGTTATTCCAGGGCCGGGCTGATGGAGAATTTGTTGCTTATCACGCCTTAACCGGTAAAACACTCTGGCAGTCAACCGTAGGTCTTGGCATCGCAGCACCACCTATCACCTATTCTATTAAGGGGCGTCAATATGTCGCCCTGCTGGTCGGGTGGGGTTCTGTAATGGCGGCCGTTGGCGGCAAGGAAGCTTCTGATTTAGGCTGGGATTATCGTAAACATATACGCCGCCTGATGGTCTTTTCGCTATCAGGTAAGCTCGACATGCCATCGCAGCCACCTCCTACGGTCGCTGTGCCATTAACTGCGCCTTTTTTTGAAGTAGACAAGGATTTCGCCACGACAGGTGAAGATATTTTTGGTCAATGCGCCTGGTGCCATGGTGGAGCCGCCATTGCCGGTGGGTTGGCACCTGATCTGCGTACATCTCCCATGATCTTGTCTGAGGAGGCATTTGCGGATGTGGTAAGAAATGGCGCTAAACGCGCCTTTGGCATGCCTTCATATCCTGCCTTGTCGGACAGTCACCTCAATTCACTACGGCATTATATTCGCGAGCAAGCGGATCTGGCATTGGCGCAAGATCCTGGTGGCTAGATTGTTTAGACAAAACTGATCACCGCGGACACAAATAGGTCGCAGCTGAAGCGACAGATGAATTGATCGCGGTTTTAAACTGAGCTCAACGGCTCAAACGGGTCTTCAACATTGATATCACCACATGCCATTGTGCGGTGGCACCATGCGTGTCATCGCGGACATCACTGACCCCGGTGGCGTACTTTACCGTGGTAAAAACTCGGTAAGCGCTCGCTTGTCCACCACAGGTCTGGATACAAATGCGTCCTAGACGGTCTGGTGGATTGTGTTCAACAAGCCATCCAACTGTTACATGCAAAGATTACCGGCGCAACCGGTGAGACTGTCGCCCAGATCAGGGGGCTTGCGAAATCAAGGCAACCAGAGAGGGTGGATTGGGCCGGTAGCGCCAGGATTTCCCATGGGAGCAAAAAGACATGAAAGCCATCACTTACTCAAGATACGGGCCACCTGACGTTCTGCAACTCAGGGAGGTAAAAAAACCCGATCCGATGGACGATGAAGTGTTGATAAGAGTACGGGCGGCGGAAGCGACAAAATCCGATTGTGAGATGCGCAGTTTTAAATACTCAGTGAAGTGGTTCTGGCTGCCCCTGCGGATTGCACTTGGCGTGAGAAAACCAAAATGACAGATCCTCGGTGGCTATTTCTCTGGAGTGACAGAAGCGCTCGGGAAAGACGTTGAGGATTTCTCCGTGGGCGATGAGGTTTTCGGCGCCGCGAGGCTTCGGCTGGGTGCCTATGCCGAGTATGTCGCCTTACCGGCAAACTACCCCATTGCTGCCAAGCCCATGAATATGAGTTTTGCGCAAGCCGCGGCAGTACCACTGGGTGGGCTTAATGCGCTGCATTTCATGCGACAGGCAGAAATCCGGGCAGGGGAAACGATATTAATCAACGGCGCTGGCGGCAGCATCGGCGCGCACAGCGTGCAGATTGCAAAATCCATGGGCGCGGAAGTCACTGCCGTTGACAGCGCCATCAAAGAAGACCTGTTGAGACGCATTGGAGCGGACCATTTCATTGATTATACAAAGGACGATTTTGTACGCACCGGCCGGACCTATGATGTCATTTTTGACATGATGCCGGGGAGTTCGTATAGCGCCTGTATCAAGGCGCTCAATCCCAAAGGCCGCTATTTCTCTGGTAATCCCCGTTTATCGGTCATGCTTCGTTCGGTTTTTACAACCCGATTTACAAACAAAACAGCCGGGTTTGCATTTGCGCGGGAGACCGTCAAAGAACTGTTAGCGCTCAAGGAGATGATTGAAGATGGAAAAATTGGATCAATCTGGCAGTTGCGGTGCCAGTGTGTATCGCAATACTCTAGCCGCAACAACAAGTAGGTATCTTCTTAAGTACTTATGGAATCGATGTCCCCGTTTAACTAAACAAAAAACCAACCCAGTACTGTACCAAGGACTCGCTGGACTATACCTACAGGTGCAATGATGAACTTATCGAGTATTTTATCATCTGCCTCATCACCCATTTGCTTAAGCGTATTATTCAATAGCAACAGGTCAGATACCATCAACGGCAGAGGCGCTTCTTCGGGCTGATATGTTGCTCCAAAGGCATAGTCAATCCTTGCAGAGCTGGTCATTTCTATATGGGTACCCAAGAGGGCACTGACTTGATGTTCCTCCGCAAAGACCAGTAACTTCTGGATACTGATTTTAAATTGCTTCCAATCGTTGATGTAAAGTCTGCCAGGATAAAATGTATCGCCTGTTAACAACCAACGGGTTTGAGTATCATAGACGGCGATACTTTCATCATGATGACCGGGAATTGGGAACACTGTCAGTTTTCGATTCCCCAAATCAACAACGGTCTCACCATCAGGCCAGTTGGCAAAATTAAAATACTCAATGATGGCAGCTTCATTTGCTTCAATCAGAATAACATCTGCCTTGTTTCTAAATTGCGCATCCCCGGCGCGATGATCCAGGTGACTATGAGAATGTGTCACCAGAATATCCATCTTGCTGATACTATTTTCAGCCTTCCATTTACTTACCAATTGTTGGATGGTTTCGTAGATAGGGAACTTGTCAGGATCTTCGGTAGCGCCTGTATCCTGGATAAAGACTGTATGCTCTCCAAACAGGACATAGATAAATGGCGCCTCTACATTGATACATTTATTTTGTCTCAAGATAAAAGTATTGTTGTTAACCTTGAGCCGATCAATTGCCGGTTCAGTGTCTAAATCACAATTCTCTGAGCCGTGGATCCATTTTCTATCTGACACAATATCTGTAAAATCTGCATTGACAGAGGATGTCATCAAACTAATCAGCAACAATGAATACTTCATTGGATTCTCAATCTAGGATATTTTCAAGCATGTCCTGTGCGATTTTCGATAATCAAGCTGCGACCGATAATTGGTATAAGCCATTGCAACGATGCTTCTTTGGGCCTGTTCACGCACTGACACCAGCCTGAACCAATGAAAAGGGCCACCAGCAATTGACGGCTCCGGAACTGTGGAATCTAGAAAACAGGTCAGGGTGAACGAAGGGAACTCAACCCAGTTAATCCTTCTTGGTTTTTTCTGATAATACCTGACATGCTAATTCTCCAGCTTGTTATCAAAACGGTCTATTTACTAATTCAACCTGGTCGTCATCCGCCTGGTCTGTTCGAAATTCCGCCCAGACTGGCAAATGATCCGAGAGTTCCTTCTTTCAGTTTTCATCTTGTTTCCGTAGACAGGGTGATGTCAACACTTTCCGGCCGTCCCGATTTTCTGCAAAAACATGGTGGCGTAAGAGGTGACTCGATTAGAGACGAAGACCACGATAGCGATGTCGGTCAAATAAGTTTGTTCCTTCGTGACCGATGGGGAGGCACACCGATTGGGGATGCCCGTCGCCATGGTCACAGTCGTGTTGCCCAACTGTTAGAGAACCACATACCTGAGGCGTCCCAGTGACGGCTGAAATCTAGGGAGTCGGAGTGAGTGACCCGGGTTTAACGGACAGTCAATTAGACCACTTCCGAGCCTATCACTTTAAAAAAGAACCCCACCGAAGCGGGGTTCTCTGGACAATCTGGTGACCGGGATCAGTCGCTGTCACTGTCCGAGTCGTCATCGTCGTCGTGCTTAGCGCATTTCTTGATGGCTTTCGCTTCTTTCTTGGTGATGATGTTATTGCGCTGCAATTTTTTCAGCAGACGTTTCACAGCACGTTCGCCACCGGTATCAAAAGCGTCAGTCACAAAGTCGGCAATGCTGGAACCGCTGGAGAGCACGTCGTTGGCCACTCCGGAATCACAGCTATTGACCACGACGGTCGGGCCGAGGTCCGACCGCGGGTGCGCATCGGAGTCGTTCGGTACCTGATCGCCGTCAATGTCGTCATCACAGATATCACCGATGTTATCGCCATCAAAGTCTTCCTGACCTGGGTTGGCGTCGTTCGGGCAGTTATCGACGTCGTCATCGACTCCGTCCTCGTCAATATCCCGCGTGCAGTCGAGTACCAGTACCAGGTCAAGTGCCGGTGGCGGTATCGGTAGTACCGGCGTCTCGACGAATTGCTGCGTCGGATTCTCCGGGGACACGCAATCCAGCGCTTCGGTTCGCACCTTGTAGAACCCGGTCATGACGTCCCAACGGAAGAAGCCGTCTGCGTCGGTCAGGTCCGGATTAATGCGGTTCGAAGGCGACATGACAGCCGAGCCGTCAGGAACGGCGCTAAAGGTACCTTCCTCGCCGGAAGATGAGCGCAGCAGGGTCACCGTTGCGCTCGCCACCGGTGCGCCCGTGGTCGTGATCACCTGGCCGCTTGGATCGATGTAGATGTCAAACTCGATGAATTCGTCTGGCATGGTGCCGGGGCAGTCGATGAAGATGCTGACACGGGCGACGCCGGTGTTCGGTTCAAGCGGGTCAACTATCGCGCTGTAAACTCCGTCTGGATTTTCGGCCATGTCGCCGGTAGCCACCTCCTCGCCACTGCCGAGCACGATCGTGTAACTGGCAGCGCCGTCGATACAGCCTTGCGTGGTCAGCAGGAGATCATCATGCCAGTAAACCGACGGAAGCCCGCTTTCGCCCGTGAAGTTTGGCTCGATCGCTGTACCCGTTTCCGGCGGTGTCGGGCTGGTGAATTGAAGGTCTATCACCTGAGTATAGACTAAGAATGACAAAGTGAAAATGCGTTTAATAGTTCTATTCTGTTATCAACGTTGGTACAGCAACAGATAAGTATCAATGCGACCCTATGACTCACAGCATCGTCAGGATGAATAAGCCGTTCGTTCTGTCGCTGGCGATGATGTTACCAGACGGGAGGAACGGGTACACGCTCCAGGCGCCGTCAAATGATGCGCTAGCGCTGTCAGGATAGGTGTCAAAAAATGCGATTTCCATTATTTCGCTGTTCGACAAGTCACCGAACTCGAGTACCCGCACTCCGGAGGTGTAGTTCGCTTGGAATACACGATTTCCGACTATGTACATATTATGATCTATCGACGCAGTTGCAGCTTCGTAGGTAGAAACAAATACGGGTGCATCGAGATCCGTGACATCGAAAATCAATGTACGGGTTGGTGCGCTGAAGTTTGTCTCGTCAGCCTCGTCACCCAATAGGAAGTACCGATGGTCTTCGGTCAACCACCCCTGGTGGGCAAATCCGGCTTCCGGGTAAATCGTCGAGGAGATGGTAAATGGCGCCGCTTTGATACTGACATCCGCGATACCGACATTATGCTGGTTCGACAGATTATTCCTGTTTGAGTTAAAACAGATTTCGCTGCCGGAGTGATCGGGATCCGGTCCCTGGTAAACAACACACTGCGTATCATGAATATCGGCTTCGTCGTAGCAACCGGCGAACATCGGATTGTTCGGTGTCGATATATTGATCATATGCAATCCTTCGTTACAGGTGTCTGTACCGACGGCATAGGCGAAACCCGTTGCTTCGTTGATGGCGACGTTGTGCGCGTTGCCGAAGTCACTGTAGATGCCGTCGGCTGTGAACGTCTGCGCTGACCCGACGCCTCGCAGCCGGGTCAGGTCAAACACCTGCATGCCATGTGCACCGGCACCGTCAGCCACGACATATGCGTGGTCCATGTAGACCTTGATATCCCGCCACGCTGAGTCCACAGTATTGGTCGCCATGTGCCCGAGATAGATCGGGTTGTCGGGATCAGTCACATCGACAAATGCAGTGCCGTTCGTCAGACCCATGAGAGCGTATTCATCGCCCGTTTGCGTATCAGCCCAACCCCAGATGTCATTGCCAAGGCCACCGCCCATTGCGTCAGTGGCCACTCTCTTGCGCAACGAAATTCCCGAACACGCGAAGTCACCGGCCATGTCACCGGTGCAGACTTCGGGTCCGGTAGTGAGTTCCGCAGGTGGTGGTGGTGGCGGGGGCGGTGAAGTGGTATTGCTGCTATTGCTGCCGCTGCTACATGCAACGCCGAAAAGTGTCATAGACAATACTGCATATCGCCAAAACTCTGAAATCATAGTTTTGCCTTCATTATTGTGTTCGCCGGTAACTGCGCCCGTGTCCTGGCCGATTCCCATGTTCGCTACTCTTGCCATTGTTACGGAAGCATAAATATTTTCAATATCGGCTATCGATCGGCAATGTAGAGGATAAGGAACACAGCCTGAAAGTTTCCTCATGCCTTCTGTTGAGTACGCCCGGGTCGGGGATCACCCATACGACCGAGAGGTGACTGGGCACGCAGGCCACCATCGACAACAATAGACTCCCCGCTAACAAACGAGGACTCGTCGCTAGCTAACCACACGGCAACGTTAGCTATCTCCTCCGGTTGACCCAGTCGCCCAAGCGCATGGGCTTTTAGATTGACCTCCAGTGCTGAGGGATCTGCCATCATTCGCTGAACAGGTGGTGTGCTGATTGTCCCCGGACAAATCGCATTGACCCTGATACCGTCCGGTGCGTGATCGGTTGATAGCGCCCGGGTCAGATTGATCACCGCTGCTTTACTCGCAGCGTAGACAACGGCATTGCCATCACCATGGAGGCCAGATATGGACGCCGTGTTGATGATAGAACCACTGCCGTTGACCAGCATCTGTGGCACAGCAAATTTGGCTCCGAGAAAAACCGACCTGACGTTGACGCCCATTACCAGATCCCAGTCTTCTACCGTTAGGTTGACTGCGTTGCCTGGTCGCAAAGTGCCCGCATTGTTAAAAAGCACGTCAAGACGGCCAAAGTGAGCCACGCATTCTGCGACCATTTGTTCAACGGCGCTTTCTTCCGACACATCAACTGCAACGGCCTGGGCGGCCCCACCAGCATGAACAATTTCGGCAGCAGTCTGCTCTGCCTTGTGAAGGCGAATGTCTGCGACAATAACACTGGCCCCTTCGGCAGCGAAGCGGATTGCACTGGCAGCGCCGATTCCTGACCCGGCACCAGTGACGATAGTAACTTTCCCTGCTAACAGCTGCGACATGTGTCTCATCCTGAATCTGACATTGGGCACTAGTTTACTTCAACCCGGATGATGAGAAACACGGAAAATGAAATTATTTGGTGGTAATTCCAGGCCGGACATAGGCCCGATGGGTTTCCGGTAACAGCTCACTAACGCGGCACCTTCGACATCAGGTAGAACACCAGTGGAACTGTGACAGGAAACAAACAGACCATGATGATCGCTCCCTCCCAGAAAGCGGCTTGATCCAGCAGCGTTGCTGGCGCGAACGTTATGTTCCAAGGCTCAAAGTAAGCGCCGGAGTACAGATAAGGATAGTTTGAGAACCGAACATTCATACTGCCCATCCACTCTCGAAGGCGAGTCAGCCTTTCATCATCAGTCAACGCCGTCAGCGGCGGAACCGGAATACTGCAATGACATTGGATAATGCCAAAGAGTATCAGGTCAGTTGTGTTCGGTTGGTCTCCGCCTAAAAAAGGACCATCCGATGTTGCAAGTTTCTCGTTCCAGTACAGAAACTGCACCGCAAAGTCCTCCGGGTCCCTGTAGCCAACCGTCATCACACGGAAACGGATCAGAATGAAAAAGTAGAACGTCGAAAAACTGCGCCAGAAGTTCCTCCAGAGTCTTCTCAGGATAAAAGGATGTGGATCACCAGCGAGACTGAAACGGTGAAAAAATCTAGTCGCACTATCTGCGCGATGCATAACACCCTGCCATGCAGTATAGATGGCCTTCATATCCGCAGGGTCTATCGTCCCAAAACCAATGCGTTGCAGAATCTCAGCAGATTCCAGTTGCCAATCGTCATCATCGACCCGGGCCGCAGGCATCATCACACCCCATTTTTTCAGAACTTTGAGAGGTGTTGCGGTGGTTAAAGTATGTTCGATACGTTTTTCGTACAGACCCAGCAGTACTGCCTGCACCCATGGTGAGTGAGTTTGTCCATAAACCTGTAAACGCAAATTAGTACTCCGTCCTTCTTAGTACCTGTAGCTTTACCACGCAGCTGAGTACCCACTGATCCGTATTTCGTTTTCAATCATCAGACTATACCTGTAGAGGTGATCTATGCACCTGTTTCCGATTTGTACGGCTTGTCCAGTGGTGATGCGCTATTCAGATCATTGTACCTTGGTTCTCCGCGTCGGTAGCGCTTGAAGTGGGTCATCCGGCCACGGGTGCTTCGGGTAGCGGCCTTTCATTTCCTTCCTGACCTGATGGTAGGAGGATCGCCAGAATCCCGCCAGATCCTGGGTAATCTGAATCGGACGACCGGCCGGAGAGAGCAAGTGGACAACAACGGCGACCTCATTTGCCACCAGGCGTGGTGTTTCTTCACAGCCGAACATTTCCTGTAGTTTTACTGCAAGGATCGGGGGTGAATGTTGATAGTCAATAAGAATGTTTGAACCCGAAGGCACTTTGAGACGCGTCGGTGCGAGGGTTTTGAGCTCTGTCTGTTCATCCCAGGTTAACAATGACTCCAGGATGGATGCGAGATCAAGTTTCCTGATATCACCCAGGGTGGTAACCGGGTCGAGAAAGGGTGCCAGCCATTGTTCAAGTTGATCCCTGAGGTAATCGTCATCGACCTGGGGCCAGTGGGGTTTATTCAGGGTATTGCCCACCAGCGAAACCCGCGCCTGCCATTGCCTTAGGTCTGGTGTCCAGGTCAGTGTGCCGAGGTTAGCGTCGCGTACATGACTGATCAACGCAGCATTCTTGATCTCGACGGGCACGGCCAGGAGAGTCTTCCTGGTAATCACATGTTTGCCGATCGAGGCTCGTTCCTCTGCAATAAACCGTTTCGATTTATCTTCCCACTGCGCCACGGTGTGTTCTGTCTTCAGATGCGCCAAGGCGTTCCCGAACAGCTCTTCGTCCAGACATGCCGCAGATCGAATGGTGTCACCTTTACTATGGGCAAGCCCACCGACGGCAGCCACCGCTAACCATCTATGTTTACCGAGGCTCTGGCTGCCAGCCAGGTTTGCGCTGCGTCCATTGGCGAGTTGGTAACCCCCTGAATGTCTTTTTCGCGCGATGCGATCCGGGTACGCGCAAGCCAGCAAGTAGCCTTCAAGCTGGGAACGAAGCACCGTAAACGAAGACTCTTCAACCGGGATCTGTGATATCTGTTGTTCAAACTGCCTGGCAAGATCACGAGTTCTCTGCAACCAGCCCCGGTGCTGACGTGGGCAGCTGCGCTCACCCGTTAGAATCTCTATCCGGTAACTGATATCGGTGTGCTCCTGGAAGGGATCACGATCGGACAATGCTGCTGCCATAAGACACGCCGTGTTGACGACACTGATCGCTTTACTACAGATGAGCAGGTGGGCGATCCGAGGATGTGTTGGCAGAATCGCCATGGCCTCACCAATCGCGGTGAGACCGGGTGTACTCGTGTGTTCCTGCACTGGTCTGACAGCACCAAGCTGCCGCAACAAAGCCATCGATGTCTGCCATTGGCCGTTCGAAGGAGGGTCCATCCAGTCCAGCTCGCTCGGATGAGAGACACCCCAATGCAGTAGTTGCAGCGCAAAGGGCGCGAGGTCTGCATGGAGGATCTCAGGCGTGGATTGCAGTGCAAGTTGCTGCTGTTGGTCTTCAGACCAGAGCCGGTAACATCGCCCTGGTCGCAACCGACCCGCACGACCTAACCGCTGGGTCGCCGAAGATCGTGAGATTTTAACCGTGTGTAGTCGCGTCATCCCGGTTGCCGGGTCAAATCGCGCTTCTCTAGCCAGCCCTGAGTCAATCACAACATCGATCGCTTCAATCGTCAGGCTGGTTTCTGCAATATTTGTGGCAAGTACGATTTTACGCACACCCTTGCCGGCTGGCGCAATGGCGGATTGTTGTTCGGCCAGGCTGAGATTGCCATACAGGCAATGGACTTCCAGTCCCACCGGCAGATTTGTCAGAGCATCTCGCACCCGGCCAATTTCACCCTGACCCGGCAGAAAGACCAGCATACTGCTCTGGGGGTTGTCCTTGAGGGCAGTTCGGATCGTGATCAGGATGCGGTCGACAATTCGATCTCGCGGTTTGCTGGCACCGGTATAGATAACCTCTACGGGAAATAGCTTTCCCTCGCTGGTGATGACCGGAGCGTGAATAAGTTCTGCGATCTTCTTGCTGTCGAGTGTCGCGGACATAACCAGCAGCTTCAGGGGGTCTGAGTCCCTGAAAATTGATCGACCTTTGAGGCATAATGCAAGGGCAAGGTCCGAGTCCAGATTGCGTTCATGAAATTCATCAAAAACGACCAGTCCCGCCTGTTCCAGCGATGGATCCTGTTGCAGCATGCGAGTCAGTATGCCCTCGGTAATCACCTCGACCTTGGTGGACTTGCTCACCCTGGTTTCCAGGCGCATTCTGTATCCGATGGTTTCGCCGACGGGCTCATCCATAAGCGCTGACATGCGTATTGCTGCTGATCTTGCTGCGATCCGGCGAGGTTCCAAAACAAGAATTTTCCTGTCACGCAGCCAGGGTTCAGCGATCAGGGCCAGAGGTACAATCGTGGTTTTACCCGCGCCAGGTGGTGCCTCAAGAACGACCTGGTCAGTTTGTTTGAACTGGCGTTTTACTTCATCGAGGATTTCATCAATGGGTAATCCGGACCTGGTAGCTGGGCTTGCAGACATAGGATTCAGGTTGGATATATTCCCGGTGAGTGTGCGAAGAATCGATTAACTGTCTAGGCATTTTGGCACAGACACACCGTCAAGACATCGACATTCCGCGATACCTTGATTTTGCAGCATCCTCGCAATGTTCACGAAACTGTCATACACCGCCAGCATAGGTTCGGCCCCATTAATTTGCGAACCAACGCAGTCTGTTAAAAAACCCATACACAGCGGCTAAATCAACTTGCAGTTAGCCCGGTGGTCAAGCATTGTACGCACCTTTAAATTAGGATATCTGATACATGACAACAGATTCCAAAGATCTGAACCTCGCACTTTTTTGCGATTTTGAGAACGTGGCCCTCGGGGTTCGTGACGCCAAATATGCAAAGTTTAATATCCAGTTGGTATTGGAGCGGATCCTGCTGAAAGGGAGCATTGTCGTCAAAAAGGCATATTGTGATTGGGAACGCTACAAGGATTTCAAGGCGACAATGCATGATGCGGCATTCGAATTGATCGAAATCCCGCATACCAGGCAGTCCGGTAAAAATTCGGCGGATATTCGAATGGTAGTAGACGCCCTGGATCTATGTTACACCAAAGAACATATTGATACGTTTGTGATTATCAGCGGCGATTCCGATTTTTCACCCCTGGTCAGCAAACTCCGCGAAAATGCCAAGACAGTGATCGGTGTGGGTGTGAAGAATTCAACTTCGGAACTGCTCACCAACAATTGTGATGAGTTCATCTACTATGATGACCTTCAGCGGGATGCTCAAACCATCAAGCGGGTGCGAAAGAAGCCAGCGATAAAAAAGCCGACTAAAAAAGACGGCACCAGCACAAATAATCCTGATCTGCCCAAAAAGGAAGGAGCCTCAATCGACGATGCAATCCAGCTGATTCTGGAAACGGCAGAGGGCCTGTTGTCAGACAAGGGTGATGGAGAAAAACTGTGGGCATCAATGGTTAAACAAACGTTGAAGCGTCGGCGCCCGGGTTTTAATGAACGATTCTATGGCGCCCGTTCATTTAGTGATTTATTGGAGGAGGCAGAAAGTCGTGGTTTGCTCAAGCTGGAGGCTGATGAGCGATCCGGAGGTTACACTATCAAACTGACAGAATACAAAAACTGAGCATACCTTAATACGATCCTTGCTCCCCACCATGGATTGGCAATATCCTGATGCAGGAAAAGGTGCAAAAGAAACTCAAATGAACGATGTGAACCGGGAACAAACACAACGTGCGAAGAACGCCATACTGGGCGCTTTCGTCGCTGACGCCGCGACGATGGGTATGCACTGGCTATACAGTCAGCGACGTATTATTGAGCTCGCACCAGAGCATCCCGAATTCAGGGAACCCGATGAGCAGGATTTCGTTGGTAATGTCGGCTATTTCGCCCATGCTGGCAAGACCGTTGGTGAGTTCTCCCAGTACGGTGAACAGGCTTGGGTAATGCTGAATTCGATGACAATGAATAATGGTCACTACGAAAAGCACCATTATCAGGATGTCTTCAGGGATCACTTCGGCTATGGCGGCCAATTCCGCGGCTACATTGATCGGCCGACCCGGGAAACACTCGACACTATATACCGCTCGGAATACGATGCCCTTGAGAAAGCGGGCCGAATCCCATTTGATGGCGACCGTAAGCAAAAACCTGCAATTCTCATCAAGATGCTAGCGGCGGCGAAACAATATCGCGGTGAACGACTGAAACAACAAGCGGAAGTAATTTCTGCGGCTTTTGAGGATTCAGGCGCGTGTCTTAGTTATGCACTTTCGTTGATAGACGCACTGCAGGGGACAGACGATTTCCCAGGTGCAAAGGATGAGCAGCTTCCGGCAATCAGCAAACTACCTGTGTTGATTGCCCGTTACTCAACCGCACCTGACCTGCATGAGCGTGCTATCAGTGCCGTCAAGGTAACGAACAATACTGCGCGCGCACTGGACTATGGCATGATCTGTACAACAGTACTTTCTTCGCTTGTTAACGGATATAGCATTACTTCGGCAATTAACTCCGGACTACAGACTGCCCACGACGAAAGCCGCGACCAATTGTCGACCGCCTTGTCAAGAAATTGCGGTATCTCCGAGTTGACGAAAGAGTTTGGCTTGCATTGTGACCTGGGGTCCGGCATGAGCAGTATACTATTTAATCTGAAGTCCAGTGTTGGCTATGCGGAATCGATCCGCAGCAATATTTTTGCCGGGGGCGATAACTGCGGCAGATCGATTATGTTGGGGGCGGCTTTGGGTGCCGTGTATGGTGTTGGGGGTGACAAAGGTATTCCGGATGCTTGGGTTACAAAAGTCCATGGTCATGAGAAATTAAAGCGCAATATTGATGGTTTATTCACTTAGCACCCCTGTTATTGAGTGCCGGGTGCGACGACATCAAGCTTGCCTATGAGAGTTGAAATTAGACACCGTCATTCAATCTGGAAATTTGACGCGTAAGACGGTTTTGTTTACGGTGACAAGATCCGTTGCACGTCACAAAATGAACAGGAATTCATCGTCATGAGCGAAGCGAAAGTTGTTAAAACAATCAAAGCATCCGCGGACGCGGTATGGGAACAGCTCAGCGATTTTGGGGGTATAAAACCCGGCGGCGCAATTGAGACTGTGAGTGTAGAAGGCGAGGGGATAGGTATGGTACGAACCATGAACCTGAGCACAGGACGTGTAGTGGAGCGATTGGACAAGCACGACAGCAGCAACCGAACATTCACATACGTGATTATCAACGAAGACTCTCCTCTCCCCTTTAGTGACTACTCGGCGACAGTTGTGATCACAGACAACGGTGACGGCAGTAGCACTGTAAACTGGACAGGTACATTCGAACCGCGCGGCGTTGATGAAGCACAAGCAATCAACGTCGCGACCGCTATCTATGCGGGTGCCATTAAGGGAGCCAGAATAGCACTTGAAACCACTTAGCGAACGAACCAATGGACGATTTGTTGAATCGGATCTGGACATGAGCAAACAGCAGTTACCAAAGGGCATCGCCCTGACCGTGTTGAATGAGGACTATCGGGCCGACCCTTACCCGATCCTGGATAGAATCAGAGAAGAAACCGCCCTCCACCATGATGATGAATTAAATCAATATATTGTCACCCATCACAACGACGTAAAATCAATACTCAGAGATAAGGAAATGTGGACCGATCCCCGCAAAGGCAAGCCTGGGAGCTTTATATACGAACTGCTCGGGGGTAACGACCCGGACAACGAACCCTCCATGTTACTCATGGATCAACCGGACCACAGACGCCTTAGATCTCTCGTCAGTAAAGCCTTTATGCCCGCAGCGGTTGAGAAGTGGCGGCCAAGAACGATTGAAGTTGTCAGCAGAATTCTGGATAAAATTCAGAATGCAGAATTTGACCTGATAAGGGATTTCGCGAATCCCATCCCCACGGTTGTGATTGCCGAGTTGTTAGGCATTGACGCGACTCACCATGACGATTTCAAAACCTGGTCTGACGCAGCAGTGAAGACAGCCTTTAGCCCTTTTCCCGATCCGGAGGACGTCAAACTCGCCGATACAGCACAAGAGAAACTCAATCAGTTTTTCGAAGCGGAAATAAAGAATCGTCGTCGCAATCTGGGCGATGATCTCCTGAGCGACCTGATACGTGCTGAGGAGGCCGGTGACAAGTTGTCGGAGTTCGAACTCATTGGCCAATGTAACCTAATGCTGGTCGCTGGTAATGTGACAACAACAGATCTGATTGGCAATGGTGTTAAAGCGCTACTGGACAACCCTGAACAACTCGCAAAATTGAGAAACAATCCAGATCTCATCAAGAATGGAGTTGAAGAAATACTACGTTTCGATAGCCCAGTGTTGAATTCAGCGCGAATCCCCAATCGAGATATGGCGGTACAAGGCTGCCCCGTCCGCACTGGGGAGAGTGTTCTGTTATCACTCGCCTCGGCGAATCATGATCCGGCTGTTTACCCGGACCCACAGACCTTTGATATCGAGCGGCTGGATACCCACCATCAATCATTCGGCGGTGGTCGTCATACGTGCCTGGGTGCACCCCTGGCAAGGCTTGAAGCCCAGGAAGCTATTTTGGCGTTGATACAACGATTCCCCAAACTAAAACACAGCAACAAAGGATACGTTCGAGCCACGGTTCCCAGTTTTCGAGGTTTGGAGAGTTTTTGGGTCAAGCAATAGCAGAAACCGGCTAACAACCTCTTGTTCGACAAGCATGTCAGCAGTTGAAGGAATAGTCGTATGAAAAATATATGGTTGTGTTTGTTGATAGGTCTCGCTGCCTGCAGCGGCGAACACACACCCTCTCCGGATATTCCTGATAAAACCACTCAGCTCATTAAGAATGCCATCATTATTGACGGTAGTGGTACGGCAGGATATCCCGGCGACCTCCGTTTCAATCAGCAAGGTATCATCGCCATAGGCCAGCTTGATATATTGGCTACAGATGAAGTTATATTCGCGAATGAAATGGTGGTATCGCCTGGATTTATCGACACACACAGCCATCATGATAGCGGTCTTGATAAAAACCCACAGGCAGTCGCAGCCAACTCCCAGGGCATCACCACAATAGTGATCGGCAATGATGGTTTATCAGATTTCCCGTTAAGTGATTTCAAGCAAACACTGTTGAGCAATCCGCCAACCGTCAATGTAGCCAGCTATACAGGTCATGGTTCTTTACGTTTCGAAGTTATGGAGACCGACTACAAACGAGAAGCTAATACAGATGAAATCAACAGAATAAGCGACCTTCTCAATAAAGACCTTGAAGAAGGGTCCCTCGGCCTGGCCACTGGTCTGGAGTATGATCCCGGCATCTACTCCAGCACCGATGAAGTGATTCAACTGGCAAAAACAGCTGCTGCCGCAGGTGGTCGTTATATCAGTCATATGCGAAGTGAAGATCGTGCTTTCCACGAAGCACTGGAAGAACTGCTCATGATCGGACGTGTGGCAGACCTGCCGGTGCAGATTTCACATATGAAGCTGGCTGCCGTTAATATCTGGGGTCAGGCTGAGCAGGTAATACGACGTCTGGATACGGCGCGCGCCGAAGGCATTGATGTAAGCGCTGATGTTTATCCTTACACTTACTGGCAATCCACACTAACCGTATTGTTACCGGATCGTAATTATGATGATCTTGAGGCGGCCCGTTATGCACTGGAAAACCTGGCATCGGCCGACGGTCTCACCCTGGCCTATTATGCACCCGACCCCAGCCTGGTTGGCAAAACCGTTGCACAAATCGCCGCCACCAGGGAAAAAAGCAATGAAGAAACCTATTTGCAGCTGATACGGGATGCCCATGAAGGATTTACAGCGGAGCAGCCGGTCGCTTTGCAGGAAGCTCGTGAGAGTGTTATTGGCGTCAGCATGTCAGAACAGGATGTTTCTGTACTGGTTGCCTGGCCACATGCCAATATCTGCTCTGATGGATCATCAGAGGGACATCCGCGGGGGCACGGTGCCTTTCCACGTGCCATTCGCCAATACGTGCGGGAACAAGGCATCGTCACACTCGAGGAAATGATCCGGAAAATGACCTCACTCAGCGCCGCACACGTCGGTATTGAGCAGAGAGGCCTAATATCACCTGGATATGCGGCGGATTTAGTATTGTTTGATCCAGACACCATTACTGACAACGCAACCATCGAGCAACATGATCGCCTATCTGACGGGATTATCAGGGTATGGGTCAACGGTGAAACGGTCTGGAAGGACCAGCGCGGCACTGATGCGCGGCCCGGCCTGTTTATCTCCCGTACACAGCTGGCATTTGCTGACGGTGGTTTGTATCAACTGCCAATGGCAGCCAGAATTAGGAATTCGCACGGGACAGGTTGGTGAGCTAGTGCCCAGGAGGCGAGTAGGCCTTATCTCGCAGGTGAAACCTTATCCGAGGGCCACGGATTCGTTAACGAGGCCCTTTTTCTTCCTGGTCACTGCGGGGAAACGGTGTGGGATCACCCTCTGCCGTTGGAATATTGAAGGTGTTTAACGTCATAGAAACAAATGAATAAAAACCTATCGTCTGAATGATATCCATCAGACCAGTTTCACCCCATTGTTCGATTGCAGCTTTATAGAGAGGTAACGGCAAGTCTTTGGTGTCGTGGATCGCGCGACAAACCTCAATAGTTAGCTTCTCGTCATCGGGTGCATCGGCTGGAGGTTCTACCTGATCGAACACTGATTGAATTACCTCGTCCGAAACACCTTCGGCTTTAGCCATCTTCGAATGTGCCACCCATTCAACATTACTGCGCCAGTGGCGACCAGTGACGATTATGGCAAGTTCCACTATACGCCTGCCAACGGCAGTACGCTCCCAGACAAAATTACCAAGGCTCATGGCGCGTTGCGCTACCTCCGGGCTGCGAATCCATGGATCAAATGGACCGCCGAGTTGTCCATCTGCTCGCGGGCTGCGTGTCTTTGTTATTCTTTCGTATTGAGCCTGTTGTTCAGTTGTCAACTCATCAAAGCTTTTTGGCTGCAGACGACTCGTCATATTCCCTCTCCTCTATTCAGAGAATCATTTAAACATGACTGTTACAAACGAGATAGTCCTGAGGGGTTTATCACGGCGAGTTACTGAGGAAATCAAGGGGTGAACAACAATGAGATTTCGTTTATCTTGAGCAGATGATTGGATTTACCAGGTTTCTTCTATACAGTATTTCATTACTCTGCCTTATGTCGATATCTCTTTGGGGTATATCAGCCTACCTGGAACCTGAGCCGGTATCTTCAAGCGGTGTAAGCGATGGTGCCGTTGTAAGAATCTATGGCGCGGACGTCTGGGGTTTACGCGGGCACTTTGCTATGCATACCTGGGTCGCGACCAAAACAGCTGAAGAAAAACATTTTACTATCCACCAGGTGATCGGGTGGAAGCTCCGACGCAACGGCACAACTCTGTCAGTCAGCACGGGCAACCCTGATCGACCCTGGTTCAACTCACCGGCAATTCTGCTGCACGAGTTGTCAGGCCAGAAAGCTCACGAGCTGATTCCCGAGATTCGACAGGCAGTGACAGATTACCCCTATGCCAGAACGTACACCATGTGGCCCGGACCAAACAGCAACTCGTTTACCCAGTGGGTTGCACTCACCGTGCCGGAACTGGGCCTCCTGTTACCTGCCAAGGCCATTGGAAAATCCTGGATGACCGATCATATCAACATGTCTCCTGCACAGGCTTCGGAATAACAGTCAGAGCAATGTCAAAGTGGTATAGCACAGATTCAACGACTTCCATTGAAGAACCTGAATCAGGCGAGTTGTTCGAGCAAATCCTACCTGGCGGAGTCCGAATTGGGTTTAGACTGAAATCGCGAAAGACTGATCCGGCGCTGCGCCGTTCAACACTTCCTGATAGGTTTCCTGCATCTCGCTCGCACCTTTGCGTTCATTAATCGTCACCCAACCATCAACTGATTCAAGAAATGCTGCCCAGGCATCTTGCATTTCTGCCTGCAGTTTTTCCGGACCCCATTCCTGGTGTCTTTTCTGGATCTGCGTGGGCGCAAAAAACATGGTTGGCTTGGCACCGGGCATAGTTGACGGTTCGGCCCCATCCCTCGAATCCCAGTGGGTGATACCGACACCGCAGCTGCAGGTGACGTTGTCTCCGAAATGATTGTGAATTCCTTCGAGGACCTGTTGATTTCCAGCCATGTCGACGTAGGCAATTTTGGAAGACGCATCCATGGTCTCGATGGTGTCGTAGGTGACCACTTCGTCATAGATGCCCATGTTTTCCACAAAGGCTTTGTTACCCGCAGAAGTCAGTCCCACCACGTGACGATCGCGGTTCCGGTTAAGGAGAAATGCCAGGCTGAAGGAAGTCTTGCTTGATGCGCTGGACAGTATAATCTCATCGGCGTTGAAAAAATCGTTGTCAAACAGGTAATCGTCCAGCACAAAACCCGTAATAAAAAGCGGGTAGTAAACCATTCGATGTGAATCGTACTGGCGGTCAAACCCGTTGGCTGCTGTCATCAACGAATACTGGTTATAGGTAGGCGGTAATGCGGTACGGTGTTCGGCGCCATCTGTAAATCCACGAGCCGTCACGCGTTCGGGTTTCACCACCAGGTAGCTCGCCATCGGATAGTAACCATAATACTCATCTCCGGTCTTCAGTTCGGATTGACCTGGGTCTATGACCGTGCCGATACCCCAGACTGGAATACGGCCGTAGTCACCCTCGGATGGGAAGAACTTCCAGTAACCGATGATGTCACCAGCCACGCCATATGTAATATTGTTGGCGGTGAGTCCGAATCGTTCAACCTTAATGACTGCCTCGCCATTCGAGAGACTCAGGTCACCGGGATCGGGCAGTTCGATCGTTCTCATTTGTCTAAGATCTTGTCGGATGACTTCAAGGCAATAGCTGTTCATGGAAACTCCAGTGAAAATTTAATTCAACATCTTGGGAGGCGAGCGCCGCTGTGAAAATTCTGACAGGTAATCAGCTGACACTTGAACCTCCGTCAACGGGCAAAGAAACGCCCGTAATAAAACCTGCCTTGTCTGAGGCGAGAAATGCAGCGGCATGAGCGATGTCCCATGCGGTGCCCATTTTTTGGCCAAGAGGAACTTGTTTATCTCTTCGCGCAATAACCTCTGCACGAGGGGTTGCGTCGGTTACGCGGGATTCAATTGCCATAGGTGTATTCATCAATCCGGGCAGGATCACATTCGCACGTATATTGTATCGAGCATTCATTTGTGCCAGCTGTTCTGTGAATGCAACCACCGCGGCTTTCGTCACCTTGTAGGTCACGTAGGGGTAAGGGCGCAATGCAGCCATGGAAGAAATATTTAGAATGACACCAGATTGTGCTGCCCGCATATGCGGCAACACATATTTGCAGGCAATAATCATTGATCGAAGATTGATAGCAACGATCCGATCAAAAGCATCGGTTGTAATTTCTGTCACGAAGGCGTCACCTGCGGCTAGGCTCATACCGACGTTGTTGTGCAATATATCAACCCGTTGGTAATTGGTAACGGCGTTTTCCACTAACGCTTCCAGCGATTTCTCATCGGTCACGTCAACATGATGTGCTGAAGCATTGCCGCCTTCGTCCGTGATCATTGTCACAGTTTCTTCCGCAGACGCCTCATCAATGTCTGCAACCAGAACAGTGGCTCCTTCGCGAGCGAACTGGATAGCCGTCGCACGGCCATTGCCAATGGTTTCGCCGGGTGTTTGCCCGCCACCTACTACAATCGCCAATTTGCCTTCAAGCACACCTAACCTCCTCACTGTCGGCTCTCATTAATCTCATATCTTTACCCATCTTACAACTGGCGGGTATGGGGTATCGCGGACAGATACTTGTTAATCCAAATATGAAAACTGACCGGGACTACGATATTGTCTAGTTCGTTGGCCCGATTCACTCGACTCTTCGCAACCCAATTGGCCATACTAGCCCCATTCGTTGTCGGGAAATGCCGTACCTTTTATCGCTAGACAATATGTGAAGAACAAACTTGGAAATCACTCGATCCACTCGTCTCATCATTCGAACCCTTGACCTGGATGATGCTGCGTTCATTTTAGAACTCTACAATACTGAAGGTTTTCTAAGATTTATTAGTGATCGTCAAATTCGCAACCTACGTGATGCAAAGGCGTTTCTTCGGCTGGGTCCAATGAAGATGTATGAAAAACGGGGTCTCGGAATGTACATGGTCGAGCTGCGTGATGGTTCGATCCCTCTTGGTGTATGCGGTCTGCTTCAACGGGATTATCTTGACGATGTTGATCTGGGTTATGGCTTTCTGCCTGGTTTCCAGGGATCGGGTTATGCACTGGAGGCGGCAATGGCTACCGTTGCAGTGGCAAAAAGTCGCTTCGGCCTGGATAAGTTGCTTGCAATTGTGGATGCGCAGAACGAGCGCTCAATTGCCCTGCTGCTGAAACTTGGAATGCATTTTGAAAAATACCAGGAGCAGGCGCCGAGACTTGTCAGTCTCTACCGTTTAGAATTATGAATCGTCTCCTGGTTTTACCCGGGCTCGTTGCCTTCTCAAGATCTGTTCCCAAAGATTCCGTTCGACGTCCGCGTGCGGCTCGCCACTCCAGTGTGCCCTTGCTGATTGCTGAAATTATTCGTAGCGCAGGGAGTGGATCGGATTGATCTTGGCGATTCTGACAACGTGGATAGAGACGATGACCCAGGAGAGGAAAACAGCGAGGATGCCAGCGATAACAACGATTCCACCTGGCAGGAACAGGCGGTCGGCAAAAAAATCAAGATAGGTGCTGGAACCAAAATAGGCAGCAGGCAGCGCTACCAGTGATGCCCACATCACGGGTTTTGAGAAACGCCAAATCATATTCGCTCCCATGACCTTGCGGATGCCGATTTCGCGGGTGCGTTGCTCCACCATAAATGCAGCGAGACCAAACAGTCCAACCATGGAAAGGGTCATGGCAACGAATGCAAAGCCCGTCAACGTTAGGGTGATGGCTGAGTAAATCTTAAATACATCATTGAAGGTCTCGTTGAGAAACTTCATCTGAATGGGATACTCCGGCACGATTTCATCCCAGACGCTCTCGACTTCAGCCAGGGTTGACTGGAAATCACGTCCCTGGATTCGCAGTGATGTGTAACCGTAGTAGGTGGGCGACATCAGGAACACCATAGCCTTTACCTGATTGTGGAAGCCGCGGAAATTCTGGTCCGGTATTACCCCAACGATTGAGTACGTGCGTTTTTCTTCACCCGTGACATCATGAAACACCGGGTTCTCGGTCGACAGGGTGTAGCCGAGTCGTTCCAACATCATCTCGTTGACGACAACATTTACGGTTAAGACACCTTCTTTCATCGTGTCGTCTGATATTTCCATGCCAAGTTGCCTGCCCTGCAGCAGTTGAATGTCGTAGGTTTCAAAGAACCCCGGATCTATTGAGACTTGCAGTGACGTAGAGACGTTCAGGTCGTCTCCCCGGGTAGGTGAAACTCTCAAATTGGAATTGCTCTGCTGGAACGGAATCTGACTTGAGTAACCAAAGCCTGTCACCCCGGAAATTGCACTTATTTCGTTTTTGAGGGTATCAAGGCGTGACTGGATTTCAGGAACACTGAGCCGCTCCAGTGAAACGATTTCTGCACGCGGAAAGACATCCCCGCTCTGCTGCAACTTGTTGTTTTGGAAGTAAACTACCAGCACAATTGCCAGCATGAATATTGATATGGCGAACTGAACACCGAGCATCAATGAACGAAAAAATGCTCCGCTGATGCCTGGATGTGACATACCCCGCAATGCACTAATCGGACTGGTTTGGGTAATAAGATAGGCGGGATAGGCTCCGGCTATGAGACCGACGACCATGGCCGTCAACACCAGCCACGGCAACGTGGTGGTATAGTCGATGTTGACGCTCTTACCCAGGGCCGTGTTAAAAAGGGGTACTGCGATCTCAAGGACAAACAGAGCGATGACCATGGAAATGCCTGCAATCAGTACGCTTTCAATCAGCAACTGGATCAGTAACTGTCTGCGATTCGCCCCCATGGTTTTTCTCAAGCCAACTTCCCTGGTTCGGCCCAGCGCCTGGGCGGTGGCGAGGTTGGTGTAGTTAACGATTGATATCACCAGCACCAGGATTGCCAGTAACTGTACGGTTTCAATGACTGGCATACCAATGGCTGACCACAGAAAAGTATTGGCGTCCTGAAGTCTGTTAGCTTCGAACCCGGTGAGCATATCGTCTTCACCTGGGTAGTGACTGGTGAAGACCCCATCAAGTCTGGACTGCAGCCATGTCTGACTGGTGCCCTCGGGTACCAGCAGGTAGGTCAAGTCACCCAGGCTGAGATTGTTCCAGTCACCTTTTTCCATGTCATTATTCTCCGTGTTAAGTACGGAGATGTGGGCAACCATTTCGAATTTTGCAGGGACCACCAGAGATGAATTGAAATGCGTATGTGCGGGAAGGTCTTCAACTACGGCGGTTACATTCAGCACTTTGTCGTGGTCCAGTTCAATCGATCTGCCGAGGGCGGATCCCGCACCGAAGTATCGTCGTGCAACGCTCTCGGTAATCACCAGTCCATTTTTTGCGTCGAGGGCTGTATTGTTACCTTCAACGAACGTGAAATCGAAAATTCGAAGCAGGTCTGCGTCGGCAAACCGAAGCACCTGATAATAATCGACATTGGCTATGGAAAAGAGCATTTCTCTTCGGATGGTGCGGGCGACATACTCGATCTCGGGCACATCGGTTTTGATCAGGGGGCCAACGACGCTATGGGCACTGTCGAGCTTGCTGATGCCAATATCCGCCTTTGGTGAGAACAAGGTGCCAACGGTAAAAATACGGGCCGAATTCTCAAAAAAGACGTCGTGAGTCTTCTCGTAGTTTGCCAGCAGTGAACCGAACAGAAATACTGACAACCCCACAACCAGACCTAGAATGTTAATGGCAGAATAGAGTTTGTTTCTGAGGATCCGGCGCCAGGCTACTGTGACGTAATTTTTGAACATATAGAACCTACATCCTTTTCAGTAAGGTTAAACCACTTTTAGGATATTTGACGTCAGCCAGAGCTAAAGCGTTGCAAAGCAACGAACCTTCCAGCTCTAGTACCTGGAAAAGGACCACGTTAATTCGTATTTAGCATGAGGGCATAAACCCTCACCCGTCAACGTCTCACGTGCTGCTTCACCCTTCATTAGGACAACAGTGTCCAAAGCAGAAGTTACACCATCTTCATGCCGGGGCACGAACGCAACAGCGAAACACTGGCATACCAGAGATTATTCGTGCTTTGTGTGCGATGTACTTCTTTGCGCGATTGCTCGAATTATGGCTCCGTTATGACGAAGCCATACCTGAGACAGTTGCTGATTTCCAAAGCCTCACGCCAAATTATCTGATTTAACCGGATACATCGACCACACAGTGGCGCAGAACTCGGGCGGGGTTCCCGTATCCCTGGTGCCTTCTACGCACCCTGGCAGCGAGTTTGTACATTGCGGATTCGGAAATGTCTGAAAGGCAATGACGGCAACGGGTACGAAGGACGAAGGACAAGGATATACCCGGAGGAGCGAGTGAGAATAGTGGTGTATGCTTGCTTCACTCCACCAGTAGGCCGAATTATGAAGCAAAGGCGATCTCACTTTCTCGTTGCAACCACACTGATTCTCATCGGTAGTCTACTTGCACACTATGTACAAAATGATGCCGCGTCAATCGCCGTCGAGGAAGTTCGGTTTGCAGGTAGCAGCGGCAATATGATGGGCGCCCTGCTTTACGTTCCAAGCCAAGCCAGTACCCAAAAACCTGCCCCCGGCATACTCGCCATTCATGGCTATATCAATTCACGAGAGACTCAATCCGGATTTGCTATCGAGTTCGCACGGCGTGGTTTCGTTGTCCTTGCACTTGACCAGACTGGACATGGCTATTCCGACCCACCCGCATTCGCTCATGGTTTTGGAGGACCCGATGGATTGGAATACCTTCGAAGCCTGCCTTTTGTGGACACACAAAATATCGGGCTTGAAGGACATTCAATGGGAGGCTGGGCGGTGCAGATGGCTGCTGCCAACGCACCGGATAACTATACATCCATGGTGCTGGTAGGTTCATCTACAGGATCATTTGGCGTACCCGAGGGCACCGCCGATCAGCCTAAGAATCTCCTGCTGGTGTTCAGCTTGTTCGATGAATTCTCTGAAATGATGTGGGGCGCTGAAATACCTGCAGATATCACCACTACAGAGAAACTGAAATCGCTGTTCGGCAGCCAAACCTCAATCGCCATCGACAAAATCTATGGTGACCCGCAGGCAGGCACAGCAAGAAAACTCGCGATGCCAGCGGTAACACATCCCGGTGACCACTTATCAAGGGACGCGATCGGCGCTGCCATTGAATGGTTTGAACTGACATTAAAGCAAAATGGAACATCACTCTTACCAACAGACCAGATCTGGTATTGGAAGGAACTTGGCACTGCCTTGGCTCTGGTTGGACTTGTGCTGCTCATTTTTCCAGTTGCTGATTGGCTATTTTCTCTGGCGTTATTTAAGTCTGTCACCTCGAACCCACCAGCCATTAGCCATCAGAGTCACTTTGCACTCGGGTTCAACGTCACCGCAACCATGATCATACCCGTGCTCACCTTCTTCCCTTTGCAAACCATCGCCAATATCCTCTTACCGGCTAATTCTTTCTTACCCCAACAGATCACCAATGGCGTTCTGCTCTGGGCCTGGGGAACCGGCTTCATCACGCTCGGCATGTTCTATTTTTGGCAACGAAAGCAGAAGCGAAAGTTAAACGAATTCGGTATGCCAGTGAGCTGGGAGATCATTCTGAAAGCGGCCGGTATAGCCCTTCTGTGCTGCGGTTTTCTCTATCTCAACCTATTGATGGCTGACTTTTTCCTGCTTGTAGATTTTCGATTCTGGGTGGTAGCTCTAAAGCTTCTGTCGCCACTTCAGTTCGGCATCTTCCTCATCTACCTATTACCGTTTACGGTTTACTTCCTGGTTTTATCTCTGTCATTACACAATCCACTGCGCATGAACATCAGCCCTGGCAAGGCGATATGGCGAAACGGTCTGACGCTGAGCAGTGGCTTCGTGATATTGATCCTTATTCAGTATTTACCACTGCTGCTGGGTGGCACCCTGGCCATCCCATCGCAGCCTTTATTGAGCATCGTCGGTTTTCAATTTGTACCACTCCTGTTTATGGTCGGCGCCGTCTCCACCTATTGCTTCGAACGCACTGGGAATATTTACACCGGCGCTTTTATCAATGGCATTTTTGTCACCTGGTATATGGTGGCCGGGACAGCAACACAGGCAGTGCCTTTTTTTGACTGGCTATATTGATCAAGCACAAGACACATGGAAGGTGTCAAAAAAATGTGCTTTTCGCTCGCTCTCAGGCGCACTTATGAGTTCTGCCTGTCGAACAAATCCTCAAGGGCATCGGTGGATTCATCTTTGTCTTTTTCATCGTCTTCATCCTCGTTCTCGTCTGATGCTAAAACAGGTAGCGGGTCAAATTGTCGCCACAGCGGCATGACGGTGAATAAACTCGTCAGCAATGTTCCGGTTCTGAGTACCCAGGTCATCACTCCGGACGATATGCGCACTGCAAGACCAGCCACAGTCGCAGCATTTAGCTGTGATCGAACACCATCATCCCTCACCACTTTTCCCAGGCTGTTTTCAAGGTCGTCGAGAGAGCTGGTAAATGAGTTGCTTCGAATAAGCTTTTGCAGCATGATCAACTCCAGATTTTCGGGTTGAAACTCCAGAAGATCCAGGTTGAGTAAATCAACTGATTTTGGTTGAGTGAACTTATTTACCGCATCCCGGGAACCACTATCGGGGCTTTGTATCAGTTTATGTTCCGATAGAATTTCAGATAACCCATCAATCTCAAGTGATTCAAGTCCCGACTCTACTTCGGTTTCCTCTTCATCAGTTACGGGCTGACCTTCAGTTTGACTCTGGATTGTCAACTTGGTTACGCGAGGATTCTGAGTTTCTTCTTCAGGATCGGGATCAAGATTGGTTTGAGTAACGAAACTGGTCGAGTTAACGGAGACAAACAGATCATCGTCAGCGCCGGTGATGGACAGGGTAATATCAGTCTGTGAGCCATCCAGGGTCGTCACGGCGAAGGTGTCGATGGCGATTTCAGTGGACTTCAACAGCATCAAAGAATTCTGATCATTGTCTGCAACATAGTTCCAATTACCGTTGCTGTTGATCGTTAAATCACCATAGGCCCCTGAGATAGTTTCAGCCACGAAACCTGATTCGCCTGCATCGGCGTTTGAAATTGATACCACGCCAGAGGTTTCGAGGAAACCATCGCCATCAGGGTCAATATCTTCTGTGACTGAACCCGTGCTGATTCCTCCTATCACTGGCGTATTCTCGACATTGACAACCGTGATGTTGAAAATATCCGAAACACGCCCACTGCTGTCATCTTCTGCGTTAACTTTGACCGAATAGCTGCCTACGTCAACTTCGTCGGGTTGACCGAAAAATGTCCGAGTTGTGGGATCGAAACTCAACCAGGCCGGTAGCGCTGAATCATCATCCAACGATGCAGTGAGTGTCAGTACATTTGAATCGACGTCAGCGAACGCATCGGCAGCAAGTCTGAAGCTTAGTGAATCACCTTCAAACACGCTCTGATCAGTCATTGGATTAGACGTTGTCGGTGCATCATTGACCGCGACTACCGGTACGGTGGAAGCAGTGGATAACACTGAACTATCTGACCCTGCCTTGGCGGTGCCACCGCTGTCCTTGATGCTGACCAGGGTCGCGACACGATTTACCGCTGTCGGGTCATCACTGGTGTTTTTGTATGCCAGCCCATCTACAAGGGCTTGCGCTTCGACAACCGACGCTCCGGTCGTGTTCAGCGTCACCGTGGCTGTTGTCCCCGAGAGAGTGATGCTGTACCCAAAGCTGAGAGTGTTGGTGACGCCAATGTTGAGATTGGTTAGAGCAACATCGTCACCATCGATCACAATAATCTCATCGGCACCATTGGTAATATTAGAGATCGTGAACTGGAGCTCATCCACCGTCTGACCAGGCTCGATCGTGTCGATGCTGACGGTACCAAACAGATCTGCAACAGCGCCGTTCTCGGTAAATGTGGGGCTCGCACCCGTCGCTGCGAGAGTCGGAGCAACGTTGGGATGAATGGTGTCGATGCTGTAGTTTGTTGTGTTGCCCGCCAATGGTGCATTGCCTGCCAGGTCGGTCAGGGTTGTGCCGACGCTGATGATGTTGGTGGTGTCTTCAATATTGTCAGTCGGCGTGAAGGTCCCGACCCAGGTAAGACCACCATCACTGCTGCTGACAGCGGTAAGGCTGCCGTTCTCAAGACTGATGTCGGTATTATCAAGCCCGGTCACAGCCTCGCTAAAGGTGATGCTCAGTATCGATGTTTCACCGACATCCAGGGCACTGTCAGACATGACGACACTGGAAACCAACGGCTCAACGGTATCGACAACCTGAACAGACTGGATCGCGACGGTGTTGTTATTGGTGTTCAGATCCTGTGCGACATTGGCTGCGACATCGACCGTGATGTTGGCATTGCTGTCTGCATCCGGTGTGATGACCAGGGTGTACTCGGTCCCTGAGACCGGTGTAAACGTGCCCTTGGTGCCGCCACTGATCGTAATGTCTGCTGCGGTGAAACCCGTGACCGCTTCATCAAAGGTAAAGGTGTAGGTGACATCACCTGAGGCAATCCCGGCCATGTCATCAGTTATCGTGATTGAAGGTGATACCGTATCCACCGCCTGCATCGACTGGATGGCGACGGTGTTGTTATTGGTGTTTAGATCCTGTGCGACATTGGCGGCGACATCGACCGTGATGTTAGTCGTGCTGTTTGCATCCGGCATGATCACCAGGGTGTACTCGGTCCCGGACACCGGCGTAAACGTACCCTTGGTACCGCCACTGATGGTAACGTCAGCTGCCGTAAATCCAGTGACTGCTTCATCAAAGGTAAACGTGTAAGTAACAGCATTTGAGGCAGTACCTGCCGTATCATCTGTAATGGTGATGGAGGGCGCTGCTGTATCCACTGCCTGTACAGACTGGATCGCAACGGTGTTGTTATTGCTGTTCAGGTCCTGTGCCACATTCGCTGCGACATCGACTGTGATGTTGGCATTGCTGTCTGCGTCCGGCGTAATGACCAGGGTGTACTCGGTCCCGGACACTGGCGTGAACGTGCCTTTCGTGCCACCACTAATCGTGATGTCGCCTGCCGTGAAACCGGTGACAGCTTCACTAAAGGTAAACGTGTACGTGACATCACCGGAGGCAGTTCCCGCCGTGTCGTCAGAGATTACGATGGAGGGCGCTGCTGTATCCACGGCCTGTACCGACTGGATCGCGACCGTGTTGTTATTGGTGTTCAGATCCTGTGCCACGTTTGCCGCCACATCCACCGTCATGTTCGTATTGCTGTCTGCGTCCGGGGTGATTACCAATGTGTACTCTGTCCCAGACACTGGCGTGAAGGTACCCTTGGTACCGCCACTGATGGTGATGTCGCTTGCGGTGAAACCGGTCACTGCTTCATCAAAAGTAAAGGTGTAAGTCACATCACTTGAAACGGACGGTAAGTACTAAAAAAACGTGATATTCGTGGATTCATAGCAATGGTGATCTTGACAAAAAGATAGTCGCCTCATACGATCGATTTGCTTTTGTACCCGGCAACCGTTGGAGGTTATGTGCCATCTTCGAGCCAGATCTCGGACATCGAGGCGATACGTGCCCTCGTACATAGTTACGCCGATGCAGTTACACACCATGATACAGATCGTTGGTCAACGACATGGGCCACAGATGGTATCTGGCAGATAGGACGTGGTGCCAATGAAGGTAGAGAGGCAATCGTAGCGGCCTTCGATAGATCGATGGAATTGTTTGAATCTGTCGTCCATTTTGTTGGTAGCGGCGAGGCGACATTCGAAGGTTCAACCGGTAGGGGCCGATGGTATATGACCGAGTACGGGCGAACGGTGACTGGAAAAACCATATTCTATGCCGGTCACTATGACGATCAATATAAAATCGAGGAAGGCCGTTGGTGCTTCGCCAGTCGGCAACTTACCTGGCTCTACCAGGGACCACCGGATTTAAGTGGCGGATTTGGTCCACCGGCTGGGTACAAATAGGCATTCGCTGAAGGCACATGGATCAAGTTGCTAACGTCGATCGCTGTGGGTTGCCGAAGACGTCATTTATAATCGGATCAATATTTGCGAAGGACAGTCAATAGATTTGACGGTGTTCAACACCCTTAATTTTTACCGCCAGGATGAGGTAGGATTACCCACTCAACAACTTTCAGGCGGCTAATTGTGACGATACCGGAAAACAGCGAGTTAGAGACATGGCTGGCAGGGGAAGAACCCGAACCAGTTTTAGAGCCAGGCCTCCCAATCATCGATCCACATCACCATTTGTGGGACATGCGTCGTGTCCCACTCGAACCTCAAAGTTTCAGGCAAAGACTTTATCTGTGCGATGAAATATCTACAGATATTGCAATGTCTGGGCACAACGTAGTGCAAACCGTATTCGCCCAGTGTGGCGCGTTCTATCGCGCTGACGGTCCTTCTGAAATGCGGTGTGTTGGAGAGACGGAGTTTGTTAACGGTGTGACCGCGATGAGCCGTTCCGGTATCTACGGCGACACGAGACTCTGCACAGGTATTTTTAGCACGGTCGATCTTCGGCTCGGTAGCGCAGCAGAACCTGTGTTAGAAGCGCACCTTCACGCATCGGAATATTTTCGAGGTATTCGCAGTGCTTTTCCAAGCGATCTGAATGATACGTTTCTGGATGGATTCGCTCTACTGGGCAAACATAACTTGAGTTACGACAACTGGTCACCGGACTACCTTCGACTGCCGCGACTCGCGGATCTTGCTAACCAGTTTCCCGAAACCACGGTTATCGTTAATCATCTGGGTGGGCGTATTGACCCCACCGCAGGTGAAAGTGACATCTCGGATTGGCGTCGGTGCATTGATGCAGTCGCGGCGTGTCCCAACGCGGTTATGAAGTTAGGTGGTGCCCAGATGAGAGTTGGTGACTGGGAGCCACCGTACCATATGAAGCAAACAAAGCGACCAATGAACTCGGAGTTCTTCTGCGAAACCTTATTGCCCTGGTACCAGTATGCGATCGAGGCGTTTGGCCCTGAACGTTGTATGTTTGAAAGCAATTTTCCGGTAGACCGTGAATGTCTCTCCTACAGGGCATGCTGGAACCTGTTCAAACGGATTGCTGCAAAGCTAGGACTAAGTGGAACGGAAAAAACCGCCGTCTTTAGTGGTACTGCTGCACAGGCATATCGCCTCACACCGCCATAGCATCGCTGAGAAAGATTAGCAGCCAGTTAGCGAGGATTCTCATTCATCTCCCTGAACCCCTAATGCGATGACGACTGCTCCGAGTTGTAAGGACCGAACGAATCATTACGGAAACACGGGGATTTCCTGACAAATAGCGCCCGTTTGGCTTGAGTGAATTAATACAAGCGGCATAAGCGTTTCCTGTCAAAAAAAACATCGTAGTTCTGGCAGTTGGTCGTGAAATCTTGCTCATGCACGTCTATTCAGACAAAGTGAGCGGGGAAACTGGGATGAAGGTTCCAGCGGATCCGAGCACAGCTGACTAGGTGAGTTTATTCCGACCCCATTATTGATCTCCAGGCCAAATTGTATACAATCCTGGTTCGAGTTTGATGATGCCGGTAAATCAGTCTCTAAATGTCAAAAGCCAGTGAGCACGCATATCGCACCATAAGGGAGAGCATTCTCTCGGGCGAGTTTGCGCCGAACAGCCGCCTTAAGGAGGCCGAACTGGTTGAGCGCGTTGGCTTTAGCCGAACCCCCGTGCGCGAAGCACTGCGTCGCCTGGCAGCCGAAGATTTCATTTTGCTTAATCGCAATCAGGGGGCTCAGGTGAAGGCCTGGACCATGGATGATATTGATGACCTCTACCAGTTGCGTGCGCTTTTGGAAGGTTATGCGGCTGGCCGTGCTGCAGAACATATCTCATTGATTCAATTGGATAATATGCAACTGTCAATCAACAAAATGGACGATGTTTTAAGTTGCAATGCAACCAATGAGAAGAAGGTTGAAGACTTTCTTGAATTGAACCAGGCTGTCCATACCGTCGTCTGGCAGGCTGCAGGCAGCGAGCGTCTCCAGTCAATGCTGGGCCTGCTGATAGAGCAGGCTCTAGTCATCAAGACGGCACGACAATACTCCATTGAACGGATTGCACGATCACACCATCATCATGGAGAGTTGCTGGCATCACTCAAAGCCCGTGACGTTTTATGGGCAGAATCCATCATGCGATCTCATATACATGCTGCCAGAGATGCGCTATTGACCGGGGATTGATCCAGAGTTTACGATATATTGTATGCGATATTTGCTTACAGCGATAAAAACGAAAAGGAACAAATCACAAGGACATCCACAAGAACGATTATGAGCACAGCGAGCAGAACAGTCACAAAAAAGAAAAGAACGCGATGAACAAGCCCCTTGAGCACTTGCGGATGCTTGACCTCACCCACATGCTGTCGGGTCCTTACGCCGGTATGATACTGGCTGATCTGGGTTGTGATACGGTAAAAGTCGAGCCTCCTGGCAAGGGTGAAGGGACCAGACGTCTGCTGGAAGATGACCCGGATAATTCCATCAGGGGAATGGGTGCCTACTTCTTTACCTTGAACCGCAACAAGCGCAGTGTTGCGATAGATCTGAAGACAAAAGAAGGTCTGGATTACCTTTTCGAACTGGTGAAAGTTGCCGATATTGTTCTGGACAACTTCTCTGCCGGGGTCACCTCGCGGCTGGGTATTGATCACAGCGCATTAGAGAAGGTAAACCCGCGTATCATTTCATGCACAGTGAGTGGCTTTGGTGAAAGTGGGCCAGCCTTTGAAAGACCCGCCTTTGATCAGATCGTCCAGGGTCTGGGTGGAGGCATGTCGATTACCGGCGAGGGACCGGGAAGGGCAGTACGTGCAGGCATTCCCATCGGAGACCTGGCCGGTGGCATGTTTGCGGTAATGGGTATTCAGGCAGCGTTGTTATCAAGGGAGATTACCGGTCGCGGCCAGCATGTCGATATCTCAATGCTCGACTGTCAGATCAGCCTCTTGAACTACATGGCAACCATGTACTCAATGTCCGGCGAAGTCCCTACGCCCATTGGCAATTCTCACTTTGTGCACACGCCCTATAACACTTTCGATACGCTCGACGATCAGATCATTATTGCGGTCATTGGCGATAAATTCTGGCCTGCGGTTGTTGAGTTAATAGATGTCGAAGATCTGCGAAATCCAAAGTTCGCCACCGCATCAATGCGCCTGGCTGAGAAGTCGTTCATCGAAGGCAAGATCGGCGAGGTAATGGCGAGTGAAACTGCAGATCACTGGTTAGCTGAACTGGAGCGGGCTCGTGTACCCTGCGCGAGAGTAAACAACCTGGATCAGGCGTTGTCCGACCCGCAGGTTCGATATCGCAATATGGTGGTAGAACTCGAACATCCCGAGGGTGGCACAGCAGAGGTGCCGGGTAATCCGATCAAGTTTTCAGGTACAGGGGGCGAAAGCTTCACCTCTCCACCCCTGTTGGGCGTGCATACAAAGGAAGTATTTCGTGAATGGACTGATTTGCCGGAGGAAAAGGTCACCGCCGGTATTGAAGCGGGTTTTCTCGCAGGGGGGAATAATGGACGTGCTTGATAGCGATGATGGCAGTGATGCTGGTCTCGATGTGGTGGTTAATGATGTTGGCCCCCGTGATGGCCTGCAGAATGATGCAACCGCGGTAACGCCGCAAGACAGGATTCGATTGATCGAATCACTGCTGACCGCAGGACTGAAATCAATCGAGGTGGCGAGCTTTGTGAGCCCGAAGGCGGTTCCCAAAATGGCCGGGGCAAACCAGGTCTTTGCTGCCCTGGATCAGCAGGCTGCAGAATTCAGTGCACTGGTACCTAATATGAAGGGGTATGAGTTGGCCAAAGCGGCGGGCGCCCAAAGTATTGCAGTCGTGCTGTCCGCAACTGAGACGATGAATCAGAAGAATATTAATATGAGCCTGGATAAAACCATTTCAGTCTGCAAAGACATTGTGGAATTGTCCAAACGCGAGGGTATCAAGCCGCGGGCCTATATTTCGGTTGCCATTGAGTGCCCCTACGAAGGGTTGGTTGAAGAGACGACGACTGCGGAACTTACCGCAATGATGTTTACCGCGGGCGCCGAAGAAGTGATTATCGCCGACACCATCGGTGCCGGTAATCCTGCACAGGTGAAGTCACTGTTCAGCCGTTTGGTTGCAGAATTTGGTGCGCCGAACCTGTCAGCGCACTTTCATGATACCCGTGCCTTTGCGCTGGCAAATGCCTGGCAGGCACTGGAGTGTGGCATCCGTAAGTTCGATGCGAGCATTGGCGGTCTTGGCGGGTGTCCGTTCGCGCCCGGAGCGGCGGGCAATCTCGCCACCGAAGATCTTGTGCTGATGTTGAATCAGGCGGGTTTCAATACCGGCATCGACATCGACAAATTGTTGGATTCTGTAGAGCTGATTAAACAGTTGGTTCAACATCCGGTTGGAGGCAGGTCTTTGGCTTATTTGAGAGGCGCCGCGGCTTGAGGAAAATAGTTTGAAGAACATAGCTTGAAGAAAATAGCTTGAAGAAAATAGAAAAAGCAGGAGTTACTGATGAGTTATAAATTAGGGGTAGATGTGGGAGGCACCTTCACCGATGCGCTGTTGGTTAACCAGGAATCCAAAGAGATATTTACTTCCAAAGTGCCGTCGACGCCGGATGATTCATCGATTGGTGTCATCAATAGTATTGCGAGAGTCTGTGACAATGCAGGCATTGAAATGAATATGATAACCCAGGTTACCCATGGTACTACGGTTGCAACGAATGCCATTCTTACCGGGCGGGGAGCAAAAGTCGGGCTGATTACCACTAAAGGTTACCGTCAGATACTGCAGATAGCGCGTTCTTATGTTCCGGGAGGATTAGGCGGTTGGGTGGTCTACGACAAGTCGGCGCCACTGGCACCGCTCGAGTGTACTGCCGATATCCCGGAGAGAATTGGCGCCGATGGCTCCGTTGTCTCTGAACTTGATGAGGTCGCGACCCGGGCTGCGTTGGAACACTTGAGTGAAGTTGGAATTGAGGCGTTGACCATATCACTGATAAACAGCTTCGCGAATTCTGCCCACGAAATCAGGGTCGCTGAAATTGCCAAGGAAGTCATGCCGGATATCCCGGTCTCTATTTCATCGGCAGTCATTCCGGAAATGCAGGAATATGAACGAACCATTACCACCGTTGCCAATTCGTATGTTCGACCCGTGGTCGAAGGTTATATCAGCAATCTGCAGAAAGAGCTGGATGCCAGAATGAATCGACCGCAACTGTCTATCCTGCGTTCCGATGGTGGCTTGTCAACGTCTGCAGCAGCAGAGCAGTTCCCGGTGAACCTGTTGATGAGTGGCCCCGCGGGCGGCGTGACAGGTGCGCTGTGGATTGGGAAGAATACGGGATACAACAACTTGCTGACGTTCGATATGGGGGGCACATCAACGGATGTCTCGCTGGTAGAAAACAACAAGGCATTGCTCAGACGTGAAACAACCGTCGGCGATGTGAACGTCAGGGCAAGTTCGATGGATGTGCGAACGGTTGGTGCCGGTGGTGGTTCCATTGCCTATGTGCCGGAGCTCACCGGCGCGTTAAGAGTGGGCCCTGATTCGGCAGGCGCCGCGCCCGGGCCCGCGGCCTATAACCAGGGCGGCGAGCTGCCAACGGTGACTGATGCAAATATTGTGCTTGGGTACCTGCCAGCGCAGCAAAAGCTCGGTGGTGATATGGAAATCAGCCTGGCAAAAGCCGAAACAGCAGTGCAGACCATCGCCGATGCCATGGGTCTGACGTTAAAACAGGCGGCTGAAGGCATCGTCAAAATTGTCAATGAAAATATGTTTGGAGCGCTGCGCCTGGTTTCCATCGAAAAAGGTTATGACCCGAGGAACTTTGCCCTGATTGCTTTTGGTGGCGCCGGACCGCTTCACGGGAATTCGCTGGGTGTACTGATGCAATCCTGGCCGGTGATCGTTCCTCCCGGGCCTGGCGTACTTTGTGCATTTGGTGACGCGACCACGCGAATGCGGGATGAAGCATCGCGGACATTCATTACCAGGCTCGCTGCAACAAACCCTGAAGTTATTCTCGAAGAACTGCAGAAACTGGATCAATCCGCTAGAAATGCCATGTTGATGGCTGATGGCGCAGGATCGGATGATAAAGGGCCGCAAGGGATTTCGGATAGTGAAGTGACATCGCAGCTACAGGTTGATCTACGATACTCGGGGCAGGGTCTAGTGCTGACAATCGAAACAGATGCTGAGGAATTATCCACCCAGGGCTTTAAAGGCATCGGAGAACGTTTCGATGAGTTGCACGATCAGTTGTTTACCTTTTCACTTGAGGCAGAGAAAGAGCTGGTTAACCTGCGAGTGGTCGTCGAAGGCCCGGAATCTGATGTCAGTGTAGCGAGTCAAGTCTCTGCCGAACGCCCGATTGAAGACGCCGTCGTGGGTGATCATTCCATCTATGCGGAAGGTCAGGATCACCCGGCGAAATTATATGATCGCAGCAGGCTAGGTGTGGGTCATGTCATTCCGGGCCCGGCGGTGGTGATGGAAATGGACTCAACCACGCTGATCTTACCTGATCATTCTGCCGTCGTTGATGCGCAGGGAAACTTGCTGATCAATCCAAACGATATCTGAGGAGACGACCATGGCCGGAAAAATTATTGAAACCAATGATACCCCCTTCAACCGACTGGAGGTCGATCCCATATCGCTTGATATCATCGAGAATGCATTGCGCAATGCCAGGGTCGAAATGGATGCAACCCTTTTCAGAACGGCAATGTCCCCCGGCATCCGGGAGCAGGGAGATGCCTTCCCGATGATTGCCAATGTTGAAGGCAAAATGGTGGTGGGTCAGTTCGGGTCATTTATTCCCGGATTTCTTTCAGCCTACGATGGCACCCTTGAAGAGGGTGACATGATATTTACCAACGACCCCTACAGTTGTGGTGGCGCCGTGTCCCACCTGAATGACTGGCTGGTCATGAAACCGATATTCAAAGACGGTCGGCATCTTTGCTGGTCCGCGCATTTTGGGCATATGACCGATATCGGCGGCAAGGTTCCTGGCTCACTGCCCATTGATGCCAAAGAGATTTTTGAAGAAGGGGTGGCCGTGCCACCGGTAAAATTATTCCGCAAGGGTGAGAGGCAGCAGGATATCATCAATATTGTACTGCGAAATTCCCGTATGCCTCATTGGAACGAAGGAGATTTCAATGGCGTCATCGCCGCCTGCAATATGGCCGAACGTCGCTGCATCGAAATAGCCGAGCGTTTTGGTGATGATGTGTTCTATTCTGCTCTGGATGAATTACTGGATCGAAACTGTCGGGCCATGGCGAAACTCATTCAGCAAACCGTATCTGAAACAAAGCAGGTCTTTGAAGACTATATATGCGACGACGGCATCGGTATGGGGCCCTATAAAATCAAGTGTGCCATGTGGCGCGAGGGTGATACCGTTATCTTCGACTTCGACGGTACAGACCCGCAAAGCTCGGGTTCCATCAATTTTCTTCTCAACGAAGAGATGTTCAAGATGTTCTGCGGTACTTTTATGATATCGGTCTTTGACCCCCAGATTCTATTCAATGATGGCTTTTATGACTATATGGATGTTCGAATCCCGGACGGTTGCATTCTCAAACCGGCCAGACCTGCGGCACTTTCCTGCAGAACTCACGCACTGGGGCGTATCTTTGATGTGATCTCGGGATTGCTGGGCCAGGGGAGTCCCGATTTTTTATGTGCCGCAGGATTTTCAGACAGCCCTCACCTGATGTATTCGGGGTACGATGGTGAAGGGAAGTGGTACCAGTTGTTCCAGATTGGCTTCGGTGGTATTCCGGGCCGACCCGGGGGTGATGGGCCAGACGGTCATTCCCTGTGGCCTGGATTCACCAATGTGCCCAACGAATATATCGAAGCCTATTTTCCGTTGCGTATCGAAGAATATGAAACTATTTCAGATTCCGGTGGGCCGGGGTACAACCGGGGAGGCAATGGAATTCGTATGGCCTACCGGTTCCTCGAGGATGGTCAGATATCGATACATGATGATCGCTGGTTAACCTATCCATGGGGTGTTAATGGCGGATTGCCCGGCGCAAGGGGAACGAAGCGTCTGGTCCGCTCCGACGGCAGTGAGGAGATCCTGCCATCGAAGTGTGATCGCATCCAGGTTAAGAAGGGAGATCTTCTTTACTACAATACCTGGGGTGGTGGCGGCGCTGGTGATCCGCTGACGCGGGAAATCAGTCGCGTTGCGACTGATGTCAAAAGTGGCCTTGTATCGGTAGCTGGTGCACAGCGTTATGGCGTGGTCCTGGATCAGGCAGGCAATGTGGATGAGGCGGCAACTGAAAGTCTGCGAAAAGACATGGGCGACAAAAGAAAGGAAATTAGCTTGTTCGATTTTGGCGGGACGATTGAAGAAATAAAGTCCCGCTGCTTCGAAGAAACCGGTCTTGAACCACCGCAGCAACCTGTATTTGCAAATCAGTAACCTGGCTTTGAACAATAAGTAAAAGTAAACAATGACGTGAACGAGCAACTGGAATCAAAATCCACCGGAATTGGCCAACGGCCGTGCCTGCTCGTGGTGGATGCGACTTTAGGATTCACAGACCCGCAGTCACCACTGGGTGCGGAGTTTTCCGGTGAAATTGAAATTATCGGCGGGCTCATGCGTTTTGCGGAATCGAAATCCTGGCCATGCTATCTGTCGTCGGTGGTGTACCGCTCCGAGGCGAGTGCAAGCGTATTCAGAACAAAGCTTCCGGGGCTCAATATATTAACTGCGGATTCCAGGTGGGTGGAGATCGACCCGCGCCTGCCGGTTCTGCCAACGCATTCAGTGTTCGAAAAATGTTTTGCATCGGCTTTCTTCGGCACAGATCTCGGCGACAGCTTACGATTGTTGGAGATCGATACCGTCATCGTTACCGGCTTTACAACCAGCGGCTGCGTGCGTGCCAGCGCGGTTGATGCATTGCAGTGGGATTTTAGAGTAGTTGTTGTGAAAGATGCGGTGGGAGATCGGAGTCAGACAGCACATGATGCGAATCTATTTGATTTGGCCGCGAAATATTCCGATGTGGTTGATAGTCAGGAGATTATGCAGCTGTAGAGAAATTTAACCTCTGCAGTTAAAACAAGAAATGAAACAAATACACCGGTATTAACAAAAGGAGATAAAGATGAGTAGATACACAGTCATAGCAGGCGTTTTGATGTTATCGTCAGGCCTGATGGGGGTAGCGCTACCTGGCTCGCAGGTGCTTGCTGCTGACCTTCAACTTGAAGAGGTTGTTGTCACCGCTAGAAAGCGTTCAGAACTTGATCAGGAAGTACCTATCACCACCACCGTGTTCAACAGCACAACCATTGAACGCGCTCGTATTGAGAGGCCCCAGGACTTTATCAGATTGACCTCGAATGTGAGTATCATTGATACGGCTAATGCCGGTGATACCCAGGTTAATATTCGCGGCATTACCTCTACCCGCGACGCAGAGGGAACCTTTGCCTTAGTCGTTGACGGCGTTTTGGTCACCAATCCAAATGGGTTCAATCAGGAGTTGTTCGAAATTGAAAGCATCGAGGTGTTGAAAGGTCCACAGGGTGCTATTTATGGCCGCAATGCGTCCGACGGATAAATTCGAGAGTACTGTTCGTGTCGGTGCCGGTAGCAACTCATTGCGAAGCGTCGGGCTGTCCTTCAGTGGTCCGTTAGGGGATAACGCCCTGGGCAGTTTGACGTTTCATAATCGTGACGACGAGGGTCAATTCAAGAACGAATTCTCTGGCGAAGATGACGTCATCGACTTTATCGAAGAGACAAATGCGCGTGGACGTATTGTCTGGAATCCAACAGATGACCTGACGATTGACGCGATTCTGGGTTTTCGCGATGTTGACGCGGGTGCAATTAATTTTAATGCAGTCTTTGCGCTACCGGATGCAGCGACGAATTTTGGCGACCCCGCACTTTATCAAGACGTCAATGATCATGACTTTAGGTTTTACTTCAATGTCCCGGGTGAAAATGAACAGGAAAATACATTCTTCTCGCTCAAAGCGGATTATGAGATGGACAATGCACTGTTTACAGCAGTGTTCTCATACGATGAGCTAGAAGAACACCTCTTGTCAGACGGCACAAGTGCTGCTTTCGGCCTGTATTCATTTGACTTTGGCGGAGCGCCGGATCTTAGCGGGCCGAATGTAGGTGCCGCCCAGAACGCCTGCTCTGCAAGCTATCAGGATTTGGTGGCTTCAGGACGTTTTGCCCCGGGTAGCAACCCGCCTTTCTTCGCATTTCCCGGCACCGTTCCCGGCGTGGCCGTGGACCTTGGCATTGCACCTTTCTATGGTCTCAACGCCCTGCTCTCACCTTATACACCCAGCACCTGTGATGGCTATCAATACCAGGAGCGAAACCAGGACAGCACCAGTCTGGAACTAAGAATTGCGTCACCGGACGGTGGTGATGTTACCTGGATGGCAGGCGTTTACTTTTCACAGATCGACCGTGAAGTTGTTGTGTCTTATGGGGCTGATCTGGGCGACGGGTTTTTTGGCAGAACGCCTTTCGTTCAGGGTCGAACCGACCTGCTGTTCTGGGATGACTTTGAAACTGATGTCTATGCAATCTTCGGCCTGTATGAGTTTCCGCTTGGAGCCAATCATACGATTACACTGTCGGGTCGCTATGATGTCGAAGACAGGAAAGTTGACAACAACGTGCCCAACGTTGCCTCTGCTTCGGCATTCGGTGGGGGTGCACCAATCAACCCGGCCTACGATGGATCTTTTACCGATGTCATCCCGGGGCGTGATGAAGAATTCAAACAATTTCAGCCAAAACTCAGCTGGCGCTGGGCAGTTGCTGATCAGGCATCTCTGTATGCAAGTTATGGTGTCGGATTTCGCAGCGGTGGCTTCAACAACATTGGCAGTGCTGCCCTGGTGGAGACTGCATATGCAACCATCAATACCCGCCCGGCCAACTTGAGGGACCAATACGACAAGGAAGTCTCAACCTCGTTTGAACTGGGTCTGAAGTCTGAATGGATGGAGCGACGTTTCAGAGTCAATGCGGCGGTATTTCATAACGAAGTCGAAGACAGTCAGTTCTTTAACTTTCTTGCAGGTGGATTCGGTATCTTGCGTGTTGTCACCAATATTGACGAAGTCACCCTGCAGGGCTTTGAGGTGGATGCCAAGTTTCTGGTCACCTCGAACCTCTCCCTTTTCGGATCCGTTGGCATGGTTGACAGTGAAATAGATAAAAACACCAACAGACCCTATACAGAAGGCAATGAAATGCCACTGACACCAGACGTAACGACTAATCTCGGCGTTGAATGGGTCAGTGAAGTTTTTAGTGGCACCGATCTGGTGGCGCGGCTCGACTGGCGTTATGTCGGTGAAACCTGGTTCAGTACAGTGCAGGATAATGTCACTTTAAATGCGTTTACCAATGTTTCAGACACTTACCGGTTTATAGGGACCGTATTTGGCGACGTGACCCAGACTCCACCCGGACCCGGTATACCTGCAGATGGAATCATTGGGTTCGGGACCAGCGAATACAGTAAAGGCCAGCGGGACGATTACTCAACCCTCAACCTTGTTGTTAGTTTGAAGGCTGAGAACTGGACGCTGACTTTCTGGGGAAAGAATATTCTTGATGAGGAATATATCGAAGAAGTCATTCCTGCCCCTGAATTTGGAGGTTATTTCATACACCCGGCCAGGGGTGAAGCTTTTGGCATCGACTTTACCTATCGTTTCGGGTCAAATTAATCGGCGGACGATGGCCTCGTTACGTTTTGGCCTACACTGAGAAGAATTTTGGATCGGGCAGTTTTGGGGCTCAGTCAGTTTTATTGCTGAGACCCGCTTCCAGCCTGAAGACAAAGAGCAGCTTAAAACGCTAAAGGTCGACGCAATGTGGCCATGGTATGTCGAGAATGGTGCCAGACCACTGATCTAGGGCTGGGACCCTTTGGCATCGCCGGGAAATGTAATCACCAATATTGCATTCAAGGATGTCAGTCATTTTCAAAATCTGTGGCGGCCAAATCAATCAAACAGAGCTGGTCGCTTCGCTGCGGAATTGCGGCCCGGTGGTCGACTCGATTATTAATGGTGACGACCCGTTACGGAGCAGATAGCAATAGCTGACCAGACTATATCAAGAATTAGTGATGCGAGGATAGGCAAATAGCACGCCAGCGTAATTCAACAATAACAGTTAGAGGAAACTACGATGCCCCCAATTGTCGAGAATGCCTGTCTACTGGCAGGCCGCGTGTTAATGGGAGTCTATTTCATTCTACCCGCCATCAGCAAGATCACGGACTTTGAAGGCACGAGCGAATACATGGCGGTTCATAATGTGCCATTAATCCCAGTGCTACTGGTCATCACGATTATCATTCAATTGAGCGCCAGTGGCGCACTCATTGTCGGCTTCAAAGGTAAATACGCCGCATTATTACTCGCCGGACTCACAATTGTTATCAGTGTATTTATGCACAATTTCTGGGACTATGAAGAAGGCCTGGAACGTGCCCATGAACTGCAAAACTTCTACAAAAACATGGGCATTATTGCTGGCCTGCTCGTGGTTGCAGGTCTTGGTACCGGGGGATTCAGCGTAGATAACAGAGCGGTCGACTGAACATACGGGTTCTCAGTGCCACCAGAAGAGACTCGTATCAATTACAGGCCGCAGCTTGAATTAGGAATTCGCACAGGACACAGTTAATCACAACGTCTCTTTTTCCAGACTGATTCCTTTTTTTTATCAGCGCGCTGGCCGATATCGGCCTTGCCAATCTCACTGCCAGATGTAACATCAGGTCGATGCTGAATCTGAAGGCCATGGATAAAGTTTCGAAGGATCTGATCTTTACAAACGCGATAGTGCTTGTGTTTCGGCTTACGGAAAAATGCACTTAGCTCCGACTTACCAATTCGAAGGTTCACGATTTCGAGGGTCCCGATGACATCCTCTGCCTTCATATCCAATGCAATTTTTAGTTTCTTTAGAATGATGTTGTTGGTCAGTCGCTTTTCAATCTCAGGTTCAGCGCCTTCACGCTTGCCGCGCTTTTCAATAATCAAACCATTAAGAAAACTGGCAAGTGCGGGATCTTCGAGCGCCTGAAAATCAGCGTGATCTTCCTTTTTCAGCCAACTGCCGACCTGTTCCTTCGAAACTGTAAGTCCTCCCTGGTTAAACAGCTTCGCCATAAATAGATCTTTATAGTCGAATACGAAACGCAACTGACGCAGAATATCGTTGTTAGTCATATCATGTAATCCTACTCTTCCGGTACCAATCCTTCATCCCTCATTTTGCGAAATACCGCGCGACTTACCTGCCCTGCATGACGATAAGTTTTCGCGTCAGACATATCACTGATCGCAGCCCAGTTATCCTGAATATCGTCTGGAGTAGGTACTTCACCATCACCAAGGAAAATGCCTGCACCCTCCGAAATCTGTACCTTGCTGTAGTAGCCCATGCCGCATTCGACGATTTCACCCGAGAGGCCACATTCGTCAGAACATAGAAAAGCGATCATCGCACTAACGAATTCAGGTTGCATCGTCGACGCGAACTTGGGCGATACTACCTGCTCGGTCATGCGCGTCAAAGCCATGGGGGCAATCGAATTCACCAGGACATTCTTGCTGGTGCCTTCCTGGATTAATGCATGCATGAAACCCACCAACGCCAATTTGGCGCTTGCATAATTGGTGTGTCCGTGAGCACCGAACAATCCGGATGATGAAGAGGTCATGATGACTCGCCCAAATTGTTGTTCCAGCATGATCGGCCAGGCAGCTCTGGTACAGTACACTGCCCCCATTAGATGGACGTCCAGCAAAGCCGTAAAATTCTCCAGATCCATCTTGGCGAAACTCTTGTCGCGCACATTACCGGCGTTGTTGATAAGGATGTCAATACGGCCAAAATTATCTATGGCGGTCTCAATGATATTTCGCCCGCCCTGGGCACTCGCCACACTGTCATAGTTGGCAACCGCTACCCCACCAGCGTCGGTTATGGCCTCAACAACTTCATCGGCGGCATCACTGGAACCTCCCTGCCCCGCGACATTGCCACCCAGGTCATTCACTACAACTTTCACACCGCGAGCGGCAAGGACCTTTGCATGGCTGCGTCCAAGACCAGAGCCAGCACCCGTAACAACGGCTACCCGGTTATCAAATGAAATACTCATATACGATTGCTCCTACTCCTTTTGCACAAGATTGCGCATTACTTGCTATTTACCGGATTTTCATGAATTCTATCGTCGTTGGACATAAGTATGTAATCACATCAATAAGGTTCCAGCATATCAGGAATATCAATCTATCAAAATTTTGCCTTACTTGAATTCGAAATATTTGCCCTGCTTGCCAGTGTGAACCGTTAGTCGTCTCGGCGACGATTAAAGACTTAATGTTGATTTGAAGTCGAGCAATGCATCTGATTGTCTCAATAACTGTGAAGCAGCAACAGGATCTCTCGCATGAGCGAAACAAAAAACACCAACGAAAACGCCGCTAACCTGGCCTCCTTTGATCCGACCGGGGGCGCCAACCAACACCCGCAGGAATACTACGATAAAATTAAACAAAAATTCGCCGAAGAAAGAGATCTTCGCCTGAACTATCGGCCCGAAGGTACCCGGCAATTTAACACAAACTTTGATGCCGGCTTGTCACGTTTTGGAGAAGATTCGTACAACAAGGAAGTTAAACCCCGCGCGCCCCTGAACGATACAGTAGAGGTACTTTTTATTGGTGGTGGCTTCTCGGCACTGTTGACAACTTCTCAACTACGGGAAATTGGTGTTGAGAGTATTCGCATCGTCGAACGAGGTGCTGATGTTGGTGGTACCTGGTATTGGAATCGTTACCCCGGTGCAGCCTGCGACGTCGTCTCCTATGATTATCTGCCTTTGCTCGATGAAATGGATTATGTGCCCAGGGACCACTACGCCAAGGCGCCGGAGATATTCGAACATTGCCAGAACATTGCGAAGTATTATGATCTCTATGACCTTGCTGTATTTCAGACCACCGTCACCTCTACCGAATGGAATGACGAAGAGCAGTTGTGGCATATCAAAACTGACCGTGGCGATCATATGAAATCCAAGTTTGTCATTTGCGCCAACGGGCCAATGTCGAAACCGAAATTAGCCCGAATTGACGGCATCGAAAATTTCAAGGGCCATTCTTTTCATACCGGCCGCTGGGACTACGACTATTGTGGTGATAATCTGGAAAATCTGCAGGACAAACGAGTCGCCATTATTGGTACGGGTGCAACTGCGATTCAGGCCGTGCCCAAACTCGCCGAACAGGCAAAAGAACTCTACGTATTTCAGCGTACGCCATCGTCAATTGACATCCGAAAAGACTGGCCAACCGATCCAAATTGGGCGCGTAAACTGAAACCCGGCTGGCAGGCGAAAAGACGCCAGAAAACCATCGATGGCCCTCAGTTAACCGCAAAGCAACTCGAAAAGCGTGCCAGCATGCCGGTTGATGAGAAAATTCGCCGTCAGGAAAACGCCAACATCGACCACATGATGTGGATACACCAGCGCATCGACGATATCGTCCATGACAAAGACATTGCTGACGCCCTTAAGCCCTGGTACATGTTTATGTGTAAGCGCCCCTGCTTCCATGAAGACTATCTTCCTGCCTTCAACAAACCTAATGTGCATCTGGTTGATACCCATGGCAAGGGCGTGAAAGAAATTTCAGATCGAGGTCCGGTTTTTGATGACAAGGTCTATGATGTCGATGTAATCATCTATGCGACGGGATTTGAGGTGCAAAAAACCGGCATTTACAATGAGATAGTTGGCAAAAACAACACCGAAATCAACGACTACTACAGCAATGGTATTCGAACCTTGTTCGGTATTCATTCCAACGGTTATCCAAATTTGTTTATCATGGCTGGTTATCAGGCATCATTCCAATTTAACATCACTGATGTGTTGACTGTTCAAGGCGCGCATATCGCTGCGTGTATCGATCATGCACGTAAAAGTGATTACCAGTCGATCGATATCACCCCGGAAATCGAGGAGTGGTGGGTGCAGGAGGTCATTGAACATCGAGGTAAGACAGACCGCAACAAGGACTGCACGCCTGGCTACTATAACTTTGAAGGTGAGGACAATCGTCGCCAGGACGGCACCTACAATGGCGGCTTCAATCGATATGTTGAGCTTCTGCGGGGGGCGAAATCGAAAATGGATGACATATTTATCGTGAGGAAATAAATCCGATGCCCAGTCTGTTTTCAGACCTCAAGGTCATTGATGCTGCGTCTTTTCTGGCGGGGCCCTGTGCTGCCACCATCATGTCGGACTATGGTGCCGATGTAATTAAAATTGAACCGTTGACGGGTGATCGCCAGCGGACAATTGCCGGTGGTCATGAATCTGAATTTTCCTGGCAGCTGACCGGCCGCAACAAGCGCAGCCTGGCTATGGACATCACGACGCCAGCGGGATATGACGTGTTGATGAAGATGTTGAAAGAGACGGATGTGTTCGTCGTCAATTTTAGCGCGGCAAATCTCGAAAAATACAAGCTGACCTACGACATCCTCAAAACAAACAACCCGCGTTTAATATTCGCCCAGATATCAGCCTATGGTTTAAAAGGCCCGGACGCCGAACGCCGGGCTTTCGACCTGACCGGCTGGTTCGCCCGTAGCGGCATACTGGATATTATGCACAATAAAGACGCCCCGCCTGCTCCGCCCGCCGGAGGGGTTGGCGACCATGCAACCTCGATGACGCTATTCGCAGGCATCATGATGGCGTTGTACAAACGTGACCGTAGCGGCGAGGGCAGTATGATAGCAACCTCACTCGCCGCAACTGGCACCTGGGCCAACGGGCTCAACCTGCAAGCGACAATGGCGGGACTCGATGGGCCAACACGGCGTAACAAGGAGGGATGGTCCAACCCGGTATCGAACGTATATACCACATCTGATGATCGGTACATCATGCTCGGGGTCCAAAACGCCGCTCGCGACTGGCCGAAGCTGGCTGAATTGTTAGGCCACCCGGAATGGTTGGATGATGAGCGAATGGCAAAGGGCAAGGTGCTGCTGAAAAATCGTTTTTATGTTAAAGACAAGATGGACCAGGCCTTCAGTGCACTGCCAGCAAAGACAGTCTGCGATAGGTTGGCCGCTTCCGGTATTGTCTACAGTCTGGTTTCCCGCACGCTAGAAGTGATCGAGGATCCCCAATTGATCGCAAATGGGGTTATTGTAGCGACGGACTCTGAGGTTCCCGGAAATACGCACACTTTTGCGACCCCTATCAATCTGAGTGACGAGATCCAAAAAACGCCCCAGCGAGGGCCTAAAATAGGCGAGCATTCCAAGCAGATTCTGGAAGAATTTGGCTTTGATGCCAGCGAAATCCAAAGATTGTCTGACGATTCTGTGATCAGATAAATTCGCAACTACGAATACTTTCACAGAAAGTAGGGGGCGTACCCGTCAGAATTACTACCCGAACGGCATCATCCTCGCCCGCTTTACGCATGGTTTCGATAAATTCGCCCAACACTTTATATGTCATGGCGTTCTTCTTTTCGTGGCGATTGATTGTGACATTCTAACCTGTTACAAATGCGATTTGCTCTAGAGAACCTCTGATAAAGATCGGTATGCCGTTCCCTAGGTGACTACAACCCGAATGATTGATAAGCAGGTATTTCGCCCGATGGCCATTGATTCCAACAACACCATCAAGTCTTCCGGTGGAGCAAACCTGGTTCTACCTGAGCACGTAAGGGAAAACAGAGCCTTCTGGGATGGCATGGCATCTGACTGGGTGAGTGCCGGAGAAAGAAGCTGGAATCAGAAGTCGCCTAGCTGGGGGATATGGGCACTGCCCGAGTCCCAGCTGAACCTGCTGCCATCAGACATGCGCAACACGGGGGCAATTGAACTTGGCTGCGGTACTGGTTACGTCAGCGGATGGATGTCACGCCGGGGAGCGCAGGTAATTGGGATTGACAACTCGCTGGCGCAACTCAAAACTGCCGAGCAACTCATGGCCAGGCATAATATCAATATTGATCTTATTCACGGAAACGCCGAGGAAGTTCCTCATCCAGACGCTTCATTTGATTTCGCCATCAGCGAATACGGTGCAGCAATCTGGTGCGATCCATTAAAATGGATTCCTGAAGCCCATCGACTGCTTAAGCCCGATGGTCGATTGACGTTTCTGGGTACCCATCCCATGGCCATCATGATGACACCGCTAAATGGCGCGCCTTGTGACGAGGTAGCGCACAGGGCGTACTTTGACATGCACGAAACGGACTGGCGTAACGTAGAAGTTGATCCAGGCGGGATAGAATTCAATCTGACCCACTCAGATTGGCTGCGCCTTTTTCGCGAAACCGGGTTCGAGGTGATCAATTATCTCGAATTGCGGCCACCCGAAAGCGCATCTCAGACCAAGTTTTCGATTCCGGCTGAATGGGCAAAAAAATGGCCATCAGAGCAGGTATGGCAGTTAAGAAAAAACTAGCGCGTACCCTGGCCGTCGTCGATCTTGATGTAGGTGCCTGTGACAAACTCCGACGCCGGTGAAAGAAAATATAATAATGTACTGTCCATTTGCGCCGGGTCACCGATTCTTTTACGTGGAAAGTTTTTGGCGATATCACCCAGACGTTCCAGCATCCCGTCCATCATTTCAGATGAGAATGCGCCAGGCGCAATCGCGTTGACATTAATGTTGAATCGAGCCCACTCGACTGCAAGGGCTTCAGTCATCCTGACGATTGCAGACTTGGTAATGGAGTAAAGTGCAGCCCCGTTGCCACCATAATTGAAGGCACCAACTGATGAGATATTGATCATTCGTCCTGGTGCCTCTGCTGCGATCAGGCGACGAGCGACCTCACAGGAGAGTTTGAAAGGACCGACAAGATTGGTATCAAAGACAGCGTCTACGAGTTCATTACTCATTTTGTGAGCCCGTTGGGCGTCCGGAATACCGGCGTTGTTGATCAGGATGTCGACCAGACCAAGGGCAGATTCAGCTTTGTCGACCACAGCAGGGATTTCTTCGGGATTGGTGATATCAAATGGGATCGGTTCACAAATACCGCCTGCCTCTCGAATCTCTTCGGCCAGTTCATCCAGTCGCTCTGCCCTTCTTCCTGTCACGGCTACTTTGGCGCCACAGGCGGCGAGGACGATGGCAAACCGTCGTCCAAGGCCGGAGGTTGTACCTGTGACAAGAGCAACTCGTCCGGATAGATCATTTGAGACGTAAGGGGTGGGGAAATCAGACATGTTATTCCTTATTTTGGTAGGTAACGTTAACGTAGATAGTATGATCCGTGCATTGAATCGCCCCGACAAATAAACCATAGTTTCTCAAGAACCGTCAAGTAACGTCGTCGCGCATCCCGGCAAAAAGAGCTCTCGCACATTTCCGTTGCTGTTTGATAAACTCCACTTCCGTCCGTCGTACCAAATTGACTGGCTCGCACCGGGTGGCAATGTTGACAGGTGCTCAGATGACGCTGGAACAAGCATCGAATAATCGATAATCGAGAAATCAATAGTAGAGAACGTGAAATGGGAAGATTGGACGATAAGATCGCGGTTATTACGGGTGGAGCAGGCGGTATTGGCACGGCTGCGGCCACTCGATTTGTCCGTGAAGGAGCTAAAGTGATGCTCGTAGACCTCGATGAAGAAGCGCTAAAGAGAGCGGTTGAGAATCTTGGCAGTAACGTGGCACGTTATTGTGTCGCGGATGTTACGCAGGCATCACAGACGGAAAACTATGTTCAAACTGCGGTGGAACAGTTTGGTGGTGTCGATATCTATCTTGCCAACGCTGGCATCGAGGGAATGGTTGCGTCGATTGTGGATTATGATGAGGAGACCTTTGACAGGGTTATAGCGGTGAACGTCAAAGGTGTCTGGCTCGGCGTTAAAGCGCTATTCCCTATCATGCAGGCTGCCGGTGGTGGCAGTATTATTATTACATCATCAATTATGGGCGTGAAAGGTTCTGCGCAACTGTCTGCGTATAACACCAGCAAACATGCCGTTATTGGCTTAATGCGCTCAGCTGCGTTGGACGGGGCGCCGCATAATATCCGTGTCAATACCGTTAATCCCAGTCCCGTTGAGACCAGAATGATGCGTAGCCTGGAAGCTGGTATTAATGCCGAAGACGCCGAACAGGTTCACGACACAATCGCGGCTGGCATACCGTTGCAAAGGTATGGTGAACCTGAAGATATTGCTAACATTATGCTTTTCCTGGCTTCAGATGAGAGCACTTTTTTGACAGGTGGTGTCTATATGGCTGATGGTGGTAGCAGCGCGTAGCCAGTTAACAATTGAGGAAGGTGGATACCGCTCATGAAGGAGGTTGAAATTACAAAAGAACCAGTGGAGTTATACAAAATTCTCAAGTTTGAAGGTGTTGTCGCAAGCGGCGGTGAAGCGAAAGCTGTGATCAGTGATGGCCAGGTCCTGGTTAACGGTGAGGTTGAAACCAGGAAACGGAAAAAAATAGTGTCAGGAGACATGGTCGAATTCATGGACCAGAAACTCAGGATATTGCTTAAGTCCTAAGCAACACCACGGCGGCTATACCCAATTTGCAACCCTGTCCAGCCGCGACAGTGTTTCAGCTTCATTTCTGGACGGCACCATCAGGATCATTCTTTCAACAGTGGTATCACGGAATCTGGCCCACTACATCATCCTTCGGAGGTGATGCGAAAACTGAAACCGAAATCGAATCCACGTCACCTCCCGCCGCTTCAGCTAACAGCGTCCTCCTTTCTGGCTTACGGCGGGTACAGGGTATATTCTTCAAAGCCAGGATATGGAAATTCATGGCAGACAAACCTGTCCCAGCCTATGAGGGTGATGAGCCCTACTTTTACATCTGCATTGCCGGTGCACTATCTGGTTCAGTATACGAAAACAACTGATGGCGGTACGAGACCGCCAGGAGTGGACACGTGAAAAAAAGATTTGTGCTGCCGGTTGCGGTGGCGATACTGGCCGCCTGCAGCCCATCCGACGAGGTTCCGCAATCTGTCGCCGCTGACGCGGTTTACCTGAACGCGAAGATATACACGGTAGACGCCGACAGGAGTTGGGCCAGTGCAATGGCGGTCACCGATGGCAAGATTATCGCTATTGGCAGTGATGCAGACATTGCGACACATACCGGCGATGCCACTACAGTTCATGATCTGAACGGTCGCATGGTAATGCCGGGTATCCATGACACCCATAACCATCCCTCCGATGCTGGGGTCGGCAAGACGATCCAATGCAGTTTCCTGACCTACGATCTCGCTGATACGCTAGCCGCACTAAAAGGCTGTCTCGCTGATATACCCAAAGGCGACTGGCTACGCGGTGGTCAATGGAACGAAGGACTTTTTATCGGCACAGAAAAGGCACCGAAGACCATTCTCGATGAGATCGCACCGAATCATCCGGTGTTCCTGATGGACTGGTCGGTGCACAACGCCTGGGTCAATTCCAAAGCGCTCGAGATGTTCGGTATTGATGACGACACCCCGGACCCGAGTGGTGGTGTCATTGTCAGGGATCTCGATAGCGGCGAGACAACTGGCATCCTGCTGGATAACGCCGCATACAATTATCGCAGAGTGTTACCCGCATACACCCTGCAGCAGAGATCCGAGGCGCTCGCGTGGAGCATCGAGCAACTTGCAAGTTTCGGCGTCACGACGTTCAAAGAAGCGATTGTGACTACTGCCGGTATAGAGGCTTATGCTGACCTGGACAATAAAGGTGAGTTGCCGCTGAACGTCAAAACGCACCTGACGTGGAAAAGCTCGTGGGCAAACTCGCATGATGAGGAACTCGCATTGATCAACTCACGTGCCGATTATGCCTCCGACAGCATCGACGCCGGTTTCGCCAAAATCATGCTCGATGGCATCCCGCCGACTTACACGGCGGCTCTGCTTGAACCCTATGAACCAAGTGAGGCTTTCGGTGACGAGTGGCGTGGCAAACTGATGCACACGCCCCAGGATCTTGCTGCCGACGTCACCGCTCTGGATGCGCAGGGAATAACTGTCATGATTCATGCGACCGGTGACCGTTCACTCCGCATCGCACTGGATGCGTTCGAAGCCGCTAGAAAAGCCAATGGCGACAGCGGCTTGATTCACCAGGTGTCGCACGCCGAGATGATTCACGCAGACGACATCCCGCGGTTCGCTGAACTGAATGTCGCGGCAGAGATGTGCCCGATCCTCTGGTACCCGATTTCCGGTCTTGACTGGGAGTTGTGGCTCGGCCCGGACCGTGAGAAAGTCTGGCCGGTGAAATCACTGACCCAAGCCGGTGCGCTCGTCGTCTACGGTTCAGACTGGCCGGTCGTGCCGACTCCGAACCCGTGGCCGGGCATTGAATCGATAGTGACGCGTAGCGATCCGACCGGCGCAAGTGATGTCCAGGACTGGCCGGAGCAGGCCGTCGATCTTGAAACTGCACTCAAGATTTTCACGATCAACGGTGCGGTCGTCAGTAAAGTCGGAGAGTCATCCGGTTCACTGGAAATCGGCAAGGATGCGGACTTCATCGTTCTGGACAGAAATGTTTTCGAGGTGCCAATAAGCGACGTCGGCGAGACGCAAGTTTTACTATCGGTAGTGGGTGGCGAAACGGTCGTCGACAAATTGTAGGAGCGGTTTCAACCCGGTGCTTTATGAAAAACGGAAACCGTCATACTATTGTCAGCTGCAACAAGGCTTAAAAGCAGGAATTCATTAGTCCTTCGCATTTATTCGATGTTCGGATGACGTCTATCGATATCACTCAATGTTCTTAATAAATTTATTTGCAACCGATACTCGGATGCAGTAATTCGTTAGCATGCACATCCAGACATGCAATGGCATAACAAAAGGAAATAAAATGATACTTTACACTGGTGACCTCAGCCCTTATTCGGCAAAAGTCAGAATGCAAATTTATGCAATGGGTCTGACGGATATCGAATTCGATTTGCCTGTCGCTGAGTTCTTTTCCGGGAATTTCATAAAAAAGTCCCCCATCGGACGAATTCCGGTTTTGGTGGTCGATGAGGGAATTATTCCCGAGTCAGAAGTGATTGCCGAATACCTGGACGAACTTTACCCCGAAAAATCAATGTTGGGTAACACCCTGAAAGAGCGCGCAGATGTTCGGGTCATTTCAAGAATTGCAGACGTATACCTGATGAACAATATCTTTATGTCATTGGGTCAATTAATGCCAGACAAGCGTGTGGATGCGATCGTTGACTTATTGATCGGCCAGGTAAAACGAGGTATTGGTGCTTTGGAAAATCATCTTGGTGACGGTGACTTTGCGGTGGGTGACTCTCTCTCGAGAGCCGACTGTACATTGGTACCGGCTTTATTTATGTGTCAGGGCACGGTACCCCGGCTAGGTGCTGACAACCCAATCATTGGCACCACCAAAGTTGCCGCATACTGGGAGAAGATTCAGAAAAATGAATATGCAGCAAAAATTATCGCTGAGATGGAAAAGGGCTTACAGGAACGGCTTGATGGTACCGAGGCCAAACGGGTTCAAGAAGCCATGGAGAAAGCCAAACAAAAGAGCTAGAGAAAGACTCGAGCTGCTTACCGGCATTTTATCACTTGATCTGCTCTTAAGTATCATGCTGACGCTATGCGGCCGGTGATTCCACCCGGCAGGAGATATTGGGAGATGATATTGGGGCTTTTATTGCTGCGCCGTTCAGGGCCAGGAGACGTTAGTTGGCGTTCTATCATCCGGATTCGCATCGCCGCTCGTTTTCTGCGGGGGTGAAAACGCGGATGAGGTGCATATATTTCAGGTATTTATTGAGCTCAATATCGACGGTGATCCTGACAAACTGGTGACCCACGGAGACGGATTTGGTCTCGATCCTATTGTCATTCTGGGCCCCGACGATCCGTTGGACACCAATATACTTCAAGATGCATGTAGCGTTGTCCCCACACGAACCGTGTTTAGATCAACATAAACCATCGCCGCCAGAATCGCTTCGTCATCCAGTAACAATACAATGTGGTAGTGTTGATATGCTGGATGTCTTCGACTTCTCGTTAAGATTCTGTAACTAAAGCCAGGAAGAAAACGACGTTATGTTTAAACACCGTGAAGCACTCAAAGATGCAGTCGCTCGCCCATTGTGGCACGACCCTGAGATCATGCCTGAGCCTTTACCCCCATTATCTTCTGACGAAACGTGTGAGTTGCTTATCGTGGGCGGCGGGTTCACAGGGCTCTGGGCTGCCATGCAGGCAAAAGAACGCAAGCCGGAGTTAGATATCATTATTATCGAACAAACCTTCGTCGCTGACGGTGCCTCCGGTCGTAATGGTGGCTTTCTTAATACCACGGTTGCACACGGTGAAACAAATATCGAAGCCCACTTCCCTGGGGAAGCGGACCAGCTGGAAGAACTGGGCATTCAAAACATGAGAGAACTCCTGGATACCCTTGAAAAATATAATATCGATGCTCGCTATGAAAAATCCGGCTCGACCAGCGTTGCTCTGGACGAGGAATCAGCTATTCGCTTACATGAAGAGTATGAGGAATCAAAGGCGGAGGGCGAGGACGTTGTTTGGTTTGATAAAGAGAGCATGCGCGCACAAGTCAATTCACCGACATTTTTTGGCGGTTGCTGGTATCGCAGTGGACAGGATGGGGTCGTTGACCCCGTGCGATTGTNTGACGGTTAAACCGCTCAATGAAGTCAGGATGAAATCCAACTGTGACGGCGGCGTAATTCTCAGTGACAAAGTACTGCTAGCGACTAATGCATTTACAAGCTCAATCCCAAGAATTCGTCACTCGATTATTCCGGTATGGGACTACCAGATCTCAACCGAACCACTGACGGACCAGCAACTCGATAAAATCAACTGGGGTAAACCAGAATCTCGCCATGCCCTGAGTGATGTCAACAATATGTTTCACTATTTTCGTTTGACCAAAGAAAACCGTATTACCTGGGGCGGAGGTGGCGCTGTCCGGTACTACTTTAATCGCGGCATCAAAACGGAACTCATGGATGCCCCTGCACGTTACGAGCAGCTGGCAACAGAATTTTTTGAAATGTTTCCCCAGTTGCAGGGAGAGATGAAATTTTCAAACAAGTGGGGAGGTATCATCGCAACCTCAACACGTTTCTGTATGGTGCCCGGTGTCATTTACAACGGTCGACTCGCGTGGTCAGTGGGTTACACCGGTCATGGTGTAGGTGCCTCGCGTTTTGGTGCACGTATCGGCATCGAACTGTTAGGTTATCAGCCTACAGACATCATTAAGATGAAATTTGTAACCAAAAGAGCCCTGCCCTGGGCACCGGAGCCATTTTGTTGGCCAGGCGTCAGGCTGACTCAGTTGGCGTTGATACAAGCCGACAAAAATGGCGGCAAGCGTGGTCTTTGGTTGAAGTTTTTGGACCTGTTGGGCCTTGGGTTCACCTGTTAACAGCTGATATCTCAACATCTATTACTAAAGATCCTCCGGCAACAAGATACCCAACCTTTTTCGCTCGCTTCTCCACAAGGCAATCAATTCACTTCTCTTTACTGGCAGCGATGCAGACAAATCAATGGTCTCTCCGGGATCTTTGCTGAGATCGAATAATTCAAAATTCTTCTCATCAAAGGGAATTTGAACATTAACCAGCTTCCAGTTGCCTTGCCAGAGTCCAGCGTGGTTCGATTGAAAGAAGACCGTAATATCTGTCTCAGATCTAACGGTTCCAGACTGTCTCGTCAAAATCGGTACAATAGATTTTCCCGTCATCTCCGCCATGTCATCAGGGTAGGTTGCACCGGCAATCTCGTAAAATGTTGGCGCCAGATCTGATATCGAGACAAATGCGCTGTTGATTTCATGCCTTCGCTTTACACCGGCACCACTGATTATCATTGGGGCCGTGGTGCCACCTTCTGTTGCAAAATTTTTGTGGCGCCGAAAAGGCGCGCTGCCTGCTTCTGCCCAGGCTGGGCCATAGGACACCCAAGACGCAGCAAGCCCCATTTTCTCGTAGCTGTTATCATAATTTGCCTTAAGATATTCTGAAAAACGGCCAGATTCGAAGAATTGCTCACTCGCCGCACCATTGTCAGACATAAATACAATCAGCGTATTCTCATACAGTTCATTTTCTTTCAGATAGCTGATAAGGCGCCCTACATGTCCGTCGAGATTATCGACCATGGCGGCATAGAGCTCCATTTTCTTCGATTCAATTCTTTTTTCGTCCCTACTGAGTTCTGACCACGGTTTAACACCGGTATTTCTTGGCGGCGTCTGGCTCGAGATGGGAATGATTTCAGCTGCCTTCAACGATTTAACCCGCATCTCACGTAACTCGTCATAACCCATATCATATTGACCCTGGTAGCGGTCAATTTCATCCTCTGGCACCTGCAACGGCCAATGGGGAGAAGTATAGGCAGCAAAGATAAAGAAGGGTTTCGAGCTGTCTTTATCCGCTTCAAGGTAAGAGATTAATTTATCGGTATAGACGGCGGTAGAATAACCACCCGCGGGGAAGGTTGTTCGTTTTCCATCCTCATAATAACTGGAACGCGCGGGTCTCATCCCCACTTCGTTATAATGATTGCCTGCGCCTCCACTTAGATTGAAACTGCGATCAAAGCCATAAACTGCCGGAGACAGTTCTTCGCCATAACCAAGATGCCACTTTCCGACCATATAGGTACGATAGCCACTGGCATTGAGTATCCTTGGCAGGATGCCAACGCGATCCGACAAGTGTTTTTCATAACCGGCAACACGTTCCGTCATATCAGGATTCGAAAACTGGCTCGCCATGCCAGCCACGTGATTGTTGTTACCGGACAAGAGCATTGCTCTCGATGGTGCACAGGTCGCCGCCGTGTGAAATTGAGTGAACAACAATCCTTCATCGGCGAGTGCATCGATATTGGGAGTATTGATGTCTGAACCATAGACGCCAAGATCTGCATAACCAAGGTCGTCCGCGACGATCAACAGAATATTGGGTCGCTGTTCCGAAAAAGAAAGCGGGGACACCAATAGTATGAAAACCAGAACAATCAACCGCTGAGTAGATGTCATCAAAATAATTCCAATTTTTCTTGAATATTACGTCGGATGCCAAGGAAAATATCGCATACCATGCATCCTCACAAACGAGGTTGCCACAGTGCTCAACTCTCTTCATACCGCGTAATGTGAACCTTGTCGGCATATATTAGCGATCTTGGAAAAATACGCTTTATGATTCATATATTCAAGAACGGCATCAAAAACAGTTAAGCCAAGCGAGGACGCATGCATGAATTCTAGCCTTGACCATGGGGACATACAAATCAAGACCACCGCTCTTCCACAGATAGTAGCCATACATGCCACCAGCCACTATCAGACCGCCAATTGAGAGTAATGCTAGTTACATTCTTCGTTATGACTGGAAGCGCTATACTTCCGCAGGCTCAAAATGCGCCAAAGTTGCGACGCCCATGACCAGGTGTTACAGATCATGATCTACGACAGACTAATAACTCTACATCTACCGTGACTATAAGGTCATGCCTGGTTGGTATTGATCTTGGTGATTACAGTAAACTCATCGTCATCAGTTTTAAGGGTCCCAATGGACGAATATTCTATCGGGAAACATCAGTAGCGATCTTTTTGAGTATGGCGTAAACGATGAGCGATTTAAGCTTTGATGGGCAGGTTGCCCTGGTAACGGGAGCCGGTCGAGGACTTGGCAGAGAACACGCTTTGTTACTTGCAGCCCGCGGATGCAAAGTTGTCGTTAACGATCTGGGAATCGCTTATGACGGCACAGGCGCAGCCGAGGGTAAGGTTGCCGACCAGGTAGTCGAGCAGATAAAGGCCAATGGCGGTGAAGCCGTGGCAAACTACGATTCGGTGGAAAACGGAGCAAGTATTGTCGAATTCGTCATTCAGGAATATGGCCGCCTGGATATTGTCGTTAACAACGCCGGTATACTCACACCCGAGGTTTGGTCAGAGCTTACCCTCGAATCCTGGCAGCGTACGATCAATGTAAATCTTACGGGTGTCTTTTCAGTGATGAAAGCAGCCTGGCCAGTATTTGTCGAACAACAGTATGGGCGCGCCATTATGACTTCGTCACCTGCAATATATGGCGCTGGTGTCGCCGCATACGCAGCGAGTAAAGCGGGTGTTATTGGTCTTGCAAACTCGTTACAATTCGAAGCCCTGAAATTAAAGCTCGACATCAAGTGCAATATTCTCATCCCCCAGGCAGATACCAGAATGACCCAGGACTTTTCCAGCGCAGTCAATGAACGTCGGTTAAGGCAAGGAAAGCCAGCCGCCCGTAGCGCGCCAGACAAAGTAATGCAACGCCTGTCACCCAACAAGGTTTCTGCGATGGTTGTCTGGCTGGCACATGCCAGCTGCAAGGCAGAAGCTTCGATTCATGAGGCTGGTGCAGGGTACTTCGCGCAGCTTAACTGGGCGCGTTCAGCACCCCTGTTTGCCACCGAGAAGGAAGGTGTGGAAGTTGCACCCTCCCCCGAAAACATCCGCGACGGCCAGGTAACACTCGCCGACTTTGACAATGGCGACATGCCGGTATCCGGCGATGGAAGGATGGGCGCGCCGAGTGCACTGGAGAGAGTTTTCGGTCACCTGAAGTCTACTGATTGACACAGGACGGAAAGTCAATCTATCCCGGCTGGCACCACAACGGTTGTGATAGTCTGGTTTTGTTCAGCCAATCAATAAAGAAGACCCGCCGGTATTTTTCATGAGCGTTACGCAACGACTAAACAGTAATTTCTCCGAGCAGATCCGGCTGCGCGGGAACCGATATTTTGTGGACGGCGCGGTTCAAATTCAGGGTCGCTCGGATACCATTGTGTCTGCCAGGGTATTTGGTTCGTCTGAATATCACGTGATGTTGAAGTTTCAGGACACATTTAATCTGGCGATAGATTGTGATTGCCCACATTTCTGTTATGACGAGGAAAACTGCAAACATATCTGGGCGACTATTTTGGATGCTGAGAGATCGGGTTTTCTCAGCGCATTCGGGGTTTCAAACAAGCCTATTTATACCGTGGCAAGCTACGATGAGGAAATGGCAGCCTTTTCCGCCCCAACGCTTAACGAGTCAGATGGCAGGAACTGGCAGCATCTGGTCGCCGGTCTTAAACACTCGTCCAAAAAAGCCGGTACAGGGCTAGATCCTTATCAAAGTGGCAACGAACTACATTATTTCCTGGACCTGTCAAAATCGAATACTGAAGGTCTTGTTTGCCTGCGTGTTTGCACCCGTGAGCGCCGAAAAGATGGCAGATTGGGTAAGCCGAAAGTCATTAAGATTGATCGCCATCTGATGGGCGCGCAATCAGAAGAAGATAATGGCATTCTGGAAATGCTGATGGGAGCGCAGTCGGGCCTGACCAGCTCGACCTATGTTTCCCGTTTCTATGAGCGGCAAGACGAAGCAGTCTTTGTCATACCCCACAGTATGCAAGCCAAAGTACTGAAGTCCATATGTGCCACTCAGCGTTGCACACTCCAAATCTCGGAAGATGAGCAGGTCCGGTTGCATTGGGACGATTCTGGCGACTGGGTATTTGAGTTGGAGCTGGAACCAGACTTAAACGATCAATTTCAATTGTCAGGCTACTTTTGTCGCAATCAAACGAGCATGAATATCGACCAGCCGTTGTTGCTGGTGCCGGGTGGTTTGTTGTTTGTCGAAAATACTGTGTGTGTGTTTGAAGACCATAATGCATTCGCATGGATTGGTTTGTTGCGCCAACAAGGCAATCTCCTTGTACCGCGGGATCAGTTGTCTGATTTTGTCGCAGCGCTACACGAGACCACCTTACCGCCGACCCATTTCCCACAGGAAATCCAACTGGAGAAAAAAGTGGTTCAGCCCGGAAAGTGGATTTTCCTGTCACTGCCAGCGGAGGGTCATCACCTGATTGTGGAAGTAAAGTTCAAGTATGAAGATGAGCTGGTTCCGGCGAGTTCGACACAGGTGAAATTTCTGGTGCGAGAAAGGCGAGTGACTTTTGATCGTGACTATGTTCTCGAAAAAGACGCCTACCTGGAGTTGTATGCGCTGGGACTCATGGAACCGGTCACCGGTGCACTGCAAGAGAGAGAAAACCTGAACCTGACAGTTCACAAGAAACACTTACCCGGATTAATCCCTTTATTACTTAAGCGAAACTGGCATGTTGAAGCTGAAGGAAAAATCTATCGACAATCAAGTTCGAGCAACGTAAATGTCAGGTCCGCCACCGATTGGTTTGAGGTGACCGGTGAAGTCAAGTTTGGCCAACAGAATGCGTCGATGCCGCAGCTGCTCAGGAGTCTTAAACAGGGCAAGAATACGGTCACTCTCGATGATGGCAGTGTCGGTATTCTGCCCGAGGCGTGGCTGAAGAAGTATGCAAATATCATAAGCTGGGGTGATGTCCAGAAGGATCAGGTCGTGTTTGATCGACAGCAGGTGTTGCTGCTCGATGTCTTGTTGGCTGACCAGGCGGATGTTGATATCGATGCCGAATTTGAAAGATACCGCCAGCAACTTGCTGCATTTGATGGCATTAAGCCGCTTGATCCCCCTCAAGGATTTAAGGGTGTCTTGCGGGACTATCAGGCTGAAGGCTTGGGTTGGCTGGTCTTTTTAAATGAACTCGGTTTTGGAGGCTGCCTGGCAGATGACATGGGTCTGGGTAAGACCGTTCAGGTGCTCGCCTTGCTCGCCTTAGAGAAATCGAAAAGTAAGTGCAAGCCTTCGTTAATTGTTGTGCCACGCTCGCTGGTATTTAACTGGGTGCTGGAGGTCGGCAAGTTTTCACCTGATCTTTCGGTGCTGGAATTTACCGAAGCTGACCGGGGCGAAGCGAGTGAACACTTCAATAGCTATGACATCATATTAACCACTTATGGCATTTTGCGGCGTGATATTCACTCGCTAAAAGACTTTGAATTCAATTATGTCATTCTGGATGAGGCACAAGCGATCAAAAACAGTGCTTCCATGGCCTCAAAGGCCGTTCGAATATTAAAGGCGGACAACCGGCTTGTTGTGACGGGCACACCAATTGAAAACCACATCGACGATCTGTGGTCCCTGTTCGATTTTCTTAATCCAGGCATGTTGGGCAAACTTCATGCTTACAAAGCGTTGCAGCGAATTGGCCATGAGGATATCAGGTCCCGGGAAGCAGTCGCCAAAGCATTGCGCCCATTTATTCTTCGACGCACTAAAAACCAGGTCGCCAAAGACTTGCCGGAAAAAACCGAGTTGACGATTTTCTGTGAGATGAAGCCGCCACAGAAAAAGTTGTACGAGGAATTGAAGCTGCATTACCAGGCGAGCCTGCTGAAAAAAACTGATGCCGAGGGTTTAAGTCGTTCGAAGATCCAAATTCTTGAAGCCCTGTTGAGGTTGCGCCAGGCTGCCTGTCATCCCGCGTTGATTGATGACGCCAGGCGTGACGAAGCCAGTGCCAAGCTGGATTGTTTATGGGAGACGATGACAGAAGTTTTGGAGGAAGGGCACAAGGTGCTGGTCTTTTCACAATTTACGAGCTTTCTATCGATCCTGAGGCAACAACTGGATGCCGATAAAACGCCTTATTTGTATCTGGATGGCCGGACCAGAAATCGACAAAAGCAAGTTGACCTGTTTCAAAACGATGATAACTTCCAGTTATTTCTCATTAGCCTGAAGGCCGGTGGCGTTGGATTGAACCTAACGGCAGCAGATTATGTATTCCTGCTCGATCCCTGGTGGAATCCAGCAGTGGAAGCCCAGGCCATAGACCGGGCACATCGAATTGGCCAGACACGAAATGTCTTCGCCTATCGTTTGATTTGTCGTGGCACGGTCGAGGAAAAGGTGATGAAGCTGCAACGAAACAAAACAAAATTAGCGGAAAGCATTATTACGGCGGATAACAGTCTCGTGAAGGAAATGAGCCAGGATGATCTGGCGTTCCTATTGTCTTAGTTGTTCTTTCAGTGCGCTAATCTCCTGTGCGATATTACCAGGCTCCGCAGGTTCACGACCGGCGCGTTTGTACCAATATTCGGCGTTGGAGAGGTCTCCCTCCATTAAGTGCACAATGCCATGCGCCCAACTCCCCCACTCAGACTCATCTTTCTGGGCAATGCTGTGGGCTGCTTCCCAGTCACCATTTTCGAGGAATTCAACTGCTCTGAATAATGTCATAGTGTCAGCCCATAAAATCAGATGGTGAATTATATCCCAACTATGCGATGAGAATTTAAAACTAGGGAAGTAAGATGCAAAGGATGTTGTTCAGTTTGATTTTGATCTTGATGGTCCCGGGCTGTATGACTTTTACCCTGGAAGGTGATTTGCCCAAAACCCCTGACTCAAAGAAAGAGAGTGAGACGATCCACGGCTCACTCTATGGCATTGAGTGGTCGCATTGGGATGTTGAGAAATGTGATAACAAAAAAGGCATAGTGAGAGTCAGCTCTCATACCAATGCGGTTTATTTGCTCGCTTCTGTTGCATCACTTGGCCTTTACGTGCCCCAAAACGTCACCTGGTGGTGTGATGGGACCAAAGCCGCCGATGATGATGGTGATGCGTACCGGCCCGAGGACTGATTCATGACTAAAAGAAACCTGGTGGTGCTCTTCGACGGCACCTGGAACGACACCCATTCGAACAGCAACGTTAAGAAAATTTACACCGCCTGTTCAGCTGATAATCAGGAGTTTCACTACGAAGAAGGGGTTGGCACCGCGCACTGGGAAGCGCTGCCCGGGGGAATCTATGGTGCTAATATCGATCGTCAGATACTCGGTGGTTACCGATTCCTTCGAAGGAGATTCCAGGATCAGGGCTTGTTAGAAGATCAAAACGGGATTTTCCTGTTCGGCTTCAGTCGTGGTTCTTATGCCGCACGCCGATTGGCCGGGCTCGTTGATTTCTGTGGTTTACCCGTCAAGGCCAAAGATGTGGATGTTGCCTGGCACCTCTACCTGAACCAGGACCAGGACAGTGTGAATGCTTTTACTCAACAGGGCCGCCTCTTCAAGGTACCCATAGAAGCCCTATGCGTCTGGGACACAGTCAAGACGACAACGGATCAAGACTTCAACGACCACAAACTCCCGGCTTGCGTCGTCGCCGGTTATCACGCCATGGCCATCGATGAAAAGCGCAAGCTCTTCAATGTGTTGAAATGGAACAATGAGCAAAGGGTCCGCCAGGTCTGGTTTGCTGGGACACATGCCGATGTCGGTGGCGGGCATCCGCAAAAAGGTTTATCCGATATAGCGCTGAAGTGGATGGTCGACTCGGCCTATAAACACGGGATGCGATTCAAAGCAAGTGAAATGAAGAAAGTGAAACCAAAACCCAAAGGCGTTATTTATGATTCCTATCAGGGCATCTGGAAACCACTTGGGAAAAAGATCAGATCAGTCAGTAAGACTGCGCTGGTTCACACCTCGGTAAAGACAAGGTTGACCTTGGCGGACTATTCACCCGGTAACCTTCCACCTGAGCCAAACTATGTGAAAAAATAGCTTACGCGACCTGACGATCCTCCTGGCTCAACTACGAGCCCATGGTTCTGTATCGGCGCCTAGTCTTAATGCTGTGATAGACTCATCGACCGAAAAAAATTACAAAGGACAGTCTTTATGTCAGAACCTCTATTGTTTACGCGTGATGATGCCATCGTCATCATATCGATTAACGATGCGCCTTATAATCGTATGTCTTTGGAATTCATGGACAAACTTGAGGTTCTTGTCAATGAAATTGCTGAGGACGACACAATTCGGGCGGTCGTGATTACCAGCGAAGGCGTTGATAACTTTTCCGTGGGCATGAACTTGAAACAGCTACCCGAAGGCATCAAACAAAAAGGTAGTGCAGACGCCCTATTCGATCAACGCTTAAATGTGATCTCGAAAATCGAGAATATGGGTAAACCATGGATAGCCACATTGTTTGGTTACTGCCTGGGTGGTGGTCTCGAATTGCCATTAGGCTGCCACTTCAGACTGGCGGCCGAAGAAAACGCCCAAATCGGACTGCCCGAGATGGAACTCGGGGCTGTTCCTGCCTGGGGTGGCAGCGCACGCCTCTCCAAATGTGTTGGAAGTAACTATGCGCTTGATATGATTTTACGTGCCAAAAAAATATCTGGACCAGAGGCTTATCGCATTGGCCTTGTACATGAGGTATGGCCAGTAGAAGAATTAAAAGCCAAGGCAATTGCTCTGGCCCACGAATTAGCCAGGCAACCTGCAGGTGCTGTCCGCAGTATGCTAAACGTTATTGTTGGTTCAGAAGACAAATCACTGGGCGAATTGCTAACCGCCGAACGCGCAGCCATAAAAGCGAACCGGGGCACAGCAGATGCCAAAGAAGGCATGATGGCATTCCTGCAAAAACGCGAACCCGTCTTTAATCAACCCGACCTGGCACAGCCGTAACGTATTCACTTACGGAGCGTCGAGATGTGTCTGCAGCGCGGCCAGCACTACTTCAGGCCCTGATCGCCGTTGGTAGTTTTCCGCCTGGTCTATCCACAAAACCTCACCATCACTGCTCACTAACAAGGTTGTCGGTACCGGCAACGCTTCGACATCGAGTGGCCCTGAGTGAATCAGTTGGTTCCGCAGACCAAAGGTGTCGGTCACGGCCAAGTTTCTATCCGACAACATCCGCGCCTGAAGACGATGTACCCCCCGCCTCTTGCGAATCATCTCCGGTTCATCCGTGCTGATTGTGAGCACCTGCACATCTCGCTTATCGAACTCTCCCTGAAGTTCTGCCAATCGCCGTAACTCGGCGACACAATAGGGTCACCAATGTCCGCGAAAAAACTTGATAAGCACCGGTGAACCGGTGAGTTCGCCCGATCTAAAACGATCACCTGCATCATCCAGCGCAGTAAAGACAGGGATGGTGTCACCGACACGAATGGGATTCTCGGCAACCTGTTGGGGGCTGATTGCGATTGTGAACGGGATAAACAAGCCTGCTGCGATTGCCAAGATTGCAGGAACACCACCAAACCAGCGCGTGCCAATTGCAAAGGCTGCGACGCCAAGACCAGCAGCCATCAGGAAGGCCGCGACAAATAGCGTTCGATCCTCGGGAATCGCCACCAGATTGGCCTGGCGGAACCAAAGTGCCACTGTCAGTATGACGACTGCCAAGGCAACAAATCCCAATGTCGTCCCTGTCTTTTTTCTATTGGTGATCATCGTTATGTTTCTCCCATCAAAGCCAGTCTTCCCAGTTGTTCTACCGGCCAAAGTCTAATTCTCCCAGATAATTGTTTCGTGTTCCACATCAGGCCTTGTGTTGATGGTGTAGTCAACCGCAATTTCACTTTCAACTAGCGAGGGCCATAAGGGTTCCACCATTTGATCGTCGAGCGAATAGAGCACCTTGCGTAGCTCGTTGAGTTTCTCAGGATGTGATGTAGAAAGATTTCGCTGCTCGGTTGGGTCGTGATTCAGATTGAAGAGCCAGGTTTTACCGTTTTGCTCCAGCAGTTGGAGTTTCCACCCGTCCTGTCGCACAACCTTATAGCCGCCTGACCTCCAGAAGAGCGGCCTGTCCAGCAGTGGCTGTTCCGGGTCGAGCGCCACTTCAAGAATGTCCTTGCCATCGATGATGCGATCATCAGGTAGTGCAATTCCAACCGCAGCAAGCACGGTTGAAAAGATGTCAATATGAGCAACCGGCGAGTTGTATTGGCTGCCTGCGGTAATTTTCTCTGGCCACTTGATAAAATACGGCGTATGAATTCCACCTTCAAAAAGAGTTATTTTCCAACCACGATAGGGCTTGTTCAGATCTGGAAGACCGACATAACCCGCACCGCCATTATCTGACGTGAATATTACGATGGTATTATCCGAAATGCCATTTTCATCAAGGGACGCCAACACCTGACCGATGCCGCGATCAAGCCCACGTATCATACCGGCGTAGGTCCGCTCGGTATGATCTTCGATGTGACTTAAGGCATCGTAATCCTGTTTCTCAGACTGTAGCGGCGTATGCGGCGCGTTGTAAGCCAGATACATAAAAAATGGCCTATTACGATTAGCCTCAATCACCTTGACGGCTTCGCGACTGAGATAATCCGTCATATGTGAGTCGGGTTTAAATCGATCACCCTTGTTGAACCTCACGCCGTATTTAAGATTTGGCCAAAGAAACCTGTCAATCGGATCAAAGTCCTGCTTTGAATTAACAACCTCAGGATCATCTTCCTCCATAAACATTCCAGCTCCCGCCAGGAAACCCAGAAACTCATCAAACCCCTGATCATTAGGTGTCATGCCTTCGTCAGCGCCAAGATGCCATTTCCCGAGCGCAATAGAGTGGTAGCCCTTTTCTTTGAGTACTTCAGGCAATGTCTGTTCACTGCCAGGCAAACCCAGTGAACTCGGGGATGGATAGTTCTCTGCGTTTTCCTCTTTGAAACTATCCCCGCCAACCATCCTCATGAACTGCGGCGATGCCGGTGTGAATTCAAACCCGACCCGCGTGGGATAACGTCCTGTGAGCAGCGCAGCGCGAGAGGGAGCACAGGTTCCGTTGCCAGTGTATCCGTTGGTAAAATGAATACCCTGCGCTGCAATTGAATCTATCTGCGGTGTCGGTACACTGCTACCGCCTATGCCACCACCATAGTAAGTAATATCATTGAACCCGAGATCATCAACAACAATAAGCACCACATTGGGAAGCCGCTCGACTTCACCGCCCTCTGGTCGGGGTTTGGTTGGTCCCTGTTCCCATGTAATGGGTTGGTTTTCTCCAATCGGACTCACAAAGTCAGAGATAATCCCCGGCAGGTAATACCAATATTGTGACAGGAGATAACCTCCGACCACCGCCAGGCCAAGAAGACCGATCAGTACCTTCTTCATTGTTCCATCCGAATTTATAGGTTTACGCAATGCGACAGGCTATAGATCTATAGATTATGCATGTCATTGGTTTGTATGATAGTTCTGGCAAGTTAACTTCTCAAGTAGCCAAAATACCAACCTATTTTCAATCCAAGTGTTAAAGAAAATTGCACTCATTGGCGCGGGAAGCGCCCAGCTCGACTTTGGGACCATGGGCGAATTTAAGTACGCAAATCTACAAAGCACTATCCTTGCGGTCAGATGCCTGCCAGGAACGTGCGCATTTCTGCGGCATGAGATACACGACCACGTTTGTCTGTGAGTGCATCGAGTTGTGCTTGTCTTGTACCGGCAAACATTTCGACAAAATCTCTGCCAAACAACTCTTTCGCGACCTTGGATTTTCGAAACGCAGCAATGGCCTGTTGTAATCCGCTTGGGAATTTGATCGATTTAGGCAGCTGAGATTGACGCATGTATGCACTCTTTAGCACAGGTTTTAACGGCTCAAGCTGGTGCTCAATCCCCCAAGCCCCCATCCCGAGAAGACAAGCGTGTACGAGATAAGCATTAGTGTCAGCGCCTGCCGCACGAAACTCGAGACGTTGGCCCGTGCGCCCGCCTGTTCCAGCTGAAGCCTCCAGGTTGGACATATCAAGCGCTGCTATGCGTACATAGCGTTCACCGTGTTTGAACGGCAGAGACTTGCCATAAAAATTGTTAGTCAGATTAAACAGTGTCAGAATGACACCGAGTCCCAGGGCTATCACCAGCATCGCTAACAGATTAAAGCTGAGATTGTGTCTGAATAATCGCAACGTAAAACGTAGCTCAAATAGCAGGTTCATTGTTGAACTCCAATTTGCTTTAAAACACCGTAACCACAATCAGCACAATCAGCTGCTGACGAACAAATAGGCAAATATTGAGCTTTCGGGTAAGCCTATTGCGCATTGCGTTCGAAAACAACATCAATGGACACTAAACCGGAAACGCCTGAAAGGCAATGGTCGCAAGTCCCTTCCCATCATTGATGCATACAGTCTGGAAGAAGTTGTTTATAGTATTTATCTGAGTAACGAAATTGGAATATGAGAAATTGCTACCCACGACTTAATCCTTATGGCATACAAATTCCCGTTTCATTGCCTGCGTGGTTCGACGATTCTACCTGACGATTTGGTTGAGGAGATGAAAGCCGAAATACCTTTTGGAGTCAGTCATCCACAGTTGCGTGCACACCCGGAGACGGGTAGAAATGGTAACATGGCACTCCGGTCAGTTTAATATTAGGAAGCGCTTGTGAAGTGTAATTCGGTAATGCTATCGCTCTTTTTCGTCAGTAGTCTGATTCCAGGTCTTTCTGGATATGCTGGAAACGCGGTTTCCGAACCGAAAGATACCCCGGAAAACGGTATCGAACTCCCTCTGAAACCAGACAAAACATTGACTTTTAGTGTCGATGAAGCGACATGGATGTCGCTAGACGTCTCTCCACAGGGTGACCGGCTGGTTATCGAAGTGTTGGGAGATTTATATCTGCTACCTGTCGATGGTGGTCAGGCTATACCGTTGAGCACGGGTATGCATTTTGACAGCCAGCCGCGTTTCTCGCCCGATGGATCGACAATCGCGTTTATCAGTGATCGAGGTGGTCAGGAAGATCTTTGGCTGATGGCTGTGCCAGGGGAAACTGCGGCTGATACACAAGATCCTGACAAACAAGGATTAGAACCAAGGCGACTGACAAAGTCGGACAACCGTACGGAATTGGCTTCTCCATCCTGGTCTCCTGATGGCATCAGTGTAGTCGTGTCCAAATCAAGCTGGAGCCTTCGAACATATGAGCTTTGGGCCTACCACATAGCCGGTGGAAATGGCGTCCAGATTACCAAAGCCAAAGCGACAGATGAAACGCCTTCCCGTGACAGACACAATGCACTGGGGGCGACTTTTTCACCAGACGGCCGTTACCTTTATTACTCCCATAAGTCCGGGGGATTTGGTTATAACCTTCGATTTCCGTTATGGCAGATTGCCAGAAAAGACCTCCTGACAGGGCATGAAGACATTCTGACCCGGGCCCAGGGCAGTGCGTTTCGACCGGCGATATCACCCGATGGCAATTTGCTGGTGTATGGCACACGCTATGAACAACAGACAGGTTTACGTATCAGGCACCTGAACAGTGGTGTGGATGAGTGGCTGGCATTCCCCGTTCAAAAAGACGACCAGGAATCAATGTTCACTCGTGATTTGCTGCCAGGTTATGCGTTTACACCAGATGGCAAATCTATTGTTACCACCCGACAGGGAAAGCTGGTTCGTATTGATCTGCAGACTAAAACCATTGCTGATATCCCGTTCCAGGTTGCAATTGAAAAACAGATCGCCAGTCGGCTTTATTTTCCGTATCGGGCAGAGGTTGGCCCTGTGCAGGCCCGTATCATTTCAAATCCAGTGCTGTCACCCAACGGAAAGAAGCTTGTATTCTCCGCGTTCTCCAGAATCTACCTCTATGATCTCGAAAACAACAAAGCCCAGGTCATTTCGCCGGAAGGTATTGTAGCTGCTTTTCCATCCTGGTCACCCGGGGGTTCTGAGGTGGTTTATGTCAGCTGGCAGGAAGACGGCGGACATATTTATCGCCAGCGAGCAAGAAAGGGTGCGAAACCGAAGCAGATAAGCCAGCACCCGGCATTTTACCTGTACCCGGCCTGGTCACCGGATGGCGCACGAATTGTCGCGTTGCGTGGATCCGGTTATGAACGCCAGGTCAGGGAAGGAGATTTTGGCCTCGTGGTAGGCTCCGATGTCGTCTGGTTGCCTGTCAGGGGTGGAGAGGCACAGCTTGTTATCCCGGCTCGAGGCTTGTCACGGCCACACTTTGGTCCGGAATCTGACCGGGTTTACCTGCAGTTATCGGCAGGTCCGTTTGCCAACAAGGGAACCACCTTATTGGTATCGATTCGTTATGATGGTACAGATCGTCGGGAAATCTTAAGTTCAGCCGGGCCAGGCACATTCACTGCGGAGGCTGATGTCCCATCGGAGCTGTTGCAAATTTCACCGAAGGGGAGCCACGCCTTGATACAACATGCTAACCAGGTGTATGTTGCCGCCCTGTTGAATCCGTATCTTCAGCAGCAGAAAGTCAGTATCGCCAAGTCTGACTTGCCGTTAATGAAAATAACCGATGTGGGCGCGAACTTCGTCCGCTGGGATGCAAAAGGCGACAACATTACCTGGTCTGTTGGAAATTACTTTTACCAGCGCCCACTATCTTCTTTAGATTTTCGGAAGAACGAGAAAACCGAGGAAGAAAAGGCGTCTTCAAAAGAATCTGAAGAAATCGAATCGCAGACATTGGCAGAAGCCCATGACGCGGTTACTGTCCAGCAGATACAGGTATATCAGCCACGAGCTGAAGTTCCTGGCTCAATTGCGCTGGTTGGCGCAACCGCGATTACCATGGGCCCAGAAGGTGTCATCGAGGACAGTGTCATACTGATTTCCGATGGCCGCATCGTACAAGTTGGTCCGAAATCCGAAATAGAAATATCCCAGACATTCGAGCTAAAGGATGTGAGCGGCAAGGTGATTGTACCGGGTTATGTTGATACCCATGCTCATTACAGGACACGACAAGGAGTACCCAGCCTCAGCAACTGGTCATTCCTGGCGAACCTGGCTTACGGCGTGACCACCGGCATCGATGTCCAACCCAGCACGATAGACCTTATTTCGGCACAGGACCTGGTGGATACCGGGCAGATGTTGGGGCCAAGGGTCTATTCCACGGGCCCCGGTATTTTTAGCAACAATGAATTTACCTCGAAGCAACACGCCTATGGTGTGCTGAAGCGCTACCGGGATCACTATGGGGTGAGGAACCTGAAAGCCTATATTTCCGGCAGCCGGCAGCAGCGGCAGTGGCTGCTACAGGCAGCCAGAGAGCTTGAACTGATGCCAACCACTGAGGGTTCATTGGATATGAAACTGGATCTGACCCACATGATTGACGGTTTTAGTGGCAACGAACATAACTTTCCCTTGCCGGACCTGTACGATGATGTTGTGCAGTTAGCTGCACAAACGCGTATCGCGTACACGCCAACACTGCTTGTTACCTACGGTGGTCCCTGGACCGAAAATAGATTCTACGCCAATGAAAGTCCTCACGATGACCCCAAGCTCCGGCGTTTTACGCCTTATTATTCACTTGCTGCCAGGACGCTCAGGCGCGGCGGCTGGTTCCACGAAAAAGAATATGCGACGACCCGGATTGCGCAACAGGCCTCGAAAATTGTCGCCGCGGGTGGACAGGTGGGTATTGGCGCTCACGGGCAACTACAGGGGCTGGGATATCACTGGGAACTCTGGTCTGTTGCCAGTGGTGGCTCGAACAGCCAGGCATTACGCTCTGCAACGTTGATGGGGGCAGAGATGATCGGATTGCAACAGGACATTGGCTCGTTAGAGGCGGGTAAGTTAGCTGACCTGGTTGTGTTAAACAGCAACCCGCTTGATGACATCCGCAATAGTGCGGATATCCGGTTTGTGATGAAAGGCGGAGCACTATATGAAGGTGACACGCTGGACCAGGTTTGGCCGATCAGTAAGCCTTTGCCAGATCAATGGTGGTGGCATATCGATCCAGCTGAAACGTTAGCGCGATAAACAGTTCGGTTGAGTCTCAAAATTGATTACCCTAATATCGACCGATGCAAAATTCACTGATCACTGATAACTCAGCGTTAAATCTTCATGTCACGCCCTGGACGGTAAGGGTTTACGACTGGCTACCCGGCAACCCGATTTCGATAGGCGCCAGTGTTGCTGCCGTACTATTACTGGCGTTCTTTATGAGTCGATCTTTAGTGGACGACCCTGCTTCAACGCCAGGTGATTTTCGGCTGGCAATTATTTATATCCTGCTGACGGCCTATGCGGCTTCTGCTTATGTGTACGTGCTATCAGTATCGAAGCAGGTCGCCGCGGCTATGACACCGGTGTTTGGAAATGACCCTGCTGTTCAAAATACACTGGGTCAAATCGGCAAACACGTCTGGTGGCATATGGTGCTGGCGGGATTGTCCGGGGCACTGATCGATATCTACGCGACGACAGTCACCACTGCCGGTTCGAATCCCTGGGTCTGGCAAGAGCAGAACTTCGATGCGAAGTGTATGCGAGTAATGGGCCCGATATTCAGCGGCTGGATAAGCTGCCTGTTAGTAGCGTTGGCTATCGAGTCAAAGCGCCTGTCCTGGCTGTCAAACAGTGTTGGTTCGATCGATCTTCTCGACCTGCGCCCGTACCGGCCACTGATCCGACTGGGGCTGACCAATGTGTTACTGGTGGTCGGGCTGGCTTCCATCCTGTCGTTGTTCCTGCTTGAGCCTGGATTCGTTATTTTGTTTATCCAGCTTTCAGTCATGTTTGCCCTGTGATGCTGCCATTGAACGGCATTCGCAAGAAGATAACCCTGGCGAAGAAACAGGAGTTGGATTGGTGTACCGAGGCGCTGACAGCCGCCAGAAACCAGATGAAGTCTGGTGATGAAAGTAAACAGTCTATCGCCGAGTTAATCGCCTACCAGACCTTGATTGAGAGCATCCGCAACTGGCCCTTCGACAATCCCACCCTGACGCGATTTGCGCTGTATCTGTTGATTCCACTGGGCTCGATGTTTGGCGGCGTGCTGGTTGAACGCGGCCTGGAATTTTTGTTGCAGTGATGAGCCTCGCGTTGTGACTCACCTGGGAATACCTGGCGCCAATAATTCGATTTTGTGAGCTGTTTTGTAGGCCGTTTTTGTGAGCTATAGTGGGGACAGGCAACAATGGCAGAAGGAACCAGATGACCAAGCGAGATACGCCGCGAGATAACAAGAGCGCCGCCAACTCAAACTATACCCAGACTCTCCAGCAGCAGGACAATCACTTCCTGCACCCCTGGGAAAATATGTATGAACGTGGCACCAACAAGCGGACCATCGTCACAAAATCAGAGGGGATTTACGTCTATGACAGCGAGGGTAATAAACTTATCGACGGTCCTGCGGGAATGTGGTGCGTCAATGTGGGCTATGGTCGGCGTGATATCGCTGATGCCATGGCAAAACAGGCGATCGAGTTGCCTTACTCCTCGCCTTTTTCGGTGGGCTCAGAACCCTCCGGCATACTGGCTGAAAAACTTGCCAGGCTTGCGCCCGGCGACCTGAATCACGTCTTTTTTACCACCGGTGGATCTACCGCGGTGGATGCAGCACTTCGCTTTTTAGGGTTTTACAACAACTTTCTGGGAAGGCCAGAGAAGAAACACATTATTTCGCGCCAGGACGCCTATCACGGCAGCACCTACCTGGCTGCTTCAGTCTCCGGCAAGAGTCGCGATAAAGAACACATGGATTTGGAGCAGGATTTTATTCACCTGCTGGCGTCGCCAGATCCATCCGGCAGGCCCGACCACATGTCGCTTGAGCAGTTTTGCGATGCAGCCATCAGGGAATTGGAGGACAAGATTCTTGAAATCGGTCCTGATCGGGTGGCCGGGTTCATTGCTGAACCTATCCTCGCCTCGGGCGGCGTTGTGATTCCGCCGCCGGGTTATCACAAGGCGAGCCTTGAAGTTTGTCGTCGACACGATGTGCTCTATATCTCGGATGAAGTCGTGACCGCCTTCGGCCGACTGGGTCATATGTTCGCATCCGAAGCGGTCTTTGACATCGTGCCCGATATGATAACTTGTGCGAAGGGCCTGACGTCCGGTTACGTGCCACTCGGTGCCCTGCTCATCTCGGAACGTCTGCTGGAGCAACTACGCGGCGACGAAGACGATCAGGGCAGCTTTGCCACCGGCTTCACCTACTCCGGACACCCGGTGTCGTGTGCCGCGGCACTCGAGAACATAGATATTATCGAGCGCGAAAATCTGCTCGCTTATGCGCGTGACATAGCACCATACTTCATGGAGCGGCTTGGCACGCTGGAGGATCTGCCGCTTGTCGCAGAAGTGCGCGGAGTTGGGCTGATGGCGAGTGTCGTTTGTGCGATCCCGGGTAAAGAGTCGCTCGAGCTGGACTACGAGATTGGTAACCGAATCGATGTGCACTGCCAGCGGCTCGGCCTCCTGGTGCGACCGATCTACCACATGTGTGTTATGTCCCCACCCATCATCATCACGCGCGCACAGATCGACGACATGGTTGAAATATTGCGTCAGGGGATCACGCTGGCGATGGAGGATCTTAGAAAGGAAGGCTTCTGGTAGAGGGCGCAACGCGAACACGTCGGGACAGGTCGACTGGGTTACCGTCGATATCCGTCAGTGGTTGCGGCGCATCGATCGTTTGCGTGAGCAGCGACACCAGTACCATAGCAACGGCAGACACCAGGAAGCCGATAAGGTCGGCCGGAAACTCTGTGCCGATGGCGCTTGCACCCATCCAGGTGACAAGTCCGCTAAACATACCGGCAAGCGCGCCAGAGCGGTTTGCTTTTTGCCAGCAAAAACAGAGCACAAACGGCACAATGATGGCGGCCAATAGCACAGCCGTCGAGTCAATGAGAACCTGGACGACACGGTCGGCGTTGAAAGCAATATAGGTTGCGAGCAATCCGCAGACAGGAATCGCAAAACGCGCTACCTGCAGACGCAATTTTTCGCTTGGCGCGGGCTTTAACAGGGGCAACAAATTAGTGCTGGCAATCGACGAGACGGCAAGCAAAATACTGTCCGACGTGCTCAGGATCGCTGACAGGATTGCGCCGATGAATACGGCAACAAACACCGGGTTCAGGTGCTTGATCGCAAGATCCGTCAGGACCGCATTAGGATCGTCAAGGCCGGGCATCGTCACTGTTGCCGCGAACCCGAGCATCAGTGGAACCAGGCCAATAGTTAAATATCCGAAGGCGGCAAGGTAAAAGGAATTTTGCGCGATACTTTCCGTCCGCGCAGATAATGCACGCTGGATAATTGACGAGCTTGCGACCGCGGCGACCCCCATCGCCATCCAGACATGGATATACTCAAGCCAGTTGGCGACGCTATGTTCGAGCGGCATCAGCCGGAAAGAGTGTTCGGGTAGTTGTGCAACAACGTTACTCCAGCCACCAGCGTCGTCCAGTACAAAATAGAGCAAGATAAACATACCGACGATGAATACCAGCATCTGCACGAAGTCAGTGAGTGCAACCGCCCACATGCCACCGATCATGGTATAAACGACGATGACAAATAGCCCGCCAAAAATGCCTGCCGCCATTGGCGCGCCGGTGAGCGACTCCAAAAGTACACCGAACGTGAACAGCACTCCCCCCAGCCAGATAATGCTGGCGGTGACATCCGCGATCGCAGCAAAGGTGCCGGCGAGCTTACCAAATCGTGCCTCGAAGAATTCCGGCCAGGTTAGCCGTCTGGAGCGCCGATATAACCTCGCGAAGAACAGACCGGTAATCAACAGCGCCAAACCGGAGCCGAACGGTTCGCCAATCATCAGCAGCGTGTCACCTTCATAGGCCGCGGTTGCGGCACCCATCATGGTGCCGCTGCCAAACCAGGTGGCAAAAACTGAAGTTGAGCAGAGCCAGAATGGCATCTTGCGACCGGCAATGACAAAGTCTGTCAGGGAATGGGATTTGCGGGAAGCGTAATAGCCGACGGCGATCATGAGCGCCATGTAAATTCCGACCCCGGTCAGGATGAGTGATTGAGTGGTCATATTTCTTCTTCTGCAATCATCGTCCCGTAATTCGGATAAACTTCTTTTTGGATAAATCAGTATCGATCCACCCGCAACGATCTCCGTTCTCATCGGCAAATTTATCCCCTGGCAGGAGTTCAAAATCCCACCAGACATCGTATCCTCTTACCTTCAAAGACTGGGCCAGGACACTCGCGTACGAGGCATCTTCTCTCTTGTAGGATAAAAATACTTTGTTCATGTTATGCCGAAGCCTCTTCCTTCATTCTTCTATCAAGGACTAGAATCCTTGATTCGCTAACTTGACTCGTCAAAAAATAAGTCGGACATGACCAAAACCTCGCATCACGATTATCTATTCTGCCACTATGCTGCGTTCTGTCCATAGTTTTGTGTCGATCGGGGCTACTGCTATCACTCGGCGTGTTCACCATTACGTTTCGAGATGGCCAGTACTATAACATTGACAAGTTTTTAAGGGGCCACAGGCTGTTAGCAAATGGAGTTGATGTGACTCATATGCTTAAATAGTTGCCAACAAGCAATTAAGCTAATAATGAGCACGCCGATGATTATTTCCTGAAGAAGACCTCGATTTCAATGTATCGCGCATCGTCACTTTTTTCAGGAAAATTTTCATGCCCTCGATCACGTCCAGACCTTTTGAACGATCCCTGCTGCCGGATCTATTGTCGATCACCCAGGCAAATGCCAATGCGCGCTGGCCAGGTGTCACCTATTTATTGAACAGTGATATTGCCTGGCGTCTGCCCGGCTCCAGTCCGGAAGAGAATATTCGTCTCTGGTTCGACAATCTTGGAATCGCAGGCTACGCCTGGTTCCAGCTAAATGATGTTTGCACATTTGATCTTCGCGAAGATATCACCTGGGATAGCGAGATTCCCTTGCAGATGATCCGATGGCTGGAGAAGAGAAGAACCTTGTTTGGCCCCCTTAATCCCTGGTCTGTAACTCTCAATTCGATGCAGGAGTGGGAAACGGCCCTGTCTAACAACCTGCATCTGCAGGCGGGGGATCAGTCTTTACTCCATTTGGGTGCTTTTGACCTGGATGCAGAGCGCATTCAATTCCTCGCAGACCAGGGTTATGAGTCAACCCGGCAGTTCCATTATTACATGACCAGAGATCTCGATATCCCCATTCCAGAACCTGAAATGCCTGATAACATGATCCTGAAACACGTCTCTGAAACCGAATTTGACGAACGTGTCGAAACCCATCGGGATGCCTGGTTTAAGTCCACCTATTCCATGGATACCTATCTGGAGCTTCGTGCGATTGATATGTATGATCCGGAGCTTGATATTGTGGTGGCAACCGGCACCGGTGAATTTGCCAGCTACTGCATAGGCTGGGTAGATAAGACAGTGGGTGTAGGTTCATTCGAACCTGTAGGTACTCGCCCCGCCTATCGTCGACTGGGACTTGGCCGACTGGTAAATTATGAAGGTCTGAGGCGGATGAAAGCGAAAGGCATGCATAGTGCCAAGATTGGTACGGCAGGTTTCAACGATCCGGCATTTGGATTGTATTCATCCTGCGGATTCAAGCTCATCGACAAGGAACGTACTTACCTGAAGAGCCTGGGTCTACACTAGAGAGCACCATCTTCACCTCGCCTAAATCCAATCGCATGCAGCAGCCCATAGCTGTATGCTCTTTCACCTGTAGGATTTATAGGGATAATAAAATGCGTCAGATTACCGATTCATTCGAGGTTGGCCAAACCGATACAGGCCCCGCCGGACAAAGAGCTCATCCGGAAGTGATTGAGCAGAGCAGCCGCCTGGTGGAGAAACTTTACAAATTGGGTGAGAACGCCTGGACCTATGTTGGCAATGGCTTGTCGAATCAATCTTTCGTAGAAGGACCAGAAGGGTTGATCGTAATCGATACCGGCGAGTGTGTGGAAGAGATGGAAGCGGCCTTGTCAGCTATAAGGCAAGAAACCCAGGCACCAATCGTCGCCTGTATTTATTCACATTTTCATTATGTGTCGGGTACAACTGCTGTTATAAAAGCCTCGGGCAATGATGATCTGCCTGTTTTTGGCCACGAGGGTATTGAAGGCAATCTCCGCCGTTTCGGTGGCGAAGTAGGACCCAGAAGTGCCCGCGGTCTGATCCATCAGTTTGCCGTCATGCTACCTGAAGAAGGTCCTGACGGCCTTGTCAATGTCGGCCTTGGCCGATTCCTTCGCAACCCGAAACATGCACCTTTCACGCACGGCCATGTACCAGCGCAAAATACCATCACAAAATCAACCGAATTCAAGATAGCTGGCCTTAAGGTCAGATTAGATCCAGCCCCCTCGGATTCTACGGATTCAATTACGATCTGGTTCCCAGAGCTAAAGCTGGCAATCAACAACTTGCTATGGCCTGCTCTTTTCAATGTATTTGCAATCCGTGGTGAAGAATATCGTGACCCCAGGATTTTGCTAAACGGGCTGGACGAGCTTGATGAACTCGGAGCCGATTATCTGATGGGTAGCCATGGGCCGCCCATAGAAGGCAGCCAGTTAATTCACAACAGTATTATCAACTATCGAGATTCGATTCAGTTCATGTGGGATCAAACCGTGCGGGGTGCGAACCTCGGGTTAACCCTGGACGAGTTAACCTCTTTTGTCCAACTGCCTGCACATTTCAAGAAAAGTTATCTGACAACACAGCTATATGGATTGGTTGAACACCATGTACGCCAAATTTACAACGGACTCTTTGGCTGGTTCGATGAAGATGAATCAAAGTTGTTCCCATCACCAGAACGCACCTTAAAACTCATTGCTGGATTTGGAGGTAAACCTAATGTGAGGTCCGCGATAGACACCGCAATCATCGACGGTGACTATCGTTGGGCCATAGAGCTATCAACCTGGCTGGTTCGCTGTGAGCAAAATGCAGCAGGCCGATCAGACGCAGGTGATCAGCAGGATCGCAACAGGCTGGCGCGGAGTCTCCGTGGTGTAGCCGAATCAACTACTTCAACGAATGTTCGTAACTGGTGTCTCACAAGAGCACTGGAACTTGAAGGCAGCCTGAGCCTGGAAAGATTCAGGGGGCACAGATTCGGGGCTGCTGCAATCCTCAGCCGCCCTGCCATCGATTCAATCCCGGTTCTTAAAGTTCTACTCTCACCTGAGAGAGCGGCGGATTTTAATCAGGAGATACGGATTACATTTGAGGATGAGTCCAGCGCCGGGTTAAGAATTCGAAATCAGGTCGCGGTCCCGACAGATGGCAGTCATGCTGAACTTACCCTGACGATTTCCCATCAACAATGGGCTCATATTCTTGCCGGTAAGGCTAAACTGGATCAGTCTTTGACCGAACCTGGCGTAGAAGTAACGCCGGGCAAGGAAGAGATACTACAGTTCTTCAACTGTTTTGACCTGGAATCACTCAGATCCGCATAGGCCCCCCAAAACCTTCCGGAGAAAAAAACCAGACACACCGAATCCGGGCTTCAATCCGACACTCCCCCCGTCGGGTGCCAGCTTGTAGTGTGCTGCCACCAGCACAACGACGAAAACGAGCTCAAACACAAATGGCACGACCACCGCCTGCGTGACGCCGTCCATGGCAAACCCGATGAGACGTCCTAAGGCAATAAGACCCATCAGAATCGCCACGGCCAGGAAATAGGTGGTCTGCCCCCGCCAGAGTCCCAAAGCCAGTAACACGGTAGACGTGACGAACATCCCACCAATGTCTCCGCGGAGCGTGCTCAAGCCTGCAATGCCTTCGGGTGTCACTGCAAACTGCTGTGCAGCATCTGCCGGGTTTAACATCACGTTCAGGCCCATGAAAGCCATCAGTAGTGCGATGAGGCCTACCAGGATCTTCAATGTCATCTGCATGTCGTTCTCCTTATTATCATTGTTATCTTTTTATCGCACCGCCTGCGCTGTCAACTCGCTGGTCTGACCACACTCTATATGGATTCCTTATCAAAGATTCAGCAGTCATTTCTCTTGAGGCGGGCACCCAAAGCCTGATTCCCAACAACGGAAATAAAACCAGCCCTGTTTTATTCTTGACCAGGATTTTTCACAATCCGGGGAAAATGCGGTTTAGAATAACTATTACCAAAGTAGATTTGCGGCACAAACCAGGTACTTTTGTTACAAAAGGAACGAAGTATGTCATTTGTTAAAGAAGCGATTTCATCTGCACAGGTGCTCGTCTCTCTGGCACCAGTGATCTATCGGGCCGTGGTAAACAAACCTGACGAAGATGAGGTGGACAACCTCGGTTTACGCCTGGCCAAAACAGCCGCGGCGTACCCCGAGAAAACCGCAATTATCTTCGAAGGCCAGTCCATCACCTGGGCTGAGCTCGATCAGCGTGTCAGTCAGGTTGCGCAATCACTGCATGACCGCGGTATAGCTGCCGGTGACTGTGTCAGTCTGCTGATGGAAAACCGCATCGAATTCCTGCAATACCTGTTCGGCATCTCGCGAGCCGGTGCCGTGGCGTCACTGATCAATACAAACCTGCGCGGTCCTCAACTCGTCCATTGCTTTAACACCACCCGGGCGAAGGCCCTGATTCTGGGTAGCGAACTTGCACAAGCTGTTGCAGAGGTGAAGGGAGACTGTGAACTGACAGAAGGTGAGGATTTTCTTTGGGTCTCCGATGCTGGTTCTGAACCCGCACCGAACTGGGTGGTCGATTTCAGTGCTGCATGCGACTGCGCAAATCCTATTCCATCGAGTGCCATTCCGCCCACCACCCGCCGGGAACCTGCGATGTATATTTTCACATCCGGAACCACGGGGCTGCCAAAGGCGTCAATTCAAAAGCACAACAAGCTGGTTACCGGCATGGATGCAGGGGCCAATATCGGATTCAAGGTAACTTCGGAAGACTGCCTCTATCTTTGCCTGCCGCTTTACCATGCGACAGGATTGTTGATCGGTTTTTCTCCTGTGTTACATGCCGGGGCAACCGTTTTTCTCCGGCGCAGGTTTTCTGCCAGCCATTTTCTCGACGACGTGCGCGAACATGCCTGCAACAGCTTCATCTATATCGGTGAGTTGTGTCGCTATTTACTCGCCCAACCCGAACAACCGAATGATGCTGACAATCCTCTGGTCAAAATGACTGGCAACGGTTTGCGACCCGACATCTGGATGGCGTTCAAGAATCGATTTGGTATTCAGCGCATTGTCGAGTTTTATGGCGCATCGGAAGGCAATACAGGGTTTATGAATCTGTTCAACCGGGATTGCACCATCGGCACTGCAATTATTCCACCCGCCATGGTCGAGTACGATGTAGGCACGGACACGATCATTCGAGATGAAGCCGGTTGGTGCAGACGGGTCGCGAAAGGCGAACCCGGTTTACTCCTTGGGCCCATCACCGCAGCGTCAGAATTCGAGGGATACACTGACAGGGAGGCTACTGAGAAGAAGATACTGCGCAACGTTTTCAAACAGGATGATGCATATTTTAATACCGGCGATCTGGTTAAGTCTGTAGATGCCGGTTTCGCTTTTGGGTTCAAACATTATCAATTCGTTGACCGGGTGGGGGATACGTTTCGCTGGAAAGGTGAGAACTGCTCGACCAACGAGATCGGTGAGATCATCAATCAACATCCGTCAGTGCAAATATGCAATGTCTACGGGGTAGAGGTCACCGGCACCGATGGCCGTGCTGGTATGGCAGCGATCGTTATGCACAATGGATTCGAATTTGATTCCGTTACAATATCAGCACTGGTGACCCGTGAGCTGGCCAGCTATGCCCGACCAATCTTCCTCCGCATCCTACCGGATCTGCCGCTAACCGGAACATTCAAGCTGCAGAAGCTGGACCTGCGAGAAGCGGCTTATCATCCCGATAAATGCACGGATACGATTTACGTATTAAAACCGGGTCGCAACCAATATGAGGTGCTCGATGATTCCTTCTACCAACAGATAACCTCGGGCCAGGCGGGTTATTGAGGGTACTGCGGTGGTATGTCAGAAAAATTGCTAATGCTGTTTCAAGATCAATCTCGTCATCATCATAATCAAACGTTTTGACCCCGGGTGCATCAGGAATGATCTTGCCGGTGTTGTTGCGGAAGTACCGCTTGTCCTCGAAGTCCTTGTGAATGGTGAACTCACCTTCATGCAGCAAACGATGGTGTTTGGAACAGATCATCATCGTATTGGCCAGGCTGGTTTCATCACCGTCCACCCAATGCTCTACATGGTCTGATGGCAGCCCCGCGCGTCCAGTCGCTTATCGTGAGTGCAGCCAGGGAACCGGCAACAACGATCCCTTGACAACAATGCCCGCTTCAAGGGTGGTGATACCACTCTATGCTTTCTTCCGACATTCAAAGGTTGGCCATTAGCGTCTTCAGTTGACGGGTCGCAACCAATATGAGGTGCTCGATGATTCCTTCTATCAACAGATAACCTCGAGCCAAGGCGGGTTATTGAGGTTACAGCGGCTAAATCAACCTTGACATCGCCGACAAGTGAATTCAGCATGAAGTCAGTAACTTCTTTTGACATTACCTGACATTGACCGGGGTAACGATATGAGCCAAGCGAACGTATTGTCGTGCCATTGATGCTCTGCCAATACATCCGCACCAACTCGCCTGTGCTGTGCAATTCTCAACGTAGCTGCAATTGGCAGCTGGTACAAACCAAATGAACAAGCACCTATTGTACATCTCCTCCGTAATCGTTTTACTCTCAATTCATTCCTATGCGGGTGATAATGTCGACTATATTGATAAATTGGTTTCACAAGGAGTGCAGAATATTGCTACACAAAACGATATCAGCTTTTCTGAAACTGACGGCAAAATGGTAGTAAATGGGGTATTGTTAAAGATAAAACCCGTTGTTGAAAATGTAATACAAAAAGAAGGAATGTATTTATCTGGAGTAAAATATGAAGTGTCGATTGCAGATAAGAATATTGACTCGCTCACGTTCGGTAGTATTGGCATAGATGAAACTCATGATTTGTCTCTTAAACAATCTACATTGGAGTGGTTCATGCAATTCGGGACGCCACTAATCACTGCCGTTGGGAAAAAAAGACCAGTTTAGAGATTCAGGGCAATAAGATATATCCGGACCTACTTGGTGTAAGAGGAGATGTGCCGGGAGACTGGATTGATGGCAGTGAAAAAATGCACGAAGTGATATTATCACGCCTGTGAAATCATATTTCCAGCTCCCAGTCCTGGGGGTCGATCGACTTGAAATTAATAGTGGATTCGGACAAGCCTATAACGGGTGAGTGTAGGATTAATGGTATTGTTTCGATCAGCGCATGTAAGACTCTGGAAGGGCTTAATTGGCCCAGAGGAAAAGTTTATCTATTTAAACAAACATATTTACTCAGAGGGAAAGAGCCTGACAAAGTAATCAAAAACTAGTTTGTACCCCAGGATCAGATTGTACATCTATGACAAATTCAATTAACCAACTCAGCCAACTCTGGCGGGATTCAGGCCTTGATGAAGAGGCACTGAACTATATTGAGACCCCTGAACAAGTACCTGTCTTTGCAACATCATTCCATGTTGGTGTGGCTGCTCAAACCAGTATTTCAGCCGCCGCACTTGCCGCCGCAGAAATCTGGTTCAAAAGAACCGGTGCGAGGCAACACGTCAGCGTTGATATGAATGCTGCAGAGTTGGAGTGCACAGGTTATTTCAGTATCGATGATCGTGTACCTGATGCCTGGGCAAAGTTCTCCGGGTTATACCCCTGTCGGGACGGCCATGTGCGCATACATGCAAATTTTGAACATCATCGCGACGGCATCCTCAACCTGCTGGGATTGCCCGAAGCTGACAAAACAGAGAAAAACGATGTAGAAAAGGCACTGCAATCCTGGCAGGGCGAAGACTTTGAAACCGCAGCGGCAGCGCATGGGCTGGTGGCCTCATTTTCACGGTCCTTTGAACAATGGGACATCCACCCCCAGGCTCAGATGCTGAACAGTGAGCCCCTGATCTCGATCGAGAAGGTGGCTGAATCCGCGCCGCTTCCTTTACCTGCTATAACAACCGGTGAGCAACCACTCACTCACATCAAGGTGCTGGATCTGACACGCATTCTTGCGGGACCCATTTGCGGCAGAACGCTCGCAGCCTATGGCGCGGATGTCATGCTGATCAACGCGCCTCAACTGCCGAATATAGACAGCATCATTGACACCAGCCGCGGTAAGTTGTCCGCCCACGTCGATCTGAGGTCAGAGAATGGGATCGCGGCACTCAGAACACTGGCGCAGCAGTCCGATGTCTTCGTTCAGGGTTATCGTCCAGGCGGTCTGGACGACCTTGGATTTGGTGCGCATGATCTTTGCAGGCGGGTGCCGGGTTTGGTCTACGTATCACTTTCTGCCTACGGTCACCGGGGCCCCTGGTCATCCCGCAGGGGTTTCGATTCCCTCGTGCAGACAGCAACAGGATTCAATCATGCTGAGGCAGCCGCCTTCGGGGCTGCAGGGCCGAAGGCGATGCCGGTGCAGATACTGGACTATGCCTCCGGCTTCTTAATGGCTTTCGCCGCACAGGTCGCCCTACTGAAAAGAGCTGAGCAGGGCGGGAGCTGGCATGTCCGGATTTCTCTCGCACAAACCGCCAACTGGTTGAGGTCGATGGGCCAGCGGGATCACCTGGATCATCTTACCTTCGGTAAAGGCGATTTAAGACCACTGACCCGTTATCTGCGGGCCTATGACGCGGGCTACGGCACACTGCTGGCCATGCCCCACGCCGCATCATTTTCAGAAACGCGATGGCGCTGGGCGCGGCCGTCGGTGCCACCCGGAACGCATCCGCCGGTTTGGCCATAAGTTGCGCCGGATTACCCCATTTTCTGGTTAGCTAGTGCTTATCCATAAATAGCACCCTACTTTGCCCATATTGAGTCTATTTTAATAGCACAAAACGTGACTGGAAAAGCACACATAATCATTTATGGATAGGCACTAGCTACTGCTATCTGCGCCATAACGGGTCGTCACCATTAGTAATCGAGTCGACTGCCGGGCTGCAATTCCGTCGCGAAGCGACCAGCTCTGTTTGATCGATTGATCTGGCCGCCACAGATCTTGAAAATGACTGACATCCTTGAATGCAATATAGGTGATTACATTTCCCGGTGACGCCAAAGGGTCCCAGCCATAAATCAGTGGTCTGGCGCCATTCTCGACATACCATGGCCACAATGCGTCAATCGTTAGTGTTTTAAACTGCTCTTCGTCTTCCGGCTGGAAGCGGGTCTCAGCAATAACGGATTGAGCCCCAAAACTCTGTGGTAACGGAGCCAGCGCTTCGCCCACTGATCGCCATTTTGGTTCAGGGGAGGAAATTTCAGAATCATATTCAATCAATGTGGCGCGAGATTTTTCTATCAGCCGAGGGCGACCAGCGAACACCTGACGGATAGTCTGAGTTTCCTCGATGCGAGCCTCCTCAGTGGTAAAAACACCCCAGGGTCGTGTCGCGGTCCAATGATCGAAGTTTTCGTACACAGAGTGGGTAACAACTACGTCACCATCACCGCCAAATGCCCAATTCCCAAAGCCAATCATTTGAGCACCGTTGAATCTCATATTCTCCCAGAGTCCAAGACGACTTTGACGCTCGAACTCCGCCCGATGATCTTTAGCAACACTAAACTCACGTTGTACCAGAATACCCATTACGCGACCTCTTTATTCGACTAGGGATCACTTTACCCATTTTTTCACGAATCTTGAATCAGTTTGTTCCCGAATCGAATAGCGGGTTCACCACCGATTTAAACCTCTGTGAAGGAGTCAATCTAAAAACAGGTGTCGGCGAAATTGAGCAATCGCACCAGATTCAATATAGTAGGGCTATCATCACAGTTTGCAGGGAAGATTGACTTTCATGACCAAAAAAAACCAACGAATCCTTAATCAAAAGCGATGTCAGTATCTCACGTCGAGACTTACTTAAAACGGCATCGGCAATGGGTGCATTGAGTGTGACCGGGGCCTCAACTGCATGGTCAAGCGTCAACAAAAAGGATAAGTTAACAATCAAAATCTATTGGTTGAGGTGGGGTCGTGCCTGGCTTGGCGCGTCGACCTATGCAATCAAACACTGTTATTCACTGAAATGTTTGGAGAATAGATAAAGACAATGGAGCATCAAGACTCTCTTTTCGTATTTGCTGAAATTTCCGCCGCATTCGTTGGATTCTCGATGATAATCGGTGCGCTCAGAAGTCAGACACAACACTCGAAACTGAGACAAAAGTTCATGGCTGATGTGGCCCTGATTGGACTTTTCGTGCTTGGTGGCAGTCTGCTACCAATAGTACTGCATGCTAATGGCATCGCTATTTCTACTACATGGCGTGCTTCCAGTCTAGCCCTCCTGGCTATGTGGGTGGCAGGGTACTGGAGCTACTTAAAGGCGCTTCGACGCTTCAATCTTCCGCTATTTGCAGTACCACTGCTTCCCAAGGTTTATGTGCTCGCTAACCCGTTGTTTGTTCTTATCGGTAACATACTGCTGGCTTGGAACGTTATTCTTGGGGGTGATGGCATTGCAGGGCGCTATCTCATGGCTTTGCTGATTCTTCTTTTGATCGCAGCTTTTCTATTTCTAAGTGGTGGATTCGGTGAGGACGATGCAGCTTAAAAAAGTAATTGGCTGCGGTCGTGGCTTAGGGGTGTTTTAATCTCGCAGAGAATCCAGGTAATCTCTGAACTCCTGGCTGCGAGTCAAATACGCAGGCAACTGATTACACTCGTTGTAGATGGACAAACTTACTGTCAGTCTTCATTGTACGGTAGAATCCCTTGCATTCCGGAACCCCAAATAGACGTCCATATTTCTATTGGCGCCCTGCCGCAAGACCGATAATGCAATTTACGGCAGAACACATACCCTTGTTAGTATAAACTCTCATGTAAAGAATTGACGAGCAGCGTGTTTGTATTGCTGTAGCGTCATCACATTCAGACTAAGAAGCCAATTTTGAAAAACCCGAACCAGCTACCCGTTTTGTCTGAGAGTAGTGTACTGCGTTATGTTTCTTTTTCTGCCCTGTACCTGGCGCAAGGCCTGCCTAACGGGTTGTTGGCAGTCGCCCTGCCAGCGTGGCTGGTTGCCCAGGGAAAGGGGACAGCCGAGATCAGCATATTCCTGACAATTGCCTGGTTGCCATGGAGCTTTAAACTCATAGCAGGCCCAATAATGGATCGCTTCAGTTTCTTACCCATGGGCCGAAGAAGGCCGTGGGTTCTGGGAGGACAGATCAGCCTGCTAATCAGTTTCATGCTGATGGCAACCATCCCCGACCCCGTGAACAATATATTAGCCCTCGCCTGGGCAGGTTTTTTAGTCAATTTGTGCGCGTCTTTTCAGGATGTGGCTGTCGACGGATTGGCCATAGATTTACTGCCAACCGATCAGCAGGCCCGGGCCAATGGATTCATGTGGGGTAGCAAGGCGATTGGGGGAGCTGTAGCCGCTGCTATTGGGAGTATTGTGCTCAGTGCCTATGGTTTCAGTGTCGCAATACTGATTGTTGCCGGGTTCCTTGGCTTGATTATCATATTCCCCCTGTTTCTTCGCGAACGACCTGGTGAACGGTTACTACCGTGGACGTCTGGCAAGGCTTCAGCTTTAGGCAAAAAGCTTCAATTAACCAGTTGGGGCAGTATTGCCAGAAGCCTGTTTAAGGCGGTTAGTTTACCCATGAGTCTACTGGCGACGATTTGTTTCTTCGTACTCTGGATAGGTGAAGGCATTCTGTATGTCATCATGCCAGTGCTCACTGTTGGTGATCTGGGTTGGCTGGATACCGACTACTCCCAGTTAATGGCCCTGTCCAGGTTGACCAGTGGAATTCTGGGCATGATCGTTGGTGCAACGGTGATCGACAGGCTGGGCCATACACGCAGTATATTGATGGCGATAATCCCTCTGATCCTGCTGACGGTGTTCATGGGTGCGATGCCCGATCTCTGGTCTATCAAAGCAGTGATGGTCACATACATCATTCTGAGGGATATTCTGGTCGTTACGATCACGATTGCATTTTTTTCAATCTGTATGGGTTTGTGCTGGCAACGCGTCGCGGCGAGTCAATTTGCGCTCTATATGGCGATTTCAAATTTCTCGGATACCATCGGCGTCGCAATGGCAGGTGTGATCGACCAAATCCTGGAATACAACCAGCTCTTCTATACCGTCGCGATTGCCGATAGCGCAATGCTGGTTTTTTTGTGGTTCTTGAATTCGCAATCCCACCAACAGCATCTGAAGAGATTGGATTCAGAAGTCGATCTGGCAGCTGCAAATGTCAGTCACGCAAACTGACCCAAAATGAACATCACTGTGACTATTCCCGTTACCAAGCGACTGTCTGCCTGACTACAGGTTATCATTGTTCGCTGCCAAAAGGCTTTTGCCTTCATCGTGAATTCTGAGTCCTATTTTAGGACCTGGATCCAGGTGTTAGCCATACAACGCTACCATGAAAGAACACCTGCGAGGTATCGGCATGGTTGGTAGAACTTGTGTTTTAGCAGTAACCACACTCCTGGCAGTCAGCCCACCGCTGCTTGCACAGGAGGAAGAACAGGATGGAAGAAATCGTCGTCACAGGCGGATTGAAATCCTGAAGGATGGTGCGTCCGCACTGTAGGGAAATGAGGCTGTTGCAGAGTTAGTGAATTTTATTCCCAAACAAAACATTCGAGGGGTTAAGAGTATCGTTGTGCCGACTGGGTGGTGATAACAACGACTATAGTGATAGCCAGGTACAGGTAATCTTCGGTCGCGCCTTCGACCGATTGCTGCAATTCGAGTGTGCACCCAATTCTCTGGTTTTGGGATATGTGGAAACTCTGGCAGGGTACAATTCCATCGCAGACGGACAACTGGAGGAAGCGCTGGCGCATCTCCAAGCGGACGTGTCGGCAGACCATATTTTTCGGTGGCAGCTTCGTCTGCTGCAGGATTGGCACCGTTACTGCAAACTAGCGACGTCGTCCTCGGCTGCCTCGTCAAGGCTCTGGGGTGTGGCACCGACATAGCGCAGCGTGATGAACCCGAAAAACATCTCGTGCTTGGTCTGCAAGCCAAAATGTACAGGCCTGGTAGGGTCCGGGTTGGCGCGGTTTCTGTCAGAGTTGTCCATTGCGCCATTCGCCACCAGGCGCGTACCAGCAGGCAGGAACAAGGGTTCCTTCAACTCGTAGCTGAACTGCCAGTTGAATTCGTACTTGGGTACTGATAACAGAACCTCAGAGGTGCCGTCAGGGTATTCTGCGGTATAACTCATATACTTGCCGCGAAAATGCATGTGCGGCGTCATGCTGTACAGGTAGGCGTCCTTTTCAATCAGTTGCTCGCCTTGAAGTTTATGCTCCTTCGCGTGAGCCGGTATCAGGAAACGCCGCTGCCCTGCGACAGCACCGGACATGATGTAGGTCGGTGGCTCGTCGTGGATATAGATCCCCACCTCGGTTTCATCCACAGTCTCTTTACCAGACGTCGTGTAATGCATTTGTAAGAGCAAATTCGACCCTTTAGGTATCAAACGACCGCTATTATCTCGAAATTGATCAGGTTGGCGGCCGGGAGCAAAGCCAGCGACGTTCTCACCCCGCGGAGAGCCATTGTTCCTGCCACGAGCAGATTTATCCACCGGACTCGAAAGATAGGCGATCACATGATGTAGTACCTGTGGGTCACCAGGGACAAATTCCATGGCCTGAATCCAGATATCCTTGTCGAGATTGAGTTCAACAGGAATGTACCGATAATCAACTATACCGGTTGCAGGGATGGACTGGGCAGTGACCTTAAACACCATATCGGGTTCGCCAAGTTTGAATTTGTCATCATCAAACCTCATCGAAAGCAGTGGATCATCCTCGCCGGAATCCATTTTGGCACCCGCATCAATCCAGTGGACTAACCGTTGCTTCTCTTCAGGTGTGATCTCAACCACATCGTCGATTGGCAGGCCAAGATGCGGATCAATCTGCCCGGGTGGCATACGCCGCGTCATCACCACTTCCCTTATCATGGGGGACCAACCCTGAATCATCTTGTGACTTGACATGGACCACGGTGCAATACCACCTTGATGGTGACAGCCAACGCAGTTGTCCTGGAGAATGGGCACGATATCCTCGGTGTAGGAAATCTTGCGCATTGCATGTTCTTTACGCGCCGGGTATTCAACTGCCGATCCTGTGACAGCAACCGTGTTGCTTGCAATTTCCTGGCCCGACAGGTGAGCACTCAGCGCCTGTTTAAGAAAGTTATTGGCACCCTGGCCCACGGGGCCTCGATAAACCACCCTCAGCGCCGTCGGGTCAATAACAAAAACTTCACCAGCGCGATCAGCACCTAACGATTCGGCGACCAGCTGCGACTCATCAACCAGTACCGGGATTGAGTCATTGAATTTCTCGACTTCAGCCGCAATGTTCTGGCGATTGTCAGCCACCATGGGATTAAGCATAAAAAAAACGACATCCTGACCGGTAAATTCCGTCTGTACACGGTTGAGATCTGTTACTGCGTTACGCACAGCTGCATCGCCATTTGCGTGAATAAGGACAACGACCGCCTTCTGGTCGCCGTACCATGAAAGTTGATGGAACTTTCCGGCTTGATCCAGCAGAGAGAAATCACCCACCCTTGCGAGCTCACTGGCTGATAAAGACAGACCGGGGGTTGCGACAAACACACTGAGCAGTGCGAGCCTTCTAACTATTCTGGGTAAATTACCAAACATCCGGGCAGTATCCTGACTCTGGAAAGACGTTGCATAAGTTTGATAAACCGCGGGCGGAAAAGCAACCTGATGATGATGTGCCGATTTCTTTCGGTGCAAGCACTAGTGGAGTGTCCTGTATAGAATTGTATAGAATGTCGTTTCCATAGCCCGGACATCCTATGCAATTCCTTGTCGATCAGTTGTTGGCAAAGCGCTATATCCTGGCGTTCCTGACCATTCTTGGCGGGGCGATGGTTTCCTCGGGCATCCCGGATGCACGGGTCGACGGCACGTTCAATTCAATCCTCAGCGAAGATGATCCGTATCGGCTGGAGGTGGAACAGGTTCGGGAAGACTTCCCGCCGTCTACCAGTGTGGTGTTTGCCTTTATGACACCAGAGGGTGACGTTTTTAATTTTGAAGCCCTCAACGCCATGGAAGACCTTGACCGTCGGTTCACAGAGATAGAATCCGCCATTTCCATCGGGTCGCTGATCAACCGTCGGTTGAGTTCTGTGGATGCCGCAGAATTTGATCGGGACTACCTGATTCCCGAACTGTCCACCTTGACAGAGGAAGATCTGGACAGCATTCGCCAGATTGCCCTTGCTGATGAAGATTTGACCAAAAGCATGCTATCTCCGCAGGGGGATATGGCCCTGGCAAGCATCAAGTACAAGGTAAGCGTCGATAATCAGGAAACCCGACTGCGTATTGCCAACACCGTCATTACGTTGCGGGACTCCCTCAGGGAGCAATACCCAGGCGTGACCATCTATATCCTGGGTGGCGTGTTGTTTGAATTGGACAGCTACAATGCCCAGATCAAAGACGCGCGTTACCTGTTTCCCCTGGTGATTGCGATCTCGATCGCTCTGCTTTGGTTCTGCCTCAAGTCCCTACCCTTCTCACTCTGCCTTTTCGCCGTGGCATTTGGCACCATCGCCTTGACGGTCGGCACCGTGGCATGGTCTGGCACCTCCTTTAACCAGATTTCAAGCATTGGACCGCTCGTAGTCTTCGTCATCGCGATGGCCGATGGCATCCATATTGTCTCTATCTATATGCAGGGCCTGCACAAATCGCTCACCAAAATTGAAGCCATGCGCCAGAGCCTGGCGCTCAACATACAACCGGTCAGCCTGGCGACAATTACGACGGCAATGGGTTTTTTGAGTTTGAATTACTGTTCTTCACCAGGTATCTACGGATTTGGTAATGTCGTCGCAGTGGGTGTCTGCTGGGCATTTCTTGTCACAATGACATTACTGCCCGCGCTGGTACTATTATTGCCAACTCACAAGGTGCCAAAACCATTGGGGGTTAATGGTTTCATCACAAAAGTCAGCGAATTGGTTGTGGCGCGAGGTAACCAGCTGTTCTGGGGTGCTGTGGCACTCATCGTTTTTACGATGGCATTACTGCCACTTAATAAGATCGATTTCAACCGCTTTAGTTTCGTCGACAAGGATTCTGACTTTCACCATGTCATCACAGCGCTATCAGAGAAAATTGGTAACGATCAAAGTCTCGCCTACAGCGTGCATAGCGGCGAATACTACGGCATTACCGAAACCGCATTTTTGAAACAGGTCGACAAATTTTCTGTATGGCTGGAAGAACAACCGGAAGTCAGTTTTGTGACAAGCTATACCGATCTGCTCAGAAGCCTGAATAAATCCGAGCATGACAATGATGAACAATGGAATGTGCTGCCGCAAGATCAACTGCAGATCATCGATTATCTGGTGAGTTATCAACTGATCCAGGAAATTGAACCCAATCTGGCGCCAATTTTCAATTCAGACTACTCTGCCATACGCCTGATTATTGGGACCTCGAACCTGTCAAATGGTCAGCTTATCAGCCTGAATGACAAGATCGATCGATGGATCGGTAACAACATAAATCCGCAGTACAAGGTCCTCCATGGCGACAACAGCATACTCTTTGCGCGACTTGACCAGTCCATCACCCGGGAATTACTGCAGGGGTTCAGCATCAGTTTTGTATTGATCACATTGACGCTCATCATCGGGCTCAGGAGTTGGCGATATGGCTTGCTGAGCATTATGCCCAATCTCTTTCCAGCAACGATTGTGTTCGGGTTTTGGGGACTCTGGATGGGCGAGCTAAGCCCCTATATCCTGATGCTGTTCTCCATCAGCATTGGGCTGGTGGTAGATGATTCCGTGCATATTCTCAGCAAGTACATTACCGCAAGACGAAAAGGTGACGGGCCGGAAGCAGCCGTTCAATACTCCCTTGAAAAAGCCGGACCGGCGATCACTATTACCACAATCTCGCTCGCCATCGGCACATTTGTATTGATACTTTCCAACACTTTTTACTATCAAAACGTCGCACTGTTGCTCACGCCTATCATTATTGTCGCGTTGTTTCTGGACCTGCTGTTCTTACCTCCATTGTTAGCAAAGTTCGACAACTGGGTTGAGCAAAGATCCTTTGCAGAGCTAGAAGCTAGCGCCTCGGGCTGATCACCACAATGAGCCTGCATTTCCACAATGAGCGATCACGGAGAAACAGATTTCCGGTCTGACAATGGGGCAACGTTGTTTGTTCGACGTCCCACCCTACCCGCAAAAATGACAGCTGACATCCGGTCTTTTAGAATTTCACCAAACACTATTGCTTGATACGGTATCCAACAATTAGAGGAGCAAAAAATGCCTGAGATCAGTATCCAAACACAGTGCGCAGGTCTCACTGACCTTATCGATGTCGAGTCCTTTGGTGAGCCCGTTGGGGCGTTGCCGAAGCAAACAGACAGCGCATTTTTCAGCGAAGGTAATCTCGATGCAGGTACATGGGAATGTGAACCCGGGACACTCAAAATTGATCTTGATATCACAGAATTTTGTCACCTGCTCAAAGGCCACTGGGTTCTAACGTCTGAATCCGGACAGGTTACGGAAGTCAGAGCCGGAGACAGCTGGGTCTTCCCGAAGGGTTGGAAAGGGACCGGAGAAGTTGTGGAAACCGTGCGCAAGGTCTATATCGTCATCAGTTAAAAATTGTTGTCCAACATTGGCTTGCGCAGACACCCGAACTTGAATGTCTGCTACCTGCACCGCAGTTATTTGGAACGAGGGTCTTGCAGCAGGATGATTCCTGCAACTATGATGGAAGCCTAAGCATCCACCTGAGACACTATCGAGGAGCACCAGATGGCGACAACATCGATTAGAGCACACGTCATTACCGGAGGTTTTCCGGTTGGTCAACACGCCGGTCACGATATGGACTACGCCAGAATGCGGATTCTGGAAACATTGCAGACAAACGAAAACGTCCACACCACCGTGGCTAATGACTTCACTGACTGCGATAAGTGGCTGAAGGATTGTCAGTTGTTGGTAACCTATACTGCGGGTCCCTATGCTGATGATGAACAGACCACTGTCATCCGGGATTGGATGAGCAATGGTGGCCGCTGGGTCGCTTTCCACGGAAGCTCCGGTGGAAAGGCTGTTCGAGTGGAAGGCAAGGCGATGCGACGCTGGGTGAAAACTTCCTACCATGAAGCATTGGGTTCATTCTTCCTGACTCATCCACCCATTCGAGAGTTTACTGTAAACGTCATTGATCAGGATCACCCACTTACCCGGGGTTTACCCGCATCGTATGTCACCCAGGATGAACCTTATATGATCGAGATTATCCACGACGACACACAGTTACTGCTGACCACGTCAGATATCAAGGCACCGGCATATGTTGAAGAAATATACGGCAAAGATTCATCACTTCTGCCTGATGGTAAGAACCGTGCGCTGGGATATGTGCGTCAGGTTGGCAAAGGTGCCGTAGCCTACTTTGCGGGTGGCCATTGCCATACCCCAACTACCAATGTGCAGGTAACAGTTGCATCGAATATTGATGCCGACCATGTAGTACCACTTAATTTCCGAGGCGCCTGGAATACGGAACCTTTTCAGCAATTGCTCAGGAACGCCATAGAATGGGGAACTGACGCCGCTGCCTGATACCAGGCATCGTCTGATACGCCTTTCCACTCAATCAGCGCTTTCCATGTAAGCCATGATTCTCACAGCAGCATTCTCCCGAATGTTCATATGAAAAAGGCTGTAGTCGTAAACGTGCATGCTGTCGCCCTGCATTCTCGATGGCAAGGTATCCGTTCGCAGTTCTCTCACCGACAGATTACCGTCAATACATTGGGCATCGGCAATCTTGTTCTCAACCACCATGCGGGCGACATCTTCTCCTTCAACAGGCCCCCAACTAGGGTAGCCGATCGAGCCCTTGTTCAGATCGTGACCTGCATAAGTGTCATCTTCCATCCAGGTGAGGGGATTCACACAAATCAGGTTTTTGGCATCTGGAAATAAGCCTGCACCATCTCCGTCCACACTGTTCCACGCCGCGACGCAACCGGTTTGGTCTGGGCCGTTACAAGTTGCAACCTGACCTATCTGATCTTTTTCTATTGAAAAACCGATCAGATAAGCCGCCACCATCTTCTGCTGTAATGGTGTGCCTTCAATCTTTTCACGAAGCAGGCGCGTAGCATGTTTTGTCCCTTGTGAATGGCCAGCAAGGATAAACGGGCGTTCACTGTCGCGACGCCGGGTGAATTCATCGAACGCAAGCTCAACATCCTGGTACGCCAGATCGAGCGCTTGTTCACCATTACCTGATTGATCAATGAACGAGTAGATGGTTGCCTGTCGATAACGAGGCGCGTAGATCTCACAGCAGCCGTTGAACACGGAGGCCTGGTGCCTCAGGATTCGATTATCGACCACCCAATTGGCATCCGTGTCCTCCAGGGGCTGATTCCAGTTGTCTTTTTTTGCATAGCTCGTGGGATGAACAAAGAACACGTCAACAACTCTATTGGTGTTTGAAATAACGGGCAGCGAAGCGGGCTTGTCCTCCGAGGCATTCGCCATACCCGGTAGTGCAGCCCAACTGCTTTGTTGGGTGTAGTCTGGTATCCCGGGTGACAGGGATGCATCGAAATCGTGCGGTGGACTCATGAGTGATGCGATCAGGGCGTTGAGTATTGACTCACGCATCGAGTAGCCAACAACGACTACCACGACAATAATGACACTAACAGCAATGAGGATTTTTTTTAGCATAGGAGAACTATTCCTGGCTTGTAATTCACACCAACCTAATTGTTAACTCGAGAATAATCAAGCGCTCTAATCAGGCTGCAAGGTTTGGTACGCCTTTTTTGTCTATAGCTTTTCCAACACTTTTGCAAGAAGATCAAGCACCTCCCTGCTGCCAAAGTCATCTCCTTTCTCAAAGTCTCCCTCTTGCTGCGCCATGGTATTGGTCAGGTGCGCAAAGCAGACCACGCTCTTATCTTTTGCGTTCGCAAACGCATACAGAGCAGCAGCCTCCATCTCGACGCAAGTTACGTTATCTTTTTTCATTGCGGTGATGGCTGTCTCTGTTTCTCTGTAAGGAGCATCGGTGGTCCAGCTTTTTGCGTCAAACCAGGGAAGGTCGTCTGAATCATTCTTGAGTCTCTTATACAGATCCTGGGGGACCAGTGAAGGCTCATCGCTGGGCAAATAGTGGTAGCTTGTACCCTCAGCTCTGATTGCTTCAGTAATCAAGGCAAATTGTCTGCTTGTCGCTGGTTGATTAATGATTCCGGCAGATGTAACGCTGATCAAAATGTCACAGCCAGAAACAAACAACTGTTCGGCTACCAGGACTGCATACGATGCACCCACTACACAGGGAATAATCCCTACTGTTATGCCATTTACTTCGAACGAATACAGGTCGGAATGGTAGCAGGCCCAGTATTCACTCTTTACAAGTCGGTCTTCACTTGCAAGATAATCTACCAGGTCACCGTCCGGGTCCAGAATACAAATATGGGGTATTTCGCCGTGCTGCGTATCTTTTTGCCTTCTGGCCTCGCGCAACAGATTTTCAGGTTGAAAGACTGAAGCTTCTGTACACCTCTTGTAGTTGAGAATAGGGACAGACGAAAGATCTGTGTTTTTCATATTCATAGCGTTATTGGTCGAGAAGGCATTGGGAGATGCGCCATTATGGCTGCACTGCAGGGGTATGAGAAGGTCGACATCTGGTTGCTCGACGAGGCGGGTGGGGATGCGATTCCATGGCAACGAACGCACGCCACCGAAAAGAGTGTGTGCCCGATATTTTTTGGATTGATACCGACCTGTGTTAGGGTCTAAAGATGCCACATTCTGAGCAACCTCTGGTATCACTGTGTCAATAGCAACAGTTAACGGCACACCGTCTGAAATCGCGGTCCGCAAACCGTTATCCAAATGGACGATGATATCCTACGGTATGCCCGCGACACCGCTGGCGCTGGCCGGTTTACCTATTGGCGTTTACCTGCCTGTGGTCTACGCAGACTCAGCAGGGTTCGGCCTTTCCCTTTTCGTCGTCGGGATTTTGATCACCCTGTCTCGATTTACCGATGTCATTACCGACCCCATCATTGGATTTCTCTCGGACAAATTGCGTACGAGATGGGGTCGGCGTAAACCTTTCGTCCTGTTTGGTACCCCGGTCTATGCACTGGGTATGTACCTGCTGTTTATTGCCCCGGACGGCTTTGAGGATATAACTGTCTTTGGCAATACATTTTCAAGCGGCTACCCATGGATGTTCGGTAGTATGGTACTGCTATACCTGGGCTCCACCATGAAGGACTTAACCTATAGCGCGTGGGGTGCCGAACTCGCCAGCAATTACAACGAGCGCACTTTGGTGATGAGCTGGAAGGAAGGCTTTACCGTCACTGGGTCACTAGTCTCGGCTTTTGTACCAGCCGTTATCCTGTTCTTTGGTTATACAAGGCCAACCGACGCGGTACATGTGCTGGTAATGGGCATGTTGATACTCATGCCCGTTGTGGTTGCCAATGCACTCATTGTCGTCCCCGAGTGGCCCATCGTTGAAACCAAAACCAAGCGGGTACCATTGATCGAAGGTTTGAAAATTGTCGCCAAAAACAAACCCTATGTAAGTCTGGTGATTATTTTTGCCTTCTCGAGCATGGGTGCGGCAATGACCAACAGCCTGTCATTTTTCTTTGTAAAACATGTGCTGGTAGCGGGTGAACTCTACGGGCTGTATCTTGCCCCCTACTTCCTTTGCCAGGTTGTTGCTATTCCACTCTGGTTCAAGCTATCCCGCAAGATCGGTAAACACCGCGCCACCATGGTGGCCATTGGCTGGTATGCGTTATGGGCATCGGTCTTGCCGATAATCGCCATCGCACCTTCCTCCTGGTTCACCGCCTTCGAAATTCCCCGCCTGCTGTCTTTTTTGTCGGCAGACTCTCATCAATTCATTGTGAATTACTTTGAAGGCATCGATACAGGCAAATTTCTCTTCTTCTTAATTGTGATGTGCCTCAAGGGCTCATCGATTGGTGCATTGTCCGCATTACCGTCCGCCATGTGCGCCGATGTCATCGATATCGATACAGCGGAAACGGGCGAGCGACGCGCCGGTGCCTATTTTTCTATCTGGTCTATGGTACGTAAAGGCGCCTATGCACTCGGTGTCACCATTGGCCTGTCGCTGGTGGTCTGGTTTGGATTTGATTCCCTTGCTGACCCCAGAAACACAACCAATAGTGAATACTCGTTGTTTATGCTGGCATGCGTTTACTCAGTCTTCCCTGCGCTATTCAAGTTTATCGGGATCCCCTTACTCTGGTCATATCCGCTAACAGAAGCAAAACTGAAACAGGTTCAGGCAGATATCGCAGCAAAGCAAGCTCAACACTGAGCAAGCAACCCCTACTGGCCAGTAAAATCCGGTTTTCTCTTTTCCTGGAAAGCTTTTACAGCTTCCTTATGATCTGCAGAGCGCATGGAGTTCTCCTCATACTGCAGGCCGATAGGCATGACCATAGACGACACCGAACGCAGATACGCATTGACTGCCATTTTAGAGGCAGCGATGGCCTTCGGTGCACCAGCAGCTAGCCGCTCGGCAATTTCCAGGGCTTTGTCCAGGAGCCCATCGTCGTCGTCAACATAGAAACTGGCCAGGCCGAGATCAAGCGCTTGCTCGCCACTGATTCTTTCACCCGTCATCAGAAAATACTTCGCCCGGTTAACGCCCATCAAAAATGGCCAGATCAGCTGTCCGCCGTCACCGGCACCAATGCCCATGTTGACATGGGTATCTGCAATAACCGTTGATGGTGACGTCACGACGACATCACAAAGCAGTGCCACGGTTGCGCCCAGACCCATCGCATATCCGTTGACCGCAGAAATTATTGGTTTCTCACATTCCAATATGTGATCAACAATCTGCCGGGCCTCCACCATCATAGGTGGCGCTTCCGGGTTGGACCCAATAGGATCACCAGGTCCAAAGTCACCTCCGGCACAGAATGCCCGCCCCTCACCGGTCAGAACAAGCACTCTAAGTTCACGATCATTGGCAAAATCACGGCTGAAACTGGCAAGTTCAGAATGCATGGTGCCATTCACCGCGTTCATTCGCTCCGGGCGATTCAAAGAAACCACAACAATCCCGTTACTGCGACGATCAATGTTCATTGTCTTGTAATTTTCCTGTATTAACACTTGCGTTCTCCTTTTGTGATTTAGAGTGAGTTTACCTATTCAGATTTGTCCCGTACAAGAAAATGCTACAATCTGAAAAGTTCTCCTGGTAAGAAGAATCTATGACTAAGAGATTTATTGCCAAACTATACGCGACCAAATTAGTCAATCCTGCATGCACTTTGTTAGTTATTTTCTCCGTCGTTCTTACTGCTAACGCTTCATTAGTCGCTAAGGATGTCAATCTTGAGTCACCCCTGGGTGTAGCACTTCTGAGTTGCAAACAGCCAGACAGCAGCACTCGCACCGTCAGTTTAGGATCTGTATTAACCACTGGCGTCGAAGGGATAGACGACATCGTTATTGTAGCTGCACATGGTCTGCACACTTTAAGTGAACATTGCTCAATGTCATTCTCGAACGAACAACTGAAAATTAAAAACATCCAGCGTGGCCAGGACGAAAATGCATATGGAGACTGGGCCGTGGTTACACTAGATGGCCGGTTCGAAGGCGAAATCCAGCGTTTACCCTGGGCCACGACCAAGGCGGATGACTTTTCCTTTCTCGTTGAAGATGGTGGCACTGTATCAATGATCAAACGCAGACTCAGCAGAACTGTGTCTAGCTGTCAGCTTCACATTCCCACTCGGGGCTTAAGTAATCCCTCTGATCGGGGTGTGGTCGTCGTTTCTGATTGCTCTAGCTTACCGGGGGATTCTGGCGCTCCTGTCTTCGCAACTGTCGATGGTGTAGTAACTATGATCGGGCTCAATCTAGGCTATCGATTCGATATCAGCCCCTCGCCTCACGAGTGGAAGCCTCGAGCATCTATTGTCCGCCTGATCGATAAGGCAGTAGAGTCAGCAATTGTTGCAGCAATAAAACAAGAAGTTATTACAGATCGGTTTTAGCGCCAGCCTGGAAGCTTGAGCTGACCGTAATCGTTAGCCGTTACTGGTGATCTTCTCGATCAGTTCCCCAAACACTCGCTCGGCATCTTCATTGGCGATCTGGCAAGTACCCGCATTGTGGTGCCCGCCACCGTCATAGGACAGACACAATTCGCCAATGTTGGTGTTGCTGCTGCGATTAACAATCGAACCGCCAATTGCAAATACCGTATTAGCCTTTTCGCGACCCCAGATCGCGTGGATAGAGATGTTGCACTGATTGAACAGGGCATAGATCATGAACCGATTACCCGCGTAGATGATATCCTCCTTGCGAAGATCCAGCACCACCAGGTTGCCATGTACCGTCGCACATCTCTTGAGTTGCTCCTCAAACAGAACGCTTTGCTCGGCGAAAAGATCTGATCTTTCCTTGACATCGGGTAGCTGCAATATTTCGTCGATGCCGTGATTCCGGCAATAGTCAATCAAACGCATCATTAGGTCATAGTTGGAGATACTGAAATTACGAAAGCGGCCCAGCCCTGTACGTGAATCCATCAGGTAGTTAAGCAATACCCAGCCTCTTGGTCTGAGGATCTCATCCATTGAAAACCGTGCTGAATCAGCCTTGTCCACGGCTTCCATCATCTCGTCAGGAATGTCCGAAAAAACTGTCTTACCATCGATCATTGCCTAAACCACACTCCCCAAGATAACCCTCCATATCGAGAACGACTCGCTCATCCCGCTGAATGGTCGTAAGCACCGGTTATTCGGCTGGTTTTGCGTCATTTAAGCCGCTCTCAGCTGCCCTGCAGCCATCAAATGCTACTGGCGGATTTCTCAGAATATGGCGTGAATCGCCTCGCGTATTACAAAATATGGAACACCCGACGGGCGTGGGTCCCAGGAACTGGAACACAGTTTTCTTAGTCAGACCAGAACTCGGTAACCACTATGCCTCGTCTGCAGCCACAACAGTCGCCGTGACATTCGTACTGTAATCCAGGTAAGAAGGTCGAACAATCGATATTGAAGCCGCATTACCGCTAACACCAATAACCCCGGATGTGTTGTCGGGGCTTGTCTGGTATGCAGTTCCACCACCGGGAGCAAGAGCACTTTGTGGATTAAAAAGAGTAATCCAGCCTTCGCTACTGGTGGGAACAGTGGAACTCAGACCTAAGGCGATTTGAGTATTACCCTTCACAAAGGTGGAACGTGAAACTCTAATTGCACTCTCAAACTGAGCATTTACCCTGGCCATGTTACTGGTCTTGAGGTAGTCACGGTACGCGGGCATGGAAACTGCCGCAAGAATACCGACAATCGCGATAACGATCATTAGTTCAATTAAGGAGAATCCTCGTTGTAGTTTGACTTGAAATTCCTCACTTCAAAGTTCGTGGGCACTGATAAAAATCGGTAATTAGTAATCCACCAGTCGCAATCATCATGCCATTGTCTCACGATGGGATTCTACCATTCACCCGCGAAATCATACCGCTCACCCGAACCAAATTTCAATACCGCAAACCGATCCAAAATAAGGTCACAATGTGACTATTCCCGTGACGAGCAAGTCAATTTGTGTGGCCTGGCTAGCTCAATATGTCGGTAAAGATTTACAACAACTTATGCGACCCAGTTCGATATAAACCGAGGTGACGGCCCCGAATGTGCCTCTGTCGAAGTCGAGCGGTCTGACACGGCGCAGCAGCAGACGTGGCGGCAATCAGAATTCCAACCTCGACCCGGAACTTCAACCGCTCAGATTAAAACCCCGGGAGAAGCAGGCACTTGTTGCCTTCCTTCGATCACTCAGTGGTCGCATTCAGGAAGGAATGCAGGGGGCAGGAGACGTGCTGCATACTCCATATATGTATTGGGTGGCATGAAATCTCAGGTGGTCGTAATGCTTGAGCCGCCTTTCTTCAAGTCTGCGGAATTCTTCGCGCCCTGAGGAATCTCGCAACCCCTCTGGATGCCAGGTTTTTCCGACATACGCTGCATCCAGGCCTGAAGATGTTCCAGACCTTTAATATCAACCCGCGCCCAGTAGTAGCTGCGTACCCAGGAGTAGTTGGCGATGTCCGCTATACTGTATTCGTTAGTGAGATAGTCCCGGTCTGCCAGCTGACGGTCGAGCACTTCATACAAACGTCTGGATTCGTTGCAGTAGCGGCTGATTGCCTGTGGGACTTCTTCTGGAAAATAGCGCACAAAGGCAACTGCCTGCCCTTGCATTGGACCGATGCCTGCCATTTGAAACATCACCCATTGCATCACGTCATAACGTCCGGCGAGGTTATTTGGCATCAGTTTGCCGCTTTTCTCTGCCAGGTACAGGAGGATGGCGCCTGACTCGAATATGCTGATACCCGTGTCTGTATCTACCATGGCAGGAATGCGGCCATTGGGACATATCTTTAAGTACGCAGGGTCGCGCTGTTCGCCCTTGCCAAGGTTGATCAGATTAACGTGGTAGGGCAAGGCCATTTCTTCCAGAGCCATGGACACCTTCCAGCCGTTGGGTGTTCCTGCGGTATAGAGTTCTATCATAGACTGGCTCCAATGGTTTCAATGGCGGACTTGCGAATATCTCGCTTGTTCTGCGCGTAAGTGGCGGCCGGTAATTGACCCAGATGTGCAGCCATAGCCATAGCCTTGTCCATGAGTCTAGAAATCCGGCCTGCACTGCTTCCTCAGGCGAGAAGGCTTCAGACTGAACGAAAGATCTGGTGAGATAAGCCGGGTTGAGTCTGGCTCTGGCCAGTTCAATCCCGAACACGGGGAAGGTTGAGCCGATGGAGGTTTCGTTCAGGCCCAATTTGAAGTCGCCCGTTGTACCGATACGATTGTCTGCAGTGAGCAGCAAAAATGCCCCCGCTGCGATGGCATGTCCGGTGCAGGCGATGACGACCGGTTTTGGATAGGAGAACAGTCGGTAAAACATACTTGCGCCCTTGTTCATTATCGCTTTAACTGCTTCCGGGCCTTTCTGCATTTCCTTTAGATCAAACCCNCAAAACAGCCGTGTCTTCTATCAATTCATAATTCAATTTTGAAACTCCTTTGAGCGAACCAGAGCTTTGTGGGATCGCAAGGGAACAAAGATAACAGTGTCTTGATCTTGAAATAATAGTGTATGAATTCACTTTATTGTAGTTTATTTTTTTTGAAGGTAAAAGACGATATGCTGGTCACCACTATGTTCTTCAGGAGGATGTACACATGATCAGTTCTCTCTTACCCGTTCGAGGCGTACCTGGTTCACCTTATACTCGAAAAATGTTGGCGCTCTTGCGCTATCGACGTATTCCCTACCGATACATTCAAGGCGGGCAGAAGCTAATCCCGATCTTCTATTTTGCTGACGAAACCGGCGAGTTGGCTGCGGAAGTGGATAGTTCGCCCATTATTCGTCGACTTGAAACTGAATATCCGGGCCGGTCGGTGATACCTCAAGATCCAGTGATGGCTTTTCTCGACTGCCTGCTGGAAGATTATGGCGATGAATGGCTGACCAAAGCCATGTTTCATTATCGTTGGTATTATCAGGATGATATCGATATGGCGGGTTCCATATTGCCGCATTACGGCGATGTGACACAGGCGGATGAGACATTGACCACCATGAAACAGGTGATTTCAGATCGGCAGATTTCACGTCTGTATGTCGTTGGGTCCAACGACACGACTGCAGTGGTTATTGAAGATAGCTACAAACGCTTCCTGACCTGTTTGAACAATCACCTCAAACAGTATCCCTATATCATGGGTCACCGGCCTGGTTCGGCAGACTTTGGTTGCCTCGGTCAGTTAACACAACTGACTCAATTTGACCCGACACCTTCAAAGGTCGCTGTGGCTGGCTTCCCAAGGGTGCATGCCTGGGTCAGTAAAATGGAAGATTTGTCCGGCGCTGAAATTTCGGATGACGGGTTTATTGATGCCGACAATATTCCAGACACATTCAAGGCGCTGCTGATGGAAGCGGGCCGAACCTATGTGCCTGTCATGTTGGCGAATGCCCATGCACTGGAAAACAGTTTGGATACGGTTGAAACCACGGTTGGAGGCAAGACATGGGTTCAGGAACCCTTTGCCTATCAGGGAAAGTGTTTGCAGTGGCTGCGAATTGAATATGCCCGACTGGACGGGGATGATCGTCAAAGAGTGGACGCTATTTTGGCAGGTAGTGGGTGTGACGCGCTCCTTGTACCGCCAACAGTGTAGTTCATAGTGATATTCCGATTCGGATAATCCAAGTGGAATTAGCCTGGATACAAATTATGAAGGTTGTAGAATTGTTATCCAGTCATTGAGTGCCTGTCCGATTTCATCGGGGCTGTCTTCCTGTATAAAGTGACTTCCTTTCACTGTCACTTCCTGTTGGTTTGACCAGCCTCGGCAAAACTCTTTGGGGCTACCAGTCAACAATGCGCCTGGATTGGCGTTAATAAACAGCTTTGGCAGGTCGCAGGTGCTAAGCCACTCAGAGTAATCTGCCACAATCTTCACCACATCCGCAGGTTCGCCATCGATGGGAATCTGACGCGGCCAGGTAAGTGTCGGTCGCCTGTCTTCTCCCGCAGTGGTATATGGGCGGCGATAGACCGACATTTCTTCGTCCGACAATTTCCGCACAATTGAACCAGGCAGCACACGTTCCACGAAGGTATTTTTTTCCAATACCATCTCCTCACCTGCTGATGATCGAAAGCCCTGAAACACACCTCGCGCTCCATCAGGAAACTCATCCCAACTGAGGGGACGAACAATGGCTTCCATATAACAAATACCTTTGACCGCGTTTCTGTTTCGATTGGCCCAGTCGAACCCCAGGGCCGAACCCCAGTCATGGATGACTAAAGTTACATTATTTCTGACGTCTAAAGCTTTCAGAGCTGCATCAAAATACGCTCGATGCTCGACGAATGTATATCGATCTGGACCGGATGGTTGCAGTTTTTCTGAATCACCCATACCAATAAGGTCAATCGCAATACATCGGCCCTGATCCTGAACATATGGCATGATATTTCGCCATAGATAAGAAGATGTCGGATTGCCGTGCTGAAACACGATAGGATCGCCTTCGCCCAGTTCGACATAGGACATGTTCTTTCCCAGGACTTCGACGGTTTTCTTGGGTAGCTCCGTGCTGTTCATTGCATTCTCCGTTGGAACGTCAGATCAAGGTTAGTTTGGCCAGTAAATATACTCATCGCCTTCCGCGTAGGCTTCCATGCCAGTTTTGTCGATAAGTTTCGGAGAGTCTATTACCTGCGGCCATGCTGGTGGTGGTAATTCCGCCTCGTGGTTGTCCAAAAGCTTATTCATGAGGGCAAGTTGTTGTGGCTTCTCACTGGCTAGATTCTTTTGTTCGGTAGGATCGACACCCAGATCAAACAGCCAGTGCATCTGCCCGTGCTGCGGATCCATGGCGCGGATCAGCTTCCAGCCCTCATGCTGTACCGTCTGTTGATGCCCCTGTTTCCAAAAAAGCGTTTGGTGAGGAGCGCCTGTCACCTCCTTGCGAATAAAGGGTAAGAGGTTCACGCCGTCAAGTTTCCGATCATCCGGCACTTCAACACCTGCCGCTGCGGCAAAGGTATGGAACATGTCGATGTGGTGAATTGGTTCATGCATGACGCCATTAGCCTCAATCTGTGCTGGCCATTTTGCCATATAGGGCACATGAGTACCGCCTTCGAAGAGGGTCAGTTTCCAGCCACGGTATGGCTTATTGATATTGGGTAAACCAATATAGTCTGCACCTCCATTGTCACTGGTGAAAACGATCAGGGTATTTTCAGAGAGCCCGTTTTTCTCCAGGGCCTCGACCACCTTGCCTACTCCACGGTCTAGAGCATGGATCATAGCTGCATAAACTCTCAAGGGGTGATCATCGATATGTGAAAACCTGTCGTAGTCCTCACGGGTCGCCTGAAGCGGATTGTGGATGCCCCAATGAGCCAGATAAATGAAAAACGGCTCGTTGCGGTGATTCTCTATAACCTTAACGGCTTCGTTAGTATAGTAGTCCGTGAGGTAGCCCACAGGTTCGAAAACGCTGCCACCGTTGAACTGGGCGGCATATCGAGCCGACGCCCAGACCATGCGATCGATCCCGTCCTCTTCGAATTTAGCATTCACCACATTAGGATCATCCTCTGGCAGATAAAGCAGACCCGACATATATAAACTGTCATCGAATCCCTGGTCTTCGGGCCGCATGCCATCAATTGAACCCAAATGCCATTTGCCGATATGTGCTGTGTAGTATCCCTTGTCTTTCAACAATTCCGCGATGGTGATCTCCTCGGTTGGCATGCCGAGTTCACTAAAAGGCGGTCGTAGGCCCAGAGCTTCGTGATCAATGATGCCAGGTAACACAGGTGGATTCTGGTCCGCCATCCATTGGAATATAGTCGCGCCAATTTTGGGAAATGGCGTGAATTCGAAACCAAACCGGGTCGAGTAACGACCGGTCAGAAGCGTTGCTCGTGATGGCGCACAGACTGCATTTGCCGCGTAGCCATTATCAAAACGAACGCCCAGCCTGGCGATGCTATCGATATTCGGTGTCATTACACTGCCGTCGGCGGCACCGCCGTTGTATAGGGATATATCGTTGAAGCCCATATCATCCGCCAAAATCAGGATGATATTCGGTGGTCTTTCGCTATTGGATTTTACCGCAGACACCGGACCTACGGTCCATGGGTTGGGTATATTTTCAGCTACCGGATTGACCACCGACTGTATTTTAGGCATCGCCCACACAAGCAGATTGACCCGATTTTGCCAGCCGAGCCAGGCAGCAGTGACAAGAACAGAAAGAACGATGATGAGTTTCTTCACTGACTATTCCTGCATGACCCCCGGCAACCGCTAAATCTTCGAAGCAGCTTGCCCGTAAAACGTTATTCCCTGGCGTCTTTTACCGTCGCACCAAAGTCCGAAGCATCCTCAATCAGTGAGATCATCTTGGTCAGTGTTAACCGTTGTCCATCCACGTCATTCGGTCTTCCAATTGTTGCCCCAATATTTAATCTCCGAATTACCTGGCGAGGTGGTCGGGCCGTACTGCTGAGTGGCGGCATAACACTGACAAGTACTGTGGCAATTCCTGCATCTTCAAGGCCTCTTGCAATCAGACTCACGGTCTGATGACAAACGGGTCAGCTCGGTACCAGGAACGCGGCTTCAACATCATCGGCCTTAAATGCAGCGACGATCTCAGGAATTGTTTCCCGTAATAAAGGGGCTACATTTGGTTGGAGTCCCATCAGCACCAGGGTTTCTTCAGACAAGGAACCGATGCTGCCGTCGGCGACGAGTTCGTTCAGTCGGTCGAAGGGGAGGTTGCAGTTGATGTCTTCATTAGCATATTTGTGGTCGTAACCAGGGTGATTGATTTTCAGTTTTGAGCGATCAACGTCCAGCGGTATTCGACGAATCTGCGGAACTTCATCCCCGAATGTCGGATATCCACGCATAGGCTCCTGTTCATCTTCAATGGAATAGCCGCCAGTTGTAATCAGACCAAATCGCGTCTCTGCTGCGGGTTTGTCGAGCCTGTGAAAAGGATCCCCTTGAGTTGAGAACCAGGGATACTTGGAGAACGCCTCCTTTGCTTTACCTTTCGGCAACAGTGGTTTGGCATACTCCACCCACTCTTCGAACTGGCCCTGCCAGCTTTCAAGACTTGCTTCATCTGTCATTTTAACATCCTCTTGGTTGTCGGCTGCCATCCATACAGAGTCTTAAGATCTGAATGTGTCGTGCATATCGATCATACATGAAAATATCAATTGGGTGCGTTTGTTGCTTGCCATCATATAGAACGAGGCAGATCTGCAAATCATAAACAGTATATGCTATAGAAATACCTACAATCGCCCAATACCAGGGCCACAGGGTTCGCCCTGGCACCTTATCCATTACGAAAAAAACACCTCCCAGAGATTTTTCGTTCTGGGTAGAGTGGGCAGCCTCTCTCATTTTCATCCTAGGACGAAATGTGTGATTTCATTTCGCTGGTGCACTTCCTTTAATCCTCCTCGCTCCTCATACCGTATTTGTAGGCTAAAGCCATGAATTCTTCCTCAGTGATATCGCGCTGTGGATGCCAGGGCAGTGTAGTGGCGTGACGGAAGTAATTGCCGAGACCGCCGCCTACTGCTGGTGTCGTTACAAGGAGGATTTCCATTCGCTGGTCCTGGTTGGTATTTCGGTCATATCGTATCTCCTGTAAGGTAGGACACAAAGGGAATAAACCATATTTTTTGAAAGGGGAATTGCTTCGATAACAAATCTGCTTATCAAATCTACAGCGTTGCTTGAGCCGGATAATCCACCAGAGTCCATTTCACACCACAGATATCCAGCGAATCAAACTTCTTGTAAGCACCGGGGGCAGCCCATAGATCCACGCCGACAACGCCGGTTCTGCCCCCAGGCTGCTCCCGTTGCACAAACCGCATAGTCTGTTCGCCGGACAATCTAAGTGTTGCGGGTTCCGTCGGGTCAATTGAGCAACCCGCACCGAGGCCGTTCATCCATCGCTGGCAGACCTCCTCGGGATCTGCCTTACGCAGTGCGATTTCAACAGAGGCAAAGCCGGTCGTGACACCTCCGTTGCGCCGTGCATCAACTTCATTTTGCCATGTATTACCAGCCGGGAAATAAGTGCCTTTGTTCGCTGGGAAATCGCCATGACCAGGCCAGTTTTCCTGAATCTCTGCCAGAGTACCGAAATCCCTCGGGTCAAACTGAACGTTAACACCAGAAACTGTGCCGGGGTTCTTCGGCAGAGACTCACCCAGTGCATAACGGCCTGACTCTACTCCGGCCAGACCTGAGCCTGGAGAGCCAGGGCAAACATTCCAATCCCCTGAAACGATCCCTCGCCCTGCCCCCTGAACGGCCATCGTGCGCGACGCTGCAGCAACGTCCGGAACCTGTACGATGGCCATATATCCACAGTCACCGTTGCGCGCCAGAAGCCTGGTCTGGGTTGAAGAACGCTCCCATGCGAGGTCCGTTGGGCAAACCGTCTCGAGAAACGAGTCCCCCAGACGAATGTGTGTATTGGTGAGATATCTACCGGCGGCCATTCGAGGGTCCCGAAAGACGACGGGGGCATCGAACGCTGTACTCAGCACACTTGACGTCCACTCCAGGTCCCGTGCCAGCAGACAGATCTGACGAAGGCGCAGTACAGGGTCGGCCGTCATAGGACGCACCCGTCCGGATCCTGAGTGTCACTCACATTGTGATACATTTCAATCCGTATCATATCGTCGAACGTCTTCCCTCAGCTGGTGCCATTGTTTTGAATCTACACACCAATATTGAGCCGATGGCTGCATGTCGATAACTGAATCAAGCGTTCCAGCCGCCACACCCAACGCATCACTTGATGCTCTGATCCACTGAAGATTACTTCCACAGACATGACAGAAAGTCCTGGTAATCTCCTGGTTACTCTGGAAAATCGCGACAAATTCCTGACCGCGAACAATCGAAAAATCTTCTTTCGCAACCCGCAGATAAGGAGCAAAAGCCGCTCCATGGCTTTTTTGGCACATTGTACAATGGCATAAATTCAGCCTGATGATTGGCCCGCTGATTTCATAGCAGACGTTCTGACAAAGGCAGGATCCACAAACACCAGTCATAAAATTTCCTCCAATCTGTAGCAGGCTCCATACCTCTTCTCATAGATTGTACCTTGTTCACCCCGGTCCAGTTTACCGCTGTATCCTGTCAATCATATCATCGGAAGCGATTGAATCGTCTCGCTAAAATATTCTCGATCGGGATACTTTTCAAGTCTCGGGAAAATACGGTTAAAAATCACTATTCACTGGCCCTTTACACTTTGTTAAAAGCGACTAGCAGGGTATATACTCTCTATCTCTAATCAGGAGGTTTCGCGATGCGTATGATATCGATCTGCCTGCTTGTTCTGCCATTGGTAGCCGTGGCTGTTGAAGATAACTGGGAGGTGCCAAGAACGCCGAACGGTCGCCCGGATATTCAGGGCGTGTGGGCAAATAATGCCGCAACGCCATTGGAACGTCCCGATGCGCTGACGGGCAGGGATAAGTTGTCGGCACAGGAAATTGCGGAACTGCAGGCGCGGGCCGACACCCTGTTCAACGGAGAAACGGATGCCGCCTTTGGAGATGAGGTCTTCGTTGCCGCACTGGAAAGTAAAGACGATCACCTTTCCTACGATCCTGAAACCGGTAACTACAACCAGTTCTGGATCGTTGAGCGCACGTTTGACGAAAGGACGTCACTGGTTGTCGACCCACCCGATGGTAAAATTCCAGCACTGACTGAAGACGGTCAGCGACGGTTGGATGCCGCGGTGGCCTACGCCGAAGCTCATCCGGCCGATTCCTACACCGATCGTATCAATTCGGATCGCTGCATCACTTTCGGCGTACCCTTTATGCAGGCTGGTTATAACGGTTACTTTCACATTGTGCAGAATGCTAACCACGTCGTGGTCATACAGGAGATGGCGCATGAAGCCAGAATCATCCCGCTGGATGACAGCGCCGGGCTCGACGACAATACGCGCCAATGGACCGGCGATTCCCGGGGTCGCTGGGAAGACGATGTGCTGGTGGTGGAGACTAAAAACTTCTCTGCAAAGAGCAATTTTCGTGGATCCAGCGATAATCTGCAGTTGGTAGAACGTTTTGAACGGGTTTCACAAGAAGTGCTCAGGTGGGACATTACCGTGAATGATTCCACTCACTGGACCAGTCCCTGGACCGTTTCCATGCTGTTGTCGCAGTCGGAGGAGCCAATCTTTGAATACGCGTGTCACGAAGCGAACTACTCAATGAAAGGTATCCTGCGCGGGCACCGACTCCTTGAAGCCGAAGCGCGGGGTGAGGTCTATGAAGGCGGACTGTAGGCCGATTTAGTACGGTCAGTCTTCCTTCACCAGATGGCCGTACATGCGCTCTTCGGCAAACTCTACACACTTATATTCGTGTAGCCGTGCATTATCTTCAAGCCGTCGATAAAGCGGCATCTGCACTTTCCAGGGGCGTTCAAACACCTTTGGATCAGTGATCGTAGCCTCGTATTGAATCAGGTTGGCAGCAACCAGTGTGTAACGCTCCTCAATCTGCAGGGCGTCAGAGTGGAAGTTTCCTGCGTGATCAAACCAGGTATCCGGATGATTGTTGACCACGTCGATGACCAGTGTATCGCCGTCGAATCGTCCGCTCGATTGACCCATCCAGGACTCGAATTCCGTCACAGGCTCCGTCAGATTCATGTAGATCAGGCGGCTTGCGCTGGCAAACTCATACAGAATCATTGTCGTGTCGGAGCCCTGTACAATCTGAAGTGGATAAGGCATGTAGTTTGCCCGGGGAACACCGGGCATGAAACACTTCACTGCAGGGTCATTGTTTAACCAGTCTGCCTTATTTTTCTGCTGTTGTTCCCGGGCCCAGGGTCGATAGGGTATTTCGCCTCCCTCGACGACACTGAGACCCGCAGGGATGCCACCGATTCCGCCCATCTGCGGGACGGGACCCATACTGGCAGCATGTGCTTCGAGGTTGAAATGGGCAGATCCAATCGTCTGCCAGACCCCATTTAAGTCCGGGTTGCCGTACTCATCCCGGGGCGCTGTAAAGGCTTTGCCTGCCTCGGCCTGTATCGCTTCAGGTTCTGCCGCGGGTTGGCATGCGGCTATCAGAAGTGTCGTTATCGTCAGCATTAGTCGGATCATGTTTTACCTTACTTCATAGGCGAAAAATCTGTGGCGACCATGTATTCACGAACCACGTCGGCAAGAATTCTGCCGTTGGCGTTCGATTCTTTGCTAACTTTCTTCCATGCAGGATCAGAGGCGAACTTCTGCCACGACTGATCGGCTGCCTGCCGGTTCTGATGGTGGAGAATGTAGATCAGTGTGTTACCCGCTTTCTCTTCATCGGTAGGTGTCCAGTAGCCGATCACCTTCATACCATGTTTCTCGAGCAGGGCATTGGTGTGATTGCGGAACCGTGCCAAGACGTCATCCAGTCTGCCAGGTGTAGCCGTGTAGGTGCGGAGTTCGTATACGACACCGGTTTGTTCATCTGCTGCAGACGATACATTGCCGATTAACAGCGACAAAAACACTAAACCAAGGCAGATTCGATAGATCACGACCGCGGCCTCCACCAGAATTATCAGTATAGTATCAACAAAAGCCATCGCAGGACAGTTATGATGTGCGAGGGGATCAAGATCAAGCATAAGTTAGGCGAATGAGCAATATCACAAGAAGAGACTTCATCAATGGAACTTTAATGGCGGCTGGGACTTCCCTGCTTCCCTTTGGTGGGGCTAGTCAGGCAGCAGTTATGGCTACACTCGAACCATCGTATTATCCGCCAGCGCTGACCGGACTTCGCGGCAGCCATCCAGGATCAAACGAACACGCCCATAGTCGCGCATGGAATGAAAAGACGGATTGGGGACCAACCAACGATTTGAAAGAGGCGTATGACCTGATTGTGGTAGGGGCTGGCATCAGTGGACTGGCGGCTGCTTATTTCTATCAGCAAGCGCACGGAAGAGATAAGAAGGTACTCATATTGGACAACCATGACGATTTTGGGGGTCATGCCAAAAGGAATGAACATACGATTGACGGCGTCACACGATTGGGCTTCGGTGGTTCAGAGTCTTTAGAAGGTACACTTGAATATAGTGGAATCGTACTTAATCTTTTAAAAGATATAGGCGTTGACATGGATCGATTTAAAACGGCCTATGATGCTGACTTCTATAAAAAGCATAATTTGGGGGCCGCTATGTATTTCAATAAGAAAACATTTGGCGAGGACAAAGTCGTAAAGCACCCTTTTTGTGATTACCCAGGGTTCGTGGAAGGACTTTTACGTCCAACACTATCGTTCGAACAAGCCGTTGAGCAAACCCCTTTGACCGCGAGAGGCAAAGAACAATTGATGCGCATCCTGAAGGGCGGCCAACATGCCCTGAATGTGCCCAAAGCGGAACTGCCAGAATACATCAAGACTCATTCCTACTTTGATTATCTGAAAAATACGTTGGGCGTTGATGATCCGGGTGTATTGAGAATGGCCAGGCATTCTTCTGTAGATTATACAGAGGGCGGAACTGACGTGTTGAGCTTAAGCGATGTTTTGTCAAGCGGGCCACTAGGTTCAGATCCTTATGATTCGTGGAAAGATGCACTGGAGGAAGGGGCGTATCAAAAATATGTCAATAAAGATGGAGGTACTTATAGTGTAGAAGACCCCTACATTCATCACTTTCCTGATGGCAATGCCACCATTGCGCGATTGTTGGTGAAAAAAATGATTCCTGATATCGGGCCGGGCGCAAATGACGAAGAGATTATCTTATCCAGGTTCAATTATGCCGAGTTAGACAAATCCAGCAGCAATTCCGGCAACAATTCCGGCAACAATGTTCGAATTCGATTAAACAGCACTGTTGTGAATGTACAGCATGGAGGCGACCCCCACAGTTCGAGCGAGGTCCTGGTCAATTACATTCAAGACAACAAATCGTATCAGGTTAAAGGCAAGGGCGTTGTGATGGCCTGTTACAACATGATGATTCCTCATATTGTTCCAGACCTTCCCAAAGAACAATATATGGCGCTGCGAAGCCTCTCAAAAGTTCCATTGCAATTATCCACCGTGGGATTAAAGAACTGGAGAGCAATGAAAGAGATGGGAATCGGGTTTGTCATGTGCCCGGGGAATATGCACCAGGCAGTGGGAATGGATTTTCCGGTTAGTATGGGCGGATATGAGTATACCAGGACCCCCGACGAACCGTGCATTCTTCACATGCGATGCGCGCCCCGTGGAGATACCATTGGTGCCCCAGCCGTTGAACAATTTCGTGAAGCAAGAGTCAGGATGCTGGGTCTGACATTTGATGATTATGAAGCAGAAATCCGAGAGCATTTAGGTGGTATGTTCCCGAAAGAATTGTTTGATTTCGACAGAGATGTTGAGAGTATTTCTGTTAATCGATGGGCCCATGGTTACTCCCATGGCAACCCGGGTCCAGTCGGGCGACAACCATTCGGCCGGATCACCATTGCCAATAGCGACGCCAACGATGTTTCGTTGGTGCAAAGTGCAATAGGCCATGCCCACCGTGCCGTTAAAGAATTAGGGTAAATATCAAAGTGACTTTCTCTGGCAAGGCGTCTTTCACTGCGGTTGAGCTCCTTTCCGCGTTTTCAGGTGAGGATGCACAGCGATATGAGTCCCAGTTCCGGTTCTCGAAAGAGTCGAGAATCTCCAGGGTCGAAATTTACGCAGTGGGAACGGAAAGCACGACAGCCCGGTACACCGATGAGCCAATAGCCTGGAAAGAGGTCAACAACATTTTACGGATAACGACCGCGGACGGAAACGAAGCCATCTCCGGCGTGACTACCAACTATCAAGGTACGTTCAGCGACAAACACCTGATCGAGTTGCAAGGCGTCACGCCTGATCTGCTTGCCCTCCAATCTCTGGACCCGGTGGAGGTTGGGGCGATACTTGATCGAATGAGACCCGATTTGAGCGATAAAGCTCGATCGAGCATTGACATCGCCTTGTGGGATTTGGCGGCACGCAAAGTCGGCCTGCCTCTCTACAAGTTGCTTGGGGCGAAGCGGCATTCGATTGAGCCATACGCCAGCCTCCCCTTCTATGACTCACTTCCCGCATGCGTCGCAGCGGTCGAGGAATACTCCAGGCTTGGCTTCAAGACGTTCAAATTTCACGCCTGGGGTCAGATCGAAAAAGATTCCCAGCTCATAGACGTGATCAAGCAGACATTTGCAGACACACCCTATCGTTTCATGATCGATTTCGAGGCCGCCTACGGCATTGATGATGCCCTCAGCTTAGGCGAAAAAACGGATCAGAAGCTGTTTGCCTGGCTCGAAGGCTTCATTGATGACGCACAGCTGGAGCAGTATGCAGAGCTCAGACGTAGACTCGCAGTGCCAATCATCCCGGCCGGTAACAACATCTATTCAGCTGAATTCTTCCGACAGGGCATCGAAAAACAGTCCTGGGATGCGGGTCGGTTTGACGTCACGGTGATCGGTGGATTCTCGAAGGCCCTCGAGCTCATGATCATTGCCAATGGTGCCGGACTGCCAATCGAGATCCAAAGCTGGGATCACTCGCTGTCTCAGGCCGCCAACCTCCACCTGATGCTGGCAAATGAGCGTACCAGGTACTTCGAAGCGCCAATGCCCAAGGCAGCTTTTGAATTCGGAATGAAGAACGGGAACCTGCTCAAGCAGGGGCAAATCGTTGCTCCGGAAGGACCTGGTCTGGGTATAGAGGTTGACTGGGATCGGCTGGACACAGCAGATTTCTACCGCTCCTCGAAAAATTTAGTTTAATACCTCTGCTACTTCACGAGCAGCACGAACCCCTGACCAGTAAGCACCATGACAAGTACCATTAGCACGAGCAGTTGCCTCACCGGCAAAAAACAATTTGTTATCAATGGCAAGCGGTAATGATTCACGCTGGTGAAATTGACCGGGTAAAGCACAGGCATAGGAACCCAATGTCCAGGGTTCTGTTACCCAGGCGGTAACAATGGAACGACCGACCGATTGCCGAATATCACTACCAAATAGTTCTGCAATGCGATCTACCGCAAATTCATGAGCTGCCTGCTGGCCTTGTTTCTCCATCCAGATACTAAAACGCCCACCCATAAACACCGACACGACATTCGTAGACATGAGGTTTACGTCGATGTAAGCCCCCTGTGCTTCACTGGACCAGGACTGATGATACCCGTTAGCCTCGGGGCCAAAAACATCCTTAGTGAAATGCACACCGATTTTATTTTCGGCACCCATGGGCACACCTTGAATGGCTTCTATTTTCCAATCGGGTAATCGCGGCTTAAAATGAATATGGTGAGCAGCCAAAATTCCATTGGACACTGTACTTATGAGACAATGGGCTCGTATTGATCCTTTGACGGTTTTAACAAGAACATCTTTTCCCGACCAATCAACACTTTCCACTTTGGTATTCAATGAAACCTTAACGTCGCTGCCCCACTGTGCGACTAAATTCCCATAGCCGCGCAGAGTGTTAAAATTTACAGACTCTTCAACTTTATGGAAAAAATCAGCTGCCGATGCCTCATCAAGATCTTTAGGTGCTGTTACAGCCATCATATCAATGTACGGTGTCGCGTAGGGATTTTCGAGATCTATGATTTCACTGATAGCGCAGTCACTACCACCATCAACGGAGCTCCGTATTGCTTCTTCACATTCTTTGAAATACTCCTCCCGTGCTTTCGACTCGTTATCATCCAGCGGCCTGCCATTGTAATTGTAATGCGCGGCATAATGATATTTCTCGATAACAGCACCCTGATTTTTCGCAAAATCTGTAAAGGGGTTGCTTTCGTCAATATGGTTTTTAGCATCAGGTCCAGCGACCAGGTAAGCACAACCCAAATCAAACCAGACATCAGGGGCAATTTCTTCACTGTAAGCACGACCACCAATACGATGAGCGCCTTCTACCACGATAAATGAAACCCCCTGTTTAGTAAGTTCTTTGGCGGCTGATAAACCGGCAGAACCAGCACCGATAATAATGACATCTGTTTGCTTAGGCATAACTTGGAAATGGACCCCAAAAATCCCTTCATTCTACCTTCAATTTAACGGATGTTACTTCCTGAGGATTGCCATGGCAATTTAGCTACGCGGGTGCTGCGCCGACTTGAATGCGAATGTCTATTCATTTCCGACTTGGAGCAACCCTGGCAAAAATAGTGTGGACAAAATAATTAGGGACCGCCAACATATACCAATTAGTTTTTGTATCTGCCTGGATGCTCACTTTCAGCTGAGCAACTCTTGATCAACAAAAATTAACCAACACGAAAAGGTGACCATGAACTGTTCTTTCCGATTTGCTGCCGTTACCCTTCTAATTGTTCTAGTGCAGGTACCCATGCACGCACAGGTCTCTGAAGCGGAGGAAATAGAACTTGTCATTCGTGGAGGCTGGGTATTTGATGCTCTTCACGATACACGTCGTCGCAACACCGGCATCGTGATTCAAAATGGCCTAATCGTTGAAGTTGACGCCGAGTTGTCGCAGCTGACTCTGCCGGTGACCAATGTCATGGATTTACAGGATTCTGAGACGATCCTTCCCGGCATGATCGATTTACATGCCCATTACAACCTTGATCTTATCGACAAGGGCCGTGTCGAGGAGGTTGTTCACAATGGCGTTATATTTCTTGCCAATGGTGTGACGTCTACCTGGTCAGCAGGGGAATACTATCCCGAGCGAGTTATCACGCAACGTGATCTGATTGATGCGGGTAAAGCGATTGGTCCGCGTTTGTTTGCGTCCGGGCCCTATTTCGGTGCGTTTCGATGCGAATACAGCATCAAGGTGGCTGCAGACGAATGCACGGCATGGCCAAACGATATTACCGAGAAGGAGATTCGAGACGAGGTGGACAAATGGGCCGGGCAAGGTGTGATTAGCATCAAGATCAAACAGGCAACGCCCGGCGAAGCAAAAATACTGATTGAGCAAGCGCACAAAAACGGCATGACAACAACAGGGCATCTCGCAAATTACAACGTCGAGTATGACATACACTTACGAGACGCTATCCTGATGGGTATTGACCGCATTGAACACCAGCTCACGCTAGGAAGCGGCGGCCCGCGAAGTATGGAAATGCAGCAGATGGTCGAGTTGATCCTGGAGCACCAGGTTTATTATGATGCCAACCTGCAGATGTACGGCGGCATCAATCTGCGTCGGGAACATCCATCTGAAATGCTCTGGACCGATGAAGCAAAGTACTTCACGCCTTATACGCAAACACTACTTGAACGGCGCGGTCCCCCGCCTCCGGAATCGGATGAAGCCGAGTTTACACAGCGGGTACTGGAGCTAATGACGCTGTACGAATCCGGTGGCGAAAATCTTCTCATCATTGGGACTGATGAGCCCGTGTACACCAACCTCTTACCAGGTTTCGCTTATCATCGTGAATTGCTCGCGATGACCTATGCCGGTTTACCGCCAGCCGTGGTCTTGAAAGCAGCGACAATTAATGGCGCACAGGCGCTGGGTATTGAAGACAGACTGGGCTCAATTGAGCCTGGAAAGCTGGCGGATCTTGTTGTGGTGAGAGGAAATCCCGTTGATGATATCAAGGCCGCACGCGATATCAAATATGTTATCAAGCAAGGTATTGTTCACGACCCGAAACTGTTACTCAGGTCCGCAGAGGGAAAGATCGGACCGCTCGGACCTGATGATCACGCAGATTGGGCGCTCAAAATCAGACCCCTGCGGGATAAATAGACTGTAGTTGCCCAATACTCCCGCAGGAGCCCCAATCTGATGGGGCTCAAGTTTCTATTCAGTACTGCACTAATTGTCACCATTTCATCCCTTCAAACAACGTACGGCCGCCGCGTGTGACGGAGAAAGGACCTGAGTGACGGATTGCAGATTACTCGCTCTTGACCGGCGTGCCTTTCAGGAATTTGAGCCAGTCGCCATTCATGCAATGGATGAGACGGCACATTAGTTTCTCGCTGAGCTTACCCTGGCTATGAGCCACCAACCCTCGCAATGGCATTTCGGCAGTAATGGCATCGAACATCCGCCGATCATGGTCACTTATATCACCAAGTTGCGCGAGCATCATTTTGCGCACCAGGTTCCGAAGCTGTCGACCAAGCCAGGTCCCCTCCACTTCCAGCAGGGTGGAATTCATCTGAAAAGGCTCGCTGGGTAATGGCTCAGGAATTGTACGCTGCAGCAGTGCTGCATAAACCTGATCATTAAAATCCAGTGACTCAGGGTTGAAGTAACTTGTGAGCGCACCACTGCGCTTACCGATCGACCTGTCACCTTTCAAACTGATGTCTTGTGTAAGACGAATGTCTTCCACGGACGCACCTGCAGAAATGGTAAATTCATCTGATTCGACTACCCAGCTGTTCTCGTCACAGTGCCAGAAGGCAAATGATCGATGGTCAAGGTGAATGGTAACCTGGCGCATTTCGCCTGGTTCCAGCATGACCTTCTCAAACCCTTTCAGCTCTCTTGCAGGCCTGTGCACAGATGCATTGGTTTGGCCAACATAAATTTGGACAATCTCTGCTCCACGGCAATCACCGGTGTTTTTAATTGTGACTTTGATCTCCAGCTGGTCAGCTTCTTTCATATTGAATGGTTCTTCCGAGTTTTTGTCACCGACTGCGTCGATTCTCAGATCGGAATACTCAAAGGTCGTGTAAGACAAACCGTGTCCAAATGGATAGGCAACCGGTTTGCGGATGGTATTGAAATAACGGTAACCCACCCAGATACCTTCTCTATACTGGCTCTGTCGTGTTTCGCCGGGAAACCAGGATTGGCTTGGGATGTCCTGGAGTTCAAGGGGAAAAGTTTCTGCTAACTTGCCACTGGGGTTGCTCAGGCCGAACAGAATATCCACCAATGCCAATGCACCTGCCTGTCCTCCCAGGTAGACTTCCAGAATGGAAGGTATGGCGTTTGACTCAGGGAATGTTACGGGTGCGCCGTTCTGCAACACCAGTATGACTTTTTGGTGCAGGCCCTTCAGCGCCGAGATCAAGTCCAGTTGGCCCTGTGGAATATTCAGATGGCTCCGATCGAAGCCTTCGGATTCATATTCAGGGGTCAAACCGGCAATAAGGATAACTTTGTCCGCCGATTCTGCCGCCTCAACGGCCTCCGTTATCAAGCCCTCTGATGCCTCGCCAGTCATCAGATAGCCATCTGCATAAGCAACTTCTACTCCGTGATCCGAGGCGTATTGGTTAATGGCATCAAGTGGCTGAACCAGCCGGGTTGGATTAATCTGCGAACTGCCGGAGCCCTGGTATCGGGTTTCTTTTGCAAGGGCGCCAATCACCACGATGCGATCACTGGATTTTAACGGCAGCGTCGCATTTTCATTCTTAAGTAATACACAGGCTTCAATTGCCGCCTGTTTAGCCAGTTCGTGGTGGGCTTGCTTTGAATAATCAAAATCGTCGTTGCCGCCTTGTTTCGATGTCAGTATCAGATTCAGAACACGGCCAACAACCAAGTCGAGTTCGTCTGTCTGTAATGTACCGTCTTCTATGGCGGCCAATATTTTGCTGGTATTCACCATGCCACTAGAAGGCATCTCAAGGTCTTGCCCAGCCCTGATGCCCTGCACTCTATCGTGGGTTGCTCCCCAATCGGTCACGACCAGTCCGCTAAAGCCCCATTCGTGCCTCAGAATATCGGTGAGCAGGCGTTTGTTTTCAGACAGATAGACGCCTTCCAATTTGTTGTATGAACACATGATGGTCCATGGATTCGACTGTTTAACCGTGATCTCGAACCCGGGCAGGTAAATTTCACGCAGAGTGCGTTCATCCACAACGGCATCGACAACCATGCGCCCGGCTTCATGGTTGTTAACTGCATAGTGTTTTAGGCTGCTGCCTATCCCCTGGCTCTGAACGCCTTTTATCCATGCGCTGGCCAATTCACCCGAAACATAGGGATCTTCGGAAAAATACTCGAAGTTACGGCCACCCAGGGGATTGCGTTTAATGTTTACACCGGGTCCAAGCAGCACGCTCACTTTCTCGGTTCGACACTCTTCGCCCAGCGCAACGCCCACAGAATGAATCAGCTCGCGGTTCCAACTGGCAGCCAGACCTGAAGCGGTTGGAAAACAAGTTGCCGGAACTGAATTGCTGATTCCCAGATGATCAGCTTCATCCGGCTGCTTGCGCAGGCCGTGTGGTCCGTCTGTCACCATAATTGACGGCAGACCCAATCGATCTATTGCCTGCAGATGCCAAAAGTCGGCACCGGAGCACAACTTCGCTTTTTCCATCAGCGTGAGCTGTTTCAACAATTCGCTGTGAGTTTGATCAGACATTTCGCGTCCTCGTCAGGCGTCACTTGAGTCAATCACACCTGGTCCGGAAAGTCTCATTAACATCGGTACAGCAAGGTTTATTGGCAATCTGTGTTGAAGTAGAACGCCCTCAAGCTTTTGCCAGCGCCGCATCATAGCGATCAGATGCCAGTTTGACGCATAGCGGAACATCCTCCTGTAAAAGGAATCGTTTCGATACCAGATCGTTTGCCGCTTCTTTAATACTAGTCAGGTAATCTTCTCGAGATTCGTATCGTCTGTGGATTTCTTCTGCAGCGAAAAACTTTGTCGTCCCAATGTATTGAAGCAGCTGCCCGGCACCACCTGTGGATTCGTGCCGTGGATTAAAGCCGGTATGCACACCCACAGGGAATGAGATATCGGGCATCGGGATACCGGCAATTTCGTTACCATTTTTGCCCACGGCTGAGACCGGTGAATCGATTCCCGGGCCTGTTATTGTGGCAGGGAAAACACCTACCCCCTCGTCCACTGCACTGCCCAGATCGAGAGGATGCAGCTGATTCAATTGCTCAGGATCTGGCAGTGCGATCTGTTGCTGCTTTGATAACTGCATGATGACATCGGCTCGTCGTGCTGCCGTTTGGTCCTGCCATCTTGGAAAAGCACTATCGGGAGGTTCGGTGTCATGCTTAACCCAGGCCAGAAGGTTGGCAACGGCGGCCCGCAGCAGCGGACGATAGTCGATGACATTAAAGCTGTTCGCACCTCGGCCAAAAGGACCCTCGTCTATTGGTGGCAGCAGGCCACTTCCATGCTGGGTGGACGAAAAGAGATACCTGCGAACTTCCGCAGGTGGTTCGACATCGTCGCCTGATAGAAAGTCGATGTGTGAGAGACCGGCATCACCCCGCCAGTACTCTGCTGCCGTGTCCGTGTAAAAGATCTTTGGGACGCCTCCACGCCGATATTGTTTATCCAGCAGGCCTTTATTATTCCCACCGTTGTCTGTTTGCCTGCTATCTGCATAGGGAAAGAGGTGACCAACGCCTGGCGTTGGTTGTACAGAAGGCTGAGCGTAACGAAAATTGAACTCACCGCGTCGTCCCCCTGCGACGTGAATCAGCATTCCATCGAAAGCCTGTTGTCCCCGCTCATTTACATTGAGTCCGTGGTAGAGAAATGTGCGAAGAAACCGGCCACATTGAGACACGCCCTCACCGATAACATGAGAGAGATTACCAGGGAAAGGTGCTTCTTTTAGATAAACAGCCATATCGCGTAACGCCAGCAAACCGGCCCCAACAACCTGACAGGTTCGCGGCTGATAGATCAGATCATAAATCCGCCCCTTCTCAAAACCCCCTTCCAACCACACATATTCGTTGCTGGGATAGGACACTTCACCATCACCCGCCCTGGCGAACTGCCATCGGTTCCGGGGTATTGTGGTCGGTTCCGCATAGACACCGTCACGCACCAGTAGCACTGCATCTGGATCATCAACTTCCATCGGTGGGATTGCGTTGTGATTACCAATGCTGCCAACATGCTGATCTGTCAAGAGTAGCTCCTTAACCTGCGCATGGGGTTGGAAGCGGATCTGCATCTGGCCACTCTCTGGACTCGGCACGATGGGCGCATTGAGTCCCAAACGACCTGTTCCTGTCGGCACATCCCACTGCCAACCACAGAATACAAGGGTCCATCCCTGCCGGAACAGATAACCATCCCCCGGTTCAATAATGTTGTCGTCTTCAACCAGCTCGCATAAATTAATGATCCTGTTGGCAACCCGATGGCCCCGATTCGGTACTTCCAGTAGTGCCGCACGATTGCCGCCGTCTACTGGCGACAGAATTGTCACATCTCCAGAAAACCGAACCAGCCCATCACTATCGCGCTCTGCATACTGTAGATCCGTAATGCACTGGTTAGATTCATCGAGTGGGTCTACCGCATAGTATGCGATGCCATCTATTCGCTCATAGGCATGGTCTTGAAAAGAGGCGCCTGCGTTAAAGGGCTCTCTTTGTTGTATTTCAATTCGTTCAACTGGCATTTACATTTCTATTCCTTGTCTACACTGAATATTTCCAAATCGCTAGTGCTTTTTGGCGGCTACCGTATCGTCCCGCACTTTTTGTCCAATCTCCTTGATCTTGTCGAACTCCGCTCTGCGACGCTTAATTTCTTCTTTGGGGATACGCTCTACATTCTGGAAATCAAGTTTCCATTCTGCATCGTCTGACCAGCGTTGAGGTGATTGGACGGTGGTACGCGGACCTGGCGCGCGCTCAAGTACCTTCAAGGCTAACTCAAGCGTTTCGGCTTGAGATATTGCATCATTCGGTTTTCCCGCTGAATTGCCCAGGGGGAAATCGGTAAAAACAAACCTTGGCACACCACAATGTTCAACAATATCCTTGGCACTACCCATTATGACGGTGGGAATCCCCCTTTCTTCCAGATAACGTGCTGTCAGACTCACGGTCTGATGGCAGACAGGTCAGTTAGCGGCAATGACTGCAGCTTCGACCTTATCTTTCTGCAGCAGTGTCAAGACGTCGCCACAGTCCTGCTCAATGGTTGTCAGCTGACTCCGGTTCGTGGGTATACCATAAAAACGGGGTGAGACTTCGCCAATGCGGCCATTCTCTGCAGCTCTTCGCAGTGCCTTTAATGGAAAGAATGAGTTGATGTCTTCAGCGGTTGTGTATTTCCGATCGTAACCGAGATGAGAAATACCAAGAAAGCGGTCCTCATCACTTGGTGCTGAATAAACCTCGTAAAACTTTGCTGCAGCGTTGTAAGCAGCACCTGGTCCCTGATCTCCGGCATTCTTCTTCAAGGGGCCCGCGGTTGTAATCAACCCAACTCGCAGTTTACTCAGGGATTGTTTAATTTCCGTAAACGGAACATCCGCATACTGCGCCCAACGGTATGGATTGCCATAACCAAGCGCAAGGTAATAGTCACGTAATCGCTGCATATACGGTACAGGCAGATCATGTGGTTGCAGGAAATTGAGTACATTCTCACTTTTCGCCATAGTGGACTCCAATTTGAACGACAATAATGTTACAGCAGACGAGGGTCTGGTCGATATGAGTTGAGCTGCCCGCATGACTCATTCAATCAATTTCAACTTCTCCTCCGGATCCGTCAGGAAGTTAAAGTATTTTCCAGCAACAATCCAGGCAACACCATAGGCACACAATGCGGTCGCTTCACTCCAGTATACAATGCGCAATTCTTCCACAATCTGATTATCCACAAAGAGCTTTGCTACGACAATCACCGCTATGCTGGCAAGCATGACGGAGCCACAGACGAAGTAGATCCTGCTCCGCACTCCTTTTTTCCCGCCCTGTCCTTTGGTATCAAATCTAAAAGGCATAAAACAAAAACCTGCGAGAATTAAAAAGAGAACAGCTGCGGCGGTAAAGTGAATAGTCGAAGTGATACCCGGGCCAGCGACGTTGCAACCCGGCTCGCTGATCTGGCAAACAGTAGGGAAAAGCGCAACAAATATTGCCGCAACGGAAGCCGCCTTGCTCGCCCTTGCCTGCTTCGTTGAGAAACCGTTGTAAGCCCACAAAAAAGCGCCGACAATGAACAACATCCCAACAAATTCATCGCGAGCCTCGGTGTAATATGACGCGCTGATAGACGTCAGGGGTTTTGACGCTACGATGCTTACAACAAAAGGCAGGGATAATGCGATAATCCCTATAAGCAAACGAAGTGCTCTATAGTCAAATACCGTATCTCTTTTTTCACTAGTCATACCTGTCCCCTCAATTTCTGCCTAATCTCACTACAGTTATTACCAAACTACACGAACGCCAAGTCATATAGCCTCAAATTTAAGCAAGTGCCATACTTGATCGTTGTTCAGAATACGTGGATTATTCTATCTATATTCTATCTATATTCTTATCCACGCGATATCAGTCGATGATTTTGGAGTAGCTTCGCGTTCTGCAAACCTGTCGCCTGTGACCATGACCCTGACGCGCCTTCAGCGAAGATGCCCACGATGATCACTCCGGCGTCTGCCGTGAGGACGTTGCGGTCCGCCGCAGTATGCGAACTCTTCCACTACAAGCAGTCGTTCATCGGTTGCAGATAACGAGAGTGGGTTCAATTGGCCGCCTGATCTTCAGGCTTACACGCGGTAGGGTTGATCACTGAGTCATCGGCCCTATATGATCGAGCGTCGGACCCGAATCTAGCACGCCATGGCGACTGACTTGCCCCCAAGGTCGGTTTCGAGCCGACGATGCCATTCAAATCGCTGCTTCCGTGGCGGTGCCAACGTGCTCAGGACAGGCAAGCATTTAATGTAGCGATCTCGAATTCGATGAAGTCGTTGAATGTATTACGCCTTAGCGTTTTGAAGGGGATAAATATAGTGGTACTGCGAAAAGAAGCTTCAGCTATCGCCAGTGCAGTGTTGTAACTTAGTCCCAGGACGCATGAGCATAATTGTCGTGGATGCTCATCTTTTGTGACTAGAACACTGCTGGAAAATGCCGATTGGGCAACAATTATTCTATCAAAGGGATCATGCGTCCAGGGTTGTCGTTCAGCCTCTGTAACAATGGCGGCAAATGGTTCGGTACAAACAACGAGACCTATTGCACCTGCTAACTCGTCAAACACCACCGTAGCGGACTTGGTTAACCGCTCAATTTCATACAGGTATTGAAGTTCCAGTCGCACCATGGGAGATATTCGAAGTTCGTGACTATTTAGCAGATCTTTTGCAGACTGAGGAATCAAGTCGAATCGCCCGGAATAGAGCCAGACTACCACATGCGTATCGAGATAAATCACGGCCGCCATTCTTCAGACCAGTCGATATGTATCAGCGATTCCGGATCACACTTCATGTATTCAGGGTGTGCCTTAATGTTTGCAGGAATAATCTTGAGTATCTTGCCGTTGCGCTCAATCTCCACTGGAACACCGGTCGCCAGGACACGGTCGAGTACGCGAAAGAGGTCGGCCCTTAGTTTCGAAACAGAGTAACGCACAAAATCTCCAGGTACCTTGCAGGACTATGACGTTACAGCAACCGTCCGGTACATATAATAGATTTGTACCGTACGTCAAATGGATAATCTAAAATAGATGTACAGCGAGCATCAGTCGGATTCCCATAGGTATCGGAAACTTTACATTTTCCTGGAACTCCCTGATGTCTGTGACAGAAACAGCCCGTGTTCCTCAGCATAGGTATATATCCGATCAGCTAAAGAATTGTTCCAATCCATAAATGGACCCAGGTAGAGTTCTTCTTCGATTTCATTCTGATTCTCATAAGGGTCTGGAATTCCAGTCAGTGCACTTCGAGCACGACTGAATCCAGTCGACAAATCATCGCCACCCAGTTGAGTGAATGCAAACTCGGTGAAGTCAATCATATCTGCCTCGGTGTTATCAAAAAACCACCACAAACCGAGGTTACCCAGAGCATCTTCAAAACAGGACAAGGCGTGAAAGGTTTTTTGTGGCAAGGTCAGGCTGTCAAAACCTGAGTGCTCAATTTCCTTGAACAGCTGCTCGCGGATTATTGTCGTTATATCTTCGTAGTTGATAAAAGCTTCCACCTGACGAAAATGTTCAGCCAGATCCTCGGCAGTGTTTATCAGCGTTGTTTTGTTTGACATTGATCTCTCCTCAAAGCTTGTACGAGATGCTGATGATCGATTCTGAACGGCTGTACTGTATAGGGTTTAAAGCTCAATATTGTGTAGGAAAAGGCTCACAAAATGCGGGATGGGGACAAGACATTGAGCTATGGTTCAGTACTTTGTCAGTGATAACAACTTGTTAGATGTCCCGTGTTTTTAGGCACCAGATCATGACGCGTCGGCCTCGGGATTGGCTTTGTTGTTCCCTGTTATTTAAGCCATGGCCGGGAGCTGACCACAAGGAGCGGGTGTCAGGTTATAATTTACAGTCGTAATTACGATAGTATCGCTGAGAATATCACCGTGAAAACTGGCAACAGCTGCGTGACTTACTATTGTTCAACATTGATTGTTCCTGTGCGCGTAGCAAGAGTGATACTGGGGGCATCATCCCAGCTATAACCCGCATCACCCAATGTAGCATCATCCTTGACAGTATATGGCCCAGCGGTTGTGTTGCCTTTGCTAATACGAACCGGATTAGTAGGTTGGGAATCGAAAATAGCCGGAAGGGTTAGATCTATGTCTTTAGAACTGCTCGTATTCCTAAAACTTACCGTGTCCCCTCTATCCAAGTCAGTTTTCGAACTGTTGCTATTTGCGCCGAGATTAATGGTTGGCATTCCGTGTTCTCCCAGATTGTTTTTTTTGGTAACCCCTGATCCCACACCGGTTTAGGTCATAACGACAACCGTGGCCGAAAACACTAGCAGATAGAAATCACAATAGACAGATTTTTACAGACGATTGCCCTCGGTAGAGTCAGTGATGGCATATTGAATTCCGGACAATCTCAGGCGAATGAGAATACTTATAACGGCAATTGCATTCGCGGATCATTGAGTAGATCCGACAATTCGGGGTTACGCTGGATTCTCTGTCGCGGATATCCAAGCTCAAGTGATTTTTGGATGAACTTGATCGCCTCGTCACGCTCCCCAATGATCTCGTAAGCCTCAGCTGCCGCAGCCTGGATTTCTCCGGAATCTGGAGAAAGGACAATCGCGGTTTCGAGGCGCTGGCGGGCCAGATCCGGTTTTTCGGTCTTGGCGTAATATAGCGCGAGGTCACTGTGGACAAAAGGTTCACGCAAATTTTGCTGCCGTGATGTTTCAGCTAATTCGATTGCGCGTTAGAATGTTTCATTGGCCTGCTGTTCCGAACCATCTACCCAGGAATAAACATAGGCCAGGTTGCCCCATGCCAACCAGTCGTTATCGTCGATTTCAAGCGCCTCCTGATAAGCCTCCATAGCTTCCGGATAACGTTCCTGCATGGAATACGCAGTGCCCAGATTCGAATAGGCCATGTATGTCGGTCGTATCTTGATCACCCGGTGATACATGGTGATAGCTTCAGGAATCCTGCCACGCTCATTGAGTACAGAGCCGAGATTGACTAGAGAAGCATAATGATCCGGGGCCAGACGAATAGCTGCTTGCCAGTACCGGGTTGCGTCTTCGAATCGGCTTTGACCGTACAAAAAGTTTGCGTAGGCATCGAGCACGGAAATATTTTCTGAGTCGAGTGCCACCGCCTTTTGAAACGCTGCTTCAGCATCTTGCAGCCTTCCGAGACGTTGGTACACAAAAGCAATTGCCATGTTAGCCACGGCGTCGTTGGCGTCGATCGCAAGTGCGCGCTCCAGGGCTGCAACAGCAAGGTCGATGTTACCTTGAGATGAATGGACCCGCCCAAGTGCCACCTGGACTGGCGCCAGACCGGCATTCATGCGCACGGCTTCATTAACGTCGGCGGATGCCTGGTCCAACCAACTTTCGTCCCTGGTCAGGCTGTAGCGTCTCCGAAGCGCATCAGCGGATCGTGCGAACGCCAGGGCAAAGCCAGGGTCGAGCACTGTAGCCTTTCGAAACAGGACAATTGCCGTTTCGAGGTTATCATCCTTGTCCCAGCGCTCCATCAGCGCAAGGCCTTCCAAATAGTGATCAAATGCAGTGGCTACAGAGGGTGTTTCTGGCTGGAGGTCCTGCCTTGAAAAAAAGGAATCTCTTTGCATCCAAAAAAACAATGCCATCAGGCTGATTACCACTACCCGTATTGGCAGTTTGCTGAGCTTGTTTTGACGTTCGGACACTCGGCTAAGGGGAAGTTGAACTAACTGGGCATTTTCCTCTAACCCACCAAACAGATGTTCTATGTATCTGGTGTCGGTTTCTCGAAATAGTGCCTGCACCCTGTTCAAAGCCAACTCCAACTCTGCCGGTAAAGTTGAGTCGTCCAGGTAGACAGGAAGAATCTCGATTTCGTGACTCAGGGCATAATCGACTTCTCTGAGGCAGTGAGTTGAATTTAGTGATGCCTCGGAGACATAAAAGAGAAACCTCGTCGCGCCTGTTATTGCTGCTGCGATTTCAGCGCGCCAGGACACTCCAGCAGTGATACCTTCATCATACCAAAGGTGGATGCCGTCACTGTGGAGTTTTTCTAAATCGGCATAGACGCTATCTGAATCCCGGTGTGCATAACATACGAACACAAAAGACTCGTTACCTTCATATGCTGGGAATGGTTTGTTCAAACCAAGATCCACCTCTTAATAGTAGCAAGGAGACGCAAGTATGCAGCTTGTCAATGTTGCCCGATGATCAATCGCTTGGTCGATACTTATAAACATCCTGAATCGTACTATCGAAGAACGGTATTTCGAAAAACCATGACGACATAAATATCCAAAGTTTTTGTTGTCTATCATATTATTGATATAAATGGTTGCTGTATAGGCTTGTAGAGCGCACAGGAAGATATACTGATATTACTAACTTACAGCATCGATTTAACAGCTTCCAATCACATCCACAATCATTCAACATCTCCCAGATCGGCTCTGTACCTGCAAAGCAGGCGCAGACGGCCCTAGTGGAATGTCCTGTATAGATAGCACTCCACTAATATGACCCAACCAACGGAGAGATTGAAATGAAAATAGGTGTTGTTTTCCCACAGACAGAAATAGGCGCTGACCCGGCGACTATCGCAGAATTTGCAGTTACAACCGAATCTCTCGGATACGATCATCTGCTTGCCTACGATCATGTGCTTGGCGCTAACACTGCGAGCCGCCCCGATTGGCAAGGGCCGTACACCACGGAGAGTATGTTTCAAGAGCCTTTGGTCCTCTTTAGCTATCTGGCTGGTCTGACAAAGTCTATTGAACTGGTAACAGGCGTCATCATTTTACCCCAGCGGCAAACAGCACTCGTTGCAAAACAGGCAGCATGCGTCGATGTCATCTCAGGTGGCCGTTTACGCCTCGGTGTAGGAACCGGATGGAATGACGTCGAATATCAAGCGCTTGGCGAGGACTTTAAGAATCGTGGTGTTCGATGCGAAGAGCAGATCGAGCTGCTGCGCCAGCTGTGGAGAGATGAGGCTATCACCTTTGAAGGTCAATGGCACAAAGTCACAGACGCCGGTCTGAACCCACTCCCGCTTCAGCGCAATATCCCTATCTGGCTCGGCGGCATGGCGCCCAAGGTGATAGATCGTGTCGGCCGTATTGCAGACGGCTGGTTCCCCTTCGCTAACAAGGAACTCGCCAACCAGATTCAACAGATGCACGAATGCGCTAAACAAGCCGGACGTGACCCGGCTTCCATTGGAGTTGAATGCATCGTACCAGCGGATACCCATGTCGATCGTTTGAAGTTGCTGCAAGAACAAGGTGTCACACACTTTGCCCTCGTCACGATGAACCAGGAGCTGGCCAGCCCACAAGCGCACATTGATGCGATCAGCGAGGCCCGGGATAAACTGGACATCCTGTTCTAGGCGGCTGACACGAACACGTTGGTTTACGACTAAAGACCGAAGCGGTAGCGCAGCTTCACCACGAAGAAGTCTATCACCGGTTCAGTAAACGCATCGTAGAACATATCATCGAAGCCGTCGTCTATTGTATTGTCGGTGATATTACTGCCGCGAGTGTAGACGACGAAAAGATCAGAGAGCGGAGCGATCTGCCACCGATAGCGCAACTGGACCGTCATTCGGTTTAGCACGAAGTCCCGGGAACCATCAGCCGGGTCCGAACTCACCGGGATGAGGTAACCGTCACCATCAACGGGAAGGACCCAGCGCTCCTGCTCTTCGGCCTTGATCCCCGCCCATTGCAGGCTCATCCGGAATTGCTGCCGTGCCGAGATAAACATGTCAATGCCAAGTCTTGGCTGAAAGTCCTGCGCTTCGTAAGTCGTAAATTCCTGCCCGCTGCGATGCAACAGCCAGCCATCTCGATCCTGATAATTCAGATCCAGGTCCACTGAAAAACGATGGTTAGGTTTAAAGGTGAACCCAATTGCGCTTCGATAGGACCAGCCTGATAGTTCTTCCTGACGCCCACCAAGGCGGCCACTGAAGCTCAGCACTTTAGTTGCGTCAGTACCGAATGCCGCGTCAAGCACCCAGCGGTCATCTATCCGGTAGGCCCCATTGCCTTCACTTTCCAGGTCGTCCCAGCGCTTGGGAAAGTAGTCGATCTCGGTACGCAGTTCGAAGAAGTTATTGAAGGTGAATGTATTACGCAGGAAAGTTCCAACACGGGTGGTCTGTCCGTCGCCGTTCTCCCAGTAAGATGAGCTGACGTTCAGGTTGTAATTGCGCAGTCGCTCCATCCCTTTGGACCGCGAGTAGTTAAAACTGTAGCTACCACCATAGTTGTCGTTGCGACGCAAAAAGCCCAGATCGTTGATATCGAGTTCATCGTCCTGGGCATCCAGCCGCAGTTGATGAACCATACCCTGGCGCTGGGTGAACTTAGCGTCAAGCAACCCGCCGTACCCCTTCACTGAATCAACATCACTACCGAGCAATTGCAGGTCAATCGCCAGTTTTCCTGAGCGGTTCAGGTAGTGAGCATCCACACCATGGACAGTTGCGTCATAAGACTGGTTTCTCGTGAACGTGCCAATATAGCCAATGGACTGGCGGCTTGCGGTGACACTCTCGTAGAGTACGCGAGCAATACCGAAATCTCTGCCTACGGAGTCTACAATGGTTTCCTCACCATCTTCATTGAGACCAGGCAACTCCATATCGTCTTCTGAGGCACCGAGGGCACCGTATCGCAAACCCCCAATCTGTCCAGTCGCCTTCAAAGCACCAATAATATCCGTCGGTTTAGCCAGTTCGAAACCAGGAACCACCACACCGGCAGGGACAATCACATCCGGGGCTCCACCGATGCGACGGGTGTTCACCACCTGCGTCGGCTCCGGGAAAAAGAGCTGAGTTGTGCGCCGGGATCCTGTGGTTCTGCTGCCCTGGACCTGAGGTCGCGAGCGGGGAGTAGTGGCGAAGATCTCATTGCCCTCGAGGAAAAACAGCCGTTTCTCAGGAAAAAAAGTTTCCGTGGATGTGAGATTAATGACCACATCGTCCGATTCGACAGCGCCAAAATCCGGATTGAGCGTACCGCTCATCTGCAGGTTGGTGGATGGCCGCCAGAAAATATCGAAGCCCGCATTGCCCTCACTTTCCTCTGAATTCAAATCATGATTTCCAGAGACATAAGGATACAAGTCGAGCTGCCGTTGTGGCAAGACATTGTCAAGTTCAAGGGGTTGCAGGGCGCTCATGAAACGGGCACCGGTTTCTGGCAGCGCCGGGAAACCGAAACGTTCATCGAGGTATCCCACCTGGCGGCTGGCGTAAAGGCCAATACGCCGTTCTCCTGTCGTGCCCGGCATGGCCATCATGGACCAGGGCAGGTACAGTTCGGCACTCCAGCCATCTTCTGTTTTTGACGTGCGACCGTCCCAGGGCCCGTCCCATTCGCGGGAGTACTGACGTTCTGGCAGGATCGTACCGTCACTTAGCGAGTCACCAAGACTGACACTGAACCAGTAGCCATAGATGCCTGATCCGGATGTGTCGAGGGTAATACTCACACTGTCCCGAGAAAAGAAGTCATCCCTGGAACTCAGGCGCTCCATCAGCGATTCTGGAGGCTGGACTGCCTGCATGCTGATGTAAAGTCCTTTCTTTGTGTAGAAGTACCGCATCAGGGTCGGATGTTTAGGGATCGCCAACGTGTCGGGAACCAGTACCCGCATGTCATCATATCCTCGAACTTCCCGCCAGACGGCCTCGTCGAGTTTGCCATCCAGCGTAAAGTTGATGGCATCTTCATCGAACTCGGGCACAACGATGGCAGCGCCGTCGTCGAGACCGGCTGCAGTCAGTATCAGGCGCTCCGGTGCACTTGCTGGCACCAGCGGTACAGAATCTGTCCCAGTGACGGCGTCCGCGGATTCAGCGACCGCAACCGTGGGTGCGGCAATGATCGCCGCGACAGGTGCAGCGACTGCTTTGGCATCAACGTGTGTTACCTCTTTCTCGTTGTCCGGTTCTGCCAGGAACCAGGCAGCATCAAATCCATTGTCCTTAGCCCGCGCTTGTAAATCACGTGCCTGGGCGGTACTCAGACCGCCGGGACCAAGAACCCGCAGGTAATCGATACCGCCCGCCTGGTTGACGACTACTCGGGTTTCTATTTCCAGGGTTTTGGCAACTTTCATGGCCGACCGCTCGGCGTTGTTTTCGTTCACGTAGCTGCCAAAGACTACAGTATCTGCCTGTATCGTTACCGGATTGACGAGCATCAACCAGCCGAGCAGGCAAGCCGCCTGCCATATCATAGGAACCTGCCTTATGCCCCTTCTTCGGACATCGCCTCTGACCTGTACCCCTAATGACCCATTGGCTGCTAACAATTGATTACCATGCCTTTAAACTACAAATTGTCTCACCCATTCCTGTGACGTACATTATCATGTTCGAGTCACGGGTTCGTTCATCGTTTCCTCCAGGAAGTAGATCTCCCCCAGACTACAACAGTAAACGATTGACCACCCCAATAACAAAATATGTAGACATTTTGTTTAGTGATACCAGTAGTGGGGTGATCACACGATTCAATGCCCAGACATCCATTTTGGGCTCAATCCGTACCCAATCTTAGTCATTGTTCGCATCGCGAATCGGCCTCTTGCATATATTTGAAGGAAGTTTCATCGTTTAACGCGGGCAAAGGCCAATACCTCATACCAGGAGACTTAGATGAAAGCGCAACAAATGCAAGCCGTGTACTTGATTCCAACCCGGAATGGTGGCGTGTACGAGTACCGGCAGGTTAATAAGCCGGAGGCAGCAGGCGGTCAGGTACTTGTTCAGGTCATAGCGGCAGGAATCAATCGTGGCGAAATCCTGATGGTTGGCGGATTTAACGCAAAGAATCCCCGACTCAAACCAATGGCGGCTGGTATCGAGTTTGCCGGTGAAATTGTCGAAGTAGGAGAAGATGCGACAGGTTGGCATGTGGGTGAGCGTGTGATGGGTCGCGGGATGGGTAGTTATGCCGAATTTACCCTCGCGAGCTGTATGACGCTGATGCGAATCCCTGACGGACTATCTTTCGCTGAAGCCGCAGCAATTCCAAATGTGTTTATTACAGCCCATGACGCGCTGGTATCGAACGCCCAGATTCAAAAGGACGATACAGTGTTGGTGACCGCTGCTTCTTCCGGAATCGGGACCGCAGCCATTCAGCTCGCAAAGTACTACAACGCCAGAACTATTGTTGCCTCCACGCGTGACGCAAACAAAGCGGTAGCACTGCGGAATATTGGCGCCGATGTAGTGATTGATACAAGCAAACCCGGCTTTCCGAAGCTTGTCGAGCAACACACCGATGGCGAAGGCGTTGATATCATCATCGACAGCGTCGGTGGACCCATGTTTGCAGACAACCTGAATATGCTTGCCGTAAAAGGCCGCATCATCAGTGTAGGAAGAAATGCAGGTGAGATAGGCCAAATTGACCTTGATGAGATCGCAAACAAAAGAGCGCAGGTTATCGGGACGACCTTTAGAACCAGAACACCCCAGGAAGCCTGGCGCTGTTTTGAAGTATTTGTCGAGGATTGTATGGGCGGATTTACAGATGGTTCGTTAAGACCAGTACTTGACCGGACATTTCCCTTTGAATCTCTTCTCCTTGCCCACAACTATATGTTGGATGATGGTCAGGTTGGGAAGATTGTTCTGGTTCGGGAATAGGGAGTACCAAACATGACGAAGACAGCAATTGTTATTGGTGGTGGGATTGCAGGTATGTGCTCGGCCAGGGTCCTGGTGGATCACTATGACCGGGTATTGCTAATCGAACGCGACGAGTATCCAGATGGTATTAGCGATCGTCGTGGTGTACCACAAAGTAAAATGTTTCACACGCTGCTGGAACGAGGTCGTCGAGAGATCGAGAATATTTTCCCGGGTTTCCACAAGATGTTAGATGAGCGAAAGATGCCCAGAGTTGCATTTGGATTTAATTGTGCGCTGATGACACCGTGGGGTTGGGGGCGCAACTTACCTGTTCCGGTGCAGCGCTCGCTGTTCTGCACTCGCGGCATGTTGGAATCGACGATGCGCGGTCTCTTTCAGGCTGAATCGAATATCGAACTCATCGAAGAGAGTGTCGTCAATGGCCTTCTTGTACGCGATGAGCAATATGGTAAGTCTGTCAAAGGACTAACCTTCAAGCGCAGGGGTGAGGCAGAGCCAACAACGTTGACCGCTGATTTGGTTATAGATGCATCTGGCGCAAGCTCGAGAGCTGCACAATGGCTCACGCAAGCAGGAATCCAGCCACCAGAAGAGCACGAACTGGATCCATTGCTTACTTATGGCGGTCAATTCTACAAACTGAAAGACGGAGCCCGTTTTCCCAAGAATTGGTGGTGGACCCACGGAGCCTTCATTCAACGTGTGCCACCAGATGATAATTTTGCGGCACACTTAATCCGTCAGGAAAATGATATCTGGTTGCTGACCCTGGTAGCAGGAGACGGACTCGAAATCCCGAAAGATGAAGAAGGGATTCGGAGCTTTCTCAGCAGCATGCGGTCGCCGCTGATACATGACATGCTGCCATATTTTGAGCCTACCGGCCCCCTGACAAGCTATCGCTTGCCTAAAAACAGATGGAAGCACTATGAACGTTGGGAGAATCCACCGGCTGGTTTTTTGGCAATTGGTGCGTCAACCTGCGTATTCAACCCTAACCAGGGGCAGGGAATGTCTGTTGCGGCAGGCGATGCAGGAATACTGAAACAATGTCTGCAGCAAACTACATCGCCCGAGCTACTCCCAACACTCTTCTTCAAGCACCAGGCGAGCTTTCAACGAAATGCGTATCAATTAGCCTGCGCAAACGATCTGAGGTTTAGAACCGTGCAAGGACCACGGACGTTAAGGACCAGAATTTTCAACTGGTACAACGATCAGATCACGCGGGCGGCAGCCTCGGATGGGTGGGTTGCGCGAAAAAACGGCCTGGTTAACCTTCTGGTTGAGCCAATTACCCTGACATACCACCCATGGTTTGTCGTCCGCGTTGTTTTTGTACGCTTGTTTCTGTGGTGGCGGGCGCACCCTTCACCAACAGAGCGCATTGCCCCCATTCCACCTAAACCGGCAGAAATCAGGCGATCATGGCGCTCCGTTGCTCGTGACTGGCCGGGTATCGCATTCCGATACTCACGCAACAGGTTGGGATTCGCGCCTTAGGTCTGGTGTTTATCTGTTCTGTTATCATTCAGCAAAGTAACGAGGCGTAACTCGGTGGCAAAAAAGTATTACGTAATATGGGAAGGCAGGCAGACGGGTATATTCGAGGATTGGCCTACTGCCCAGGCATCTGTCGCTGGACACAAGGGAGCGAAGTTTAAAGGATTTGAAACTCGCGCCTTAGCGGAGGAAGCATTTCGACAGGCACCGGAAAAAAGCATCGTAGCGAAAAAAACAAGAAAAACTTCCAGCAAACGTCCAGCCTTCGAATTAGACGAGAGCTTTGACATACACATTTTTTCTGACGGCGGATGTGATCCCAATCCGGGACCTGCCGCATCCGGCATCATTGTCTATCATTCAGGAACCATTCGTTCCAAGTATTATGGTCTCTATCATAGAGGGACAAATAATACGGCTGAACTCAATGCTCTGTTCGAAGCAATGCGACTGGCGAAAAATCTGCTCACGGAAGGGTTCAAAGTTCAGATCCTGAGCGACTCCTCCTACTCTGTAAAAGCGATGACCCAATGGGCCGCAGGATGGCAACGTAAGCATTGGACAAGGGGCAAAGGTGAGGTACTCGCAAACGCGGACCTTATAAAAAAAATGTATGAGTACTATGTCCAGTTACCCTCAAGTCTGAGCATCATCCATGTCAAAGGTCATTCAGGCGTCGAGGGCAACGAGCTGGCAGATAGAATGTGTTTTCTTGCCATGCAGAATAAAGTAGAAGACTTCGTAAAATATGAAGGTGCTGAGTCCATTGAGGAATTGTTGGCATTAACTGCCGACTAATCACTTAAATGCGTAACTCACGGTTCAAGTAAAAACGCCCCCACAGATTATCGAGGATCAGGAAGCCGCAGGCGAAATACAGTCACGAAGCTGTCCAGTGAGTTCAGCTGTCACTGATGCAAGACTCGGATCGGACACGCGGTTTTGTAACTCGTCGGGGTCTTCAATCAGGTCGAAGATCTCACAGGGAGTTTCGGTGGTGGTTTCCAGGGTTAATCGATACCGATGATTTCTGACCGCTCGAAAGGTCGGTGCCGGATCATTGCGAGTTTGCTTCTGGATTTCACTGAATAGAACCTCTCGCCCGCCCTTACCTTGCGAGATGACCGGTAGCAAAGAACGACCTCGAATCTCTTGCAGCGGCTCGGCACCCGCCACGTCAAGCAGTGTAGGGCCGATATCGACCACAGCCGCCAGCGCTTCGCTGGCCAATGGTGTGCAGCCTCCCGCAGGGCGGACGATCAGCGGGACCTGCACGGAGCCGCGATAGAAATTGAATTTAGCCATCAAACTATGGTCGCCGAGCATCTCGCCATGATCGGCGCTGTAGACTATCCAGGTGTTGTCCAGCATTCCCTGCGCTTCGAGCTGACAGACGAGCTGGCCAATACACTCGTCGATGAGAGAGATCATCGCGTAGTATTGTCGCGCGCCAGCGAGCACGTACTCGTCGGTCAAGAGATGGGCACTCGCATGCTGCCCACACCAGTTGAGGTAGTCATTCCAGATTGGGACATCTGCCACGTCTGAGCCGCCGGGCCCTCGAGGAATTTGCAGCTCACGGTAAAAGCTCGCCCACTCGGGGTCACCCATTAAAGGCACATGGGGCTGTACATATGACATCTGCAGAAAAAAGGGCTGTGCTGCAGATTGGAGCGCCAGCCACGACTGCGCCTCCCGGGTGAGGAAGCTGGTCAGGTCCTGCTCTTTGGTCAGCGGACTGGTCACGCCGTCCCAGTGATGCTCGGTCAGCCGCCATATCGACTTCAGCTTTTCGCAATACGTTTCGTGTACACCTTCCTCTTTCAAGTAACTGGTGTACGGCGTGTGCACGTTGTCCATCGCATGTACGTAACGGTCGAATTCCTCCACAACATGGTCGAATCCGAACTCGGCGACTCGTGTGCTGAACTGCCGCATATCCGTTTCTCCGTCTGGCGCTGCCAGGCCTTCAGCGTAGTAGTGGGTTTTGCCGATATTGGCCGTGTTGTAACCCGCTTGCTGCAGCTGCTTCATGAACGTTGGCCAACCACTGTCCATATCGGGTCCGAAGTTGCGCATCACGCCCAGTTCATGAGGATAGCGCCCGGTGATCAGCGCCGCCCGGGACGGCTGGCAAATGGGAGACTGACACCAGGCATCCGTGAATCGCACGCCCGACGAAGAGAGTCGATCGATGTTGGGCGTTTCGATAAGGGTATTACCGGCGCAGCCCAGGGCATCGTGACGATGCTGGTCAGCGAAGACGAAAAGTATATTCGGACGTTGGGGCATTAGATTGATTCTCCAGTTGGATCGTCGTTGCAGTCTCCGTGGTGAGAAAGGCAATGTAGATCATTGATGCAATCCAGTCCAACCCTTCAACCCGGAGATGCAACCAGAATGTCCGATTAAATCGAGGCACAATCGATGCAATGCCCAAAGTGTGACGGTCCGTTTGACGCGGTTCGAATCAAGAATGTCGAATGTCTGCGATGCTCAACCTGTTTTGGTCTCTGGCTGGACCAGACCGACAAGCAGGAATTGATGTCCGCCATGCGTAAAATTGATTGTCCCCGATGCCATGACGCGATGATTCAGATGGTCGACAAGGATCAGTTTCATATCCAGTACGAAGCCTGCACCACTTGCTACGGGATTTTCTTTGACGCTGGAGAGTTTCGGGACCTGAAAGACTACACCATCGCCGAGAGGTTGCAAAAACTTCGCGCTACCATCCGTACAAACAACCCGATCCGTTAAACTAGACGAATGTTCACGCATGATCACGATGTGGGCAATCCCAGACGGGCCGCGATATTGTTTTTCTGCATATCCGAGGATCCACCGACAATCGGCATCAACGTCGCTTCCCTGACGTATCTTTCCATATCGTAGTCTGCGCTGCAGCCATAGGCACCCATCACCTGCTGGCAGGAAAGAACAATTTCCAAACCCGTATCGGCAACAAACAGTTTCGCCATTGACGCCTCAACCGAACAGGGCTCGCCTTCATTCGCCAGCCAGGCTGCGTGATAGAGCATGTGACGGCAGGCTTGAAGCCGGGTTCTGGCAACTGAAAGTTTATGGCGTATGGCCTGATGCCCCGAGATCAATCGACCAAACTGCTTACGCTGCCCGGCATATTCCCAGGCATCCTCCACGGCAGCTGCCGCATTGGCGAGCGCGATCGCCGTAATTTCAAGTTTCTCGACATCGAGCGCCTCCTTTGCCAGCATCGACCAGCCCTGATTCCAGCCCGGCAAGCCACCAAGAATGTTCTCCACTGGCACTGTGACATCATCAAAAATCACATCAGTGGATCTTGCATACCGCAGTCCGGAATGTTCGATATTGTGAATCGTGATTCCTGCTGCATCGGTAGGCACAAGTACGAAGGAAAGGTTCTGGTATCGTTTGCCCTGCGCATCGGAGTTCAACAGGCAGACAACATAATCTGCAAATCGGGCACCCGTGCACCAGCGCTTGGTGCCATTGATAACCACCTGTTGCTGGTCATCAGTCAAGCGACCCTTTGTCTGCACCGACGCCAGATCGCCTCCGACATCCGGTTCCGACAGCCCATATGCCATCAGTAATTCGCCCCGGGCAAGTTTTGGCAACATCTCGCGTTTCTGGGATTCTGATCCGTTAGCGCCAATATTCAATCCACCATAAAAGGCACAATGAATGAAAGGCCCAGCCGCTGCACCGCCACGTTTCCCCAGCTCTTCAATTACGGCAATCGCGGCGACCAGATCCTTACCTGCGCCACCGTGTTCTTCATCGATGGTGAGTCCACAAACGCCGGTCTTCGCCAGTTCATGGAAGACCTCAATCGGCGCTTCACCGGCCCTGTCCCACAACCGAACATTTTCGCGTGGCAAGTGTCGATCACTGAATCGACGCATAGAATCGCGCAACAGTGAGATATGGTGCGGTTCGGTACTAAAGTACATTGCCTACTCTCCTTTATACTCGGGACGACGTTTCTCGACGAACGCCCGCACGGCTTCCTGGCGATCGTCGGTCAGATTTGTCATGGTTTCGTAGGCCAGGGCAGCATCCATCACCCTGTGGGCAATTTCCTTCAATGGCAGATTCGTGACCGTTTTTGTCCATCGTACGGCCCACCTGGGATTTGCTGCAATTTTCGCAACAATATCGGCGACCTTGGCATCCAATTCCCCCGTGGGTACCGCATGGTTGATCAGGCCTATCTCTGCCGCTTTGCTGGCCGTCAACATTTCACCCGTGAGCAGAAACTCCTTCGCCCTGGCATAACCAATCAACTGTGGCCAGATAACCGCCCCACCATCGCCCGCCACCAGGCCAACCCTGACATGGGGGTCTCCAATCAACGCATCCTGGTCCGCCACAATCACATCGCACAACAAGGCGATCGAGGCACCCAGCCCTGCGGCCGCACCATTTAAGCGACAGATAATCGGTTTCTCAAGGTCCAACAGCGAAAAAACAATTCTCTTGGCGTCTGGTCCGATTGCTCGAAATTTGCGTGGATCGTCGATCATCTCCTGGAACCAGTCCATATCGCCACCCGCGCAAAACGCCCGCCCGGACCCTGTTAAGACGATAATGTCACAATCAGGATCCTGTTGCAGATCCGTAAACACTCGCGATAATTCATGGTGCAAGGGATCATTAACTGCATTAACAGGCCCGGGCGCATCAATCGTGACGGTCAGCACTCGCCCCTCGTAGTGAAAACGAAGCGTTGTATAGTTCACGTAATCCATATTCATCGTTCCATAGTGAGATTTTGAAGTGAGGTTAACATTGAACGCAAAGGATGTTGACTGTTGGCCTACGGGGCTGCCAAAGGTTATTCTGGGTCGATAGAAGGGTTTCAAGAGAATGACAATGACCAAGGCGCTGGACAACGCAAGCGTATTTTCTCACGGTTACATCGAATCGAATGCTGCACGATGGGAGCGTGAACGCCGTATTCCGCGCGAGGCGTTCGTGCAGGCAGCGGCTGCAGGATTGTGTGGTTTGCTTGTGCCGGAAGATTGTGGCGGGGCTGGATTATCTGTTTCGGAACTCACAGGCGTGGCCGAAGCCCTGGCCTACAGCGATATGGGCTTCGCCTTTGCGCTCGTGCCCCATAATAACCTTGCCAGCGCTATTGCCAGGCAAGGCAGCGAAGAAGCACGCTCGCAGTACCTGCCATCCATGCTGGATGGGACAAATATAGGTGCCTTCCTGCTCACTGAGCCTGGTGCTGGCACTGATGCATCGGCAATCTCCACAACGGCCGTTCGTTGCGATGAGGGTTGGATTCTGAACGGTGCAAAGGCCTGGATCACGAATGCAACGAATGCGGACATACTTCGTGTGTACGCACGAACGGACGAGAACGCCGGGTCCAGGGAAATCCTCGACTTCCTTGTTCGGGCCGATCAGCCTGGGGTTATCAGGGAAGCTCCCTACGAGATGCTGGGTGGATACGCAACGGGTACAGGCGGTTTTAGATTTGAGAATGTGATTTTAACGGAGGACCAGCTGTTCTCTCCCCCTGGTACAGCCTATCGGGCTGCGATGGATGCGATTGCCCTGGCGCGGGTATTGGTCGCGGCTTTGTGTGTGGGCATACTCCGCCGTGGTGTTGATGTGGGGGTTGATTATATGAAATCCCGAAAAGCATTCGGGCAGCGTCTTGCGGACAACCAGGGTTTGAGATGGATGCTGGCTGATGTCGCCACCGATCTTGAAGCGACCGCAGCTTTGGTCGATCGTGCTGCCCGTTTGATTGACCAGAACAGCGATGAGGCGTTGGTAGCCACCGCACATGCAAAGAAGTTCTCTGCCCGTGCTGCGACACGAGGCCTGGAGCAATGCATGCAGGTTCTTGGTGCCAATGGCTTACGGCAGGACTTGCCCATCGCCCGCCATTTCGCCGCGGCGAAGATGGCACACTATCTGGATGGCACAACAGAGGTCCAGAACCTGGTGATATCGAGGGCGTTGTTCGATGAGTCTTGATCTTCAGGACCGTTGATGACATTGCCTTGATATGTTCTTGATATTTCTTTGAAATTGTCTGACGGTCACGGAAAGCGGGCTGGTAGAAGTGCAACAGGTGGGTGTTAGATTGGGATCTGTACTACATCCATGAGATCTATTATACACAAAAATAAGTTTGTATAGCAGACTACTGGAATCACTATTTTCGACATAGAATGCGCGACCAATTGATTTCGGGGGTGATTATGGCTCAGATCCAAAGATTCAAATCCGGCAAACAACTCCTCAAGACACTCACAGACAACCCAGACCTGCCCGCATTCATACCGACCGTGCCTACCGCAAGCATGGTAAGTCTGATCGACCGCATTGGCGTTGAAGATTCAGCAACGCTGATTGAGTTTACGACACCAGGTCAACTCGCAGAAATTATCGATGAGACAACCTGGACAAATCCCATCCCCGGTGCGCCAGACGAATTTGATCCGGTCGAGTTTTTTCGCTGGCTGGAGGTGATCCTGGAAGTTGGCGAGGACTTTGTCGTCGAGCGACTTTAGGCACTGGACGAAGATTTTCTGGTACACATTCTGTCTCACTATATTCAGGCTACCGACTTAAACACAGACATTAATGATTTAGAGTTTTTCAAAGATGATTCGACGCCTGGTCCAGGCAGCGCTGAATGTATGGAGCTATATGGCCGATTCCAGGTCAGCCCGATACACGATGATGAATGGACAGTATTACAACCGGTCCTGGGTGCGCTTCAAGAACAACTACCAAACCTGTTGCAGGCAGTTCTCACGCGCTGTTTAGCCCGAGAATCGGCCATGTATGGCATATCATGCTCGGCTGTGGCTCTGGATGCCGCCCATAACCAGAAAGTAAAGAAGCAGCAAAAAGGCTTTGTTGCACCGGAAGAAGCAGCCCGCTTCCTGGACTCAGCCAGAGACTTAAGTCTTCAACACATTGTGCAGGAAGACGATTATGACCTTGATGCAGAAGCGCATTTTAAGCGTGCAGCATCGAATAGTCTTAGTAAGCCCGCTGAAAACAATGACAGATTTGAAGCCCGGGACGTTGACGAAAACGCGCCCGAAAAAGTAGATCCTGAGAACCTGGAGTTGCTGGCAGCGGTGGTCAGCCATGTTGAACTGGAGGGTTCACGCGAGAAGATGAAATTGCTGGCTGGGCCCAAAGATGTATTAAATGCATTGCAAAAGCGGCTGCAAGTACTTTCAATCGAAGATCCATCCGCTATGAATCAACGCCAGGCTGAAATCAGCTACTTGTCCAACATTCTCATGGCTGCCTGTCTTATCGACGGCGAAAAATTCACACACAAACAGGCGGTTAGTGCTGTCTATGCAACTTGTAATATAGGGCTTGAGTACCATCCCAAATATGTTATTGCAGAAAAACCAGGGCTGCTTGGCTTGTTCAGAATCGGTTGGCATGTCGTGCCAAGTTGGCTAAAGTATTAAGGTCCAAATCAGTTCAAGACCAACTCAAGCATAGAGCCTGGATGGTTAACGATATTTTAAGGGCGTTTAACGAGGCGCAAATTATCGCTGACGTTGAACTTAAGCGATTTGACAGCATCCATGATAACTTGCAGATGTTGTCGCTGGTGATGGATGAGCCAACCTGCCTTCATCTGCAACTCCTGGTAGATCACTGTCCGCGAACGATGAGAGAGGCACAAACGCAGCGTATAAATGCTGGCGGAAAGTTTGTTGAGGGGAAACAGGATTTTGAAAATATTGATCGTTTTCTCGACACTCTAGGTCATAACCTAAAGCGCTAGTTGTACAGAGCGAATTCGCTACATTTTGGTATCTTATTTTTTGTGGTAGATTACTCCCTTATAAGTGATTCAAAGAATCGAGGTCACAGCATGTCCAACGAAGATCACGAAAAAGTATCCATTTATCCATTTACGGATGAGACCCGTGAAGAGCTGATGTCGAAAGCGCGCGAATGCGTCTTCAACTGGTCAACCAAAGATGGCTGGCCAGTGGGCGTCGTTCACGGGTTTGTCTGGCATGAAGGTCGAGGCTGGATTACCTGTGGTGCGCATCGGCATCGTGTTTCCGCCATTCGACGTGACCCGCGTTGTTCTCTGGTTGTCAGCGGCGTTGCTGCACCCGACGGACCCAATGGCGCAATTACCATTAAGGGCAGAGCGATTGTTCACAATGACGAAGAAACCAAGAAATGGTTTTATCCAAAGCTAGCCCGTGGTCCTTATGGTTCAGGCACTAGTGGCACTTTGACCCCGGAGCAGGAGAAACAAGCGGCCGCGTTTGTTGAACGGCTTGATTCTCCGTTGCGGATAATTATCGAGATCGTGCCTGAAAAATGGATCATGCTGGATAGCGATAAAATGGCCAAGGACACGATGGGTTTGCTGGCAGATGATGAGCGCGGCCCGGAACTCGAAGCAGATGCTAAACGAATGCCAGAAGAGCTAAAGCGTCAGGACCTCGACTAGAATTCTTCCTCAATAACAACTGCTGCGGATGCCGTTCCCAATCGAATAGAAGCGTCCAACACGAATAAGGTCCACTTCCTGCCAGCCATAGGGTGAAGAAGTGGAGACGGACAGCGGCAGGCCGCGACAAATGATACAATGTTGTTTGTCGGCAAGTAGGCGTTCGTTGTTTATATGGGTAATGAGTTATTTGGCGTCTCCCGCTTGCTTAACAAAAATAATATTATAAGGAGAAGCTGATGCTCGAACCGAGCCCAATTTTACTTCCCGTTTTCGCCCTTGTGTTGTGGTCTCTGATACAGATGTTGTGGATGGTATCAACCCGCTTACCCGCTATTGGTGCTGCCAAACTAGGTCCTGATGCCGGGCAACGGACTGCTGAACTTGGGGATCAATTACCCAAATCCGTTCAGTGGAAGGCAGATAATTACAACCATTTGATGGAACAACCCACGATTTTTTACGCAACTGCAATTGCGTTAGCCGTTGCCGGACTTGGAACAGGCCTTAATTTGTATCTCGCCTGGCTCTATACCGGCTCCCGGGTGGTACACAGCATCGTGCATTCGACAATCAACAATGTGATGGTCAGGTTTATGATTTTCCTGGTTGGCAGCATAGCGGTTGCTGTGATGGCAGTTAACGGCGTGCTCCAAATGTTGTAGGTCTTCAGGCAAAAGTCGCAGCATTTGTCGGTACAAAATCGAGTGGGCAACATCCGGTAACAGATGAACAAAAACCTGCTCACGACACCGGTTTAGCACGCGCCATAATCTTAGCGGCTGACATCGGACCATGTTGCATGAACTGATCAATAGCGTCACTGACGCCTGCTGGTTCATGTATCGCGACATCGTGTCCGGCCCTGGAAAATACATGTAACGTCGCATCCGGTAATTTTGTGTAGTCATGCATGTTAGCCGCCAGCAAGCCATCTACGGCACCGGCCAACATTAACGTCGGTATGTTCAGTTGTGGCAGCCTGTCCTCCACATCCAGCGCATGCATGGTTTGCAGACCGCCAATAACATGGCCTTCTGATACCCTCATCAGATGGTCAACCCGACTCGCAAACCACGCATCGGTCTGTACATCATGACGGAAGCGAGTAGCGATCATTTCTGCCAAAAAGAAGTCCCGATCCTTGTCACGACGCGCTTGTAAGCGCCTGGCCAGTATTTCCTGATCAGGTTTGCCAGGGATTCCTGCAGCGGGTATTGGTGCCATCAGAATCAGACGACTGATTCGTTCGACATATTCCAGACCAAGCAGGTAGCCGATTCCACCACCCATGCTGTGACCCGCATAAGTGAATTTATCGACACCCATCTGATTCATCAATGTGACCACATCGCTGGCGTACTGTGCTAAAGAATAACCGTCCTGTGTATCTTCGCTTTCGCCTGTACCCCGACACTCCATTAATATTATCTGGTACTTGTCTTTGAGGCGGTCCGCTACCGGCATCCAGTTAACCCGCGATGCTGTATAGCCATGGTGCAACAGCAGAGGTTCCCCCTCACCGATAATGTCGTACCAGAGTCTTGCACCGTTGATTTCGGCGTGAGGCATGAAAATTCCTTGCAGGTTCAATGTGTGAGTCGCATCCTACAATTCTTCAATGGACCATCCAACAAGTAAATCCAGTAATCGTGAATGGCCATGCTGGTAACTGGTAACATAAGCACTGTCAGTCATGTGGAATTCTGGTTTGGACAAGTCCATCTTTTTAGCAGATCTCATCGCTGTGTTGAACAAGGCACTCGGGGATGCGATCAATGCCGCTAATGTCGCCCGAGAAACGGCGACTGACGCTGAGAACGTGGCTGAAAACAGGTACGACACACTTGGCCTGGAGGCTGCTTACCTTGCCCATGGTCAATCCAAACGAGCATTGGAGCTGGAGACCACCATTGCGACATTCAAGCGATTGAATTCACAAATCGGCCAATCGATGAAGGTGGTTCTGGGTAGCCTGGTAGAGGTCACAGACGAAAGTAACAACAGAAGGTTCTTTCTGATTGGTCCCGGTGCGGGAGGCATGACGGTAATCTCACAGGGTCAGGAAGTGTTGGTTTTGACCATCGACGCACCTTTGGGACGCGCACTACACGGTAAAAAGGTGGATGATGAAGTCAACGCTGTTGCAACTGCCACGTCAGGTTGGTTTACGGTCACTCGTATCATCTGACCCCGAATTAATCTTCAGCTGGTGATTGTGGTACTGGGTGCGCTCACGCCACCTGGTGTCACACCCTTTGCGGAGCCACTGCCGATCCCGCGGGGTGTTCTGACTCTGAAGCTTGAACTTGAGGATTATGAAACACGTTACATTATGGCCAGGAATCCAGGTCCAATGTTTAACAACCTGATTTATCTTGAGGGTTTTGGGAATCAATTCCCCATTGAAGAAGTAACGCTTTTTCCGCCAGGTAAAATACCGTTGGATATGGTTGAAGTTCCGGCGTCGAATTTACCCCTGTTTGTGACTGGCTGGTCCCGGAAACTGGTTGGTTCGGATCTAGTGGTACCGACACCACAATTTGCAGTTTCCAGGTTCGAGGTGACCAATGCTGAATACAAGGAGTTCGTAGATAAGGACGGCTACCGCAATCCTGCCTACTGGGATGGTTTACAGTTTGTTGATGGAAATCTTCAGCTCAGTTTTGAAGACGCCATGTCGCGATTCGTCGATACAACGGGTCGCCATGGACCCGCCGGTTGGGCTTTAGGTAACTTCGAGCCAGGAGAATCAAAACTTCCTGTCGGTGGCGTAAGTTGGTATGAAGCAGTCGCCTACTCACGATTCCGAAGACTCGCATTGCCTACCATATACCACTGGACCCGCTACGCCCTGGGACCCCTTGAAGGCTTGTATCCCGTCGGACCAGCGCTTTCACTGGCAAGTAACTTCAACCAAACAGGTTTACTTCCCGCTAAGAATCCAGTCGGCATAGGTCCCTGGGGAACCTACCACACTTCGGGAAATGTTCGTGAATGGATCTGGAATAGTGCCGAAGGGCTGGGGCTGGCACAGGGAGAGAGCTGGCAAGGTTATGGCGGCGCATCATCAATCGTGACGACGGTACCGCGAATGAATCGTCGGGCTGGTAATGGCATTCGCCTGATCCAACATATTGAGACGGGACTGGATGAAAAGCTGATGGGACCGATAGACCTGGTATCGGACGATCCCTACGCACGCAGAGAACCGGCTTCTGATGAAGCCTTTGAAATTATGCAGGCCCAGTTTACGCCACCAAAGAGGAAACCGACTGAGGTGTCAGTAGTCAGAGTGCGGGAGACAGATCACTGGGTTGTCGATGAACACAGGCTCAAATTCAGCGAAGATGAAACCCTGGTGTTGTATATTTTTACCCCAACAACAGGTAAAGCACCCTTTCAGACGGTTGTATACGGACCAGACGGGAGTGCTGTGCTACCGGGTCAGATGAATCGCGACGCAGTTGCTGAAGTTGCTCATTTTCAAGACATCTTGCGAGGGGGTAGAGCCGTGGTTGTGCCGATCTGGGCGGGTACCTTCGAACTGGCAGTCCCAAACCTGTGGCTGCCTGAACTTCACGCACCTTATGCCGTGCTTTGGTATCGTAACGTGGTAGACACGGTAAATTACATTGCGAGTCGTGAAGAGTTGTCTGCAGACGTTGCGTACATGGGCTATAGTTTTGGCGCGGGTTTTTTTGGAAACTTACTACTGGCCCTGGAAACGCGGTTAAAAACTGGAATACTAATGTCCGGCGGCCTGGTTCATTATGTGAAACTGAATCCCCTGCTTGATGGTATTCACTATACACCTCGAATCCATCAACCCATACTTATGCTCAACGGCAAGTTCGATCATATTCACCCATGGGTGGAGTCGTCTCAAAGAATGTTGCAACTGCTGGGTACCCCTGCAGAGCACAAAAAACTCGTTGGCTATGATGCTGGACATATAGACTTTGAGCATAACGAGGTAGTTAGTGAAATTGGTAACTGGCTGGATAAATACCTGGGTCCTGTGCATTAGCAATCATTCACCTTCCACCTGGTCGTTTTGATCACCCCCGAACAAACTCACCGTCCGGCCAAAACACCCCCCCAACAATACAGATGGTGTAATTAGCAGCAAGCCCCCAAACCCCGGCACTGATCCCGAGGGGAGACCGTCCGCCTGCATCCCAATATCCTAACGCCGCCCCAACCCACAGCACGAGGGTAATGGCGGTACCAACGACAACACCACAGAGGATGGATGTGCCAGATAAACGCTGCCAGAATAACCCCAGCAGGAACACCGGTGAAATCTGCACCATAAATTCGAGCTTGAGTTTTATGAGCAGCCAGATGGAACTTTCTGTCTGCTGTGAGACCCAGGTCATGGCAACCAGAAACGCAATGAGGACCCATCCGAAAATCTTTCCAGTCCTGAGCAGATCTTGCTGACTCGCTTCCGGATTGATATAGACGGCATAGATGTCCTTGGTGACCATGCTCTGGATCGACAGCAACGCAGAGTCGGTTGTGGACATGATGGCGGCTATGAGCGCGACAAATACCACCATCACCAACCATCGAATGAGATCATTGCCGTTGATGATATCAAGCAGCATAAGCAGCGTGACCTGGTCGCTCTCAAAGGGCGAGAGATCCGTGAACTGGCTGATGGCAATGAATCCCAGAACGAATGCAAGCATGGTCGTAATAAACGGCATGAAGGCCAATCCGGCGAGCGATAGTCGCAAGGTGCGCAGGGACCGTGCTGAGAAGAATCGCTGAATGGCATGGGGATAAACCGAGGCGCCGAACATGAGCAAAAGAAGTGTACTGAACCAGGCGCGAATGCCTTCCCAACCTGGTACCGCCAGCTTCTCTGACTGATTCTGATTCGAAGCAATTAACTCCGTTGCGGCAGGCAGGCCGCCATTAACAGTGAGTACTATGTATAGAATAATAGAGAAACCAAAAAATAAAAGTATGCCTTGAATAGCGTCGGTCCATGCCACTGATCGCATTCCGCCCAGAGTCTCGTAAATGAGCATAACGATTACCAGAAGAACGACACCGCTCATGAAGTCAATGCGCCCACCCGACAATCCTTCTATCGCGTGACCCATGGCAACGAGTTGCTCAAGGATGTAATTCGCAAGCCCCCAACACAGCAGGATGACACATATGACCCGTAGCCAGTGCGAACCGAATCGATGGTAAATATAGTCAGCAGGTGTAATGTATCCGAAAGCTCTTGAAAGTCGAAACAGGCGCGGCCCGTATATCGATATCACTGTAATCGTCAACACCATAAACATGATACTGACCACATACGTACCGCCCTGACGATAGGCTCGCCCGGCAAATCCGAGCATGGTATTACCACTGTACTGGGTAGCAAAAAGTGTGAGGAAAAGCACGAATATGCCAAAGCTTGAACCACCGAGATAAAAATCGCGAAGCGAGTTTTCCTTGCTGCTGACTTTACCGGCCCAGCCTATCGCTATCATTACCAAGAGATAGATCGCAAGCATAATGATCGGTGCTATACCCAGTTCGTAAGTACCGTCGTTCAAGGCAGGTGGATTCCGATGATCCTAACTGACATCGTCATCGTCTCTCCAAAACCTGAGAATGCCGATGGCTGTCAGAATGGCAACCCCAAGCGAACAGATGATGCTGGTCCAGATCCAGACCGGAAATCCAAACAATACATTTCCCATCTCCCCTTCGACCCGATACCAGGGCACACTGCCTATAATCAGTATAATAAGAGTGGGCAGAAACCATTTCTGCTTCGATGGTTCTTTTTTAAGTATCGCGACCTGCCAGAAGGCTTTCATATCTCGCTCACCTTTATATTCAGGGAGTGGAAGGTCGCTGTTATCTCTATTTTTCATATCTGTTTATGCCATTTTCCTGCATGTTTATGCCTGATCCGGTTATCAAAATCATCTACTTTTAATGCTCAACTGTCTTAAATCGATGTAAGACATCCGACGCGAATCGCGGGGTAATGTCTCAAGTAAAGCGTCGCGGGGATGATGAACGCCTGCAACATCGTTTTAGAATCTGCTACCGTTGGGAAAATAGGTGTGTACCCCTGTTACACTGCGCTTTTTTCAAATATCCCGATGCTATTGTTAAGTTGTATCAATAATAGCGCCTTATCCAACCGATTATTCGTATGACCTCAGATTCAGATACACAACAAGTCGCCGGACCATTTACCGATATTATCCAGCAAGCTTTTACCCTCGTTTGGGATGTCACCTCAGGCAATATTCCCGGCGATCTTCATTGGCAAAGACTTCTTTTAATGACTGTTTTTGCCGTTGCGATTTTCGTTTTCTATCGTGGCCATGGATCAAAAGGTGCAGATGGACGTGAACGCAAGGTCGGGTTGCTGGCATTCCTGTTACCTGAGGATATTTATACCCATGTTTCTGCCAGAGTTGATATCTGGCTTTGGGTACTGGAACGCCTGCTTCGGCCCGTATGGGCGGTAGCGCTCTTTGCGACGGTTGGTCCGGCAACAGAGCAAACTGTTATTGCTGTACTCATTTCAATGTTCGGCACGACACCGGCGCTCGAAATTAATTACGCCTGGATGCTGCTCTACAGCCTGGTGCTGTTTGATGGGGGAATCACCCAGGCAACCATCCTGAATATCGGCTTTTTCGCCTTTTTTTTGGTCTGACAGGATCATTCCGGCATTACCATATACAGTTCCGTTATCCGCGCTGGTTGGAGAAATGGCTGCAGAGCCCGGCCATGCACCATATCCACCACAGTTACCTGGAGAAACACTGGGATACTAATTTCGCTGCAGTTACGAGTATTTGGGATCGCATGTTTGGCACCCTGTATATTCCACAGAATAATGAATACACACCATGGGGAATAGGACCTGACACCCAGGCTGAGTGTCGGACTTTTTACCAGAATACCATTGGACCGTTCAGGGACTGGTACTTTATGGTGAAAGGCACGTCGCCCCAGGCTGGGAGTCTGAAGGTGATTGAACCAGAGAAATAACATCAGGGCTTCCCTAGCAGGCTGCTGAAAAAGCCCATGTCAGCACAATTCGCCGTTGAAAATCCCTCGTGCGCGAGTCCGATCAAGATACTCACCTTTCAGCAATTTTCGACTTGCCTTGTATCTAACCGGGCTTTTTCATCAAACTGCCAGATCTATAAATATCGCTTTCATCAGGGAAGCTGCGATCAGCAATATGACGAAAGCAAGCGGAAGACCGATGATAATGGAAGCCGCCTGCAACGTGGATATCCCGCCAATAAGCATCAAGACACAAGTAATGCCTCCAAGGATGAATCCCCAGAACACCTTTACCCAGGCGATGTGATCAACCTGCAAGATGTGGCAGATGACCAGCGTGGCAGAATCCAGTGACGTAATCAGCCAGGTGAACAGCAGAAAAGACACAACCATGAGCAGTATGGATTCAATACCCACCAAAGACAGATTTTGAATCACTGCCACCACGCCCATGCTGTAGTCCTTGTCTACGCCACGCTGACAGAACCGGTCTGCTCCAGTTCCTGGAATATACCTATGCCACCAAAGACGGTCATCCAAACGACGGTCAACAGCACGGGCACGAACAATACGGCCAGTATGAATTCACGGATGGTACGTCCTCTGGAAATTCTGGCTATAAAAACTGACACAAATGGCGTCCAGGCAAGCCACCATCCCCAATAGAAAATAGTCCATGCACTCAACCAGTCATCGTCAGCAGTGGAAGAACCGGCCCACAATCCCATAGGTATGACATTCACCATATAGTCAAGAAGATTAACTGGTAGCAGGCTGGCGAGGTAAGCCGTCGGTCCCAGTACGAAAATTACCAGCAGTAGTCCAAGGCTGATCCATATATTCATTTCGCTTAGCCGTCTGATGCCGTTACTGACTCCAGACAGCACCGACCCGATACCAAGCACACAGACGACAGTTAGAATGGCAATCTGGTTGAACAGGCTGAATTCAATTCCCAACAGAGGTTCCAGTGCTGCATTCATCGCGCTGACAGCCAGGCCGAGGGAAGTCGCAACACCAAAGATCGTACCGAACAACGCCAGGAAATCGATGATGGAATATGCGGGCTTGGAAAACCTGCGGTTACCAAGTAGCGGAGTCAGTGCCGAGCTGAAGGTTAGTGGTTGGCCATCGCGGTATGCTGACATGCTGATGGCCAGCCCTGCCAGCACATACAGACCCCAGCCGTGTAATCCCCAGTGGAAAACTGTGACGGTGATGGCATTGGAGGCAGCTTCTGCTGAAGCGGCGTCAAGCCCTGCTGACACCTGATGAGGATTGCCCATAAAGTGGATGATGGGTTCCTATACACCCCAGTACAGAAACCCGGAGGCAAGACCAGCACTGAACAACATGGCAAACCACGAAATGCGTTTAAATTCCGGACGCTCGTGTTCCCCACCTAAACGGTATTTCGCATTGGGGTGCATGGCAAACACGACCACCATTACCAGTGCGACTGTTGTGGCACCGAGAAACAGTCAGTCGAATTCAAGTACCACAAAATCCCTAAGTTGGCTAGTGACGACATTGGCAGTATCCAAATCCAGTACTGCATACACCGCTAAAAGCGACAATACCGAGATGACTAATATCGAATGGATATGTTTATAGAAGTAAGGCAGAGAAGCTTCGGTTGAGATAGCGAGTTTCTTTTTCTTATTTTGACACCTTCACACTATAGCAATTTAGCAAAGCAAGACACTTTGCTCTCTCGTCGTTATCGACAGGTTACGGCTGCTTCGGCGAGTCTGGAATATCTTTCAAGTCTACCTCGTAAATCTCCCGTTGCTCGTTCGATATCAATAATGTGTCATCATCATCCCAGCAAGCCGCTTCAAGTTGCCGAGTGATCCTGTAGTCCAGTGGTAGCATCTTCGATTTCCCAGATAGCCAGTTGTCACCTTGATCTGGTTTTTCGAAAACCCATAAGGCGGTATAAGCGACGATAGCGAGTCTAGAACCATCTGGCGAAAGATCTGCGCCGGTCGCCAGAGTAAGCTGTTCATGACTATCAACTCTCGTCAGCACATTGGTTTTTGTTGTGTTGTATGAATCCAGACGATACAGGTGTACTCCCTGTTCCCAGCTATCGTGTTTATTGGGTTGCCGGTGTTTGGTCAGAAAGTACAGCTTTCCATCAGCCATGAACATACTTTCACTATCATAATGCCACTTTAGGGCCGGGTATTGATGCTGTTCGGGATACCGGATGCGTGAACGGCGTGTGGATTCGGCTCAAACAGCGTATAGACACCCATATCCCTGCGCGCATTGCCGTTGTTACCCACATCGCCTATGTAAATTCGATCTTCGTCGATCGCAATGTCTTCCCAATCCTGGTTTGCAGCAAGCAGTATTTTTATTCCCGGCCAGGAGGCTTTTCCCTTTTTTTCTGCTTCTCCATAGAATTCGTCTTTCAGGAAATCAGTGATAATGACACGGCCGGTGCGGTCTATGGCGAATAGCCGAGGACTATCTCCGCTATCGTTGTGTACCCAGTATACATTGGGGAATCTTTTACTTTTTACCAGCCCGCTCATTTCGTTAATTGCGTCGTGTGTTGTTGAGCCAATTAATTTGAGTGGACTGATATCCGTTCCCTCAGTTTCAGCATGAAGATGGCCGCAGGCGAATAAAACCAGCATCAGGAGTCGGCTGTTGTTGACTGAAAACATGCTTGGAGTACCGGCATCTACAAAACGGGAAGACTAACACACTAATTATTGGGCAACCGGGGTCACGGCACTCCATATGGCGAGATGCGGATTCAGTTTATCGGGAATGCCATCACGATGTCGGACAATGCCATTAACATCAATGATGAATTCTGTAGGAGTACCTCTCACGCCATAAAGTCTGGTGATAGACTCGTCGTGATCAAAAGCCAGGGCATAATTTGTTTCATACTTTTGACTGAAATGTCGGGATTCTTCAACGGAATTTTGTCTCGATGTGTTGATGGCAATTACTTTGATATCGTTAGCCAGTTCAGACTCAAAATTCTTGATTTTGGGTACCTTGGTTATACAAAAAGCACACCATGTGTTCCAAAAAACCAGATAAACAGGTTTCTTACCCTTGTAATCGGAGAGCTTGAATAGCGTATCGTCCAGTTGAACAATGCTGAAATCCGGTGCCAACTGACCTTCAACCACGTTGGATTGCAGAGCTTCAGCCTGAGCTGGAGCAGCCTGAGCTGGAGCAGCCTGAGCTGGAGCAGCATCGCCAATCAGAGGAACGTTCGAGGGCCTGGTGCGCATTGCCGGATTTTTCGAATGAAGCATCACTGAGAATGTGCTATTCAAGCAACTCCTGGCTTTTGAGGTGGGTGAACAACTGACCGTATCACGGAGCGAGTCGTCACTGGAAACGGCGATTATTGGTAATCTTGCCATGAAGTTCGCAATCAAGGTTAGGCACAATTCAGACGTCTTACCCGGCAAAGAAAAAACCGATACAGAATCAACAGTCACCCTGGTCTACAAGTTCTAGCCCAGCGGCTGGCTACTTCCTGTCCAAATCGAGAGGACGGTAATAGTCCTTACCCTGACTCACGTATTCGCCCATCACCTTCATAAATGTTTCACCCGCTGACCCCTCCGCTGTCAGGGTCAGGTCCTGGCGAATGAAACTGATGCTGTCTGGATTCAACTCTCGCGCTATACGCCAGTACGTCTCGGCAGTCTCTTTCTGCCCATGTGCACGGAACAGATTTGCAAGACAGAAAGCCGCATCAGCTTTTAGCTGGTCAAAACTATGCTTTCGGATGTTACCCGTGACGGCCTCAGCACCCTGGACAAACTCACTGTCCGCACCCCTTGCCACCCAGTCCTTCAGTGCGGGTACATAAACATCGTTGCCGAAGGTGATCGCTTGTTCGCCTTCTCCAAACTCGTGGATCTTTGCATAGGTGCCTTCATCAATCCGAACGATCCTACCCTCTTCATCCACCCAGGCTGCTGAAGGCACATTAACGAAATTAAACGCACTATTGATGACGTGATTTTCATCCACAATCTGAATGTACGTGGGGTTGACAGCATCAAAAATTGGCACGGCTACTGCTTCTCCGCCGGTGTCCTCAGCAGCGCAAATAATGACAAAGTTCGGGTCGTTGATTTCTTCAACTACCTGTTGCCACACGGGCACATCCAAGTGGCAGCCTCACCAGGAGGACCAGGTCACAATCAACGCTTTTTTTCCTTTGAGATCCGCCATTCTTATCACGTTGCCCTGGCGATCCGTCACTGTAAAATCTGGTACCATTGCATCGACCATCATGCTTTCACGTTTGGCGGGTATTTCTGCAAAGCTCCAGACACTGGATTCACGATCAACCACGTAGGGTTGTCCTAGCAGCTCGGCAAATGCTGTGAGATCAAACCAATGTCTTCCGTTCTGAACGATAAGCAAATCGTCGTTGACAGGAACGCACATGTCTGCGAAACATGCACCTTCGGGTTTCAACTCAAATCCGTTGATGCGCTTCAGATCTTTAGGGTCGACGAGCAAACCATCGCCATCGCCCCTCTCAGAAAGGGTAATGTTCTCCCCCTGGTAAAGCACGGTTGTATCGCCTGATGAATCTATTGATTTTTTTGGAACGGATGCCTGAGCTCAGGATACGCCATGAAGGCTTCAGCCATGGGTTTTCTCCTTCTTGTGGTCTGACTATTTCGTATTGAATGATACAATATAGAATACCGAAACGCAGATTTTACTCCGGCACTTACCCCGACCCATACCCCGACCCCTGGAGCATACAATGCAAGATAAAGTACTCGAAGGAAAGATTGCTATCGTTACAGGGGCTGCCAGCCCACGCGGGCTGGGGCGCGCCATGACCGAAGCGTTGGTCGAGGCAGGCGCCAGAGTATCCATGATGGACATCAAGCCCCAATGGCTGGATGAGGCTGCAGCACACATGCGTAAGATAGGCGGCGACGACTGCGTAATAACCCAGGTTGTGAATGTCACATCCATCGAAGACGTGGAACGTTCAGTAAAACGGACAATCGATGAATTGGGTGGCCTTCATATACTGGTCAACAATGCAGGCGTTGCGCCAAAAAATATGCTCATGGGAGGCTCTGCGAAAAACAGCTTCTGGGATATATCCGCCGAGGAGTGGGACCGGGTGGTTGCCGTGAACAGCAGTGGCCCTTTTTACATGACCCGGACTGTCGTCCCCCATATGATCGCCCAGGGCTGGGGCCGGATCATTGGCGTCACCACCAGTATGACGACGATGTACCGCGCGGGCGGCGCTCCCTATGGACCATCGAAAGCTGCCCATGAAGCATTGATCGCCATGGCATCCAGAGAGCTCAGGAACACCGGTGTCACCGCGAATGTCCTGGTACCAGGCGGCATGACCAATACCGACATGATACCTGATGGCGCAGAATTTCAGCGGGACAACATGATCCAGGCTAATATCATGCAGGCGCCGGTTGTCTGGCTCTCATCCGAAGCATCGAACGATATCACCGGCCAACGTTTTATCGGCTACCATTGGGATGAAAACCTGGCCCTTCAAGAGCGTCTTGAAAAGGCCGGGGCTCCCGCCGCCTGGCCTCAGCTGGGCGGCAATGCGATACGACTACGTTAGTAGTGTAAGAAACCCGGGAACTTTCCTGGGACAAGACCTGTTGAAATTTATCGTGCATCATGGAAGAAGAGAATGAATACCGTAGAACATAATCGACTTGCATGGAACCAGCGGTACGGATGCCGACTATTGGTCGGAGCGATACTGGTTGTCCTGTAAGCTGGTCAATCTCGCCCGGCGGAAGCCAGCGTAGCTGGCGCGATAGCCACGCCTCCGCCTGTCAGCGGCAGGTTACTATCCGATCCTGATCGCATCCTGCCTGCTGATGTGTTGGCACGGGTCGAATTGCTACGGGCTAATGTGGATCTGCTACGACGTTACATGGGGATAGTTGAGCCACGCGCTCCTTTGTTACAAATTACCGACGCCCGACCGGACGAAGTCTACTCCCAGGCTTTGAACCTGGAGATTCGGGCGAATCGACTGGCATTCGAACAGGTTCGGGTTGTGCGCAGGGAAAGCATGTTTGTCCGGCGCCAGACGCGTTCAGCGGATGTATTTACCCTGGTTGACTCTGCCCTGGCGTCTGTTTTGCTGGTCAAGCAGGATATGAATATCAAAACCGCAATTGGTGAAAAAATCCAGGCGGAACTGACCACGCCAACCCAGGTATTCAATGCTATCGTCGTCGCCGGTAGTGAGATTAACAATCTTTTAAGGGACATAACCTCTCCCAGCGACGTTTTTCAACTCGTGACCGCCGCCACACATGTTGCAGCTACCCTGCACGCGACGCTTCCCGGTAGCGCCTACTTGCCTGAAGAGCCTGACTTTGAGCCTGGCAAAATGCCAGTGGATGTATTCCTGCGTATTAGGCGTTGCTATGGGATGGTCAGTGTCCTCGCCAATACCAAAAACCTGCGGATGCTGAAACTGGAGCCGATGGATAACGGTCACCTCACGGTGACTCCCAACGATGTCAGTGACATGGCATCTCTGTTGGTGGAAGAGTTAACGAGAATCCACACGAAGTTTCCGGGAGCACGTCAAGCTGCACGCGCTTATTACCCTGGCAAGCGCTTCCCGGCACATGTCTTTCAGCGTGTTGGATTGCTTGAAGCCATTTTACAGGCGCTGGTTGATGCTCAGGCAAACGATATGTTGCGCACAGGTGGATAAGCTCTGATGTCAACGCTTACCCAGACAGGTTCAATGACGAAGCGCTTTTCATTGAGTGTCAATAAGAGGATCACGGATGGACTACTGTCTTCCAGCGGTACAGTTGCTGTCATTGGCCTGATCAGCGCCACCTTAACCCTGTTATTCGTTATCTGGTTTGTGCTCGAGTTACAGCAACAGAGTAGGGTCGGTGCGCCCCTGGCCCGCTCCGCCGCCGTCCTGAACGCCTCAATCAACCAGTCACTGTCAGCGTTGCGTGGCTGGGTAGCTTATGGTCAACCACATTCGCGAACCGAACGCGGTCGAATCTGGTCTGAGCAGATTGAACCTACTCTGGCGCGACTGGCGCACTTGATGACAGTCGCGTCAGCGCAACAGCCCCGTTGGAATCATCGCTGGGACAACGAGTCATACAAGGTATAACCTACATCTCAGCGCTGCTGTTAACTGTGCTTGATCCACAACCCACTGGACTGGCAATCCGGTCACTGGCTAACCGTTCCATGGCTCACCGCGGCACGGGGCTGGAGTATCTGCAGAACGTACTGCCTGGACCTCTATTAAAAGCAATGCTTCCGCTACTGGAAGACAATGAACTGGCCCTGGGCAGCGTGCGGCCAAGAGCGGGAATACTCGCCGAACTGACCAACAGCCAGGATGATGATGAAGACATGATTCCAGCACTGCGAAAACGAGTAGATGAGCTACGATCTAACGAGCGCAACGGGTTGGATAAAAACTAAAGACCTGACCTGTCCCAGACGTGTGTGGAATTCCAGCGAGACTAGAGTTTCAATGAGCCGACGCCCCAGACGTACTTCACAGTGGAAAGTCGCTCCACCAAGAATTCAATAAAGACACGGATTTTTGTCGGTACCTGGCGCTGATGCGAATGCACAGCCCAAAGAGGACTGGCAAGAAGCGGGTTTCGTCTTTTCTTTAGCACACAATACTGTATGGTTGGGCGTTCTGGTTTTTGTCAATTATTTAGGAAGGAAATAAAATGGAACTGGGTAAACTGGGTGTTTGGTACTTTTTCGATGGCATGTCTTCAACCCAGGCTGCCGAGGCTGCGAAACGGGTCGAGGCGTTGGGTTACAGTGCCTTGTGGATACCCGAGACGGTAGGGAAAAATCCACTGGTGCTTGCCTCCTGGCTGCTCGCCAACACCGAGAAACTCATTCTCGCAACGGGCATTATCAACATCTATCACCGCGAACCAGGGGTTACACTTGCAGGGCAGAAGACGCTGGCGGAGCAGTCTGGCGGTCGCTTTCTGCTTGGAATGGGCGTGTCGCACAAACCGCTGGTTGAGGGCGTTAGAGGATTAAGCTACGGGCCTCCTGTCGCGACCATGCGAAGCTATCTGGACAAGATGGCGAGTGCACCTTATACAGGGTTTGCACCTGCGGATGAGCCGCCCACTCTAATTGCCGCACTCGGTCCCAAAATGCTCCAACTGGCGGCAGAGAAATGCCAGGGCGCGCATCCCTACTTTTCTTCACCGGACCACACGAGAATGGCCAGAGAAACCATGGGGGAAGATGCCTGGTTGTGCGTTGAGCAAAAAGTCATCCTCGAAACTGACGCCACCAAAGCAAGAGAACTCGCAAAACCCGTCGCCAGGATTTACCAGGGTTTACCGAACTATCGCAACAACTGGCTGCGTATGGGGTTAACCGAGGAAGATATTGATTCCTTGAACGACAGGTTTATCGACACAACGTTTGCCTGGGGCAGTGCCGACCAGATCAAGGCTCGCATTGAGGAACATATGGATGCCGGTGCGAATCACGTCTGCGTACAACCGGTAAATCCGAACGGGCAGTTCGGTGATCTGCACTGGGAATGCCTGGAAGCTCTCGCAGATTGAAGCTGACAACAGGTCTTTCATTATTACATTGTGTAAGATTGGATTATTGGAAATGTGATCACGAAAGACCTGACCCCAAGTGAATATGGGTGAAACGAGCTGGTCACTCAGGTTGAACAGCCGAGAAATTTTCTCAACCAATCTGGATCATGGCTGCAAAAGTCATATGAAAAGAAAAGATGCTTTAGGAAACCGGAAACCACAGGAGACCAAAGCCAAAGGAAGAACGCCGCGATGAACAGGACCCAGGACAACTCCTTTAGCCTTATCAAGACGATGAGTTTAAGCAATTCAGCTCTATTTTCTTCGAGCCGAATCGCGTTTTTCAAGTTGCGATAGTCACTAACGCTGTCGAAAAATAACGGCCGGACATACCAGCGAACTTCGTATCCTCGTCGATCAAGGATATATTTGACGAGGTAATAAATTGCAATGCTGATGATAAACAAAAAAACTGCAACATCATGCGGGTTAGTCGTTAAAACACTAATTTTCAAGAGTAGCTTCATCCAGTCCGATCGCACAACCCTTGCCATGTGGCGGTTCAAGGTCGCCTCAACACACATCTCCGGGAGAATACATGAGCGTTAAATTCCAAACAGTCAACTGTTTGCACGATGTTATAGTTAGATTATAGTAAATAGACTGATAATAGACTCGACTACTTAAGAATTTAGCCCTTATGAGGACACGCGATTGACGATACGTTATGGCATTATCGGCACAGGCATGATGGGCTGCGAGCACATTCGCAATCTCGTAGCAATGGACGACGTGGATATCACGGCGGTGGCAGATCCTAACGAGAAGCCACGAAGATGGGCATCTAAAGTCTGCGGCGACCGCTTTTCTCCGCGCATTCATGAAAATTACCAGGACATCCTGGATGCCGATGACGTGGATGCGATTGTTATTGCTTCACCCAACTTTACGCACATCAACATCATGCGGGATGTCTATAAAACCGACAAGCATGTCATGCTGGAAAAGCCCATGGGTACAACACTTGCTGACGCCATGGAAGTTAACGAGGGGGCAAAGGTGCACAAAGGGGTCGTCTGGGTCGGCCTTGAATATCGCTACATGGCACCGATCAATGCCCTGCTTCAGCACCTGCCAACTGTCGGTGACGTCAAAATGTGTGCTATTCGCGAACATCGATTCCCCTTCCTCAAAAAGGTGGAGAACTGGAACCGCTTCAATCGAAACACCGGCGGGACGCTGGTCGAGAAGTGCTGCCACTTCTTTGACCTGATGAACCAGGTGGTGCCCGGTGAACCCGTACGCGTGATGGCATCCGGCGCGCAGTCCGTCAATCATCTCGATGAAGCTTACGATGGCGAAGTGCCGGACATCCTGGACAACGCCTACGTCATCGTCGAGTACGACAGTGGCGCCAGAGCAATGCTGGATCTTTGCATGTTCGCCGAGGGCTCTCGCCATGAACAGCAGATCGCGATAACCGGTGACATTGGAAAGCTTGAGACTACCGTGCCGGGTGATGAACTTTACATCAGCAAACGGGAAGGTACGACCGGTGAGGCAGTACCCATACGCATGGACGCCAGGGTTAAGGAAGTTGGGCTGCATCATGGCGCAAGTTTCCTCGAACACCTGGCATTCATTGACGCCATTCGTTCCGGCAAACCACCGGCGGTAACGACAGAAGATGGACTCTGGTCCGTCATCATTGGTCTCGCCGGGCAGCAATCCATTGAGACTGGCCAGCCAGTTACTATCAAATCGATGTTCCATGAGCAGGACCTGTAAAGAAGATGCGCGAGTCATTTGAATCAATCAGGGATATCCCACATTTCAGTAGGTTCCACCCGATTAATGACTGATATGAACTTCCCCGTCATTATCGAAAACAATGCTGGCCTCGAGGCCATGCCCCGGGTTGCGAGCTGGCTTTCTGCCAAGTGTGAAGTGTTTAAAGGCCAACTGGCGACAACCGGTGCGCTGCTGTTTCGCGGCTTCCCCGTGAAAACAGCGGATGACTTTGACACCTTCTCATCCGCGTTTGGCTACGGTGACTTCACGTACCAGCAATCACTGTCGAATGCCGTTCGTATCAACCACACGTCCAGGGTGTTTAGCGCCAATGAGGCACCCCCGGATATTGAAATTTTCCTGCATCACGAGATGGCGCAAACCCCCCTCTCCCCGGAGAAAATTTTCTTTTGTTGCCTGAGTGCGGCAGAAAAAGGTGGTTCGACGCCCCTCTGTAGATCTGATCTATTATATGCGGCCTTTAAGGAGCGACACCCCGAATGGGCAGCACAGTTTGCATCCCACGGTCTGAAGTACATGATGAAAATGCCGCTGATGGACGATGTCACATCCGGGCAGGGTCGCAGCTGGCGCAGCACACTCAGTGTCGAAACTGTCGCAGAGGCAGAGAATAAACTGAGTGCACTGGCTTACACCTGGCAATGGCAGCAAGATGAGTCACTCGTCACCAGAACGCCAGTGCTGCCAGCTATCAAAGTGCTGCCTGACGGCAGCGAATCGTTATACAACCAGGTTATCGCAGCGCACCTGGGCTGGAAGCGCACCGGCAAAAGCGCGGACGACATGCTGACATTTGGCAATGATGAAGCCATACCACAGGAGTCACTTGCGGCATTGGTGAGTATTGCCCGCGAGTTCACAGTACCCCTTGCATGGCAGGACGGGGATGTTGCCCTGGTCGACAATCATCGCGTGATGCACGGGCGTCACCCCTACAGTGGCTTGCGTAAGCGCAATGTTGTTGTCTGCCTCGCGCGAGATGTGTGAAGTGACTCAACGTGTATGCAATCCCTGGATGCAGGCGCACAGGATGACGCATGAACATACTTGAGGGTGTAAGAGTACTCGATCTCAGTCGGGTTATTTCAGGGCCTTTCTGCAGCCGGATGCTTGGCGATCTTGGCGCAGAGATCATCAAAGTCGAGTCACCCAGAGGGGATCAGCTGAGAGCAGCGACCCCCAAAAAAGGTGGAATCTCGGCAGGATTCACCCAATTCAACGCTGGTAAGAGAAGTGTCTGCATCGACTTTACCGAACCGGAGGGTGTCGATCTCATCAAGCAGCTGGCGGCCAAGAGCGATGTGCTGCTCGAGAATTTCCGCGCGGGTCTGCTCCCTTCGATAGGCCTGGGCTATGACGATATCAAGTCGATTCACCCAGGCATCATCTACTGCTCGATTTCGGGATTCGGGCAGGACGGACCGGATGCCGGTAGACCTGCCTACACAGATATCATTCAGGCGCTCAGCGGTCTGGATTATGCCTTCCAGAAAATGTCCGGCAATACCACCGACAGCCCGCCAGGAGTTCCGGTGTCACTCGCAGATACCTGTGCGTCCCTGAACGCGACCGTGAGTATCCTCGCTGCCCTGTATCACCGGGCAATGACGGGTCAAGGCCAATACATAGACGTTTCCATGCTCGATTCCCTCATCGCGTCCAACGATTCCACTCTGCAGCGAGCCATCTTCAGCGGCGGTGAACCAGAGAAACCAAATATGATTTTCCGCCCCCCACTGCAGATGAAAGATGGATTCATGGCTGCTTCTGTCGCCCTCAGCTTCGAAAAAGTAGTGCTGGCTATGGATCGCCCGGAACTTATCGTCGATGAGCGCTTCAAAACAGACGCTTTACAAAAGAAGAACATGGCGGAGTACATTTCCATTGTTCAGCAGTGGGCGCTTGGTCAGACGGTCGCTGACGCAAGTGCTATCTTCGACCAACTCGATATCCCTTACGGCAAGGTGAATTCCTCAACCGAAGTATTAGCCAGTGACATAATTCGTGACCGAAAAATGAAGGTCGACTTGAAGTTGGCCGATGGAACAGAAACATCGGTGCTCAACACACCGTTTAATTTTTCCTCCGGAAAGTCAGAGCCTGGGGGGCCACCCCCGCTACTGGGAGAACATAGCGACGAGGTCCTGCGCGATCTGCTGGGATTGTCGGACGCTGCCCTTCAATCACTGATCGACAATGAAATCGTTCTTACTAACGGATCAGGGAATTCATCATGATTATAGATATCGAATGCGACATTCCGACAAAGGAAGTCAAGGAGGCCGATCTCGTGTCGCTTGAGACTTCAGAAGATGAGGGGATGGGCAACTACATCAATATCTTCGGCGCAAAATGGGCAGAAGATGCCGGCATGAACAACGACGAATTCGAATCCATCAAGGCTTCCATGAGCCCGATGGAGGTGAGAGAAGTCATCGCAGCGAGAGCGATCGATACGGCGCCGAGCGAGGAAGAATTCATCGCCATGCTGGATGATGCAGGAATTACTCAGGCGTGTATTGGCACGGGTCGGCACGCATCGCCTGCCCACACGCTGGACCTGGCCGACAGGTATCCGGCCAGGTTTATTCCCTGGGCCCGTATCAGTCCCAACGCAGGTATGACCGGCGTCCGGGAACTGGAATCGCTGGTGAAAGAACGTGGCCTCAGGGGACTCGAGGTCTCGAGTTTCAGAGAGAAGATGCGAGCCAATGACAAGAAGTACTATCCCCTGTATGCCAAGTGCGTGGAGTTGGGTATTCCGGCTCGCGTTTATTGCACCATGAACTATGCTTCCGACCGGCCGATGGATCTGGGTCGCCCGCTCTATCTGGACGAGGTTTGCAGTGACTTTCCAGAGCTGCAGGTAATCGCCGCACTGGGTGGCTGGCCCTGGGTGGCGGAACTGGTGGGTGTCGCCAGGCGGCACCAGAACCTCTTTATCGATCTCGCAGCACACAGGCCGGCACACATCCCGAAACCCGGCAGTGGCTGGGAGATGATGCTCCAATTCGGCAACACCCTGCTCGCCGATCGCATGCTCTTCGCCAGTTCATGGATGACATTGGGACTTTCGCCGAAGCAAGTGGTCGATGAATTCAACACGCTGCCTATCCGGGACAGCGTGAGACCCAAGTGGATGGGTGAAAACGCAGCAAGGTTGTTGGGACTACAAGCATCCAACTGATTCGCGGCCAAGTAAATCACAGGTGCTGGCGAACGAGGTGACCTAGTTTTGCAATTCATTGAACCAACTTCAGACCGTCTACCTCGTCAACTGGCGCAAGACTTTGCTGCGCGCTATGGATGCCAGGTTAGTGAGGTCAGGCTGATTCGATCACCCTACCGACTATGTCCTATTGGCGCTCATATTGACCACCAGCTGGGCACCGTCAGTGCGATCGCCGTTGACAAGGGGATACATCTGGCGTTTGCACCAAACACGGATCACGTATTACGTATCAGCAGTCGTGGATATCCCGGGCTGATTGAAATTAATCTGGAACACTTCGAGCGAATGGGGGACTGGGCCGACTATGCCCGGGGGGCTTTAATGGCGATTGGTGATGGCTACACAGCAAAGCAGGGTGTTTCCATGCTTATCGATGGGTACCTTAGCGAAGCGGGCATATCCTCTTCTGCGGCCGTCGGGCTTGGTTACCTGCTGGCACTCTCGATATCCAATGGCATTGAACTGGATGATGCCGCGCTGATTGAGCTTGATCGCGTCATCGAAAACGACTTCATTGGTCTTAAGAACGGTATTTTAGATCAATCCGCCATTACACTTGCTCGAAAGCGTCAACTGACGGTAATAGATTGTAAGCAACATTCATTCACACATTTCGCCCAGGTGCAGCCATTTACATTTCTAGCAGTTTACAGTGGTGTCAAAGAGCCGCTGGTTCAATCTAACAAGTTTAACAATCGGGTTGACGAATGTTTTGATGCGGGTTCAGCTTTGGCCAGGTTGACTGGCAGAAAAATCAATTCACGGGTACCACTTGGTGCTTCTTTATACGATGAATGGCAGGCATATCAATCTGATCTTGCGCCATTACATCAACGCCGGGCTCGCCATTTTTTTACAGAGTCGAAACGGGTCCTGGAAAGCGCCCTTGCCTGGAAGCAGAGCGATCACGCCGCCTATGGTGCGTTAATGGATAAATCCTGCCAAAGCTCCATTATGGATTATGAGACTGGCTCGCCAGAGATGATCGCATTGTATGAATGTCTTACCAACACCGACGGTGTTTACGGTGCACGGTTCTCAGGTGCCGGATTCCGGGGCTGCGCCGTTGCGCTGATTAATCCTGCAGCGACGACTGATATTATCGAAAGCGTCTCGATCAGATACCGTAAACGATTCCCGCACCTGGGTAAAAAAATGTGGGCTTTTACCAGTCAGGCAAGCCAGGGATTGGGCCTGATATGAAGTGCCTCGTGCTAGCCGCTGGGTACGGGACAAGAATGGTCGAAGTGACCGGAAATATTCCCAAAGCTCTCATCAAGCTGGGGGGTATCACAATATTAGACCGTTTGCTGGAATCACTGGCGGAGCTTGAGGTGGACGTTCATCTCGTCACAAATGACCGATTTTTGTCCCAGTTCCGTGCCTGGCACGAGGATGCTAGCTGGCCTTTAACAATCATTAGTGATGGATCGACCCATATCGACAATCGATTGGGTGCAACCGGTGACCTGGCATTTTCGATCGAGGCGTTTGGGTTCAAGGACGATTTGTTCGTCGTCGCGGCCGACAACCTGCTGAACTTTTCAATGAAGGGGATGCTCGCAGAATTCTACCGACACAATCAAGTTGTCATAGCCGTTCGACGCAATACCAGTCTTGAAGATCAAAAACGGCGTGGCGTTGTCGAGCTGGCACCTGACAATACCATTCGTCAATTCCAGGAAAAACCAGAAAACCCTACCAGCCTGATGGTCGCCGCTCCCCTGTATATGATTCCAAAAGAATTGTTATCTGAAATTGATCATTACCTGGAAAAAGGCGGGAATCCGGATGCACCGGGGTTTTTGATGGAGTATCTGGTCAAGAATCACACCGTGAGAGCGTGGCAAATTCCAGGGGAAATCATCGATGTAGGCAACCTTGATTCGTATCGTCAGGCACTTCAAAGATTTACCTGATGAAGCGCGCCAGCCGGTGTACAACAAACCATACCAATCCAACAACAACCGCGATCAAAACCAACACCACCCCCATTCCCAACTTTGCCAATAGTGGAAAACCTCCCCCTACATTAAAATCCATCGGTTCGTAGACAAATAGTGAATCATCTGCCTCGCCGCTATCATAAAAGCTGGTTAATAATCGCTCAATCGCTTCCGGTTGCAAACTCATCACATCATTGACGTGCCCCATTTCAGATAAGATGACCTGTGTACCTTGGTTTAAAGCTGGCATCAGGTCATCAGTTGCAAATTCGACCGGGGTTGAAAAATCGATGTTACCGCCGATCAGCAACGTTTCCACATCAGTGGGATGTATCTGGTGGTATTCCTCGGGCATCAACGGCGTCGGCCATGTCACCCCATCCTCATCGGTTGCGCTGCCCCAAATCAATTTAGAAAGAGGTGCACCGATAATCGAATCTTGCGGATCCATTTCGGTGAAATAATCACGACTCGGATCATAATCTGAGCTGACTCCCTTCGAAAAGAATTCACCATAGACACTCATATTGGGGAGCACAAAATCATACGCCAGTGACATTAATGCCAATCCACTGGGATCACCTTCTTCAGCGGCCAGCCATGCGCTAAATGCCATGGCAGCGGTATCACGATGGTATAACAGGGCGAAGGTCGTCCCTTTCACTTTGCCAGGATCAATCTTAAAAAACAGCCATCGCTCAGGCATATTATGACTGATATTTCGCATTGTATTGGCCAGGTCAGCAGTTCGCGGGTTGGCAGTTTTCGCGTACAGTCGGGCATAGTGCTCGATTTGTGCATCGATCATAGCCGGTTCCCACACGAAGCGGCCTGGCGGGTTCACGCCGATCATTGCTGAACGAGCGATGCGGGTGGGATGCTGATTGGCGTAAAGTTGCGCCACCCGCGTCCCATAACTTGCGCTGAGCAAGTTGATACGCTCGTAACCAAGCCCCTCTCGCGCCACTTCCATATCACCAATCACTTCCTGAATCGTGTAACCGTCTAAATCGACCCCTTCCACCTGTAGTCGCCCGGCGCATTGGCGCATGGCCGCCGACAGTCCAGCACGCGATCGCGCATTGAGTATATCGACCCCATCGCCCTTGATCGCCTGAGCAACTTCGGGACAATCTAATATGACGGAACCATCCACACCGCGATAGCCGACCATCACAAAGTCATGGTTAACCAATATGGCCGCAAACGGTTCAACCTGCATATTGCTACTCCCAGGACCACCTCCCAGAAAGAAGATTGGCTCAGCATGCTTTTCTGATATGGCGCGAATGCGAGTGATGGGCAGAGCAATAAGGCGCGAATCAGACTTCGCCCTATTTTCCCGAACGACGACTGAGCCACAATCAGCATCGTAATCGCCCGATTCGATTTCGATTGTGCAAGGTTCTAACGCCAGATCGCCCGCCTGGGCATTATCAGACACGGTTACAATCGATTCTTCCTTACTGTGAAAATAGATGATCGAAACAGCTGCTATCGCAACAAAAATAATCGCAATAAAGCCTGATTTGGTTTTTTGTTCCTTTAATGTCTTCATCTCGCTTCAGCCGTTATGGATCGGATCTCCGAAACTGTTTTTCACGGCTTGCAAGACCCTTTCATTGTGACTGCGCAAGCGATAATCATCCGTCTGATCGATCCAGCGAACGATGCCTTCTTCATCAATCAACAAACTGGTGGGGATTGCCATGGTTTTGATACTTGGAACCATCGCCAGTTGTATACCGAACAGATTAAACTTCCCGACAGAGACTTCGATTGCCTTGTGGTGTTCAACACCATAATGACGAATGATCTTGAGTGTCGAATCCGTGAGCAACGTCATCGCAAGCCCGTCTCTTTGTTTGTGTGTGGCTGCGACTTCAACGTTTTCTTTACTTAGTGCTATGACCTTGACGTTGTATTCAGCAAGTTCATCCCTCATTTCTTCGAAGCGCTGTAACTCAGCGCAGCAGTAGGGTCACCACGAACCGCGGAAAAATTTAAACAGAATTCTTTGGCCACGCCAATCATCAGAACTAACCAAAGCGCCGTTTGAGTCAAGAGTCTCAAAGGCAAGCATCGGCGCATCCAGGCGCAAGGTGTGTAACTTCACTGCTTAAGCCAAAAACAATACTGCTAATCGCAAAAATTAGCCCAGCGCTCTGAGTTACAAACATCAGCATGGGGACTTTGGGTACAACATCCCTGGGAATGGTGGACAAGTAATGTCCCCAACCACCAAATACCAAAACAAATCCAAGAACAGCGAAGAACCAAATTGTCGTGCTCATGTCCATTTATCAAAACCTTAAAGTGATTTTGACCATCATTACATATTTGCGAACTTGCAAACGAAATCCATAAACATCAAAACAATACTAGAATGTTGCTTCCACTGTTGCCGTCAGGTCTTCCTTCGCAGTCTCCCGAAGAGGATGGCCATGGGCGCCGATCATGTGAACAAATTCAAGCTGGGTGAGTCTTTCGAAATCGGACTTCAAGGACCCTCCCGCTGGCGTCATTCGCTTGCGCCAGGGTGGACCGATCTGTGCCGGGCGGCGCAGAAATCCGATGAGATGAGCAGCCAGCTTTGCGGGAAGGCTGCATCCTTTGGTATTGTTCCAGTGCTGGACAGAATCACAGGTGATCAGGATACCGCCGCCACGTGCGATCAACAAAGCGCCCTCCTTATTTTGGGTGTCGAGGAACTCGAATAGCTCAGCGTCGGGAATCGGAAGTGAACCTTCACTCAGTTTTTCGTCAGGTGTTGGATCTTCTGGACGCGCCCCGTCGGGCAGCGCCCAATAGGTAGCACCAAACCGCTCCAGATAGTAAGCGTCGTCCATGCCGTGCATAAAGCCAATTTTCACGACATGATGCACCGTACCCAATTTTTCAAGCTCTGCCTCACCGGCAGCAGACAATCGAACCGGTGAAACGACGACGAGTTCTTCGCCATTGCGAACAATCACCATGTTTCGAGTCAGGCGCATTCCCGGTGCCAATTGGACGGAGCCCTGAACCCAGAAAACATCGTCGACGATTTCTTCAATCGGCCCATGTGACATGGCGACTGCATGATTGGCCATCGCTAAATACTCTCAGACTCCTGTACCTCTACCTTACTTGAACATTCTAGAGAAAACGTAGTTTATTTTCCTTATTTACGTGAAACGCAATCGACGCTGTAAACACGATTACGCACCCAACAACGGTAAGTGTTTTCTCTGGTGATTGGTCAAGGTCAGAAAGATACAGTGCGTGAGCTCCCTGACAGGGATTTTGTCTTTTTTATCAAACACAATCGCCCGGTTCCCCTCGAACTCAAATGTGTCGCGATAAAGTTCTTTGAAGGTATCAACCAATTGAGTCTGGCAATGGAAAAACATGGCATATTGATCAGGCGTTGAATCCTTCCACCCTATGCGGAGTGTACTCCCCTTTTTGGTGATATAGCTGGGCTCGCCCCATCTCAGGGTTTCTTCAATGCCTCCAACCTCAGAGTATTTTGCACCGGTGTCCAGTACCAGCTGCCGTAAGCGCAACATTTTTTGCCGTACGGGCCTCGGGTAGTTGTCATATACCAGTTTGACGGCGAAGGACTCGAATTCATGTTTTTCATGACGCCACGCTATTGCACCATACAAAACGCATTGAGTTTGTTTCCATCCAGATCACGGAAGTATCCCGCATAAAATCCGTCTTCACCCCGAGGCCCGGGGGCACCTTCATCTGCCGCACCGAGTTCCACAGCCCTGGCATGAAGTTTCTGCACAATTTCGGGTGATTCCACCATCAAAGCAACCATTGTGCCATTGCCCGCGGTCGCGGTCTCTCCATAAAGCGGGTCGCACCGATGACTTCTAAAAGTGCATCATAAAATCCTACCGCGCGATCCAAATTGTTTGTACCTAATGTGACGTATCCGATCATTTCGAGCTCCTTGTATGTGCCACAGTGTGACAGTGATGCGAGATGTCACTATACGACAGCGATACTGACAGCCTTATGTCAGGAGTGTTTTACAGCCCGCCACCAAAAGTGATCATAAGTTCCTCAGCTGCCATTGCCAGTGTATTCCCGAGCTTAACTGTTTCAATCTTTACCAGGATACCGCTGACAGCCGCTGAGTTAATTCCTCCAGGCCCTTTCCTTTGTTACTGATTTTCCAGGCGAGAAAATTTTCGGGGCCAGTATCACCACCCAGATCCAACGGTATGAGTTTGCCACTGTTAAGGTGACTTTGAATACGATGTGGCGGCAGATGACCGATGCCAATCCCTGCCAGTATTGCTTCGAAATTTTAACCGATATTTTGCACGAAGAACATTTGTCCGTCGCTGCTTAAGCCTTCACTTCGCGCAACGTCAACCATCGACGTATCATGTGTGGTAACACGGCGGACTCTAGGAAGGGCTGCCTCAAAAGCTTCGGGATTACCAGCCAAGCCAGCCATTGGATGATGAGAAGCAATCACCGGCAACAGGTCGCCGCGAGTCAATGGTAAAGCGCGGTAGCCCTTTTGTAGCGGAACTGGCCCTGGCGAGCCTACTATCAGATCAACCCGGCCTTGCTCAAGAGCCTCCCATCCACCGTTAAGCACAGATTCGCAGACATCGATTTCAATCGTGGAATACTCCTCGAGAAATTCGCGAAGAACGCCGAAAAAGACCGAATACGATTGATGTGATTCTACCGCGATACTGATACGGGGCTCCCAGCCTGTGGCCACTTCTTTTACCTTGTTCGCCAGTCGCGCGGTAATTTGAAGTATTTCTCTACCCTCTGAAAGCATTAGTCGTCCTGCTGGCGTCAGTACCGAGCGACGCCCCTGGCGCTGAAACAGTGCAACACCCAACTGCTCTTCCAGCTTTTGCACTGCGTAGGATACGGCCGACGTCGCTTTGTTCAGTTCTTCAGCTGCTTTCGCGAAGCTTCCGCGCCGATCGATAGCGTCGAGCGTCTCAAGAACCTCTATAGTCACGGGATTCCTTGCCATTTAGTCGGGCCAGTATAGTTCTAATACTTAGAACATTCTAAACAGAAAGTAGCCCTTATTGCGAACATTACGATCATTACAATGGCGCCATCATTTAAACAAACACACAAATACAACATTGGAGCGGCAATTATGAAATCCCTAATCAACCAGATAATCACCTCGACCAGCGGCTTGGAAACCTTACCTCTTCGGACCGGCGCCGGTGTGATCTTCGCAGCGCACGGCGCACAAAAATTGTTCGGCTGGTTTGGCGGATATGGCCTGGAAGGCACTGCAGGCTGGATGACTTCAATTGGGCTTGAACCGGGACTGCTTATGGCAGCAATGTCTGGCAGTGCGGAATTTTTCGGCGGTTTGTTTCTGATGGTCGGCGTACTGGTACACCCGGCTGCTTTGATACTGGCAGTCACCATGACCGTGGCGATCGTCACGGTTCACCTGCAAAACGGCCTCTTTCTGGCGAACAACGGCTACGAGTTTGGCCTGGCCTTACTGGCGATTAGTGTTGCTCTGATATTCAGGGGTGCAGGTAGCCTGAGTGTTGATCGATTACGCCACACCCAACGGGTGAAATAACGCTACCTATAGAACATTAACCTCATTGGAGAAAGAGCATGACCGTATTACATATCAATAGCAGCGCACAGCTGAGCAATTCAAATACTCGTAACATTGGGCAGTACCTTGTTGAGGCGCTGGGAGAGCCGGTCATCAGCCGCGATCTGGCGCAACAAGCCTTACCACCCATCAGTGCAGAGGACCTGATTGCCGTTCACAGTACAACCGACAGCCAACGTGCCAGTTTGCAGCCACAACTAACCTTATCAGAGCAGTTGATCGATGAATTAAAAAACGCCGAAACCCTGGTGCTAAGCGCGCCGGTGTACAACTTTGGAATTCCAGCCTCACTAAAGCAGTGGATTGACGCCGTCTGTCGTGTTGGTGTTAGCTTTGAATACACCCCTCAGGGACCAGTAGGTTTGCTCGGACTAGAGCGTGCCTTCATTATCACTGCTACGGGTGGTACGCCTATCGGCAGCGAGATAGATTTTGCCAGCCGCTATCTGGAGCACATCTGTGGGTTTTTAGGTGTTAGCGAGGTGTTTCATATCGACGCCAGTGGTTCGAAAGGTACGCCTGAGGAGGTGATTACCCAGGGCAAACAACAGGTAGATAGCCTGATCTCGACTCTTTCTACCAACCAAATTTTGGGAGTAGCGTAATGGGATTCTTACAGAAGGGTAAATGGGTTGATCAATGGTACGACACTGACAATAGCAGTGGTGAGTTTCGCCGTCAGGATAGCCGCTTCAGAAACTGGTTGACCGTAAACGGCGAAGCAGGCCCCGAGGGTAAGCCCGGCTTCAAAGCACAGCAAGGGCGTTACCACTTGTATGTGTCAATGGCTTGCCCCTGGGCGCATCGCACACTAATCTTCCGCCAGCTCAAGCAGTTGCAAGACTATATTGATGTCACTGTGGTCGAACCGATCATGCTGGAAAATGGCTGGGAGATGAGCGATCCGCTCTATGACCTGGGCTTTCTCCACCAGCTGTATGTAAAAGCCGATGCCAGCTATGAAGGCCGCGTTACGGTGCCGGTATTGTGGGATAAGCAAACACAGACCATTGTCAGCAACGAGTCCTCGGAGATTATCCGCATGTTCAATACGGCGTTTGACCATTTGACGGGCAACACCAGCGATTACTACCCACAGGCTTTACACGAGACGATCCATACTTTGAACGATCGTGTTTACGACACCATCAACAACGGTGTCTACCGAGCCGGTTTTGCCACTACACAGGAAGCTTACGAAACAGCATATTACAGCTTGTTCGATTCGCTGGACTGGGTCGAGGGGCTGTTAACGCAACAGCGCTATCTCGCAGGCGATCAGTTGACGGAAGCCGATTGGCGCCTGTTTACTACTTTGATTCGTTTTGATGCTGTGTATTTCGGACACTTTAAAACCAATCGTCAGTTACTGGCCGATTACCCTGCCATTAGCGGTTATGTCCGCGAGCTGTATCAGGTGCCCGGAGTGGCTGAAACTGTCAACTTTGAGCATATTAAAACGCACTACTACGCCAGTCACCTGATGATCAATCCCACCGGTGTCATTCCTGTGGGACCGGCGCAGGATTTTACCTCCACCCATGGTCGAGAAGGGCTTAAGGCTGCTTAAGCCACCTGCGTCGCTGCAAATATTTGGAGAAAACAGATGAGAGAATTAATTCAAGTGCTATCAGCCCAGGCAACTCAAGATGGTGACGGCGTTAAAATTCATCGGCTGGCGGGTCGACACCTGCATCAGGTACTCAACCCCTACTTGATGATTGATGAAATCAATTCCGATACTGCCGCCGATTACATTGGCGGTTTTCCGGAGCATCCGCACCGCGGCTTTGAAACCATCACCTATATGAAAACCGGGCGTATGCGCCACCTGGACCATATGGGCAATGAAGGCACCATTGGTCCTGGCGATGTGCAATGGATGACCGCTGGAGCCGGTGTACTTCACTCTGAAATGCCCGAGCAGGATCAGGGCCTATTGCACGGTTTTCAGATCTGGCTGAATTTACCTGCCGCCGAAAAAATGAAACCAGCGGCTTATCAGGAAACTGTCAGTGCCGATATAACAGAACAGCGACTGCCTGACGGCGGGCTAGTTCGTGTCATCGCAGGTAATGTGAGAATGAATCAACAGGCGCTGCAAGGCCTTCTACCAGAAACTTCAACACAGCCCGTTTTGCTGGATATTCAATTAACCGCTAACGAAACCGTCGAATTGTCCTTCAGTACAGAAAACCCGGCACTGGTGTTTGTTTATAAAGGCGCAACGGATTTGGTGGCATCCCGCCAACTGGGCATCTACACAAACGGCAATGCATTGCACCTGGAGGCTGGACCCTCAGGCGTAGAACTACTGGTACTCAGTGGCCGTCCTATTAAGGAGCCAGTGGTCCGATACGGTCCTTTTGTGATGAATACGTCTGCGGAAATCGAGCGGGCGCTAAAGGACTTTCAGAATCCGGAATTTCTCAGCAAACTGGGGTCAGGTATTTCGCAATGACATTGAATTCGCCACAGCCGCGTTGTATTTCTTGACAAGGTACCTACATTGCCTGCGACTTTCCTTGGAAAGTGTAGGCCTTGCTGTGACACTTCCTGTGACAAAAAGTGAGGGCCACTTAAAGTGCCATCTATACAGGAGACTACACTAGTACTACTAAAGACTGGATTTTATTTGAAATGATGAGGGAAGCGTCCCTGCAAGTTTTCCAAACAGCTCCCGTTTAATACCCAGGAATCTGGAAGGAAGCGTTAACATCAACGGCGTGACAACCAGCGTTAACACCGTTGCAAAGGACAGACCATAAACAATACTACTGGCAAGCTTTACCCAGTAGGACGAGACCTGTCCACCATAAATAATGTCACGGTTAATAATGTCAATACTGACATTGCTGGCCAGTGGCAACAGACCAAGAATGGTGGTTACAGTCGTCAAGAATACAGGTCGCAAGCGTTGTGCACCGGTTTTTACGATTGCATCCACACCACCAATACCGGAACGTTGCAGGTCATTATAGGTATCGATCAGGACAATGTTGTTATTCACAACAATCCCCGCCAGCGCAACGATGCCAATGCCAGTAAGAATTGCACTAAACGTTTGATCGAAAATTAACAAGCCCAGCAGTACACCAGCCGTAGACATGACTACCGACGAGAGAATCAGGAACGCCTGATAAAAACTGTTGAATTGGGCGACGAGTAACACGAACATCAACAAAAGCGCCATCAGGAAGGCAAAGCCGATAAACTGCAGAGACTCATCCTGTTCTTCTGTCGCGCCTCGAAACTTTACTTTCACCCTGGGATTGAATTCTGCGTTTTCAACCCATAGTTTTATTTCACTCACCTTGTTGTCAGCAACAAAGCCAGGTTTCACGTTAGCGCGTACGTTCATAATGTACTCGCCATCAATTCGCTGTATAGAATCAAGTTTGTTTTTAGCGGTTCGCGCTACAAAGTTACTCAGGGGAACAGGGCCGTTTGCGGTCATGATCCGGAGATTGTCCAATACTTCAATGTTTCTCTCTGACCTGGGATAACGCAAACGAATTTCTACTTCTTCTTCAGCGTCGTCGGGTCGATATTCTCCTAAATAAAGCCCGTTGGTCACCAACTGCACAGCACTGCCCACTTCGTTCACATTAACGTTATACAACGCTGCTTTGGAACGATCAACGACAAGCTCCCATTCTATGCCAGGTAAAACTCGGGTATCTTCGATATCCCTGAGATCATCTCGTTGGTCGAGGTACTCCCGAATACTTGCAACAACAGGTTCAAGATCTTCTCGAAATTTTGAAGATACTTGAATCTGGACATCTTTACCCGTGGTGGGGCCATATTCCTGTTCCATAATTTCGAAATCAATCCCTGCCAAAGGAGCCAGTTTTTCCCGGCTCTCTTCCAATATTTCCAGGCCAGTTCTTCCGGCGTTACGTGCGCCCTCCATCTCCATAAATATCTGGCCAATTTGATCTGCCGGTGCGCTGCCACGAGAGAAGAAGCCGCCTTGTTGACCTGCGCTGGTACTGGTGAAATAGCTATCGACTCCAACGAGAGGCATTAGCGTCGTTTCCGTTTCCAACACCAGGTCACGTATTTCTTCCTTTGAGAAATTGCCCCGGGCACTGATACTCACCCGACCGAAGATAGGATCGTTTTTAGTAAAGTAAATAAATCCGGCGCTATGTTCGCCGTAGTAGCTGAAGATTGAATACAACACAGCCATAACAACTAACAGCACTCTCAAGGGGTAACGGAGAACCCGATCCAGGAACCGTGCATAGACACCAGTAAAACCCTTTAATGTGAGTACATCCCCGTGCTCCAGTATATAAAGTTGTGCTACGGATTCTTTGTCCATGCTGCCAACCTTCCCAAACAACGCACCCAGAGTCGGGCCAAAAAAAAGTGCGTAAAGTAGTGAGCCAACCAGCACCGCAAAGACGGTGATGGGCAGGTACATCATGAATTTACCGGAAGTGCCAGGCCAAAAAAATAGCGGTAAAAACGCAGCCAGCGTCGTTACTGTCGACGCCACGACGGGCCAGAACATTCGTTTAGATGCAGCTATATAGGCTTCCCGACTGGGTAATCCCTCTGCCATTTTGCGATCTGCATACTCCGTCACCACAATCGCCCCATCAATCAACATACCAAGCCCAAGTAACATGCCAAACATCACCATAAAGTTAAATGACAGTCCCATGGTGTTAAGCACCAGCAGAGCAAACAGGAACGACACAGGTACGGCGGCGCCCACCAGCAAACCAGAACGAATACCAAGTGCAGCAACGACCATGATCATAACCAGCGCCATTGCGGTAACAATATTGCCCTGTAGTTCCGTAACCTGTTGCTCGGCAAAAGGTGATTGGTCCTGACTGAAGATCAAGCTGATATCAGACGGGTAATCCTGGCCAATCTCAGCAACCAGCGCCCTTATCTTTTTATTCATGTCAATGACATTGGCGCCAGGACGACGCAATACTTCCACCGAGATTGCCGGTCTGCCGTTGACACGCGTATAACTTTCCCGGTCTTTAAACGTTCGCCGGACCGTCGCGATTTTGTCAAGCGTGACCACTGTTTCGCCTGTCGATTTGATTGGCAGATTGAAAACATCTTCCCTTGACTCAATCAATCCCGGAACCTTAACGGCAAAACGACCCTGTCCTGTGTCCATTGCCCCCGCCGCAATTAGTCGGTTGTTGTTACGGACCGCATTGAACATCTCCTGTTGAGAAATCGAATAGTGTTCAATTTGTAATGGGTCGATAATAGCTTCGAGTAGTTCTTCCCGATGACCGGCCATTCTTGCCTCCAGCACTTCCGGAATGGTTTCCAGCTCATACTTCAGGTTCACCGCAAGATGGTAGAGCACACGCTCAGGAACAGATTCAGAAGCCAGGCTGACAACAATCACCGGGAAATCCGTGATGGTGACTGCCTTGATTACGGGTTCTTCTGATGTACCGGGAATTTCTGACTGTGCCCGGTCAACTGCTGCCCGCACCTCACTAATAGCGATATCAGGGTCAAAGTCGATGTCAAATTCAAGCATCAGGTTGGCCAGACCTTCTCTTGCGTATGACCTGACTTCATCAATACCTTCCAGTGAACGTACTTCGCTTTCCATGGGTCGAACGATGAGCCGATCAGCATCTTCCGGCGAAATACCAATATGGGGAATCGTGACCATCACAATGGGAATAGTGATGTCAGGATCTGCTTCAACGGTGATTGTGCTTCGCGCTACGGATCCCGCCAGAACGAGCATCAACAGCACAGACAGGGTCGTCCGGCTATTATTGATGACCGCCTCCAGAACTCGATACATTATTTCGCCTCTGATACCGTCATGGTATCAACCGGGACTACCTCAACATACTGACCGTCAAACACCAGTTCCTGGCCCAGCGTAATCACGCGCATGGTTTGCGGCAAACCAGTCAACCAAATGCCATTGGTGGTATCATTGGCGATATTGACCTCAACGAACCTGACCTCGTCTTTTTCATTAACAATCTTGATGCCAATTGCACCCGCATCGTTCAAAGACAGCAATGCTGGCGTGACCCTATGTGCCATAACAGCCGCTCGTGGTAAAAAGACTTTCGCTGACAATCCATCCCTCAAGGCGAAGTCTTTATTAACAATCTCAACTTCAATACGGTAAGTCCGGGTAATTGAATCGGCGGCATGGCTGATAAAGCTGATTTCTCCCCGGGTTGTTTTACCTGAACTTACTTCAATCTGCGCTATGCTGCCAATTTCCAGGCTATCAATTTCCCGCTCTGATATGTGGGCTACCACCAGCATGGGGTCAGGATCAAGCACTTCAGCACAGACACTGCCTTTCTGCAGAAAGTCGCCAATATCGACGGGCCGTTCCTGCACGATTCCATGAAAGGGAGCGCGAATGGTGCGGTAGCTGACATCAAGCTCCTGGGTTTTCAGGTCCGCACGGGCATTGATGAGGTTAACCAGGGAATTGGCAATATTAACTTCTGCCTGATAACCCTGTTTTGACAACTTGAGGAATCCTTCGTGCTCAAGCTTGGCGTGTCGAAGTGAAGCCTTGGCCTTCTCGTACCTGATGTCACGATCTTCTTTCGCCAGCTCGCAGAGAATGTCTCCCTTTTCGACCACTGCGCCTTTTTCTACTGGCAGCTTGATTATTCGACCGCTGGTTTCTGATTTAATCTGAACGCTGCGTTTCGCCTGTGTATTGCCATTGCTGGCAACCAGTGAGACATAATATTCAGCATGGCTGATTCGAGTGCGAACACGGGGCTTTTTCTTTTCTGCAGTATCAAATTCTGCGACAGTCTCACCAGGCTGTTCAGCAGCAAACTGGCCAGATGCCAGCCAAAGTAATAGCACTATCGCAATGACTAATGCGATAGTATAGGTTGTTTTCACGACTTGCCCCCCCAGGAATTCTCCGGACAACCGGAGCAGCTATTCTACGCCCAATCAGAACACCAGTCGACCCAGGCTTTCCGCGACACAGCAGGGTTTTTCCTGGCCTTCAACTTCAACGACGAATCCCAGTTGCCTGTGCCTGCCGCGTCAATGATGTCAACCCTCGGGGTGGGAACACCCTATGATCCGACGGCCTTGTTGGCCCAGAATCCGGCACCTGTTTTGCCATCTGCCGGTTTCCGACCAGTGCAGAGCGGTTTCAATTTTACCGTGACCAATGTACCAGGGCCGACATGGACACAATACCTGGCCGGTTACCGGGTAGAAGCGATTTATGGCACCCTGATGCTCAGTGGAAACCTGGGGCTGGGCGTTTCGGTTGGCAGTTTCGACGGAAAGCTGGTGCTTGGATTCACGGCAGACCCAAGACTTGCCGATGTGGAGAAATTTAAACGTTACGTATCAGAAGCATTCGACGAGACGATGGATCTTGCCACGGCTGAATAAATCAAATCACTCAGATCCCGCAGCCTCATCCAGACCATAGGCCTGCATTTGGGCAAGGAATCCTTCGACGTCGTGACCCAGAATGAGCAGGTCGTGTTTCTTACCGTCACGATCTTTCACATGGTCCCTCAACATCGCTTCCCGCCTGAAACCTAATTCTTCAAAAACCGTGATAGCCGCATCCTGATCGAGTGTCATTCGGGCTGTCAGCTTTTCAAGCCCGCAATCGAGGCCAACGAGAAACGCTTCCTGGATCAGTTTTCTACCCAGCCCAATATCGCGCACGCCCTGCCCAACAAGAACCCGCAGTTCACCGACATGAGCTGAAAAAGACAACTTGTCTATCACAACCGCGGTCGTGCCGACAATTTGATCTCCCCGTCTGGCAACCACGCTGACAATTTCGCCTGCTTCGATTTGCTTCAGCCAGGCGGCGACCACTTTCGGTTCCTGAATGTCCCGGGCCAGAAACAAGAGGTCATGGGAGGGTAATTGGCTGACAAATTCGAAAACATCGTCTTTGTCACTACCGGTTAACAGTGAGAGTCCAATGGATTCACCCTTCAGCGTCACCTCAACAGGGTATCTTCCGTCCAGATCACTCATACTGATCGCTCCGACAACCAGGTCTCAAGTGCAGGCCACATACGCTTCACCGCTCTTGGACCGGCGATAAGGCTGACATGCCCACCTTTCAACACAAGTTCCTCCTTGTCTTGCGAACCAACAAGGTCAAGAAGTGGCTTGGTGGATTTGTAAGGCGCAATATGATCATGCTCCGCCATTACATTCATGACGGGAATCTTAAGGTTAGCCAGGTTCGCATCTTTGCCGTTGATCTTCAGCGTACCCTTATAGAGCTTGTTTCCCCAGAGCAATTCCTTCGTCGTATCACGATAGTATTCACCGGCAAGGGGCAGTGTCTCGTTACCCCAGCGCTCAAAAGCCTGGTAGGACCGAACATATTCATCGTCCCATATTTGATTCCATAATCTGAGCTGACCCGCAGTTTTTTGCGCTGGACGCAACATCTCGAATCCTCGTTCAATAAACTCGCCGGGAATGATGCCGAGGCTGTCAACCAACTGATCCACATCCAGATACCTCTCATCGGACCAGATTTTGAACAACCCCATTTCTGCCTGGTTTACCGGCGTCGTCAGGCAAACAAGGTTCTTCAGAGGACCTTCGGTATGGGTTGCGGCATAAATCAGCGAGAGAACTCCACCCTGGCAATATCCCACAATGCTGACATCAGGCTCGCCACAATCCGCTTCAATCTTTTGGACGCAGGTTGGAAGAAAATCATCCGTGTAATCAGCCAGGCGTAAACCTCTTTCTGATGGCATTGGGGGTTCCCAGTCCACGACATAGACATCGAAGCCGCGTTTCAACAGGAACTCCACCATGCTTTGACCAGGCAGCAGATCAAAGAGATAGCCACGATTGGTCGTCGCCATAACAATCATTATCGGTACCCGATAAATCTCATCAGACATGGGATGATAGTGGTAGAGCCTGAGTGTACCCCGGCTGTATATCAGATCCTTGGGTGTCAACCCAACACTTGCCGGTGCTGAATTAACAAACTGGACCCCCTTAATTGTTCGCTGAATAGTTTTCTGGACCAGGTCCTGCATCTGGGACATTAGCTGATTGTCATCCGTCTCTTTGGCTACCATAAGCGATCACTCCTTGGGTGCGTCTGCTGAATCTGCCTTGGGCGTTGGCGTCTTTGTTCTGGGTGGCGATGGACGTTTTGTCGCAACGCGCTGACCTTCGGGATCCAACAGCTGATCAAGCTTCTCTTCCATTCGGGTAAGCCTGTCAGTGAGCATTCGAACATTTTCACCGATTTGTAGAACATCATCCCGACTTGGCATGTTAACGTTCAGCAGCTGGTCGGTCATGGTTTCCTTAAAACGGGTTTGCATCTGCAGCTGCAAATTCTGAAATTGGTTCATCGACTGACTGTATTGTTCAGTTCCCATGAAATCGTTGTAAGCCTTGTCAACTGATCGCTCCCATTGGGTCACGTACTCCTGGAACTGTGCTGCGAGATCCAGGTTGGGTTTGTCATCTGCCATGAGGGTATGTTCCTTTTTTGACCGCTTTTGCTTCATGAGAACGATATCACAGGTTAGCGGTTCTGAGTCTTATTACTGCCATAAGGATGTCAGCAGTGATGTGCTAACGTTCAGATTCACAATGGCACAGGTGTGACCTATGGATAAGCCACTACAGGGGAAAATCGCCGTCGTCGCCGGTGCAACCCGGGGCGCGGGGCGCGGCATTGCCCGGATGCTGGGAGAGGCAGGCGCTATCGTTTACTGTTCCGGCAGAAGCACAACCGGTAACTTGTCTGACATCGGTCGCCAGGAAACCATTGATGAAACTGCTGTTCTGGTGACAGAAGCCGGTGGTCACGGCATCGCCGTGCGTACTGACCACAGCAGGGCTGAAGACGTTGAGTCATTGTTCGCTCGGGTCAAAGACCAACACGGCCAACTGGATCTTTTGGTAAACGACATCGGCGGCGAGAATCTTGCAGAGTGGAAGCCATTCTGGGAAGCCGATCTAGCGTTGGGGTTTAGTTTTCTTGATACCGCGGTCAGGACGCACATTCTTACCAGCCGCTTCGCTGTGCCATTAATGCTGGAACAGAAAGCAGGCTTAATTATCGAGATTACCGATGGTGATCATGCCGGGTATAGGGGAAACCTGTTCTATGACCTGGTGAAGAACCAGTTGATTCGTTTTGCATTTGCCCTGGCGAGTGAACTCAAATCCAAGGGCATCAATGTACTGGCCCTGACACCGGGATTTTTACGATCCGAAATGATGCTCGATAATTTAGGTGTGACGGAAGCAACATGGATGGATGCAGCTGAAAAAGCCCAGGGGTTTTGTGAGTCAGAAACGCCCTGCTTCGTGGGTCGCGCAGTCGCGGTATTAGCTGCGGACCCAAATATTGCGACAAAATCCGGTGGCGTATTTTCCAGCTGGGATCTCGCTAAGGAATACAATTTTGATGACATCGATGGACGTCGTCCCGACTTTATGGGTTATGTTGAAACGTCGATCAGTGAAATTCTGGACAACGGCGGACCCAGAACCGATGAGGATAAATACTGGGTAAGTGCCTGGCAGTTGCAGTTAAAAGACGATGTCAGGTGGAGAGATCTCATGGCCCGAATAGAAGCAATTCAAGTTCAACAACCAAAGGTTAGTTAGAACAGGCTGCTGCTGTCTGCATCGATTCGAAAAATGTCGTTTTTTCGCCAATGTGGTGGATGAGATCAGGTTTCACCCCGAATTTTATTACTCCTCCCCCAATAGGATTCGTTCAGCCTGGTCAGCGGCATATTCCGCTTTAGATCTCTTCAGGGGTACAACTGCCAATAGGATGATCGAGACTAACAAACGGGTAATCAGGCAGGCCCATTACCCTCGCAATGTTACGTGGCGTGACGATCGTTATCACAAACAATGGAAAGTGGTGCCGATACCGATCTTATCAGTAGAGGTCCTGACCTGTTTCTTCGAGCAAACCACGAGACTTTCGTCGTTTGTACCAACGTGCATCTTGGAGTAATCTCTATCCCATGACGTCACTCATGGGAGGCTAGCTATGAGTAAGTCCCTTTTGATATTTACGGTGTTATCTGCGCTATATGCTTGTTCAACTCAGCCATTGAGTACACCCGTTGAGGAATCCAGCGTACCGCCGCCCCTGCCAATTGATGAAACCCAAAGTGCACAAGTTGAACTCGAACGACCCCAACCCGTCATGATCTGCGAACGGGAACATGTCACCGGGACTCATTTTCAACGCACGGTGTGTCGCAGCAGAGTGTCCGAGGAAGATCGGGTCCAGTTAAGAAGGACGCTTGATGAAATTGATCGAAATCATAGAGCCGAGATGATGTGTGGACCAAAATACGATCCAAATCCCTATTGAACAACGACGGCTCTGTCTTTCAACATAACGTTGTGAAGATTGGGTATTGTATAAGTGATCGTGAAAGCCCCTGAATAGAACCGATAAACTCCTTTTGCTTTTTCCTCCCTACATGAATGGAAGACAGGCGTTTGATCGTGCGTGTTCAATTGTGCTGATGCAATTGTACGAAAAGGTCCCGTTAAGTTATTCCCGTCGTGGCAGTAACCGCAGCAGGAAACTGTCAATCAGGATAATAAGGTGAATTCAACTGATCGTAAGATCCGAGGCAACCATCCCGGGTCGTTTGAGGTGGCGCACCAACTCGCTCGTGAGGGTCGAATCGACCAGACCATAACGGGTAGCCCACCGCCCGATGGATCAGGAGTCCAAACGTTCAGGTTAAGGCAGTCTTCGCCTTCTTCAGGCAGACCAAAACCGATGCCATCTGTTTGTGGGCAGATAGCGCCGTACCGTGTGGTCGGCAAGATGTCTTCCCAACGAGACCGATGAGTTGGTGACAGCCATCTCTTTTCACCGAATGGTGGATCGGCATACGGGATTCAGAAATCTGTGCACACCCCTAACGATCTCTCCCTGCAACTTACCGGTTTTAGTCGTTATAACCGGTGTTGGGGTTGGGATTGTTTTCATACAACCACCCGTTGCGAGTATTGCTAAAACTACAGCGCTACCTTTTACGAAATCTCGCCGTCTTATGTAACGCTTAATGATACTGTACCACTATCACTCTCCCAATAGGATTCGTTCTGCCTGGTCAGCGGCATATTCCGCTTTCTGACGGATCTCTTCCGGGGTACAACTGCCAATAGGATGATCGAGAACAACAAACGGGTAATCAGGCAAGCCCATTACCCTCGCAATATTACCTGCGGTGACGACAAATGGTTTGGTGCACAAGACCGCAGCCCGTTTGCCTGTTTGTTCAAAGGTAATGCCGTCATGCAAACTGCACGTTGAACAACTGCCTCAGTCCCCGGTTGCCGTGAGCAGGTAGTCGCATTCAGGTGACAGGTCAGTCAGTTTATCAGCCGGGGCCGGGGCGCTTGGATTGGCCTTGTGGGCCATGGATAGAGCTCGTCCACCATGGCGGCGAATCAAACAGGCGGCAGTCTCCTGCAACAGTAAATCGGCGTTCAGTTTCCTGTTCGACAATAGTCCAATGGTTTTGCCCTGCAATGTCGTCAGAGCTGGCGCTCGGCGATTATTCACCTGACTGCTGGTAACGGTTGGATCTACGAGTTTCATCGTGAATTTACCTTTGGAGGTGGCTTTTAATGGTGGCTACTAACAGTCAATGCACACGCCTATGGGCTGATGTTGCATGATAGATCCACGGGAGCGACTCCAGGATGGAATGAACGCGGAATGTCCACCTGCATCACCGCCACCCACCGTGATTGCAATATCTGATGGTGACAAACCACGGTGCATTTCGAGCTGGCCCTGTTTCTTGTATTCTCCCTCAACGAATTTACCAACACGTTTCATTCCATCAACCGGGCGCTGAGCTTTTTCAAACAGGTAAGTCTGCACTTCAGCTTTAGACCACCCGTCTCTGGCAACAATATTTACGTGTTCGGGGGCTAGAACTACGACGCTTTGTCCAAGGCTGATACAACCGTAGTTGGCCATCGCGTCTGCCATCGAATCAAGGACAGCCTCGGGGCTGTTGCCGCCATGGTTTTCGACATTACAGAACCCTGCACCTGCAAAAACCGTGACTGAGCTTACGCCATCTGGGTAACCTTGTTCCTCTGCCAAAGATGCCCATGGATTGCAGTCTGCACGTTCGGCAATACAAAAACTGTACTTGCCAGGGTTGCCCTGGGTTGATTTGTCCGAGATCCCAGGAGTCATGCGGAACACGTTCATCAACGTCAAACGAACAGCCCGGCCAATGGTCGCATTCGCACGATTGCCCGGTCCAAACAGATTGACCCCGGCGTTCATTCCAATCTCGTCGACCAGCGAGCCGCTGACAATCAACAGCGGCGCAGAACCGCCGGTGCTTGCGGTACTGCCATGAAAATTAAATCGTTCATGGTCCATTGCCTCGAAAGCGGCGACGAGAACGGGAAAATACTCGGGTAAACAACCAGCCATCACTGCGTTGACGCCGAGTGCATGTACTGTTAACTCAAGACCGGTCGCAGGATGATGAGCGAGCACTGTCTCGGGCGGGCGTCCTTCCATGGCACACATGGCTTCTACACGGGACAGCTCAGGGGGCACAACGGGTAAGCCGTCTGTCCAACCTTGTTCAAAACAGTAGTCGATCGCAGCGAGTAAATCGTCCGGTACATCGTGCAATGTTGCTGTTTGGCGTGCTGACATTTGTGTCATTTTAAAGAAGTCACTCGTTTTCAGGTACGGTATCAAGCACGCCATCGGGTGTCATATAGACAGTTTGAATTTCCAGCATTTTCCCTGCGATGATATTAGCTTGGTCTTGTGAGAGCCCATACTGAGTAGCCTGGTCTTGTGAGAGCCCATACTGAGCGCTTTTTTTCAATTCAATCATGTCGTCCAATAGCGATGCCTTGTACTTGTCGACACATTTCCGCCACTTCTTTTCTTTCTTTTCCAGTCGCTTTCTAGTGTAAGAGTCCATGTCCGAACTTTCTGCGGCGCCACCTCCTGTGAAGAAATCGACACTACCAGATGATTGAACTGGGGCGTTCGAAACAGTCGCTGTATTGGCAAATTCCGACGGATTCATACAGGTGTTTTCAGCCACCTGGTAACCCAGTGCCGCTTGAACTTTCTTATGAGTCTCGGCCTGCAGCAGCACAGGCGTCAATACGATAGCAAAACAAAGAATTGCTCTGATTTTGATCATAGGTTTCAACTTTTAAATTCCTTCAGTTTTCACTACCGACAATATAACGTCACTCTTCAGGTGAGTCGAGTGCTTCAGTTTACTGGTCGTCGGAGAGGAGAAAGGAAAACCCCTTTTACGCTTCCTCCCTACATGAATGGAAGGCAGATGTTTGATCGTGCGTGTTCAATTGTGCTGATGCATTTGTACAAAATCCTGTCAATTTATTCCTGTCCTGGCAGCAACCGCAGCAGGAAACTGTAAATTAGGATGCTAAGGTGAATTCAACTGATCGCAAACTTGGAATGAACCGGCCTATTTCCCGTCGAGATGTGATCCATGGTATTGGAACATTATCGGCAGCGGCGCTGGCAACAACTTCAACAGCGCCTGTCTTCGCAAGTAACACACATGTTCATGTGGCACAACTGGATTATCCCGTTAGCCTTGGCGACTATGCCAGCACGAGTGGACCAGACCAACCCGTGATCATCGCCATGTTTCGATATCCACATACAAACAACCAGGGCCTCACGGCGAAAGAACAATATCGGCTTGCGCGCCATGATCTTCTAACCACATCTTTTGAGACCATAGAGCGCAACGTCCGTATTCAGCTTGCCAGTATACTGGGTTCGGCAGGTTTTGATCCGGCAAGGGACATTTCAGGTATTACTGTAAATCGTTGGGCCCATGGCTATGCATACGACAAGTCTTCCCACGCATTATTCGATCAGCTGTACGACGACGATGAAGATGCCCGTTACCCGCATATGCTCGCTCGTAAACCGTTTGAGCGAATAACGGTTGCCAATGCCGATTCAGCAGCAAGTGCCATGCTTGAAGCTGCGATCGAACAGGGCCATCGTGCAGTCACTGAACTGCCAGGCTAACTCGACAATTCAACCTGAGTCATACTCCAACCAAGACACTCAGTTCCACCAGGACCCGGCTAGAGGGCGCCGAGCTCTACTCCTCCTGATCACCACGCTTGGTGGCTTCCTGGACCCTGGCACCCATCAGCATATATTCCATACTGCGATTGTGTTCATGGCACGCGTATTCGTAGATGGGTTCATCAGATTTTCGCATCTCAGTCCGTGCCGCCCAGGGTGTCTTGAAATTCTCAGGGTCTTCAACGCGAAAATCATATTCGAGTGTTCCGTCACTGATAAGCGTAAAGCGCTCAGTCACTCGCATATTCCTTCCCGACCCCATATAAGCTGATTCATCCGTAAAGTTCTGCGTTTTTACGACCAGTGTATCTCCCTCCCAGTTACCCCGGGAATCTCCCCGGTAATGGCGAATATTTTCGGGCAGATGGGCCTGGCCATTCAACGGCACAATGCGGGCGTCGTTGACCATTTCTGTCATGATAACAACGGTGTTTTGCGTCACGAATATCTGCGCATAATCGTTGTATTCAAAAGTCAGATCCATCGGCGGTCCGGTGTTGAAACCCAGGATGCACCGGTCAGCCAGGGGTCTGTCTTCCGGACCCGCTGGTGGCTCAAAATGATGGCGGCTAACCTTAGCCAGACGCTGCTCACCAGCTGGGGTATAGGGAATCTTACCGTCAACCGGATCATAGACCAGGAAGGTACGCAAATCCCGTGTCAATGGAGCTTCGTCGTAAGGCTGCCAGAGTTCAAGCCCAACAAACTTGTCCTTCCCACCATCAAATTCAGCGGCAAGATCAGTGTTGCGGGAGATACTGTTTGCTAAATACGCCGCAGCCTCATCCGTCGTGAAATGTGTTTTGTCCCCGAGCGAATCATCTCGTTGCAGGGGCGTCGCAATGCTGAATTTCCAGACGCCGTTGATATCCGGTACACCCCAGGGTGTACGGGGAATTCCCCCGCTGGCCTGTGCCATGGGCAACCCGATGACAACCAGTAAACCTGCCAATTCATAGTACCGTACCATGCCCTCTTCCAACTCAACGCTACCTACGTTTTGACGTTAAGTAAGTACCATTATATCCTGACTCGAATTGTTCACAATCGCATACACTGATCATTCACGGGATCTCAATGAACGATACTGATCTGGCTTTCCAGCGTGTCGCAGAACATATCGACCCTAACGCCAGGCTGGTTCGACACTGGCCCCTCACGGGCGGTGTTTCTGCGCAGATCGACGCACTAGAACTTGAACTGCCTGGGCAAGCACACAGGCAGATAGTTGTGCGTCGCCACGGTAACGCCCAGTGGAAGTCTCATCAAGACGATGCCACAACCACTGAGTTTGCGTTGCTCACATCCCTGTTTCAGATGGGTCTGCCTGTGCCGGAGCCACTATTTCTCGATGTCTCGGCGTCCGTGTTGCCATCACCGTATCTTGTCATGGCGATGGTCGATGGCACGACTGATATTCCTGACAGCCAACTGCCTGTCACCCTTCGCCAACTCGCTGCTTTTCTTTCCCACCTGCACAGCCTTGATATTGAGGCGTTAACTCTACCGCCCCTGTCGCGACTTGAAGACCCTGTTAGCGGTGCACTTGAGTATTTACCCCAGACAAGTTCCTGGGCACCCCTGCGTGCTGCCGTCTCATCCTGGGAAACCGTGTCAGCCAGAGACTCCCTGCTCCACGGTGATTTCTGGCCCGGCAATGTGCTGTGGACGGAAAATCGGATCGCAGCAGTTATTGACTGGGAAGATGCAACCCTGGGCACGGCAGTCTCAGACCTGGCGTGTTGTCGTGCAGAATTAATGGTGCTGTACGGCCAACAGGCAATGGAGGCGTTCACCGCACAGTATCTGGCGAACTCGAAAGTGGATGTTACAGACCTGCCATTGTGGGACGTTTACGTCGCGATCTCTGCGCTTGCGACCATGCACAACTGGCAGCTGACACCCGAAATTGAAGCCAGGCGGCGAGAGCGAACGACAGTATTTTTAGACCGCGCGGCTGACGAGACTATCCACTGCATCAAGTCGACAAAATAACGGGGCTTCCCGCAGGCAAGTTCGCTTGGCCACTGCATACGCTGACCCTGATTGTTTCTAATTGTTTTTGTCATTTGGCTATGGTATTCAAGTTAGTTGAACTGGCAGGTGAAGTGGTTCGATTGCCCGACAACTTTAGTCGCGAGATCAAAAAAACCCTGCGAATCACAACCCGGCAGGAGTTAAATTTTGGTCGCATACATTTCAGGTGGAGCACAGCACTCATTTCGTGACGGCAATGACGCGCCGCATCCTGCTGATTCCATGGCCATCGCAGCAATTGCTGCTCTCAAAGACGCAGGTGTAGAAGACTTCAATGAGGTGGATTTGCTCGCTTGTGTTGAACCGCTTTCGTGGTCGTACGAACAACTTGGAAAGGAAGTGGCGACCAGGTTGCAGCTTTCAGGAAATGTACAACATCTCTGGGTGCCTGCTGGCGGTACCTCTCCGCAAGATATATTGCACAAAGTCGTCCAACGAATTACGGACGGGGAAATTAACTGCGCGGTGATTTGCGGTGCGGAATCAATGAAGACGAGACGACGGGCGTTAAAACAAAGCCGTGAGCCAGACTGGCCCCAGACCAGCACTAAAGTAGACCCAATGCGGGGACAGGCGCCTTTCTCTTCGGAGCTGGAAAGACGCCATGGCCTCAACGCGCCACTGCAGCTTTTTCCGCTTATCGAGAACGCTATTAGGGCGGCAAATAATCGGACGACGGAGGAGCAGTCTGAAATCGCAGCGACGCTACTTGCAGCCAATGCGCGGGTGGCGGCTGATAATCCTCACGCCTGGTTCCGGGATTCGCCTTCAATGGATTCGTTGCTCGAAGTCTCCGAAAACAACCGGATGATTGTCCATCCTTACACCAAAAGAATGAACGCCATCATGGACGTTGATCAATGTGCCGCCATTGTCGTTACCAGGGAAGTTCGTCAACATTCGGCTGCGATTTTAGGCGGTGCAGGTGCTGAAGAAATCTGGAACCCCCTGGAGCGTGAGTCACTTTCAAGCTGTCCCGGGATGAGTAAAGCAATATCAGTTGCTCTGCAAAGAGCAGGTTTGGCTTCGAAGGACATTACGGCAATGGATTTGTACAGCTGCTTCCCAAGCGCCATCGAACTGGCTTTGCAAGCGCTGGGTTCCGACGCCGACGATAAGCGTCAACTTTCTCTCACGGGGGGGCTGGCTTTCGCAGGCGGGCCAGGTAACGCTTATGTATTGCACTCTCTGTCTGCTGCACTGACGCGCCTGCGCCACGACCCCGGGCAGCGTCTTTTGGTGACCGGCATTGGAATGGCAAACACAAAGCATAGTGCAACCGTGCTGACGGGATTTGCGCACATTCCCGGGGCAGCAACCGGCACGACGTCATATCGGGAAAGCCAGGATCAGCGAGCAAGAAGGGTAATGCCATGTGCCGACGGGAACGCAACACTCTGCGCATACACCGTCGAATATCACCGCGATGGTTCTCCTTCAAACTTGATTGTTATTGCCGATATGGACAGCGGTGAACGCACGATTGCGAACATCAGAAACCCGAAAGCAGACGTTGAGAATTTTCTCGTTGCAGAGCCCACGGGTCGACGTGGGAAAGTAGAGTATGACGCGGCCGAGAACAGAAATTTTTTTACAATGAAAACCTAAATGAAAAAAGAGATGAAAACATAACTGGAGTACAAAAATGGTTATCGAATACGAGAAAAATGACAACTACGCTGTCATCACACTTAACAGACCGGAAGCGAGGAATGCAGTCAACGGAGCGGTGGCGTCAAGAATGGAAGAGATTCTTGATGATTACGAAAGTGATCCGGATCTTTGGGCGGCAATACTGACCGCTAACGGCCCGGCATTCTGCGCAGGAGCCGACCTGAAGGAGATTGCCGCTGGCCGTGGTAACGAGCTGGGTACCAGAAAAGGTGGTTTTGCCGGTCTGGTTAAACGCCAGCGGGTCAAGCCGTTGATTGCGGCAATAAAAGGTAGCGCGTTAGCAGGCGGTACTGAAATTGCGCTCGCCTGTGACATGATTGTCTGTTCGTCCGAAACGCAATTTGGATTGCCGGAGGTAAAGCGGTCTCTCGTTGCGGCTGCCGGTGGCTTGTTTCGTCTGCCCCGAACGATTGGAATGGCTCCGGCACTTGAAATGATTATGACGGGAGATCCGTTGTCTGCAGAACGTGCCTACCAGCTGGGAATGGTTAACTATGTCGTCGACGAAAATGAAGTAATGAACTCCGCAATAGCCTTAACGAACAGGGTGATTGCAGCGGCACCAATTGCAGTGCAGGAAAGCAGAGGTGTCGCGATTAATGCCTTCACTGCATCGGATGAAGAGCTGTGGCAGGCAAGCATCGAAGCTTTTGCGAGAAATGCCAAAACCGAAGATTACCAGGAAGGCCCAAGAGCGTTCATCGAAAAACGTGCGGCAAATTGGAAAGGCGCGTAACCATGCCGCAAGCCATTTTAAATATGAAACTGACGACTGTTAGCCAGGACCATGCCGCTTTCCATCTGGATGGTGTTGAACATCGAATTGAAAACCTGAATCCGGGAACCCAGGTTGAAGCTCACGGACTCAAATTTGAAACGTTGCCATCTCTCGGGAACCGCTTATCAGGTTTCGCGACGGTCAACGATGTTCATTTCGGGGAGGTAAGTTGCGGCGGCGACAGCAGTGCTGGTACGGGCCCAATATTCACCGCTGATGATGGCGACCAACCGTACCCCGAAATGATGAACGCAGCCGCTATTGATGAAATAGGTGCAATTGCCGCCGATGCAATTCTGGTAAAAGGCGATCTTACCTGCGACGGGACAGCAGAGCAGTACGAACAGTTCCTGAAATTCTATGGGCATGCTTTTGGTGATCGGTTACATCACGTTCGTGGTAATCATGAAGCTTATCGAGAGCCCGTTATACAAACACAAAAACGAATCAAGATTGAACTTGAGGGTGCGTTGCTATTGATGATCGACACCGTGTGCCCTGGTTTAACAGGTGGTACTGTCTATGATGAAGATATCGAGTGGTTGGGGGATCTCACGCGAGATGTGACGGTCCCCGTTTTAGTTTTTGGGCATCATCAAATCTGGGATCCGGCGACACCTTATCGGTCGAAGGACTACTTTGGCATTCAGCCCGATGAATCTGAAAAATTGATTGGCCTGGTGGCGGAACGTTCTGCAATAAAGGGATACTTTTCCGGCCACACCCATCGCAATCGTGTTCGTTATTTTCCACAGACAAAAACGGTGCCCTGGGTGGAAGTCGCCTGTGTTAAGGATTTCCCGGGTATGTGGGCTGAGTACCAGGTATTTGAGCAGGGCATATTGCAGATAAACCACCGCATCAGCCACCCTGCTGCCCTTCAGTGGTCCGAGAAAACCAAAGTAATGTATCAGGGTTCTTATCATGACTATGCATTGGGTGACTTATCTGATCGGTGTTTTGTGGTCTGTAATGATTAGAGTTCACAAAATGAAGACAACGACCATCGTATTGCTGATATCGCTTTGCTCAGCGTCATACACCCTGTTCGCCAAAGGCGTCGATGTTGAAAACGCGACCATTGCTCTCAGTCTGACAACTGAGCCACCGAACCTCGACAGCACACTGTCGACCGATACCGTCAGTGGATTTGTCCTTGATCTGGTCACTGAGGGGCTGGTTGTGTCGAACCGCAAAGGTGGGGTGGATCCGGGCATGGCGGAACGCTGGGAGATCAATGATCTTGAGGTGACCTTCTATCTAAGGGAAGCGTTCTGGAGTGATGGTAAACCCGTCACCGCATCAGACTTTGTGTATTCATTCAAACGTCTGGTCGATCCGAAAACCGGCGCAGGTGGGTCGACGGTCTTTGCTTACCTGATCGAAAACGCCCAGGACATTCTTGATGGCAAAAAGCCCGTGGACTCCCTGGCTGTCACTGCAGTGAGCGACCGGGAGTTCAGAGTGCGGATGAGCCAACCAGCTCCTTATTTTCTGACTGTGCTGAGTAGTCGGGAGTATCGGCCTTTACGGCGGGACTTCATCGAAGCACAAGGGGGTCGTTACGGAGCCGATGCGAAGAACCTGCTGTTTAACGGCCCTTTTATACTTCACAATTGGGTGCATAGTTCATCTTTGGAACTCCGTAAGAATCCAGATTATTGGGACAGGGAAAACATCCGTTTGAAGGCGATAAATTTTGGTTATATCACCTCGGACATGCGCTCGTTGCTAAACCTCTACAAAAGTGAGGAACTTGCTGCTCTCAGGCTGAACGAAGAGATACTCGCAGATACCTTGGAAACCAAACTGAGAATTCGCAAGGCACCAACCAACTGCTTAAGTTGGATCATGCTCAACCTCAAACCCGGGTCACCAATGACCAACCTTAAGCTGCGGCAAGCAATTCGCCTTGCACTGGATCGAGAGACCTATGTTTACAAGATCGTGGGTATTCCTGGTACTCGTCTTGTTGACAGTATCTTTACTGATCGAATGCGCGGAGAAACAGAATCCTTTCAGAAGGAGTACCCGGCACAAGCCATAGAATACAATGTCGGCAAGGCGAGAATTTTACTTTCCGAAGCAAAAAAAGAAATGGGTATAGAACAGTTCCCACCTCTGGTAATGCTGGTGAATGAAACCCGACAGATAGAAGCTGAGTTCGTCCAGTCTCAATTGATCAATGCGCTTGATCTCGATATCAAAGTCGACAAACAGACGTTCAAACAATCCCTGGTTAAATTTAACAACGGCGAGTTTGACCTGGCACGATCTGGCTTCTGCGCCGGAACCCTGACGGACCCCGTCTTCTTCGCCAGTATCTTTACATCGACCAGCCCATTTAACTATATGCAATTTGATTACGAGCACTACGACGCTCTTTTCAAAAAAACCAGTTCAACCGCTGACCAGAGTGTCCGCATGCGATCCTTCGGTGAGATGCAGCAAATACTCTACGATCAGGTGCCCATAATCCCCACCCAGGAATCCGCGTGGGTGTATGTCCAGGATAATCGTCTAACAAAGGTGGTACGTTATCCAACGGTAATTTTTTCTCGTGCTCGTGTTCGCGGTGTAAGTAACTGAGTGACTTCGACAGCGACGTCCAGACCCTGTATCCTAACCATGATACTAGTTAACTTCACATTACTCGCTGATCACATTGACGTTATTCTTCGATATTCGGGTAAGTTCAGACACGAGAGGAAACCCAGATGAGTAATGACACAGGTAGAGCAGAGCCAGTGCTGCTGGAAGAAACCGTTGAAGGTGTTCGACTCTTGCGATTGAATCGCCCCGCTAAAAAGAATGCACTATCAAACACCGTCACCCGGGAGATTGTGCGTGCTATCGAAGCTGCCTCCCAGGACGATGCGATCAGAGTGATTGGCATCACCGGGGCCGGAGACGCTTTTTGTGCCGGAGCAGATCTCAGCCCGCGCAAAGCTGGGGATGCCAAGCGCGAATCCGGTAGTGAAACCGTGGACCTGGTTGTCCAATTGGTAACGGGTATCCGAGTCCTTTGCGAGAAACCTGTTATCGCGGGCGTTAACGGTATCGCTATTGGCGCTGGCTTGGCGCTGGCCATGTGCTGCGATATCCGAATGGCCAGTTCTGAAGCACGTTTCCATCCCGGCTATGCACGCGCTGGCACGTCACCGGATTGCGGTCTTACCTGGACTTTAACGCAAGCGCTGGGGCATGAGGGAGCGATGCGTTTTCTGCTCGAGCAGGACATGATCGACGCCAAGACAGCCCATACCATCGGCTTGGTCGGGGAGGTTGTTGCCGCCGAGGAGTTCTCGCAGGCGTTCCTTGCATACTGCACGAAGATTGCCGAGGTTGCACCACTTGCAGCTCGTCAAACCAAACACCTGGTGACACAAGTTGGATTGCCTGCGGACCTCGAAGCATTAGTGCGGGATGAACTGCGCTACACGGGTCGGGGATTGGCGAGTGACGATGGTAAAGAAGCCGTGCGGGCAATATTCGAAAAACGCAAACCTGTGTTCACTGGCCGGTAACCGAACTCACCAAGATCACATCAGATCAAAAACGAGCTAACGGGTTGAATTGATCTAGATGGGATGATGTTGATTCAGCCCTTCGACATTTTTGTACAGAAGTTTCTCCTGATCGATGATCTGGATGGCGTCCATTTCAAGCAAAATGTCACTGGGATTTGCCAATCCTTCCATGTGCGGCCAATCAGACCCTACAATCACGCGATCGGGACCCATGTGATCAATCACTTCGCAGATATCATCTTCCCAAAAAGGATTAATCCACACATGCTGGCGAAAGCTGTCCGCCGGATCCTCGGCAAAATAGTGGCGCATGCGTTCCTTGGTCCGATCGAAAGTCCTTAAGAGATCCCCCAGAAACTCAGAGCCGTTTTCGACCGAGGCAATCCGGACATTTGGAAAGCGCTCAAATAACCTGTCAAATACCAGACTGGCGAGGAAATCATTGATGTTTCGCGAGCGATGGAAATTGGTCACACTCGGCCGCGGCGCCATACTGAGCACATCGATTTTCTTGGTATCGTAACCATTGCTATCGTGTCTGGTTGCACCTATGTGAGTCACAACAGTAATGCCAGCCTCATTGACACGTGCCCAAAAAGGATCGAATTCTTTCGCACCCGGGTTGCGTGGCCCGCCACGCGTATAGACAGCAGAGGGACGCATCACAACCATCCTTGCATCGCGTGACAGAGCCAGTTCCAGTTGTTCACAAGCCCAGTTCACGTCCGCCAGAGAAATATAGGGTGCGGCAAAGAGCCGATCTTTATAATTGAATCCCCAGTCCTCATAAAGCCACTGATTGAATCCGGCATACAGTGCGCACACAGCGTCGACGTCCTTCTTCAGAGGTTCCTCATAAAGAACGCCCTGCGTCGGGAACAACCAGGCAGCTTGCAGGCCTTGCTCATCGAGGCGTGCAATGCGTGAGTCACGGTCCATGTATTCTGGTGGCATTGGCTCCAGAGAGGAACGTATAAGATCGATGCTGGTAGTGTCATTGGGGTTACCACGGAAAAGCTCTCGCAACACACCAGGTTTCGAAATCGGGTTGAAGGTCGGATTACCGCTTGCGTCAATTTTGCCGCCAATGACGTGGAACTCACGGCCGTTTGCCATCGTTACCCATTGCACGCAGCGAGCATGCATCTTTTTCGGGACATGGCGTGTAAAGGCATCGCGTGCTTCATAGTAATGATTGTCGGCGTCGAAAATCACGCCTTCATAGTTCGCCATTTTGAGCTCCTTTAAGCTAGGGAACCTCTGACTAAGGTCGGTATGCCGATTCGATCGGCATCTAAATTATTTCGCATGCAGGCGCACCGGTACATCTTTAATACCCCGAATGAAATTGTTAGGTAAACGCACCACGTTGCCCACCAGTTCCACTTTGCTGAATCGGGCGGAAATTTCTTCCCAGAGAACTCGCAGTTGCATCTCGGCTAACCGGTTGCCCATACAGCGGTGAATGCCAAATCCAAAAGCCACATGCTGGCGGGCATTTGGCCGGTCGATAATGAATCGATCAGCATTCTCGAAAACGCGCTCATCGCGGTTGCCGGACAGGTACCACATGATGACCTTTTCGCCTTTCTTTATGAGCTTGCCACCCAATTCATAGTCTTCGAGCGCGGTTCTACGCATGTGTATAACCGGCGTCTGCCAGCGAACCATTTCCGACACCATATTGGGGATAAGGGTTGGATTGTCGCGCAGTTTTTGATATTCATCCGGGTGCTCATTCAGGGCAATGACGCCTCCACTGATGCTATTTCGGGTCGTGTCATTACCACCGACAATCAATAGCAGCAATGTACCGAGGAAAAGACCAGGGTTCTCGTTCATTTTGCTGGTATCTTTGCCGTGCGCAAGCATTGAAATGAGATCGAAACTCGGTGGTGCTGTTGCTCGTTCCTGCCAGATCTCGTAGAACTTAGCGGCCGCTTGCATCAGCTCCTCATAGCATCGTCCCCGGTTACCTGTGGTACATTCGTTGTGATATCCGACCAATGAATCAACTTGTGTCGCTCTTCGTAAGGAAAGCCTAACAAAGTTGCCAGCATTCGACCGGTCAACTCAATCGAAACATCCTGAACCCAATTGAATGTTTTACCAACAGGCAGGCTCTCAAGGATGTCGATGACGCGCTCGCGGATAAGCGGTTCCAACTCAGCCAGGTTTGGCGGTGCAACGGAGGGCATCACCGCGTTTCTTTGAGGACCATGTTTGGGTTGGTCGAGTTGGATGAAACTTTCACCCTGCAATTCTTGAGATTCGATCTCCTCGGCCTCAACAATGGATATCCCTCCAGCCTCGGAAGAAAATACCTGATGATTGGTATCGACCTCTTTAATCAGGTCGTGGCTGGTAACCGACCAAAAGGGACCGTTGACGCTGTCAGCCAGATAGTGGACCGGTGCTTCCTTCCGCAGTCGGGCAAACCAGGGCCGCCACGTATCGTTGTGAAAGAGTTCGGGCCTGCTGACATCAATTTCTTCCAGTGGTGTGTTGCCTACCACCTCTTGTTCTTCTGCTTGTTTGGTAATGCTCATCAGTTAGTCCTCGTGTGTAATACACCGGTGCATATAAGTTGAGTCTCCGTTTTAACTATGATACTAATTAACAAAGGTAAAATGCAAAGGATCGATATGGACGCCAATATTGAAAAGTACGATGGGTTGTTGTTTGACGCGGATAACCACTACTATGAAGCGGAGGATGCCTTTACCCGCTATGTCCCGAAGCGAATGCAGAAGCGCTGTGTGGAATGGGTGGAAATGAAAGATGGCAAGAAATTTCACCTGATTGCCGGGAAATTAAATAAGTCTGTTGGTAACCCGACCTTCAACCCCGTTTCGAAACCCGGCGTGCTTCGTGAGTACTACCATGGCAACCCGCGCGGTATGACATTCATTGAGCTGACACACTCGGCGCTAGGGCCGATGCCACCGGAATACATGGACCGCGACGCACGAATCGCTAGGATAAAAGAACAGGGACTTGAGGCTGCATGGCTATTTCCAACGGCTGGCATTCTTTACGAACAACCCATGATTCACGATATCGATGCGATGTGCACTTTGTTCGAGGGTTTCAATCGCTGGCTCGATGACGACTGGGGTCTCTCTTATCAGGAGCAACTCTTTGCAGCGCCATACATCACCCTGGCCGATGTCGACTGGGCCTGCAGCGAACTGGAGTGGGCATTGGAGCGGGATGCGCGAGTGCTTGTCATGCGCCCCTCGGCCGTGTGCACCCGTGACGGTTACTTTGCGCCTTCACATGAGCGATTTGATCCTTTTTGGGCGAGGGTTAACGAAGCCGGTATCACCGTCGTTGCGCACGTTGGTGCCAATGGCTACACATCAAATGGCTATGGGGGCAACGCGGCACTGGCAACGCTCGGCGGCGGGCGTAAACCTTCGGTCGCGGGTCTTATTTCGGAACGAGCTATCTATGATTTTCTCTTAACCCTGGCTTACGACAAGCTTTTTGAGCGTTTTCCTAACCTTCGAATCGCCTCTGTCGAAAATGGCTCGGGCTTTTTGGGAGATCTTTTTATTAAGCTGGAACAATCAAAAGCCAGGATGCCAAAGTACTATGATCAGGATCCGGCTGAACTCTTCCGGCAACATGTATGGATTAACCCTTTCTGGGAAGACAAGATTTCAGATGTGGCGAAACATATGGGGGCGGATCGCGTACTCTTCGGATCAGATTGGCCCCATATGGAAGGCATGGAACACCCCCAGGAAGTATTTGGAGACCTTGACGGCGTCACTTTAGCTCAGCAACAACTCATATTGCATGACAACGCGGCAGCTTTGAATCAACGCCAGGCGCTTTAGTAAATGCCAATCTCCTGCTGATTACTCTGGTATAACCAGTATCACAGTTTTATAGTAATCAGCAATACAGCTTTCAAAAAATAGTCCGGAATCGATTAATGGCGAAAAATCTCACGACTGAACGAGCCGCAGTACGGATAGCGCGAAACATTGTCCAGGATATTCAAGCTCGTGAACTAAGGCCTGGTTCACCCCTCGATCCGGAGCACGTGATGGTTGAAAAATTGGGCGTGGCTCGCGCCCCAGTTCGTGAGGCGCTTCGTTTTCTTGAGTTACAAGGCGCACTTCGAATTAAAGCCGGTCCTGGTGGCGGACCGGTCGTGAGTGTCCCAGATACCGGTCACCTTGCCAGCGCCATTTCACTTCAACTTCAGTTCGCCAATGCAACCTTCCAATCAGTGGTTGATGCCCGCATGTCTATCTACCCGGTGCTGGCTGGCGAGGCTGCACAAAACGCAACCCATCAACACATCCAGGCGATTCATCAGAGCACCGTTCGCATGCGCTCCGCGACCAAAGATTCAGATTTACTGGCACAAGAAACACGGCAGTTTCACAATCTTGTCGCTGATGCGTCGGGCAATATGGTGTTGGGTTTTCTCGTTAAAGCATTACATCGAATGTCTGAGGGTGCGGGTATTCAATATAATTTAAAGCAAAGAAAGGCCAGCGTTGAAAAGGCTGAGAAAGTACTTTTAGCCATTGAAGCCGGAGATGCTGAAGCTGCACGCAAAGTGACAGAAGAAATGCTGGCCGCCGCCCTTCGTTACTGGAAAAAGACGGCACCTGAATTACTGGATAATCCCGTTTCGTGGCTAGCTGACCTGCCTCGGGAAAATCTCGTACTTCCGGAACTTCAAGTCGTACAGCCATAACGTTTAATTCTACGAATGACGATAATTGTTGCATCACCAGTTTAATAAAAAGGAGAACTAAAGTGGATCAGGCAGATTACGAGAACATACGCTACGAAGTGGAGGACGGCCGCGCCCGAATTACGCTGGCACGTCCAGAGAAACTGAACGCGATTACCTATGATCTGTTGCAAGAATTGCAACACGCACTTTGGGAAGCTGACGACAATCGTGAGGTGCACTGTATTATTTTAAGCGGCGAGGGTCGCGCCTTCTGCACGGGTTACGACCTGACGGGACTGCCAGCGCGAGGCAGAGGCAAAGAGTCCACCCGACGTACCGGGCGCAGTCATGATGATGACGTCTGGTTAATGGAACGAAATAATCGTTGTATCCGGTCTATCTGGGAAGTGCATAAGCCTACCATTGCCCAGATTCATGGTTACTGCCTGGCAGGTGGTACTGACCTGGTGATGGGCTGCGATATGCTGGTTGCTGCAGACGACGCGAAAATAGGTTTCCCGGCTGCCAGATCGATGGGTGCTTTGCCTAACAACTTATGGATGTATCACTGCGGCCCACAGTGGGCCAAGCGATTACAGTTAACTGGTGATTCGATATCAGGCAAGGACGCAGCGGCGATTGGACTTGTTATGAAATCTGTTCCTGCAGATTTGTTGGAAGATGAGGTCGAAGGACTTGCCGATCGACTCAGCGTCATCGATCCGGATCTGCTCGCGGCAAACAAGCGCATTACCAATCTGGGTCTTGAACTGATGGGTGCACAGGTTTTACAAAGACTCGCTGCAGAAAACGACGCGCGTGCGCACCATGCACCGGCAGTTCGTGAGTACGGTCGGTCATTCAAGGAGCACGGTCTGAAGGAAACTCTGCGAAAAAGAGATGAACCCTTTGGCGAAGGTATGGCGCATGTCCATGTACCTGACGGCCGGATTGTGCATTAACTATTCAGGAGCTACTTAGACAGGAGTAACTTATTCAGGAGTCAGGCTTGTCACAGTCAGAAAAAAACCAACATCTGACTCCCGTTGTCCAGTACGTCACCAAACGCTGGATCACCGAAGCAGCGCTGCAGATACGGTGTCCACAGCAACCCCCAAGGAGGTCACCGGGATCCGTCTTGAGGGGTTGTCGGTAGACCTTCTTAAAACTGCTCCTGGGCTTCGATCTGGATCATCGCCTTCGCAATACGGTAGGTCCCACCCGGCAGATAGTGAACTTCAACAAACATACCGACCCTCAGCAATTCAAGCGCACCAAAGTCCACACCCAGCATCCTGACACGCAGAGGATCTGCAATAGTTGCAGGACCGTAAAAATACTTTATACCGCCAACTACAATGGTGCGCTCAATCCCGTCGATTTCTTGAATCCTGCCGTTCGCAGCTCTCTGCGACACATTGTTATCTATCGAGTTTACGATCGTAAAATAGTCTACTGCTTTGACAACAACTTCATAGCTATTGTTGTTGTTATCGTCCTGTGGAGTCTCAAAGTTCGGAGCCGTTGTGAATACGAGCACACCGCTATTGGTGTTAATCTGGAAGAAGGATGCGTCGTTACCGCCGGTAATCGAGAATTTGATACCAGCAGGGTCGCTGATTTCCACATCGATAACATCCGTTGTGTTCTCATCTATCTTAGGCTTGTTGTTGCTGGTGATTTCAAACTCATTGACATCCGTGACGGTTATCTGGAATCGCTCGACAGTATTTTCACCACCGGTGCTGGTTGCCCTGATATCAATAAGCCGGATCGCGCCGCCTTTTTCAAAGTCGAGCGGGTTGGCGACGGTGACGACACCGGTCGACGAATCAATTTTGAAGTTGCCCTTGTCATTTTTAGTCAAATCGTAAGAAACCGTCTGACCCGGATCAATATCCTTTGAAAAGCCGGTGAGTTGTACAGGGCTACCAATCGCGACGTCTTCAGCAACGATATTGGCATCCGGATCAGTATCGAGGATCGCAGCTATTTCAATGACGTTGAGCACTTCAACCGTGATCATCTGTTGAGCAATCTGAGGGCCATTGTCGACTTCTACCGTAACCTGGTATTTATTATCTTGTTGTTGGTCGACGGGATTTTCATAATCGGGCTTGTCAACAAACGACAGCGCACCGGAGATGAGGAGTATTTTAAACTTCGCAGCATCCTCACCACCGATAATGGTGTAGCTCAAATCACCCCCGCCGAGTGGATCGTCAGCCGTGATCGTAACCGAAGCAAAGTCATTTTCGTTTGTATATGGTCTGTCGCTGCTGGTTATCCAGAGATTAGCATTGTCAAAAACATAGATGGTGAATGTCCGTTGGCCTTCGCCGCCCAGACTACTGGTCGCCTTAACCGTGATGTTTTCTTCCCCGACCACGATAGGCCCATCCACGGATACCACACCTGACAGGTTGTGGATGCTGAACTTTCCACCTGCATTATCAGATAATTCGTAAAAAACAGTCGCCAGGTCATCAAACCCCCAGCCGACGGCAGTAATTCCAACAGTGGCTCCGATACCATCGTTTACTTCAACCTCGTTATTGTCCGGATGAAAATCAATGACAAACGGTACAGGCTTAACGGTTATGGTAAATTCCTGCGAAACGTCCGGGCTAGCATCGGAGCTGTTTGCCCCGACTGTGATGACATAATCTCCCTCAAGTAGAGTGGCGGCGACGCGCACCTGGCCCGTATTTGCATGAATGGAGAACGCCCCCTCGACACTGTCCGCGAGATAGTAGCTAACCGATGCGTTAAAATCTTTATCCTCGGCGTATGCGGTGAGAGCAACCAGATCACCCAAAGATGCATCCTCCGACACTTCGTTCGTGGCTGTATCTGTATCGATTATTTCACTGATGTTAAATTCGTTCTCGCTGACTGCTGCAGCACTGGATGAAGCCCAAAAAGATGATATGAAACATATCAAAATAGAGAGCGCCTTCACTCTGCCTGAGTTACAAGGGTTGGCCATTTTCATACTCCAAAAAAGTCCTCTGCCAGAAACGCTTCCATATCGTTTAGCTGACGGTCTGTTCGTAACGTCTTGGATATACTTGGAACAAACATGACCACAGCGGGGGTTCGGATAAGCGGTGTAAGGCAGGCGACGGTATTATGTGCCTCAATCACGCGGTCGTATGTTTTCAGCCAAGTGTAAGTTTTCTCTTACAAATAAAGGGTTTATGTAAGAGCGAGGCCGTGGATTAACGGCCTAAATTCCCTTCTTGACGGTAGCTGGAACAAGGACTTTGACCAATGATTCCCGCATTTCTATCACGTTGCCAATGATTGATTAACCATCACATGCTGAAGATAGTTGAGAATCGGGGAAATTTTGCGGTAACTTTCGAAGGGTTCGAAGGGTTCGAAGGACAGTTACTCTGACCCCCGACATTGTTACCAACCGGCTCCCGCTTATGATTCGCCTGACGCGGTGACGCGTACAGTTTGACTGCTCCGCTTGCGGCACGATAGCTGTGAAACAGATCAGGATCGGCGGCAACGCGATAGAAACCATTCGACTTACTACCCACACGGATAAAGGTAGTTGGGGTTACGTGGTATCAGGCCGGTCGACATGATCACCTCGGCAACCTGCTCCGAATAAGATACTCAATCAACATCCAGGCCAATTCGATTCTATTTAACCAGTTTGAGCCACCTGGTTGATAGATAGATCCCGCTGGCACAGGCAGATGGGCATTTAATTTCTAACGAAGGTCGCGACGAGTGACTACAAACCAATCAGTTCTCCAACACCACCGTAAAAAGCAGCACGGACATCTTCGGAAACACCACTCATTTGTCTCTCGCACAGGGCCACAGCGTCAGCCGTGCCTTCCACATGTGGGTAGTCACTTGAGAAACACAACATGTCTGGCGCCAGTTCCAGTACCGGCGTGAGCGGCTGAGACACCACGAGTGGCGTGACTCGAACCTGACGTCGCAGATATTCCGAAGGCGCCAGTGGCAGCTTGTAGGCTGTGCCCGCAAAGTCCGGGCGAAATTCTCCATCATTCAAGATGGTATTAGCGGCATGTCCTACACCATGGTCCAGGATGCCAAGCAGGTGAGGTAACCATGAGATACCCACTTCTTCCACAACCACGGTCAGCCCGGGGTGACGATCGAGAACACCGTCGAACACCATCGCAGCAAGCAGTAGTTGTGGCGCAATTTGTGGATTCACAATCATATTCAGCATGCTATAGGTCGTCAGATCATCAGCGCCATTATTCGCCCATCCAACGTTGATGGATTCACGGCCAAAACCAACATGTGCGAATGCCGCCATGCCAAGATCTTCTGCTGCGGACCAGAGTGAATCAAAATCCGGATGTGTTAAAGACCTGGCCATGTCTGGCTGACCCCCGCCACGTCGACCACCGACGGGCGTTTCGGGTATGGCAAACGCGCGACTGCCCTGCCCCCGCATGCGTGTCATCTCCTCAATAGACCAGGGGATGTCTGACATATCGATCTGGGTGACTGGAATAAGCCGGTCGGTATGACCCGCGACCTGGTTGGCGGCCCAGCGATTCCAGCATTGCCGGATCTTTGGCAACAGATCATAGCGCCTTGCCCGCCCTGCCTGTACAAACGCACCCACCAGGAAAGTAGGATTCAGAAACTGTATATCGATACCACGTTCATCACAGAACGTCAGTCGCGCTTCGGCAGCGCAATAGGGATCGGCACCCGAATCCGCCTGGTATTCCGGTTGACGCGTATCGGTGATCTCGAGATGTTGCGTGAACCCAGGCAGAATAGTGTCATAGCCACCTGTTGGCTGCTGCGAGTCGGGCAGAGCCGATAGCCTTGGATTAGAGATACCAAAAACCGAATTGGCTATCTCCATAAACCGAGCCGCTGGTCCCAACTCGTCTGCGAGTTCGCTATCTGTCTGTTGAACCCAGTCCAGCGGCTCATGCAAATGTGCATCTACATCAATTATTCGCATCACTTCCTCCTGTTGTCCGAATCATGCGCGTAATTTCGCGAGCAGCCTTTACTTGATAATACCGGACTCTTCCAGCCTTTTCCGGCTGTCGGCATCAAGGCCAAGTTCTTCCAGAATCTGGTCAGTATGCTGGCCGAGACCCGGAGCTGCGGTACGCACCCGGGTTGGGGTGCGTGAGAACTTGGCAGCCGGGCCGGTGATCGGTGCAGTCTCGCCGCTTTCGAATTCCGTGGGTTGGAGCATGTCGCGTTCAAGGATGTGAGGGTCTTCGGCAGCTTCAACAAACGTTTGAACGGGCGCGATCGGCAGTCCGTGCGCGAGTAGGATCTCCATCGCCTGGGCGCGCGTACGTTCGGCAAGCCAGTCGCCGAGCATCATGTTGCAGACATCGCGGTTTTCTACACGCGCGTCGCGTGTTGCAAAAGCAGGATTGTCGGCCAGGTCGGGCTGCCCGAGAATCTCCGCGAGTGCACCCCAATGCGCATCAAGCAGGATGCCTACATACACCGGTCCGTCCTGACAGCTAAATACGTTAGCAGGCACTGCAAAACCAAACTCGTTACCCATGCGACCGGGCGCCACACCCATGGCTCCGAGTGTGAGCATGCCATTACTCTGGAACAGCATGGAATCCAGCAGCGCAACGTCCACATGCTGGCCCTCACCTGTCTGATCGCGATGACGTAACGCCGCCATGGCACCGATTGCACCGTGCAGCCCACCAAGGTCGTCAGCGAGGAAGGTACCGGCCTTGGTTGGCGGTCCTTCCGGTGAGCCGTTTACTGACAGGAATCCCGAGGCGGCCTGCGCCAGGGGGTCATAAGCTGCGCCCTCGTGCCGGGGTCCAAATTGCCCCCAGCCAGTAATGGAAACGTATACGATATCAGGTTTGACGGCACGTATTCCCTCGTAACCGAGCCCGTATCGCTGCATCGTGCCGACCTTGAAGTTCTCCACCATGATGTCACTCTTGCGTGCCAGCTCGAGGCAAACATCACGACCCTCTGGCTGCCGGATGTCGAGCGTCAGCGCACGTTTGTTGCGATTGACAGTGGCGTGAATAAAGCTGACATCAGTGCCTGGCAGCAACGGCGAGATCGCGCGCCCAACGTCACCTGATGGAATCTCGACCTTAATCACATCTGCGCCCAGATCCGCTAATACAGTGCCACACATTGGACCTGCCCAGGTTGTCGTCACTTCCAGTACACGTACCCCCGCCAGCGGTCCTGTCAGGTCGGTACGTGCGTCGCTATAGAACTCGTCTTTCTGCATTGTGTGCTCCCGTTAGCCTCTGATGAGTCTACCGCAGTTGTAACTATGGGTATTACCTTTTATGCAAAAAAACCACCGGTTTTTGCCAGGGTAATTTTGAATGAGTCACGCTCCTGCAAACGAACCAGATAGTTATCCAATGTGGACTGCATATCTACACCAACTTTTGCACAAGGACTAGTGCCGCATCCTCAGGTCCCCATAGCGTCAGCGACTCAAACAAAGGTTCAAAGCCTTTTGCAAAGTAAGAATACGCCCGAGGATTTCTATGTAAGCACGATTGGCTTCTTCTATGCCAAACCACTCTGGTAATCCCTTCAATATTTCGGCGCATACGGTTCTGTCTTCATCTTCGAACTCTACTATCTGAACGTCTGTCATCGGTATTTGTTTTAAGTGACCCTGATTAGCGGCATTGATTATACTGCCCAGGTAGGAAATAGAGAGGTAAAACCATGCAAACTGTACTCGATGTGATCTTCCCTCATCAGGCTAACAATGACTATCGCGGCGGCAAGATTGCCTTCTATGGCTTCTGCCTGCTGATGATACCTCTGGTGTTCCGATCGACAGTCCACTTTTTAAAGCCTGACAGCGGCGTGAATTCGATTGCCAGCATTATGGTCTTCGAGGGTACACCTGACCCGAACAACATTATCTATATGTTCAGTGCCATCGGGGGTTTGCATCAAATGCTCTGGGTGTTCTTCTATGGGATCGTACTCTGGCGCTATCGCAATCTGATTCCACTGATGTTTGCGCTAATGGTTGTCGAAGGATTTTTTGGGATGATAGTAAGTTCAATGCACCCACTGACACCGGAGTATTTTGAATACACGCCACCCGGGAAACTCGGCGCTCTGCCGAAGCTCGTGCTCTGTGCAGCATTGTTGTTCCTTTCTGTCTTGCATTCGCAGCGTCGTGCACTGCCAGGGTAAGTCATCACAATGACATTATTAAACTACTTACTCCTGCCTGCCAAAGATACCCACTTCTTTTTGAATGCGCTCGGCATAGTCCGGGAGTGCGGGGAACTCGTTTGCAATTTCCGTGAGCCAGGTTTCCGGTTTGTTGTCAAAGATACCCGACAACAGGCTTGCTACACTGAAATCGAAGACTGTCAGTCGACTGCCAACAATGTACTTCCCTTCTGCAACAACCTGATTTATTGCAGTCAGGTCTCGCCGCGCAAAGCCCTTCTGCTCTTCCAATGTGTGCCTGCCAAGTCCATGCAAGTCATAGGTCTTAATAACCTGTTTCCTGGCCATGCTGGTCACGATCGGGCGGACAAGAGCAGGTATAGACCCAAAAAAACCATTAACGATATTTGGCCACCAGCTTTCATCCAACCAGCGGCTCGCGACCATCATCCAGTATAGATGATCCTCGCCTAATCTGACGAAAGCAGTTCCCTGACCCCGTTCAGAATCTGAGAGGCGGGCATAGAGTCCACCATTTGAAATCTGATCAAGGTATTCAAAGATAAGTTCAGAGTCAGGTATTTTCTGCCCATCAACTTCAACATACGGTATTTTACCCTTGGGCGTCTTGCGTGGATCTGCCTCCTCACGCAATTCGTAGTCCATATTCAGGTACTTGAGCGCCATCTCAACTTTCAGACTGAACGGACTCACGTTTCTAAGACCAAATGCCTCGGGGAAGATGTAAAGTGTGATCATGGGTGTTGCGCTCCGGTTGCATCTTTTCGTCAGCTATATTATCAGAACTCCACTGGCAGCCTTATGTCAGTAGCGATTACGTTTTCAAGCCAAACAGAATTCTTGGGACACGCCAGCGACGAACCAGAGCCTCGTAAATCAACAGTGATCCGAAGGCGGTGACACCTATCAACATCGCCACTTCAACCAGCACCGGCAGATCCATCGGAAAAACAAAAAATGCCGTGATTAACAAAATCGGTTGATGCAATACATAAACCGGTAAAATCGCCACATTCAGATAAGAGAGCACCAGTGATGGCTTGTCAAAACAGCCTGCGGCAAAACCAGACAATGTTAAAATGGCGCACCAGCCATAGATTCCACTAAGTGTAGAATAGAGGATACCGTCCCAGAAGGCATCCATCTGTCCCGTCTTCCAGTAGGCATTGCAGCTGAGCTCAAGTACCAAAAAGGTCAGTGTCAGATAGCCAAAATGCCAACGATTCCGCTGTAGAGTATCCCAGAATAGTTGGTTCTTTGCACAGACCACACCTGAAGCAAACATACTGAACCAACGTAGATGTGCGGCCCAGTCATCCACGAATGCGTGGGTGGTCGGATTTACCTCAGACACAAGTATATTCGTTCCACATAGCAAAACTGCTGGAATGACAATGAGCGCCAGGGTGAATCCGGATGACTGATTTATCAACCGTACTTTTAGCCATGACCAGCAAAACGACAGAGCCAGGACATATGCCAGAAGGTAAACCAAAAACCAGAGATGATCCCATGTGGGCAGTTGCTTACCCGGAAAAGATTCACCTGTCAGGTAGGATGTAAACCAGAATCTGAGGTACCCATTCGTTACATATCCTTTGCGCAATAATTCTACATAGGTCTGGGGTGGGATGATTACCAACATCCCAAACAGGATCACAGGTAAAAGGCGTTTTAGCCTGTCCCGGGCGAACATCGATGGGCCAAGTTTGTCCATGAGGAAACTACTGGCAACCCCCGAGACAAAAAACAGCAGCGCCAGCCGCCAGGGATTAAGTGCAATCATGGCGAACTCAAGATCTTCAAAGATGCGTGGACTCTTGAGATTGTAGTGCCATGTCACATAGAGAATGCCTGTGTGATACACGATTAAGAGACCAAAGGCAGCAACACGTAGCCAATCCAAAAAGTACTTACGCTGGCCGATAACCATTCCCAGTTTGTTGATTTCGGGATTAGTCTACATATCAAATGATTTCTGTTATATTGATATCTAATCATGAGTGAATTTAATATATCTAAACTCAGAAGACTTGATGGTTCTCTGCTACTGATACTCCATGAGTTGATCGACTGTCGAAATGCTAAACAGGTGGCAGATCGTTTGAGCCTGAGTCAATCAGCGATCAGCCATGCGTTAACCCGCTTGCGTGCGCTGTTTGATGATCCTTTGTTTATCCGAAAACCACATGGTCTTGAGCCCACCACAAGAGCGCTTGCCATGCAGTCACAGTTGAAAGAGTTTCTTTCAAACGCAGAAAAACTACTGAACGTCCAAACTGACTTTATACCTGCGAGCAGCCGTAGATTATTTTCAGTTGCGGCACCGGAATATTTCACGTCACTCGTTGCCTCAGCGCTGGTTAATCACTGGAAAAAAGTAGCTCCTTCCATGTCTGTTTACTACTCACAAATGCCATCAACTGAGTCAATTGAAGATATTCGACGGGGACGACTCGATCTCGCCATCGGGCGACCGGAGGAATCTTTGCCATCGGGGCTGGTGCAGGAGGTGTTATACAAGGATGTGTATTGCGTTGTCGCCAGGAAAAAACATCCCCGGATTCAGCGCAAGATGTCGAACCAACAATATCAAAATGAATCCCATGTACTGGCAAGTGCGAGAAGCGAAGTCACCACATCAGAGAGCAACATTTACCCGAGAATGCCTTCCGGTATCGTTGTTCAAAACTGGATGACCGCAATGTCAATCGTGGCAGAATCAGACTGTCTTGCCACTTGTCACCGTAAAATGGCCGAGCGATTTTCCGGCGCCCTAGGTCTCCAGGTCCTCGATCCGCCTTTTGAGCCAGATGTCTTTACGGTCTCCGTTGTGAGAAGACAAAGTCCCGATGATGGTGTCAGATGGTTGTTAGGGCAGATCGCGGACGTCGTTTCGTAATGCCGCAAACGAAAGCAGGCAGCAATGGATCCAGCACCGATACTGACACGCCCATCAAAAAGGCGCGATTGCTCGCGCCTTAATAAACGGAAAAAAACTCGGAATTTACTCTGATGTCTCTGTTATCGATTGATAAGTCGCCACTTTCAGATCGGACCTGAAAGAGTAAGGTGAGCCCATTAATTGAATCATGCCAACAGCTACAATATCTTCCACAGGATCAATCCAGAATACGGTACCGGCAGCACCACCCCAGTTGAATTCTCCTGCACTGCCGATGACACCAGCAGCGACCGGATCAGTCACCAATCCAAACCCCAGCCCGAATCCGAAACCACGAAGCTGCTGGCCCAGCGTCGGCTTTTCTCCGCTACCACCACTGACGATACTCGCTGGTAAGTGATTACTTGCCATGTAGGCGACGGTCTTCGCACCCAATATTCTTTTGCCATCTAACGATCCGCCATTTCGCATTGCCTCTGCAAAGCGCATGTAGTCCATTGTGGACGACACGAGGCCACCACCACCTGAATACAGAGAAACAGAATGATAGTCCTGCATTGCTTCCGGCTTACCTTTCGGAATCGTCGTTAACAATTTTGTTTCCGGGTTGATGTAGTGATTAGGTAAAAATCGATCTGCCTTCTCTGGCGGGACCTGGAAAAAAGTGTCCACCATGCCTAGGGGTTCGAACATATTCACTTGCAAATACTTATCGAATGGTTGACCGCTTATTCGCTGAACGACAAGGCCGGTAATATCAACGGCAATGGAGTAGTGCCACTGATCACCAGGATTGAATTTCAAGGGTAGTTTTGCAACTTTCTGCGCAAATTCATCGAGATCCTTTGCTGCCCATAGATTCGCCTCCGCATAAAATTTGTCGACCGGATCACCCTTGGGATTAAATCCATATGAGAAGCCCGCCGTGTGCGTAAGCAGTTGTTGCATAGTCATTTCACGTTCAGCGGCAACCTGTTCGCCATCTTCGTTTAACACCTTTAGATCTGCCAGTTCAGGTACAAACTTTGAAACCGGGTCACTCAGCTGGAATTTACCTTGCTCATAGAGCTGCATTACTGCGGCAGCGGTAATCGGCTTGGTCATTGAATAAATGCGAAACAAATCATCCTTTTTGAGCGGTGTTTTATCATCGGCCCCTCGCTGACCCACCGCTTCGAAATGCACAATCTTGCCGCGACGCGCCACCATGGTGATGATGCCTGCCAGTTTCTTGTCATCAACATAGCTTTGCGTCATTTCAGTAATTCGTTCCAGCCGCTCAGCTGACATGCCTTGCCGTTCCGCTTTGACATTCGGCATCTCACGAGCGACGGTGATCTGGGTAGCCATCATTATCATGGTCGTCAATACAAAGCCCACGACGCTTTTTTGTCTTAGTCTGGTATTCAATTTCCGCTCCAATTTTTACTGTTTAATATTAAAGTTTTTGATTTCGGGTCTGGAGTATAGGAAAGGTCAGCCTCTCTTTCCAGAGAGGCTGATACTTCCAGATCAACTGACACACATGTTTGCTGTTACCGGTGTACCTGCTTCAACGTGGATCCAGGCCTTTTTCAGCTCTGAGTTTGTTCATTCGTCCCTTATCGACGTTCATTCGCTCGCCCAGCTGACTTTCGTCAACAGTGCCAGCCATATGGGCACCAGCCGTTTTACCGTTGTACATAATCTTCTTGGTGGGTGTGACCGCGAGCACGATTCTCAATGGGGAATCGAGCAGGTTATAAAAAAACTCCTCGCCCTGTCTATTTTCTGGATTAAGTTTCTGCGAGAGTGCAGTGTAAAACCACTTCTTGGTGTCATCGTCTTCAAAGAACTCACCTGTTCCTTTGAAAGTAATTGCACCGCCTGGTAAGCCTGCGGCATCAATTCCCGGTGGATAACCATGCGCACTTACATTAACGGACACCCTGTTATCTCTTCTGATTGCTACAGTTCTATGCCTGTGTTCAGAAAACGTAATCCAGATTTTGCCATCGTGCCACACAAAAGCGTGTGTTACGCCGACTGGCCAGCCATCTTTGGTTGCCCACATCAGAACACACTCAACAGAGTTGTTCATTAACTGGTCGATCTCCTCATCTGTAAAAGGATAAATTGAGACGATTTCGTGATCGTGTGTTTGTGTCATGGTTTACCCCTGGTGTTGGTTATTGGTTGTCGCAACATGCCGCTATACTACAACATTGTGCGGTGCTGAACTGTTTGTTCGCTCAGGCTCCATTTTTAATTTTCCGGGTAAATACTTTATGCTTGTATCCAACAGTTCGATAGGAAGCATCGAAGTGAAACTCAACAGTGACCTGGAAGACAAAATTATCCAGTCCGTAAAAACAAACATGGACAAACAGATTGCTTTTACTAAAGAACTGGTCAGGTTCCCCTCTGTGCGGGGTCAGGAACATACTGCTCAGGATTTTCTTTTTACGCAAATGAAAAACCGTGGATTAACCATGGATCGATGGAGCATTGATGTCGCAGACATAAAATCCCATCCTGGTTTCTCCCCCGTTGCCGTTGATTATGCCAATGCTATTAACGTGGTTGGAACCCATCGACCGAAAGCTGAGACAGGCAAATCCCTGATCCTGAACGGGCATATTGACGTGGTACCCGTCGGACCACTGGACATGTGGGAGCACCCTCCATTTGAGCCGCATGTTGACGGCGATTGGTTATATGGCCGCGGCAGTGGTGACATGAAAGCTGGCATCGGTGCCAACATTTTCGCCCTGGATGCACTCAAAGCAATTGGCTATCAACCGGCAGCAACGGTTTATCTGCAATCTGTCACAGAAGAAGAGTGTACTGGTAACGGCGCCCTCTCAGCACTCGTCAGGGGTTACAAGGCAGATGCCGCGATTATCCCGGAACCCATGAACGACTATCTTGTGCGCACAAATATCGGCGTTATCTGGTTTAAAGTGCATGTCAAAGGCAGGCCGGTACATGTTGCTGATGCAAGCAGTGGTGCCAATGCAATTGATGCTGCCGCTTATCTTATTTCAGCATTGAAGGAATTTGAAAAGAAGCGCAATGCGCTGAAATCAAACTACCCACATTTTGCAAACCTGGACAAACCCATCAACGTCAATGTCGGTAAAATAGAAGGTGGTGACTGGGCCTCCTCGGTGCCAGCCTGGTGTACCTTTGATGTACGCACGGCGCTCTATCCCGGTGAAGACGCAAGACAAGGGGCCAGGGAAATTGAAGACTTCCTGCGTAATGTGTCGGGTAATCATCCGTTTTTATCCAACAATCCACCAGAGGTTGAGTTCAATGGTTTTATGGCCGAAGGTTATGAACTGGAACCGGGCAGTGAAGCTGAATCAACCCTGAGCCTGGCCCACAAGACGGTGTACCAGCGCGATCTCGAAGCAGTCACTTCCCTTGCGTATCTGGACGGCCGTGTTTTTGTGCTTTATGACAATACGCCGTGCCTGGTTTACGGGCCGACCTCGGGCAATATTCATGGATTTGACGAGAAGGTGAGTATCAGCTCGATTGAAAAGGTGACCAGTACCATCGCACTTTATATTGCAATGTGGTGTGGGCTGGAGAAGGCGCCGTAGCAGACCCCGCAACCCACAGCAGTCAGTACACTCTGGCCCTAAGGGCCCCAAATGTGAATACCTGCTCATTCACCCGGTAAACCATAGCAGTTAGCCGCACACACAGTGTTAGGATTTTCCTAATTGTGCCTTTGGACAAAGATGATGACACACGATCTTATTGTAATTGGTGGCGGCCTGGCTGGAGCAGCAGTTGCCAAGGTTATGGCAGGTCAGGGATCACACGTCCTGTTACTGGAAAGGGAAACCAAGTTCAAAGATCGTGTCAGGGGAGAAATACTCATGCCCTGGGGTGTTGCCGAAGCCAGGTCGATTGGGCTTTACGAGATCTTAACCAATAAATGCGCCAATACTATTGAAGGCTGGAGCAAGTACGCCGAAGCCGGTGAATTCATCGACCGGCGAGATCTGGCCTCAAGCAATCCGCACAAAACCTGTGCGCTCGGTTTTTCTCACCCCGAAATGCAATCTGTCATGATCCAGTCGGCCAGGGAAGCGGGTGCCGATGTTGTACAGGGCGCTAACGTGACTGGCCTGATCCCTGGAGAGTTTCCCTCGGTTACATACAAGCAGCAAGGCAATGAACTAACAGCTTCCGCCAGGCTCTTAATCGGCGCCGATGGTCGACAATCACTCACAAGTAAACTGGGAGGATTTATACGCCACAAAGGCAACGATCGCATGCTATTTGCTGGTTTGCTGTTGCAAGGTATTGATGTTGACGAAAAATCATCCCACTTCATTGTAAACGCACAGCTCGGACAGATGATTTCAATTTTTCCGATCGGCCAGAACCGCTTCAGAACTTATGTCGCTACTAACAAACACAAAACACCAAAAACGCTCAGTGGATCAAAAGCGATTCCGGACTTTATCAATGCTTGTTATGCCAGTGGCGTTCCCCGGCAATGGTTTACAAAAATTAAAGCCATTGGGCCCCTCGCCAGTTTCGATGCTACGCCAAACTGGGTCGCTTCTGCCTACAAAAGTAATATGGTACTTGTGGGAGATGCTGCTGGCGTGAGTGATCCAACCTGGGGATGTGGCATGTCACTCGCACTTAGAGATGCTCGAATCTTGTCAGACCAACTCACAAACACTAACGACTGGGATGAAGGAGCACAAAGCTATGCTGATCAGCGCGCTGAATACTTCGAATCGATTCAGCGGATCGAATCCTGGATGACAGATATGTTCCTGGCGCTGGATGATGGCACCAATGACCGACGCACCAGGGCGTTACCGAAAATAGCCGCTGATGCTACGCGTATGCCTGACATTGTCGGCTTAGGGCCAGAGTCGCCGAGCGATGAGATTGCCAGACAACGATTTTATGGCGAATGTTAAATCTACTGTTTTTTCAAATAAACAGGGATCTTAGTTCGCTTGTCAAACTGATTAAGTAAACTGTCCCGCGAGTTTCCCACGAGTTTACAATTGTCGATAGCAGCTATCGACACTCAACACACTTGCTTGTAGCATGAACCTACTGTGTGAAGGTAGGGTGCTGATGCTACGTATTATTCTTCAAGTCATCGGAGTCATCATATTGATTCCAGTTGTCACCATTGTGACCCTGAAACTCGAGAAACAAGGTGCCGATGGTCCGTCCATTCTTTTTCCTGGTGGGGAGCTTGTTTCCGGGGAATTGCATTCTGGTCCTGATCCGGACTGGCGCTTTACCGACGATGTCACCACAATTGAACTTCAATTGGTAAATCCACTGAGCTCCCGCACTATTTTCATTATGGAAAGTGACGGTAAAGTTTACATACCCTCTGGTTACATGCGGTCTTTTCTGGGTCGTATCTGGAAGGACTGGGCATTTCAGGCCGACGAGGGTGATGGTCTTGCCGTCGCACGTATTAGCGGCGTGCGCTACGAACGAAAACTAAACCGCATCAAAGGTGGAGACGTCATCGATGGCGTTGCTGCAAAACTGGCAGCGAAATATGCTGGAGGGAGTACACCTGAAGCAATTGCCGCTATTAAGGAAGCAGTGATGAATGGCGATACCTGGATATTCGAAATGGCCCCAAGAGATGGAGCGCGCTTGTGAAAACTAAAAACTACTTCATTCTCTGCACGGCAATCACGGTTGCCCTGGTCATCAGCCTGCTATACGTTCCCGGCCTCTCTGATACGGTAGAGCAGTTGATCCTTGGGTTTCTAGCCACCAACGCACGATAGCAACGTCTGTGGTCAGTGCGCTAAGGCCTTGGTCCCTTTAGTAAATGACTGACGCCATCAGCGCGGCTACACCACTTACCCTAGACAATGGCATCATACCCACTGGCAAGATACTCGATGAGCTTCCGTGAGCCTATTCGGTGCGCATTTGACTTGACTTCATAGTTTATGGCCTGCTGATATTCTGCAAGAACCAGGGCGACTGCTTTTAATATCTCACTCCCGCCACGCTTTCCACAATCCAGCATCGCGATACGTTTTCCTGCCAGTGACTGCAACCGTTTCGCTTTGTTAATCTGCATCTCATTCCCTAAGCATGGTGACGCCCAATACATTTTCCTACCAGGCGCTACACTTTTCAAATTTTTCGCGTCAGAGTGAAAACTATCCTGTATCAAGGTGAGAGTATTTTGGTTCGCACTTTTTGGGTAGCAAAAGGATCTAAACCTTGATCTATGTCATCTTCACCGCTGCCCGGTTCAGTTCCAATATCAATTGGAGGTGGTGTTATGCAATTTACAATATCAGCACGGGGGAAACCTTCTGCACTACCCATACATCAACTGATCAAGAAAAACTTCAGTCATATTCCGATCAACCAGATTGAGAGTTTTTTCGGCTTTACAGAGCCCTGTACATTGTATGGGGGACGGGTGTTTACCAGTACGGAGCTAAGTCGATACGATTTACGTTCTCTTTATGAGATGGGGATCAACCTGAGGCTGCCGTTAACCAACCATTACGCCACTGCCGACGAATATGCGGCGTGCCTGCCGTTCCTGGAAAAGCACTATCGGCCGGGTAATTCGGTCATCATCACCAATGACCAGCTGGCCAGGTGGATCAAAAACGATTTCCCGGATTACCGGGTCGAGGCCAGTGTTATCAAGAATATCAACACGCTTAAGAAGGTCGAAAAAGCTTACAAGCTATACGATACGGTTATTCTTCCAATGGATGCCAATGAGGACGGGGATTTTCTGCGGTCAATCCCGGAAAAGCAGCGGATCATGTTATTTGCTAACGCAGGCTGCGCTATGACTTGTCCTTCGAAAATCTGCTACCCCAGTGTTTCAAAAATTAACAAAAATGGAGATATGAGCCTCTGGCAGTGTTCCCAGACTCTGAAACCCAGGGACATTCTCGGGATGATGGATTTCGATCTCGGCCATCTGCAGGATATGGGTTTCCATCGTTTCAAGTTGCTTCGATCAAGACCGGGTCAGCTGACAGGGTTTTGATGTTTGAGGTGAGAGTCGAATGCACTTACTTAACGCCAAAACGCAGGTAGCGTTGAGTTGGAAGGAGGGCCCTTTTTGGGGGGCGCCGAGCTAGCATGGAGCCCGTGCCGAGAGCGCCCATTACATTACAGGATTGCAAGACACCCTGAATCAACTCGTTGCTTTGTTTGTCCAATCACAACCGCGTCCTCAACTCCCGCGCTGTGTAAAGCATGCACCACACTCCCCGCTTCTGATTCCGGCACCGTTACCAGCAACCCACCGCTGGTCTGGGGATCCATCAGTACTTCAACCAGACTCTTCGGGATAGTTGATCCAAACCTGGATTCAGCTTCTACCTGAGCCCGGTTAACCTCGTTAGCACCCGTAGTGAATCCCTTGTCATACATCAGAATCGCCTCATCAAACAGCGGTAATGCTTTGCTGTCGATTTCAATTAACAGGTTCGATGCCTTCGCGATCTCCAGCGCATGGCCACAGAGCCCAAATCCTGTGACATCGGTTACAGCATGAACGTCAAAATCCGCCAGCACCCCAGAAGTTGTTGCATTGAGTTCGATTAACTTGTCAAGGCAGCTTTGTAAAGCACCCTCCGACACCTTTTTCTTAACGTTCGCATTGAGTATTACACCGCTACCCAGTGGTTTCGTTAGAATCACTGAGTCACCGACCTGGGCACCGGCATTCGACCAGTATTTTTCAGGATGAACCATACCCGTTACTGCCAAACCAAACTTGGGTTCTGCATCCTCCACACTGTGACCTCCGATCAATATGGCTCCCGCCTGCTGGATTCTCTCGTTGGCACCCTCGATTATTCCCTGGAGAACATCAGCTCCAAGTTTGTCCGACGGAAAACACACCAGATTCAGACAAACCAGCGGTTTACCACCCATCGCATAGACATCACTCAAGGAGTTTGCAGCAGCGATCTGACCGAAAATATAGGGGTCATCTACCGGTGGTGTAATAAAATCTGCAGTAACTACCAGCGCCTGCTCGCCATCCAGGCGATACACGCCCGCATCATCACTGGTGTCGAAACCCACCAGAAGATTGGGATCACTGGTCGCCGGAATCTTCTCCAGCAAAGCTGTCAGTTCGACCGAACTGAGCTTGCCTGCTCAACCGCAAGTGCGGGAAAGACTGGTTAGCGTATGCTTGCGAAAACTAAAAGCCATCTGTGTCCTGGGGTTGGTTGGAATAAATGCCGGAGTAAAATACCACAAATCGGGTCTTGCATGCTCGTCACACGTCTTTCATGTATTCCAGGATCAATCGATCAAATTCCTTAGGGGATTCCCAGAATGGGGCGTGGCCAACATTAGGTAGCAAGTGAATCCTGCGCCTCCACAGATTCCCAAACGCCACAGTTTTCAGGTAGTCGTTATTGACCATCTCTTCGTCGGCACCATTGACGACTGCAATTGGAATCAAGCTTGTTTTGACCACATTTCGCTGATCAGCCCCTTTGCCCTGCCCAACCGCCTCCATCATGAGACGCCGCGCTCTGCCGTCGGTTCGAAGCACCGCTTCACCCAGAAACGGTTCGTAATTTGCTGCGGTCCCGCAGGTAGCGCGGGCATATCGATCAGCTTCATCAGCACTCAGGTTTTCCTGGCCGGTAAATGCCATATGTTCTGAAGGCAGGAAGGCGCTTGCCAGGTCATCAGGGTTTTTACCAACAGGTGGCGTTCCTGAAATCATCAGCCCTGCGATTTCATCAGTCAAAGACAATGTTTCAACGGCGATGTGACCTCCCAATGACCAGCCGACGATAACATAACTCGTCACGCCGAGAGATCGCATGACTTGCAAGACGACGTCTGCGTACCCGCTCATTGTATAAGTTTGTTCCGGAATCAAGGCATTGCCAGAGTTTCCGTGGCCAGGTAAATCCATGGCGATGCAATGGAATAATTTACCAACGTCACCATTTATCTGATGTCGAAATACTTCCTTGCAAGACGAGTTTCCGTGTATGAAAAGTATCGTTTTGCCCTTACCATCGCTTTCTGCAATTTCAATATTACAATGAGTCGTTTTTATTGTTCGGTTTATCATTTCTAAAAGAAGGGAAATTATTTCCTCAAAAAGTATCCTACTTACGCTCATTAATCAAAAAATCATCAGCGATGGGATTGGGAGAATCTGCAGGGACATCTGTCAATCCGCTGTTTTTGTAGTTATCCACCGCATGACGGACTTCCCGTTCCGGATAAAATGTATAGAAGATAGCCGCGATGACACAAAATGTACCGGCGACGGGTCCAATAAGCAGCACGCCGAGGGGCTCTTCTGCACTTCTGCCATAGGCGGACAACAAATAGCTGAGAATTGCTGCTGCTGCCGCATAAACCCATTTCGTGAACAACCCCTGAACGCCATAATACATTCCAGCCCGGTTTGCCCCGGTGCGCGCTTCATCAAGGTCAATCAACTGACCGAGGATAACCGTTGGCAGTATCATGAGACCGGCAATCGGGAATCCCTTAATGATAGACAGCACAATAATCACGATGAGATTGAATTGATCACCCGCCTCGCCCGGTGAACTGGGTGTTAAGAATCCGTAGGGAAACATCGGCACCCCCAGTAGAAAGATGGTGCCCACCAGTGTTGCTTTCGTCCCGATCTTCGCGACGACCCGATCAATAACGATAAAACCCAGAATAATACCCGGCAGCATCGCGAGTGACAGTTGGGCCGCGAAGCCCTCGTCACGACCCAAAATGACTCTCGCGAAATACGGGACTGCCGGGCCGGTCATTGTAATGCCGAGAATAAAAATGATCTGGGCGAACAGATAGATAACAAATGGCCTGTTGCTGAGCGTCTTGCTCAATGCGTCGCGCATATTCAGTGACGAATGAATAGACGTGAACTGTGATTCGTCTACCGCCAGGATTGGGCAGAGACAACAGATGAATGAGAACACGCAGGATATGACAACCACAATTTGAATTGCCGTTGTAGCCTCAAAACCCTGACCTTTCAGAAAACTGATCCCTGCAAGCCAAAGCACGCCGTAGGCCATAATCATTGGGCCTCCAATTACTGCACGCAGACGAGCCAGTTCAATCCGGTCCTCTTCTGTTCTGGCAATTTCAGGAATCAATGCCAGGTAAGGCGCTACATAGACGGTAAAGAAGATATAGTACAAAGCAAGCAGTGTCGTCAGGTAGGCAAAAATGCTAAAACTGCCCGGTTCGCCAGGTGGGAAGAATATCAGACCAGGAACAGCGCACATGGGTACGATGCCTGCGATCATAAAGACGCGCCGCCGACCGTATTGTGAATTAGACCGGTCTGAGAAATGACCGACGACCGGGTCAGCCAGGGAATCAACGACACCACCAATCAGGCGCGCCAAACCATAGGCTGTCAGCACACCCAGGAAAACCTCCTCACTTACCAGCGCTTCAAGCCCAGCCCCCGCCGGTGGCAAGTAGAAGTATATCCCCAACGAGACGACAACCGAGTTGGTAATTTGCCAGCCGGGACCACCAATGGAAAACAATACCCTTTGCTTAAACGTCAGGTGCATGGTATTCGTCATATCATCGGTCTGGTTGCTGGAGTCAGGGTAAAAATTACATTTATCAGACGTAGAAGCAACCGGTTAAGGACTAAAAGAACGAACGCTGTTTTACCATCTTATCTTGGATTGCTTCTTTCGATTCGTTAGAGTGAGGCCAATTAATAAATCGAGGCAATCAGATGGATTCTGCTGACGTTGTTATTGTAGGCGGCGGTATAGGAGGCTGTACCCTTGGCGCCAAACTCGCCGATTCGGGCCTGAGTGTATTAATACTCGAGCGAGAAACCGATTTTTACGATCGGGTACGCGGTGAATGGATGGCCCCCTGGGGGGTCAAAGAACTGATGAATCTGGATCTGTATGATCTGACAATGCAGGCTGGTGGTCACCATATCACCCGCAATATTGGCTATGATGAACTCCTTAGCCCCGAAGATGCAGAGTCATCCGAAATGCCTTTAAACCTCGTCGCAGGCGTAGACGGGCCTCTCACTATTCAGCATGTCACCTTACAAAACATCATCTTAAACCACGCCATTGAATCTGGGTGTGTAGTAAAAAGGGGCGTCAATAAAGTTGAAATCTCACCTGGCGAGAATCCTGAAGTTTCTTACCTGCATGATGGACAGGCGTCTACCTGCGAATGTCGCCTGATTGTAGGTGCTGATGGCCGCACATCTGTGGTTCGGCGTCAAATTGGATTGAAGCTCGAAGAAGACCCGATTGATCATCTCATCGCAGGTTTACTGATCGACGATGCCCACGACTGGCCCGCGGATCTTCAATCAATCGGTAAGGTTGGCGACATACACTATCTGATTTTTCCGCAAGGCGACGGTAAAGTGCGGCTTTATGTAGATTATGACCTGGCTGATCGCAGTCGATTCGCGGGTGAATCTGGTGCTGCCGAAATGCTCAAGGCTTTCGATATGGCTTGTGTCCCCAACAGTAAGGCGATAGCGAATGCGACACCGATTGGCCCCTGTCGATCAAATCCGAGTCAGGATGCCTGGGTTGATAATCCCTGGGTACAGGGTGTGGTGCTCATCGGCGATGCCGCAGGTTACAACGACCCGATATTGGGGCAAGGGCTTTCGGTGACGTTACGGGATGCCCGAATGGTGGCAGAGATCCTGTCACAGCAACATCAATGGTCAACTGAAATATTCCTGCCTTATGGGCATGAGAGAAAGGAACGATTACGACGACTACGACTGACTGCCCAGTTTGCTACTCAAATGAATGCACGTTTTGGAAAAGAAGCTGAAGCAACGAGAGCCCGGGCCAGGAAAAGAATCAATGAAAATCCGGAACTACAAATGATACTACTGGCCGCATTTATGGGGCCGGAAGCGATTGACGCAAGATATTTCGAACCCGGTTTTCAAGAGAGTTTGTTTGCCTGAGATTGGGTCAGCGTATAGGTCAGAGTAAGAACTGCTGAGTATTTGTTGATTTCTTGTTCAATTAAGTAAACTGTCCCGGGAAATTGAGATACTAATCGGCACCGACGTTGCTTAATACCTGGCAGCGTTTCATGAGTCTCCGTGCATTCTGATCGAAATCGTCTCTGCGGTGCAGCACACAACGGTTGTCCCAGATGATCAGATCAAAGGGTTGCCATATCTGCTGCCACACGTTTTCCGCCAATGTGGCGTAAGACCAGAGTTCATCAAGCAACCCCTCACTTTCGTCCAGCGACAAACCCGGAACATAGGCCCATTCACGGCGACCCAGGTACAACACTTGTCGTCCGGATTCCGGATGAGGCTCGATGATTGGATGAGTTGCACCCGGTGCATCTCGAGGATCGTCAAAGGCATCAAAACCAGGGCGTAACTTCCCGATACTGGTATGCGCCGCATCATGTTTGATCGTCAGCCTGTCGATGCGAGCGACTAGTTCTGCTGGTAGTGCGTCAAACGCTGCATACTGGTTGGCGAAATAGGTGTCACCACCCTCCGCCGGGATCTCCACGCCAAGCAGCACACTGGCCGGTGGTGGTATTTCCACGTAGGTCATATCGGAATGCCAGTTTGCCTCGGCGTTACCGAGCCCACCGATTGGTTTACCATCAACTATGATGTTAGAGAGCTGGGTCACATAGCGGTTCTTGATTTTCGCCCGTGCTGATTCCGGCAGCCTTCCCATAGGTATCTCTTCGAGAGGGCCAAAGCGAGCGCTAAACACTTGCAGTTCATTTTCATCGAGCTGTTGATTGCGTATTCGCAACACGCCGTACTGCAGCCAGGCGGCATAGATTTTACTGAATTCGGCATCATCAATCATTTTGATGTCAACGCCCGTGATATCGGCAACGAATCCAGGTGTCACCGCTTCAATTTCAATCATCGTTATTCCTCAATATTAATGGCCGGTTGAAAAACGGGCACTAGGTGGAACCACCAATAACTTCACGTGGTGCAACGATGCGTGAGAATGGGCGCAGTTGCTCCACTTCCTGAAACATTTTGTAAAACTGAATCAGCGCAGCACCAAGCACTGTTTGCTGCCACATAAGATTCTGTATCTGCTGCTGGTCGTAGTCGCCTGGTTGCGCGGTTAACGCCTCGAGATAGAAAGCCTTGACGTCCTCAATCGCACGTTTAAACCAGGTCAGGTCGGAAACAGGCAGCTGCCCTTCATCAAGCAACGCGCCGAGTTTCTCAAGGTTTTCTGCGACGGAAAGCCCGCTGATGCCGACCAAAGTACGTCCATTTCGTCTTCTTCGACCAAGATCATACCAGAGTTTTAACGTTTCAAGTTCGCCCACAAGTCTCGAACTCCATGTCAATTCGCTTGCCGGTCTAGCAAATGAAACGGGACAAGCAGGTGAACTCTCGGTATCAACGCCTGGTGCATCGAAAGGGTAGTCTGCCAGGACAGGACCCGACTCTTCGTTAAGCAAGTCAAGGGCCGCCGCAATCACTCCATGCTGGAAATCCGGGTCCGCGGGCTTCCCAAGGGGGCGACCCAGTGGAAAAGTTACCCATAGCGAACGAGGTGGTTGCATGCTCTCGGTATTCTCACGAACCAGGCTGATACCGGTAGTCATGATACCTTCGCGTTCAAGGTAATACCCAAGCGCGCACACGGCGCGCGTACAGTTTGGTCACACCGGGGTCAGAAATACGGCATCAACCTTGTCCTGCTTGAGCAGACCCGCAACCTGGGACGTGCTCTTCTCATAAGCCTGGGGACTTAAACCGGCGCCCATAAAGCTGTAGTGCACACTTGCCAGCGAACCAATCTGGTTGTCCACAGCAAGTTCCCTGAATCGTTCAATAGGAAACACAAGATTTACATCCTCCGCAAAACCTGATCTGTCAAAATTCACGGAGCTGTGCGACATAACAAGATTGTTTGCGTCTTCGTCGCTGGAAATCGGCCGATAAGTCGCATCTGTGAAATCGAAAGCAGGGTCGTCGCGAAAATGGAGCCCGGCTGTTGTAATCAAGGCAATCCGCAATTCAGAAACAGGTTTAGGCAGAGGCGTCCAAACCGGCGGGCCGAGGGGTGGCCTAACCTTCGCAAGAAAGTGCTCACGTTCAAAGTCTGGCAGATCAGTCAGGCGAACCATAATTACTCTCAGCTGATGAGGTTGTTGTGGACAGGCTCAATGGTCGAGCGGTGGGTTTGCTCGTTTCCGCATTGTTCAACATTAGATAACTCACTGTTAGGTCAGAGCCCTGGATTGACGTGGTGTAAAACAAATGTCACAATTAGTGACATTAAATTTCATAAGCTCTCCTATGTCAACTATAAAACGTATTACAGCAGGAATTCTTGGTTTGTTCGCGCTGTGGAGAACATTGGCCGATGCCGAGGTTTTTAAGTGAGTACACGACAGCCGGAACGCCTTAAAGTAGACGGTCGAGTTGAACGTACGACACAGACTCGGCGGAAGATACTCGAGGCTACCCGAGATCTGATATTGGCTGCGAACAGCGACCCAACAGCGCGGGAGATTGCCGGGCATGCAGAAATAACCACCAGAACCCTGTTCAGGCACTTCCCGGACATGGATTCCTTGAACAGGAGCTTCATTCATGATGCTGAAGAACGCGCATTTGTTGTCATGGACGAGCCATTTCCAGAATCTACCGCGATTGACAATTGGCACTCCCGAATGAAATTCGTCATCGAAAGACGCGTCCGGGTTTATGAATCCCTGCTGCCACTCTACATCTCTGCTATGTGGGGCCGTTACCGAGCCGCAATGCCTGAGGCAGAATTAAGATCAGGCATTAAGCGGCGTCGGAGAAGACTGGAGGAAGTCCTGCCCGTAAAAATCATACATGACCGTCTCCTGTTTGAATCGATTGATGGTGTCTTGAGTATTGATTACTGGATTAGCCTGCGGCGAGACCAGCAATTAAGCCCACGCAAGGCAGCCCAGGTACTCCAGCGAGCAATCGACTTACTAACCGCTGACGATCGAGACAAATAAATGTGAAGGAAAATTGATTCAATCGGCAATTGTGAGTATTAATAACTCCCCATTCGGGGAAAAATGGCACAAAGCCAGAGCCGATGACTGACAGGAGATAACAATGAGTGAATTTCAAGACAAAGTGGTAGTGATTACCGGTGCAGGGGGAGGTCTGGGCAAAGCCCATGCGCTTGAATTTGCGCGCCGGGGTGCCAAGGTGGTTGTTAACGACCTGGGTGGAAGTGGCGATGGGGTAGGCGCCAGTGATATGGCTGACGTCGTTGTGGAAGAGATTACAGCTGCGGGGGGTACAGCGGTAGCCAACAAGGCCTCTGTAGCAGATATGGCAGGTGCTCAATCGATCATTGACGATGCGGTCAGCGCATTCGGCACTGTTGATATATTGGTCAACAATGCAGGCATTCTTCGCGACAAATCCTTTAAAAATATGAATATGGCTGACTGGGATCTTGTGATGAATGTTCACTTGAATGGAACAGGTTATGTCACCCGTGCAGCCTGGCCAATTATGTACGAGAAGAACTATGGAAGAATTGTGTTTACGAGTTCAACATCTGGCATTTACGGTAACTTTGGTCAAGCCAATTATGGTGCGGCAAAGATGGGCATGCTCGGCTTAATGAATGTGTTAGCGATCGAAGGGTTATCAAAGAACATCAGGGTCAATTGCCTGGCACCTGCGGCGGAGACTCGTCTGATTGGAATGATACCGGGAGTAGAGGTCGACCCTGATAACCCCGATCCCATGAGGCATCCTCAGCTTGTCACCCCTGCAGTATTGCTGATGTGTGCCGAAGATGCGCCGACCAACAAGACGATTCATGCAGGCAATGGTCATTTCGCTTCCAGCGCGACCTTTGTAAACGAGGCACTGGACTTTGGTGCCGATGTGACTTACGAGGATCTGCTTGCGAAAAAAGATCAACTGCTGGATCTCAGCGATGCACATGAAATGTCTGGTCTTATTCGTGTATTGAAGGCGCAGGAGAACTAAAACCTATTTCACATTGACGCCTGACCTCAGCTGCACAGCAGGCTGCTGAGGTGGGCGAATCTTAATCTCGTTCGATATAGGTGTCTGCAGGCAGCAGGTTTTTCGTGCTGACCGTACCCTCGATGAAATCGTCTATCGTCTTGTGGAAATGGCGTAAACGAATCTCCTGCTCGCTGAGGTGCATACCTTTGAAAGAATCTGATTGCACGCCTTTTTGCATCGTGACCATGTTTGAACCATCCTGAGCAATGACATTGGCGAGAATAGGATCAAACGTGCCTTTGAAGGCTGATTCATAGTCGATTCCATCATCGTGGCGATGGGTTTTGTGAGGTGGCCGCTCGAACTCTGGTGTTGCCGGTGGTAAATGGGCCAGAATAAAAAAGTCGTAGTAGCAGCGGGCGGGATCAGTCGCATGTGGCCGGTAACGGAACACCGCTCCACCGTCTGGCGTCTGGGTGAAAGTAGAGTTGGGGAAAAAGGTATAGTGATACTGATGCACCAGTTGTTCATCATTCATGTTCTTGTAGGGCAGGTAAGTATCATTTTCTAATTCGCGACGGCGCTGGATTTCTTCCAGGTGCACATCTTTGGCAGGTACTGAGTAGACAGGGGATTCGTTTCCTGTTCTGGCTATCATCATATGCTCACGCAACGGCGTCATTGATTCGCGGTCGGAGACAACGTCGCTGACCGTACGGTTGAAGTTCAGCATCCTGGAATGAATACCCCACAACTCGATGGGGATATTGTGGCCTTCGCCGAATTCGATCATATCCGGATGTAATGCTGCGAAATGATAACTTTCGTTAAAAGCATCGACGGCGTGCTTCCAGTTACCGTTCCATTCGAAAGTCTGGTAGTCAAGCAGGGTATAGTTTTCCAACTCGTAGGTTTCCAGGTGTGTACCGATTTCGCCCAGGTACTCCGTAAGGGGACAGGCGTCGAGGTCCATATTGAACCACAACCAACCACCCCAGATTGCAACTTTTACGGGTTGTAAGGCAAGCTCATCTGCAGGCACGCCGTCATCGAACTGACGAAAGAACTCCGGTGCGGCCACTTTTTTCAGGGAGCCGTCTATTTCCCATTTCCAGCCGTGAAAGGGACAGGTAAAGGTGTCCATAAACCCGCTTTCTGCCTGGCACAATCGGTTGCCGCGGTGTTGGCAGACGTTGTAAAAGCCTCGAATTTGATCATCGTTGCCTTTTACAAACAGGAACGATTCTTTTCCCAATTCATGTACATGAAAAGCACCAGGCTCAGAAAAATCATCCACACGAGTCGCCAACTGCCAGGTCTTTGTCCAGATCTTGTCCCATTCTGCCTTCATGAACTCAGGGGAGTAGTAGCGTTTGCCATCAAGCTTCTCGAGGCCAATATCAACCTGCTTGATTCGCGGTATAAAAGGCGGCGCTTTGAAATCACCGGTACGAGGATTGGGCCTCTTCAGAAATTCCTTCTCAATGGTCGCCATTGAATTTCCCTTCTAAATGTTTTTATCAAAGGAGACAATATCAGAGTTTACTCTGGCCGTGTAGGTACCTGTCCCGGATGGATCAATACCCTCTGAAGTATTAACATAGACCCCTCAAAATTAGAGAAGAGACTGATATGCCAATCACCGGACAATGCCTTTGCGGCGAAATTAAATACGAGCTGATTAATACACCGGCAATGACCGGTGTATGCCACTGTAAAAACTGCCAGAGACAAGCAGGCTCTGCTTTTTCAACAATTGCGGCAGTCGCCAGGACAGACCTGAGCTTCACCGCCGGTCAACCCAGACTGTACAAAGACAGTGATACCGCCAGTGGTAATAGCGTTGACCGGTTTTTTTGTGGCACCTGTGGATCACCGATTTATTCGGCAATTGTCAGTCAACCTGACAGCTACTTTATCAAGACAGGCACACTGGATGACACCAGTGAATTCAAACCACAGTTTCATGTCTGGTGTGATACCAAACAGAATTGGGTAGCGCTCGAAGATGGGATACCACAAAGTCCAAACTAAACGGATTTGTTTTGTATGGCTTTGCCTCCCCAGACGTAAACGTAATGTCCGGCGCTAATGAATGCCATAATCACAACTATCAGCCATCCTGCCTGCAAAGCTTGTTCCGGTAACACTGGGTAGACCTGTTGGCCAAGGATTACAAGCACCGCCACGATTTGAACGAAGGTACTCAGTTTTCCCCATATCGAGGGATCCATTTCATAACGCCCATACAACCAATGATAGACGAGGGCGCCGCTGACGATAATGAAGTCTCTTACAACGACAATAAACGCCAGCCACCAGGGGACTAAACCAACCATCCACACGCTGACGAAAATACCGATCAGCATCACCTTGTCACAAACCGGGTCAATAACGGCACCATATCGGCTCATCGCGTCTAACCTGCGTGCCAGCCAGCCATCAAGCCAGTCGGTAAATCCGGCAATAGCTGCGATCCAGAGAACAATACTAAAGTCCTTCTCCAGAATCAGAATGCATATCGGAACGGTCAATACCAAACGTAAGGTCGTGAGTGCATTTGGGATCTGTTTGGTCCAGTTCAATCTTCCCTCGCTTTCGAGGTTAAAGGAGAGCAAGTTTGCGGCTAAAGTCGCATGTCTCGCAACAACCGTCAAGAAGAGAGTTCCCACAGCATAAGTATTCAAAGGGTGGCAGGCTGTGATTTAATAAAACATCAAGTGTAAACGGAGAACCCAATGCCTGATGTTGTTTCGAAACTGCTAAAAATAAACGTGCGCGCCCGCTCTCTCGAGTCAGCCAAAGCCCTGTTATGTGACGTCTTAGGGGCAAATGAACTCAGTAATCGCGGCAATGACACCATTGGTGATTTCACCGGCAGTGTGGTCTCACTGGGCGGCGTGATGTTTGACATTGTTGTCCCGGATTCTGATGAGGCGCCGCTAGCGAAAGTCATCGAAAAGCACGGTGAAGGTATTGACTCCATATGTTTCTCTGTGGACGATATGGATCATACCCAGATGCATTTGCGTTCGAAGGGTATCGAATTTTCGCGACTATCAGAATTTCACAATAACAAAGTTGCCTTCGTGCACCCCCGGGAAGCGAACGGTATTGCCCTTGAATTTATTCAGGGTCCGGTTGCAGAGGAGTAACCTATGATGAACATCACAACCCCGCTTCTTGTCATGCGTTGGATTCTGTGTTTGACACTGTTGTCAGGCTGTTCAGATTCAAGCAAGAAAACTGACAATCAAGCAATCAATGAAGCAACAGCGTCGGCTGTTGAGGTCACAACTGACGCGCACGTCGCCCACATCCTTTGTGACGAGGTGCATGGCGTAAAACCGGTCTGCGGTTTCAAGAACCCTGAAGACCTGGCCGTGGTACCGGGTGGTGACCTGCTGCTGGTAAGCGAGATGGCGACCTTTATGTCAGACGATCCCGGAACACTGTCGTTTCTAAACGTTTCAAACGATCAGCGGTCGGCTGCCGAATTCGTTTGGAACAATGACGGTGACGAGTGGGGTGATGTTGGTTGTGTTTCCCCTGACCCGGCCAGGTTGAGCCCGCATGGTATTGATTTGATCACCCGAACAGACGGCCGTCATCAGTTGTTGGTGGTGAATCATGGCCGGGAAGTCATAGAGTTTTTTGAGCTCGTAAAAGTTGTTGAAAACTGGCAACTGCGTTGGAAGGGCTGCGCCAACCCCAAAGATGATCTGTTTATGAATGATGTGGCGGGGCTCATAGACGGCGGTTTTTTTGTTACGAACATGTGGATCAAGAGCACGCCATTTGATGAGGTGGTTGCGAAAATCACCGCAGGTGAAAAGATCGGCTGGGTGCTGGAATGGCATCAGCAAACCGGCTTTGTCAAAGTGCCCGGCTCAGATGAGCAGATGCCCAATGGTATCGCAGTCAGCAGAGATAACAGCAAGATTTTCGTTAACATTTATATGGCCAACAAAACCATCAAAGTGGATCGAGCAACGAATCAGGTGGAAGCTGAAATGTCGGTACGCAGCCCAGACAATGTTGTTGTTGATGACGATGGCAATCTGTGGGTAGCCTCCCATCTGAATGATCCCATAGAAGGGCGCTGCGAAGACAATCATCCCGGGCCGTGCCTGCTACCTTTTCAAATAGTCAAAGCAGACCCGCAGACCATGCTGCTGGAGGTGGTTTTCAAGCACGACGGTGAACCGATGGGATACGCAACCGTCGGTTTACCTCACCGTGGGCGTTTGTATCTGGGTACGGCCAGTGGCGATCGCCTGGCCAGCGTTGCCATATCGGATGCAAATTAAGGGTGCCTGTTTCGAGGCCTGGATAGTGCTGGTTTAGGCCACTATGAAATTAGGCATCGTCTCTGATATTCACAGCAACCTTGCGGGACTCGAGTATGCGTTAAAAGCTATGGGTGAAATCGATTACCTGATCTGTGCCGGTGATGCTTTTGATGAGTACAGCTTTTCCAACCAGGTAGTGCGCCGTCTGCACCAACTGGATGCTATTTATATTCGTGGTAATCACGAAGATATATTCTTCTCAAGCGCCGGTCAGCGTGCCAGAAGCCGCTCGGATATTGATCCCGAACTGATGGCGTGGGCAGAATCCCGCCCTCACCATCTGGATCTGACCTTTGACGACAAACGGCTCAGCCTGTTCCATTCCACGCCCTGGAAACCCTATGGTGATTATGTTTTCCCGCATATGACGTCAACGCTGGATCGATTCTGTAAGATCGATGCAGACTATGTGGTCTACGGCCATACCCACGCTCAAGTGTTAAAAAACGACAATGGCACTCTTGTTATCAATCCGGGTTCTGCAGGCCACGGTCGTGATGCCCGTAATGACCGCCAGCTTTCTTGTTGCCTGCTGGACACTGACACCAACGATGCGCAGATTATGAACTTCAATGACCCAAGGTTTGGGAGTTTGGGTCCTGACTGATCTGATCATAAGAGCAGCGCAGACATTCTCTTGCAATATTGCATATATGAAGATAACCTTCCAAAATGCAAAAAATAGAAAGGCACTATCCTCAACGAATCCTACAGAAGTTAGAGATCAACCCCGCGGTTGCGCTCTTAGGACCACGACAGGTCGGTAAATCAACATTGGCTAAAGAAATCGTTTCCCACTTCGCCGATTCAATTTACCTGGATCTTGAACTTGATTCAGACCGCGCCAAGGTTCAAACGGATCCTGAACTGTTTTTTGGCGTCAATCGCGGTAAATTTATTTGCCTTGATGAAGTGCAGTTCTTACCCGACATTTTTCGCACCATGAGGGGGATTATTGACAAACAGGGAACAAATACCCAGTTCCTGATTTTGGGATCAGCCTCAAGAGATTTGATACGCCAAAGTGCTGAAACACTGGCTGGTCGTATTGCGTACATCGAAATCAGACCATTTTCCAGACTGGAGATAATGTCCGAAAGTCGCCTATACGAGTACTGGCTAAGAGGTGGATACCCGAGATCCTTTCTTGCCTTGAGTGATGAGGACTCTTTTGATTGGCGCGATGACTATATAAAGTCGTTTCTGGAAAGGGATTTACCTTCCCTCGGCTTTCGTATTCCGGCAACAACCTTGAGAAGATTTTGGACCATGCTTGCCCATAGTCACGGGCAGGTGATTAACTATAGCAAGCTGGCTGGTTCACTGGGGGTATCCGCCCACACCATTACACACTATATTGATATCCTGGAGCAGACTTTTCTCGTCAGGGTACTGAAGCCCTACCATACAAACGAAAAAAAGAGGCTGGTAAAATCACCCAAGGTTTACATTCGAGATACAGGGCTACTCCATGCTCTGTTGAAAATCGAAACCATCAATGATCTGTTAGGCCATCCTGTAGTGGGTCACTCATTCGAAGCACTGGTAATCGAGAACGTACTGGAAAAATTTCCGCGACACGACTGTTTCTTTTATCGGGATTCTTCCGGAAATGAAGTTGATCTGATTCTTGAGAGGGGCCTGGAAAAAATCGCTGTCGAGATAAAATCCTCAACATCTCCAAGAATTGAAAAAGGCTTCCGGAACGCCGTAAAATACTTGCAACCAGAATCAATGTGGCTTATCGGTCAGGTAGATGCTGCGTACCCTGGGCAAAAAGGACTTCGGGTGACCAATCTTGACCTTTTTTTGACCAGTGAAAATTCATGATCGGCAACGGGAACTTATATTCACGAAATAGATTTTTCCGCAAACAATAAGCTTGCCTAAAGGTGCTCCCTGACCCAGCCAACGATCCGGTCTGCGGCACGCGTACGCGGGTGTGCCAGCTCGTCGGCCTGCTCTCCCACCGGATTGAGATAGTGGTCTGCGCACGCAAGGTTTTCCAGCGTCTTGTCGGTTGCACCGGCATTATCAAACATTCTGCGCTGCTGTGCCGGGTAGATATCCATATCACCATCTGCCTCGATGAAAAGCGTCGGCACACTCACTCCGCGAATGGTCTCATACAGGTTCGCAAAAGAAGACGTTCCGCTCCAGGTGCTGAGCCAGCCGCGAGGTGTCATGACCCGGGCTAATCCGCCCATGCCGTAATTGGTCGCAAAGGGATCCTGTCCCGCGGCAAATATGGATCCAATCGGGCGGTTTGATGGATCGATGCTCGGGTCAAGATAGGCGGGATTGGCCAGCGTGCGGTAGATCACCATGTACCTCGACAATTTGGCCTGTCGCCGGGTCCTTTGCTGACCTGCGCTTTCCAGCTGCGCAAATTGCGAACCCGACTGGACCCGGCGCGCCAGCGACCTGTCGGCGATCGCTTCGGTTGCCAGTGCATCGAGCCTGAGACTCCTGTGCTGCTGCGCCTGCCGATAGCGGGCCAACCAGTCACGATCGTAGGTACTTTCAAGCGGCCAGGGTTGATAGCCGTTGGCCTGGTTGTACATGTCCAGTTCCGGATCTGAACTTTCCGGGTGGCTCTCCTCAATAACCGATGCGTCCAGGGCCTGCAGCAGGTAATTACCCTGTCCCGGATGCCCGGCGAGCGCTATGTACAGGTCGAAAGGTGGCATTTCAGTATCAGATAAATTCACCCGATCACCCGAAGGTGCAGCAACGCGACGTTCACAGGGTGGTTTTTCCGCTTGCTCCTGATAGTAGCCAAACAATGAACCGCCACCGCTGTTACCTACGCCGACGATGGTGTCATAACCAAGTTCTCGCAAACGCAGCATACCCGCGGCGATATCCAGCAGTAATCTTTCGTGAAGGCAATCACTGTCGTTGTTCAGGTAGCGACCGTCGTGTCCAAACAGCGCCATGCCTCGCGGGGGTATATAACCCGCCAGATAGTGCCTGCTCATCGGCCCGCGTGGATGCATCACATAGATGCATACTTTAGCATCGAGATTATCCGCGGGCCGATAAAGAATCCCGTGACTGACCGCACCGTCACCGGCTTGCAGGTAGATGTTCTGCTGGGGCTGATCTGCCGAGAATGATGGGAGCGCTTCCGCCGGGGTGGGTAGATATTGCCGGGTACGTTCGGTCATACTTTATTCCTCTTGCCATTCGGGTCAGAGTAACTCTGACCCGAAATTCCAAACTTCCATCAAGTAGCGGGTTTTATCGGAGCCAGTCCAGCTTCCTTACGCTGTTCATCCATCCCTTCTCGCAACAGCTGCCCCCATCGCTTAAACATACGTTTTGCATCAGCACGATTCGATGCCCTGTTAGCCCACTGTGCGACACCGTAGTCCCGCATACTCCGTCGATCAACAATCCTGGCCAGTATCTCGCCACTAACAGAATCATAGAGTTCCAAATAAATTGTCGCCGCACCTGCAGATGCCACGTACTGAGTTGTCCTGCCACCCTGCATCAGATCAGGTGCGGTGATCTCAAGATCTATCAGCGCTGGCCGCATAATCATCACATTATCATCAGCAGCCTCAACAAATCGGTACCCTCCATTTTCGTCAAGTTCTTCTTTGAAGCTCTCATAAAGCAGTTCTGCAGCTTCAGCTTTTATTCTCTCGAGATCTTTGTTGGAAATGCGCCTTCCGGCAACCTTTGTGTTTCTGACCCAGTTCTTTTTAAAAGCAACGTAGGCATCCAGCATCAAAAACTGATCGTAAACGCTAAAGTCCGCATCTGGCTTCACATAGATGATCGATCGACCGGAGTCCTCATCAAGGTGCAAGCCATCGTGGCTGATCGTCGGTGGATCCTCTGAATTGACGGTAAAGCTAAAGATAGCCACAACTGCGACTGCAGTCAGTAGTACGGCAAACATCTTTTCTGGCAAGGTCGCCCCATGATTGTACTTTGGTAAACTGCGCATGTTGTTTATCTCCAATCTTCGCTGAGTTGATTACGTTTTTCCTGATCGAGTATAGATTTAAGTTGTCGTTCAAGGATAGATGTTTTCAACTCTACCTACCGTCACGGTGTCCTCCTAACAAAAAGTTCAGCCAGGGAGAATTTTCATCTCTACTAAACGACTAAACCAACTCTGTAACATATCCTCAGTATCAATACAGTCAGCAAAACCTGCCTGTCGAAGTTTTATGGTGCTGAGAAGCGCTGGAGGGGGCGGTTGTGCGGCGCCTGTGGCGAACAGTGCATCTGCATAGTAAAAAGAATCGCCGACTAACTGCCTTATCGAATATTCTTTCAATCCATGTTTGCGTGTTATCGACTGCCAATCTGATTCTCTGTCATACAAGGTGCTCAGTTGCATCGGTTCGTCGCCACTGCTCCCACCGCCGAAGAATTCCGAAATGCCGGGCCAGACATTTTTCCATTCAAAAACATCGCCGTTGGTAATGTTGAACGTCTGGTTGAAACAAGACTCATGCAGCATCGAAAAATGCAACGCCCTGGCCAGCAGGTTCGCATCTATTGCCTCAGTGGGGGCGTTGGGTCCACCCGGGTAACTTATGGGTCTGGCATCGAACTTACGCAATGCAGCATAGACGCCAATCGCAGCGACCATGTTCATTGGGGCACCGAGCGCATGGCCGAAGATTATCTGCGGCCGCCAGATCGTGTAACGCCAGCGGGCATGTAATTGTTTCGATTTAAGATAGTCTTCCTGTAACCAGTAAAAATTTTGATGCTGAACCCGTGGGTTACGCTCTTTGCCCGGGATCGACATTGGCCTCACATGTGCTCCGTATGCCTTGGTGCCTTGTAGCAGACTGACGTGTTTGAGTTGTTTGGCGGTTTGAGTAAGAGGGTCAAGGATATTCTGTAACATCAGCAGATTCGTTTGCATCTGGTCCTCTTCGAACCAGCCTGATATCAGACCCGGTTTTTCATACAAAGCCGCATAAATAACATGGGTTACACGCTTTAATCCAATCGCAACCTGCTCACAGGCACTTGCGTCGTTCAGATCGAGTGAAATATGTTTTATATCTGCAAGATCTGGCTCTCGTCTGGAGATGCCGGTGACAGGAACTCCGAGTCGATGGAGATATTCAATCGCCGCCCTGCCCACGACACCGCTGGCACCGATGACAACCACCTGGTCTATCATTTGTGATTTTTTACCTGTTTCCGCCGGGTTAGCCGATATTGTCATAGATACAACCCTGCGTTGCGAGGTTATTTTTTCCCTGGAGGCAATGAACTATGATGACAGCCCATGTATTAAGGACCCGCAACGTGAAACCGTGTAATCAATGTGGAAAATGTTGTCTGCGCTATAGCGATGGTGGCCTTTCGGCAACTGCCAGTGAAATTGACTGGTGGGAATTGCACAGGCCAGAGATCTTTCAATACACCAGGGATGGAAAAATCTGGATGGACCCGGAAACCGGTACACAGCTGGTGATTTGCCCCTGGCTGCGAAAATTATCCGTTGCGGGATCTACTCATCAGACGCGATACAGCTGTGACATTTACCATGATCGACCCGACGATTGTAGACATTACCCGGTAACTGTCGACGAAATGGTAAGAGACGAATGTGAAATGATCGAAGTTCGTGATCTGACCAATCCTGTTGCGGCCCAGACCAGGTTGGACTTAATCATGTCTGATAGTCGCCCACCCCGCCAATAATCTGAGGTGGGCACCCTAAGATACGTTCAATCTACAATGGATGAACCCGAACGGTCAGATCGGTAATGCCACGCACAAAACTGGATAACAGTCGTTCTGGCTCCCCGACTACTTCGACCTTGCTGAAGCGCTTCATGATTTCTTCCCAAACGATGCGAAGTTGCATTTCTGCCAGGCGGTTGCCCATACAACGATGAATACCGAAGCCAAATGACAGGTGATGTCGTGCCTTGGGACGATCGATAATGAACTCATTCGGTCGATCTATCGCATCTTCATCACGATTGCCGGAGACATACCACATCAAAACCTGGTCACCCTTCTTAATCTGCTTATCCCTTATTTTGATATCCTGGTTCGCGGTTCTGCGCATATAGGGCAATGGCGTATGGTAACGAATTATTTCGCTGACCATATTCGGGATCAAACTGTGGTCTGCACGAAGCTTATCGTACTCTGCGGGGTTTTTGTTTAACGCCAGAACACCGGCGCTCATTGAGTTACGGGTTGTATCATTACCGCCAACGATGAGCAGAATCAGGTTACCCAGGAATTCAAAAGGTTCCATGTTCCTGGTTTCCTCGCCGTGGGCGAGCATCGAAATCAGGTCCGAACCCGGAGTTTCCTGGTCAACCCTCTCATTCCACAAGCGGGTAAAGTAAGCCAGGCACTCCATCAGTTCTTTTCGCCGTTGTTCCGCCGTATCAACAATGCCTGTGCCGGGCGCGGCAGTCGCAATGTCTGACCAGCGGGTCAGCATGCGCCGATCTTCAAATGGAAAGTCAAACAATGTCGCCAACATTTGCGTAGTCAGTTCTATCGACACCCGGTCAACCCAGTTGAATGTCTCATCCACGGGCAGCTCATCAAGCACGCGGCCGGTTCGTTCGCGAATAATCGATTCCATCCTGGCAAGGTTGGGCGGCGCGACAACGCCACTGACCGTAGCTCTTTGTAAATCGTGTTTTGGCGGATCCATGGCAATAAAACTCTGCGTGTTAAGATCCTCCGGGTTGGATTCGGTGCCCACCTTCAGTCCCAGTGCAATGCCCTGTTCTGACGAAAACAGGTCGTGGTTCTTGTCGACGAACATGATGTCTTCGAACTTCGTCAACGACCAGTAACGCCCAATATGGGGTATATCGTTCAAATGCACGGGATCCTCTTCACGCAATCGTTTGAAATGCTCCCAGTGAATCTCCTGCTGAAACAGGCGCCCGTCAATCACATTCACGTCTTCAATCCGGATTGAGTAAGGGTCTGTGACCACCGGTGGTGCATCACTCGCCAAAAATGGATTGAACCCGCGCCTTGGGGCTTCGTCTTCCTGTATCGCTTCTTTCACCTGTTCACTCATTGATAACCACAGCTTTTCGTTAATGCAATATCGAACTGTACCAAAAATTGGGTGCTAAAACGCATGAATTTGCAAGATTCGACCTACATCATTGTAAGCCCACCACTAACGGATAGTGTTTGACCAGTAACAAACCCTGCTTCTTCGGACGCCATATAGGAAACGGCTGCAGCAATATCGGCAGGGACTCCGAGCCTTTTTATTGGCGCGAGTCGACTCATCGATTCACGCATCCGATTGCTATCCCGGCTTGAATCAATGATATCACCCAACAATGCCGTATCAGTGGGGCCAGGGCACACCGAGTTAACAGTAATTCCATGGCGCGCCACTTCCCTGGCTACGGTTTTGCTGAAGGCAATGACCCCACCCTTGGCGCCGGAATAAACCGCCTCACCTGTCGAACCTGCACGCCCGGCATCGGATGCAATATTTACCACCCTGCCCCAATTGCGGCTGATCATGCCGGGCAAAACTGCATGGGTTACTCTCAAGACGCCTTTATAATTCAGATCAATGATTTTGTCCCAGAACTCTTCGTCCGTTTTCAGGAATGGCATCAGTGAGTCCCAACCGGCACAATTCACCGCAATATCGATTTGCTCGATCCCTTCAATGGTCTGTATGACCATTTTGCTATCAGTCACATCCATCAGCTTTGATTCGATTTCTACACCGTCTGCCAATGCAAGACTAACAGTTTCATCCAACCCTGCTTGAGAGACATCCGTCGCAATCACGAAAGTGCCATCTTTACCCAGGGATCGACAAATTGCGCGACCAATACCACTACCTGCACCTGTTACCAACGCGACTCTTTGCATTAAGAAGATTCCTTTTTTGTTTTCTCAGACTAATTATATGGCAGTCACTTGTCAGGCACTATAGGATAATCAGTTCAAAATTGGTTTGTGTGGCCTGCATTTGGTCATCATCTGAATAAACGAAGAGGAGGTCCCCGTCTACTATGAATCAGCAACCTTTTTTACTCTCCACTGCACACGAACGTATTGGTGAAAGTCTCGGTGTCAGCGATTGGGTGTTTATTGATCAACTACAGGTGAATGTATTCGGTGAGGTCACGCGTTGGCGGACGCCAGGTCATTGTGATGTAGAATACGCCAGGAAAGGCCCCTACGGTGGCACCATCATTCACGGTTTTCACATGATGTCCCTGCTATCTCACTTTTATCGCGATGTTGGTCTCTGGCCTGAAGATGGCCAGAATCCACTTAACTATGGATTGGATAAAGTTCGCGTGCTCAAACCAGTGGTTATCGGCGATGGCGTTCGTCTGCGATCGCACATCAAGTTAATGGGTATTGACGACAAAGGTAATGGCGAATATCTGTTGAAGACCTGTCATGAAATCGAAGTCGACGGCATGGATGTCAAAGCACTGTATGCTGAATATCTGACTTATTGGTTTCCGAAGACTTAATGTAATTGCAGGCTGCTTGCAACAAAGCAACAAAGCAACAAAGCACTTTACTCGGAGCCCTTACCTAAAGTAGATTTTGCGAAGTTAATGATATTTCAAGCACATCCAGTCCATTCAGGGAGGCGACGATGCCAGCAGTATTTGTTCATGGAAATCCAGAAACAGCAGATATTTGGGATTTACTCATTCCGAAACTCAGCCGCGATGATGTTATTACACTATCTCCGCCAGGCTTTGGTGCTCCGACACCAGATGGCTGGGGTGCTACTCGGGTTGAATATTTGAACTGGCTCGTTGGCGAGCTGGACGCTATTGGTGAACCAGTAGATCTTGTTGGTCATGACTGGGGCGGTGGTCATGTTGCAGGGGTTGCACTCACGCGCCCGGATCTGTTGAATTCCTGGGTAATTGATCTTGGCGGCCTGTTTCACCCTGATTATGAATGGCATGATATGGCTCAGGGTTGGCAGACTGAAGGGGTCGGAGAAGAATTGGTTGCAGGTATGATTGGTGCGCCGCTGTCAGAGAGAACAGCCATGTTCGTCGGTCTTGGTATGACCAGCGACATTGCGGCGAAGGTTGCCGCAGCCGGAAACGAAGAAATGGGTCGGTGTATTCTGGCGCTCTATCGAGATGCTGCGCAACCGGCTATTCGCGAACTTGGATCTGATTTGTCTGTGATGAGAAAACGGCCCGGTCATGTGATCATAGCGGAACTGGACGACTATGTTGGTACCGAAGCGATGGCTCGTGATACCGCAGAACGCGCTGGCGCCAGCGTCAGCTTTCTACCCGGGGTTGGCCATTGGTGGATGATGCAAAACCCTGCATCAGGCGCTGAAGCACTGAATGGCTTTTGGTCTTCAATCGAATAGTCTTATGTGGACCGGTCTGACCAGGACACAATAGCAATATTCGGGGAGCTTCAATCTGTCCCCATTTTAATCAATAGGCGACTCACCAGTTTCTGGCATGCGCAACAACCAGACGCTCAGAGCAGCGACACCGTAACTTATAAAGAGGCAAGCGAACGCCGGTTTGTAGCTGCCTGTTAACTCGAAGACAAGGGTTGTCAGGGGTAAGCCAACCAGACTGAAAGGCATTGTCAGCGGCATAGCCAGACCCATCACTTTCGCAAAATTCGCCAGCCCAAATCGCTCCGCCAGCAGCAGTGACCATAGCGGTGCAATGCCTCCATAACCGAGACCAAAGAATGCACCGGCAACACATAGCATAAAAAGATCTGTCGCGATTAGCAGCAGTGCTGTTGCAATAAACTGCAGGCCAATCGCAATACCCACAACCAGCCGCTTCGACATGTAATCGGATAATGTCCCTGCCATAGGTTTCGCGATGGCGCCAAAAAGAGTGGTAACAAGTACTGCAGTTGACGCCTCCATAGGTGACAGACCGAGGTCCGTTCCATGTGAAGGCAAAGCAATGACGATGGCAGCAACGGCCATGTAACAAGGTCCTGCAATGAGGCTAATCAGCCAGATATCACGCTCACGAACCGCACGGGAGAAATTCCACACCGAAGCCTGGCTGCCATCAGCCTGGGCCGTTGGCTTTGTATCACCATCCGGATACAGACCGATATCCCCTGGCGCACGGATGGCAAATTTCCAGATAAGAGGCAGCAGGCAAACGGGAGTGGCGATGGCAAATACAAGAAACGAGGTTCGCCATCCGTAGTTCACAACAATATAAGTAGCGAGTGGCACCAGCAGCACGCCCGAAATAGTGATGCCTGCCTGGGAGATTCCCAGGGCCATGCCACGACGACGCACAAACCAGTTCGCCAACATCAGGTTACAGGGAATATTGCCAAGAAAGACAACCCCGACCGAGATAACCACGCCGAACCCAAAGTAAATATGCCAAAGGCTGGTTGCTTGTGAACAGATAACCAGGCCGATTGACATGACGCATACACCCACGGCCATCACGTGGCGAACTGGGTATTCAGTCACCAGGCGCCCAGCTAGTGGACTCAGGAGTGCCATCAGTACCGTTTGTATCGAGAGGCCCAGTGATATCAAGAAGCGATTTGCATCCAGTGCTTCAGTCAACGGCTTCAGGTACACGCCAAATGTGTAGTAACCAACACCCACACTGAAGAACTGCGCTGTCGCAGTAAACCCAACGATTAACCAACCCTGGGTAAACATCCTGCCAGGTTCATCACGAGCGTCTGTAATCAAGGGCTCTTTCTTTTCAAACACTGGAAAATGAGCGTACCATGTTTACGGTCGCATGTTTACAGTCGCATGTTTGGGGCCAGTGAAGACTAACTTAACTAAACCGGGGCAAAGACAGTATGGAAATTTTCGAAAATCACCTCGCAAGCATTATCTGAAATGGATGCACTCGAACAGAAACTTCATGAACTTCAAATATTCGGATTCACGATCATAGAGAATGTGCTACCGGGCAACCAGTTAAAGCAAATTCGTGAGTTCGTCGTAAAGACAGAAGAACGTATTGGAGTAGAAACCCGACACCGAGGCGTGGCGAGGCACCTTGCTAACCTTGTCAACCTGGACCCCATGTTCTTCAACGTTATTGACCACAACAAGGTCCTGCCTTATATCGAAGCCATCATGGGGCATGATCTCATTCTGGGTAGCTTGAACGCAAGAATAGTCAGGCCAGGAGATAGCAGCCAGATTCTTCATAGCGATATTCCATTAAGTCTGCATCGTTACGGTAAAGAAGCACCCGTGATGATGAACACTATCTGGCCACTACAGGATTTCACCCTGGACAACGGTGCTACTCGCGTGGTCCCGGGAAGCCATCAGAGTCATCTGCAGGAACCACCAGCCGGGTTTGATGTTAAATTCGAGATACCGGCTATCGCTTCTGCCGGTAGTGTCATTATCATCAATGGCCAGACATGGCATGGCGGTGGCGAAAATAAAAGCTCCACAGGCCGTGTCGCGATGTTCGGGCACTATCGTATTGGACAATGGATGCGGTTTCAGTGTGATCCACACGACCAGTTTCCGGAAGCATGGTATGAGTTGCTGACGGAACGCCAGAAACAGCTACTAAGAATGACAGATGGTGTGACCGGCAGACATGGGGCGGACTTTTACGAGCGTTAATTGAGTATGAAGGGTGGTAGATTCGGATGAAGGTCAGTGTGGTTTTTCCAAGCGTTGTGTATCGAGAGGGCCCGCAGGCTGTGACAAGGCTGATCAGGGGGATTGAATCCATCGGGTACGATCAGTTGGATATGTTTGATCACGTGCTGATGGGGTATCCGACGATAAGTCGGAAAGCGCCGTTTTATCCCAGCAAAATGCCCATTATGGAAGCATTGATGACACTCTCGTACGCGGCGGCGGTGACGGAAACAATTGGCCTGGGAACAGGCGTACTTGTCTTACCCCAACGCCAACCCGCGCTGGTTGCTAAACAGGTGAGCACATTAGATACCCTGTCAGGTGGTAGAGTTCGTCTGGGCATCGGTGTTGGCTGGCAGGAATCCGAGTATGTTGCACTCGAAGAGGATTTTCACAACCGAGGCGCAAGAATGGATGAAGCGATCAACCTTTTGCGCAGTTACTGGGGAGATGAGCGCATTGATATTGATGGCGACTTTTATCATGCTGACGCGATGGCGATGGAACCCAAACCAATACAGGGGAGGAATATTCCAATCTGGATTGGTGGTGCGGTTTCGCAAACACTGCGAAGAGCCGGTGAGTTGGGAGATGGTTGGATGGGTCAGTTTGTAAAAGATGACGCGACAGCGCGAAACCTCATGCAAAAAATCCGCGGGTACGCGGAGGCAGCGGGCCGCGACCCTGCCGCTATCAGTATGCAGTTGTCACTTACCCCTGCGCGAGGCGAAGACGAAAAATTTTTTTACAGTCAACCTGCGAGATTGCGGGACAGGTTGGTAGAGTTGCGGGACCTTGGGTTTGATTGGACCTCCATTAACACCGTTCCAATTTTTCAAGCAGGCCACCGAAGTGTTGATGCCATGCTTGAGCATCTGGCCGAAATCTATGAGACGATTAAACCTGAATTGAACAGAACTTAACTAGGAAATAGGAGGAGATATGGAAGGTCTGAAGCGTAGTGGTCCATTGCAGGATATCACGATAATTGATTGCACCCAGGCTTTGTCGGGTCCATTTGGTACTGCGCTGTTAGCAGACCTCGGCGACAGTTTCAGACCGTTACCACCTTTTCTCCCCGACTATGCACATGCATCCGGACCAGACCAGGCGGGTATGGATTATGGTGCACCTTTTGCCGCTGTTAATCGAAACAAGCGGAGCATTAGTCTGGACTTTAAATCAGACGATGACAGGCAGGTGCTGCTGCAGCTATGTGAGAAGGCAGACGCGATTGTTGAAAATATGCGCAGTGGTGTCATGGACCGCCTGGGTCTGGGTTATGAGGTCATCTCGAAAAGGAATCCTGCCATCGTATACGGTGCAGTACGAGGGTTTGGCGATCCCAGGACAGGTACGAGCCCCTATGCAGAGTGGCCTTGCCTTGATGTTGCCGCTCAGGCAATGGGGGGGCTGGTTGACGCCAACGATGATCTTGTCAGCCCTGCTGTTGCAGATGTTTACCCCGGGACTCTGATGGCACTGGGACTTGTGGCGGCGATTCACCACGCCAGACTTTCTGGCCGGGGCCAGTTTTTTGATGTAGCGATGTACGACAGCGTTTTCACGTTAATGCGAACCAATGTCGCGGCATATGGTTTTACGAACTATGTTGCAAAAAAAAAGGTTGCAAAAAAAGTTACAAAAAATGCTCCTCGAAAAAACAGCAGGGCGACTAGCCTTGTTCCATTCGGCCTTTTCCCGACCAAAGACGGCAAGGTGGCGATTGCAGCCCCTCAGCCTAATCACTGGCGAAACTTATGTGATGCCATGGCACGTCCTGATCTCGTTACGGATGAAAGAACCAGAAGCAATGGTGCACGGGTACGCAACCAGGAATATGCAGAACAGCAGATCAGCCAATGGACCGGTTCAATATCCAAACAGGAAGTATTCGAAGCCCTGGGCGGCAAAGTGCCCGTCGGACCAGCCCAGAACATGGAGGAAATTTTCAGGGATCCGCATATAAGCGCAAGGAACATGGTCGATAAATTTAGACCGCCGGGCGACAACCCTGAGGTGGCCATCGGCGGTAATCCAATGAAATTTTCAAATACCACTACTGGATTCTATCAGGCGCCTCCCCTGTTCGACGAACACAGAGACGAAGTGTTTGATGAATTTGGGATCACCAGACCCGAGGATTTCAATTCGTGATGGCTGCGACAGCCGCTTCCATGGTGTCATTTACCACCGCGGCACGATCATCTCCCCAGGGCATTGGCATCAAGATCGGGTGCTCAACCCCTGCGTCAATGTAGGAATGGACAAAATCCGTCACCTGGTCTTTTGAACCTACGAAGTCGATAGCCTGAACCATTCGATCAGAAATTGCTGCGAGAGCACCATCCCTGTCTCTTTCCGATTGTTTGGCCCGTAGTGTTTCGACTTCTGCGCTGAACCCTGCATCTGAAAACATTTTTGCGTAGCCATCCGCCATGGCGTAGTTAAAAAGGTCTTTCCTGGCTGACCTCGCACCACGTTCGAATTCGGTTACTGACGCATGTACGTAAGCAAATATTTTCGCATTGCCGCCTTTTCGTACCTGTTGGATGGAATTGTCAACATGAGAAGCCGGTAGGTAATTAAGCAATACGCCATCAGCAATCTCGCCAGCCAGCTTTAACATTTGAGGGTTCAGTGCTGCCATCACTATCTTTGGCTTGCGCTCGCCCAAACGCATTCCAAGCCGAAATCGTTTGGTCTGAAAATAGTCGCCTTCAAATGTCACCGGCTCGCCAGAGAGGCACTCCCGCAAGAGCGCTACATATTCGCGCATCATACCAATGGGTTTGTTATCTGCTGGTATCCCATGTTGCCTCAGGATGCCGGGAGCGGAAACGCCAACCCCTAACCAAATGTCCACGTCCGGGCTGAGTGCCTGTAACGTCGCTGCCGACATCGCAGCTAAGGCTGGCGTTCTGAGTTGAATCGGAATGATACCTGTACCCAGATCCAGCTTTGGCGCCGCATGGCTAACGGCCCCAAGAAGGGTCAGCGCATCAGTGCCCGTTGCTTCAACTGTCCATATAGATTTGTAACCCATGGTTTGGGCTTTAACAGCAACATCAGTGATGGCTTTTGGTCCAAGGATGCCAAGACTGCCGAACGTAATGCCGAGGGGAGTTTTATCTACCACTTTTTTTTATCCAAATGACTATTTGAGGAACCTCTGATTAGACACAATTCTACCTGAGCTTTCATCCCGATGCCCGGGTCACGGATGCAAGGTTTAGTTTCTTGCCCGGGTTGGCCATGGGCGAAGCAGTCAACCTGAGATCAAAAAACGACATGGCATTGATACCTCGGTGTTTTAGTGAGAACTTTATGGTCTACTACAACACAGAGATATCAACCACAATCTCCGGAGTACGCCCGTGAACACCGATCAACGAGACCAGTTTCTCAGCCAACCCAATACTGCAGTCCTCGCGACGGTCGACGCAAAAGGTCGCCCCCACGCGGTACCGGTCTGGTATCTGTGGACGGGGGATGTGTTTGAAATCATTGGCGGAACCAACTCAGCGAAGATGCGCCACATCGAGCTCAATGGCAGGGCCGCACTCTGCGTCGATAGGCGAGGAAATGGAGCATTCCATGTGACGGCTGAGGGTCCTTGCGAACTCGGAAGCACAGCCACCAGAGAATGGCGATTAAGGCTCCACACTCATTACCGTGGTGCCAAAGCAGCTGAGAAAATCGTCGCCGGAGATGGCCACCTTGGTCAGCAATTCATAACGTTACGGCCACAGCGTTGGTACGGCTGGAGTTCTGGAGAAACAGCATGATCAAGCTGGTGATGCCAATGAAGAAGCGACCCGGTATGTCCACCGAAGAATTTCGGAATTACTACGAATCACACCATCGGTTAATAGGAGAAAAGTACCTCACGGGATTCGTGTCCCGGTACGTTCGGCGCTTCCTGAACCCGCTGCCCGACCGGTCCGGCAATGTGACAGAACCAGAGTATGATGTCCTGCTGGAAATCTGGTATCCCGACGAAGCGAGTTTTCTAGCCTGTGGAAAGAAGCTGAGGCAGCCCGACATCGCAAAAGAGATTGCCGAAGATGAGGCGAAGCTGTTTGACCTCACCCGGATGCGATCCTATCTGGTTGAAGAATTCGAATCCGATGTGGAATCGAAAGATACCCATTTATGATACCATCGATGGCGAATCTACTGCCTGATGACCAAAAATATCTGAAACCCTCTTCAGGTCCCCGAAAAAAACATATGTTACAGCAGGAGCTCCAAAGCCATGAATGAAGTCGTTATCGTCGATGCCGTGCGTTCCCCGGTAGGGAAAAAAATGGGCCGTTTGAGCGGTGCACACCCCACTGATGTGTTGGGGCATGTAATTAAACAGTTGCTTGATCGACAGAAACTGGATTCAGCGACTGTCGATCAGGTTGTTGGTGGCTGTATCAACAAAGTTGCCGCACAGGGGATGAACGTGACGCGAACAGCCTGGCTGGCGCATGGCGGTAGCCAGGATACACCTTGTATCACTATAGATTCGCAGTGTGGTTCCTCACAACACGCAACGACACTAGCTCACAGCTTGATCGCCGCAGGCCAGGCGGACGTCGTCGTCGCCTGTGGTGTTGAAAACATGAGTCGACTACCCATCGGCTCCGACGCGGTAGGTAAAGAGCCGACCATGGGGAAACCCATCGCCAGAAGCTATTTTGAACACTACGAATTTGCCAGCCAGTTCGAGGGAGCCGAACGCATTGCAGAAAAGTACGGAATCAGTCGCACAGACACCGATGCCTTTGGTCTACAGTCTCAACAGCGCGCGGCTGCCGCAATTGCAGCAGGAAGATTTAAGTCACAAATTGTTGAGATAGATGCACCGGTCGTCGATCAGAATTTCGAGCGGAGTGGGGAAACAGTTCGGGTAGCCCTCGATGAAGTACCCCGTGAGTCAAGCCTTGAAGCGTTAGCAGGTTTGCGTCCCGTCGCACATGAAGACGGCATCCATACCGCAGGAACATCCTCTCAAATTGCCGATGGGGGTGCAGCGGTATTGATGATGAGTGCAGAGAAAGCGGCGGAGCTTGGCTTAAAGCCACTGGCACGAATCAAAGCTTCTGCTCTGGTTGGCTGCGATCCTGTACTGATGCTCGAAGGGCCTATTCCCGCAACAGAAAAGTTGCTGGCAGAGACGAGGCTGAGCATTGACGATATTGACGTATTCGAAGTAAATGAAGCATTCGCCGCAGTCGTACTGGCATGGGCCAAAACCGTCGGTGCTGACATGGCGAAAGTAAACCCCAATGGCGGCGCCATTTCCCTGGGACATCCCCTGGGTGCAACCGGCTGTTTTCTGATCACAAAGGCCGTACACGAATTGCAACGCACCGGTGGCCAATACGGATTGATCTCCATGTGCTGTGGTGGCGGTCTGGGAACCGGGACGCTGATCGAAAACCTGGCCTGAAATTCGCTGCCCTACTTACGAACAGGCGCTAACGGTGGCTCTGTGTCGGTTGGGTATCCGGCAAAATGGCGAAAGATGGCAACTGCACGATTGATCAACGATTCGTCAGGCAGAAATGCCAGGGCCAGACCACCCCCAACCAACCGCGAGACATTATAAAAACGCCAGGTTGATTCATCCTCACGTTCCAAAAGGTAATAAAACTCGTAGTCGCCTGGGTCTATGACACGTGTCAACATCCAACGAACGGGCTCGGTGTTCGCCATTGTGATGACGAGTCTCTCCGGGGTTCGCTCCAGTACCTGCATCTCCATCACCAGCGCCGAAGGCAGGTATGCCTCTTTCTGCCACAGATAAACTTCCGAGCCGGTGGTTAACTCACCGATGCTGAAATCATCACGCCGAGTCTCAGTACCAGGTTCAACAGCATAGGCGGCTTTGAATAGTGGTTTCCAGGCCTGGCGAGTCACTGACCAGTAGCGGATATCAGTCAAACTTGATGCGGCAGCAAAACGGGATAGCAGCGTCGTAGCGTCACCGCTGTGGTAAAAACGTCCTCCAGTCGATACCAGAAATCGTGCTGGCTTTTTCACCCAGGGAATACAGTCAGGCGGCTGCCATTGTTTACTCTCTTTATCTTGTATGAGGTTAACCCATGGATTTGCACCCGAGAGGGCAAATCCAGGGAAGGCGTCACCCACGCAGGAAGGCCGGTCAGACTCGCCGAAGGTACTTGCGCAACACAACAAGGAAACAAGAAACACACAACAACGAACCATTACATCCACGCCCTTTCATACACAAGGTTTTGCGTGTCATTCATCTGATACTAGGACGCTGACCGAGAATAGAAACCGTAGCGAGGGGAAGCTGATTTGAGTCAGATTTTTTCATAATTTGAGGAGAATATAGAGCATATTTGACTAAAATTAGGGGGAATCTGGCCAAATCAGCTTTTCCGCAATAGGTTCTCTATTCTCGGTCAGCCTCCTAGTCTTCACGGTCGACAACTTCGAACAGCCAGAAGTCTCCTGCGGAGAGTGAATCATTCAGCTGCTCAGCTGTAAAAGTTGGATTTGCACCATCTCCATATTTCTTGATGTTAATCGTCATGAGGTCAAGTAGCTGGGGATGTTCCATCATTCGCACCATGCGCTGTTCATACAATTTTTCGTCGATTCGCAGCACTACTCTGTCATCAGCAACCAGATGATGAGGCCATTGTTTCCATATCTTGCCGTATCCGGTATTCATATAGCCACTGATCACGTACAAGCGCTTGTCTAACACCACCAACCAGACAATGCGCGACGAATCAGGCTCCATGGTTTGGAACTCTATTTCCATTCGACCCGTCAGGAAGCTCCAGTCATCCGGCGCGGTAGCCAGTTCACCAGTTTTGAAAGGACCACCAGTAATGATCTCCATCGGGCCATCATGGAATCGCATACCAAAGAGAAAAATAGCAACACTCAATGCCAGAATACCTACAATAATCCCAACCCACTTCAAAAATCCCAGCATGTTAGTTGCCTCCAATCTGTTTCTTTGAAGCATAACGCCTTTTATACCGTCCCTGCATCTGCTTAATTCAGCCGGGGAGAAAAGGTACTGGGCGTTGATCGCTACGAGTTCTGCGTCCTGGACCGATGAAACTGCCCAACTCGTGGAGTGTGCGGCAGGTCCAAATGCGTTGGGTTGTCTGGTAGTAGTCAGAGCATGGTTGGCTTAGAATGATTACACATCCTCGACGCAAAACAATCCATGTTCAAGTTCAAACATATCACTCTGTTACTAGCTGTTCTCCTGACCTTTCAGGTTTACGCCGACATCCCACGTACCGCATCGGGCAAACCGGATCTTAGTGGTATATACGATACAGGTACCCTGACCCCAACCCAGAGACCCGAATGGCTGGGCGAGACCGAGTATCTTTACCCGTTTGTCGCCAGCGTTGTTAACTGGGCACTCAACGTCGGCTTTGAATGGGCGATAGGAAGCGATAGTGATCCTGCATGAGATGGTGCACGATGCTCGAATCATTCGAATCGACTCCGAGCATGCGCCGTTGACAAACGGGCAATGGCTGGGGGATTCGGTCGGTCACTGGGAAGGAGATGTGCTGATTGTTGAAGCCAGGCACTTCAAGAAGACCAACGGTCTGCCGGGTGCCGATGAGAACCTGCACGTGACTGAGCGATTTCGCATGCGGGAGGACGGTAGCCTGAACTACGACTTTACCGTGGTAGATGAAACTGTGTGGACAGCACCCTGGAGTGGTCGCTACGTATGGCAGTCTAAACCCGACAGCCAGGTTTATGAATACGCCTGCCATGAGGGCAACTACGCGATGGGCAACATCCTGCGAGGTGCTCGCTTGTTGGAGAAGGAATGGCTCGAGCAGCAAGCGGCCAACTAATATGTTTAGGGTCAGAGTAAAAACTACCGCCATCTTAATCTGAAACATTTGGCTAAATTCTAATCTGGTCACCACTGTCGAGGTTTCTTGCTGGGTGTACAGCGACAAACTCCTGCTCCTTCCTTAACAATGTCGGGCAAGCTCTGATATGTCGATGTAATTCGTCAGAACTTTCCCGCTATTCCCTGATGTTTTGGGGCCCGATATTCCCGAATATTTCGCGCATCACTCCTGGATCCAATTTAGGTTCACGTTCAAACGTCAATAATCCATTTATCTCCTGCTGAATGTCGGTAAGCTGCGTCCAGACAAAACCGGTCAAGGCACCAGCGCCGTGGACGTCTTCCGCGATTTTACGAATGTCATTTTCCAACGCTGCTTTGGATTCCGGCATTTCCCCATAGGCAAAAGCCTCCCGAGCGCCATCATACCCTTCAGGCACAAACCCGACTCCACCGCATTCTGTCAGTAACACTGGCAGCCCCGTGACATCTGCACCCGCCAAAGCCCCCACCCGGCCATTGGGAAACAATTCTGCATCCGGGTTGTCCAAAACAACGGCCAATCGTTCGGCAATGGATTCCCCCATTCCTTCATATAAATGTAAGGTCCATAAATCACCCGAGGAATACTCCCAGCCGTCATTCCCAACGACCAGGCGCGAGCTGTCCAGAGCTTTAGTCAGCCCCACAATGCCGTCAACAAAAGCCCGCTGCTGTGGCCGTTCTGTTTGATGCCATACTCCCCAGCTCTCATTGAAAGGAACCCACGCCATGACGCAAGGGTGTGCCCGGTCCCGTTTGATCAACCGCATCCATTCACTGGTTAGGTCGGTGACCAGGTCGGTCGAAAAAATCCGACCTGAAGGCATTCCCAATAGAGGTACCGCGGGTCTTCAGCCTTTTGATGCTTACGGGCACAATTGAAACCGAGCGCCTTGGTCAGAGCCACATCTTTACGCAATGCGTCATCACTGGCGGCGGTATACCAACCTTCCGGGAAATAACCCTGATCCAGAATACCGCGAATATAAAGTGGTGAGCCATTTAACAGGAGTTGCCCGTCCCGGCTTTCTATTTCGCGCAGGCCAACATAGCTGTCTGCCTTATCGATGAGATCGCCGTCCGAATTATTTAGTTTCAATGCAACATCATAAAGACAGGGATTGTCCGGTGACCATAGAACCGGGTCTTCCACGTAAAACTGACACTTGATTTCAGACCGATGGTTAGTCTCCACCTCAACGCCACCCAATATGCGCTCGCCGTCATTAACGGTGATCCCAAGTGTGCCATCCAATACACCGCTCAGCCCCACCGTATAGGACACCAGATTGCCTTCACACACATAATGGCATGCCAAATCCTGAATGGAGACCTGTGCGACAGGTTCCAGCCAGACGCTCTGCCATATGCCAATGATCGGGTCATAATCAATGGGCCAACGCGTGGTGCCTTCCTGCTTGCCACGCGGTTGTGACCAGGAAGCCCCATCTTGGACCCGGATCATGAGCATGTTTTTTGATCCATCGTTTTGAAGGGCGGGAGACATATCTACAGAAATCGGCGCATATCCCCCGCGATTTTGTCCAACCTCGTGCCCATTGATGTAAATTCGGCTTTGAAAATCGCAGGCGCCAATGTGCAACAAAATGCGTAGACCCCGCCAGGCTTCCGGGATTTCAAGCACTTTTTGATACCAAACCACATCGGGGGGCGCGTCGCTGACCAGACCCGATAGATCTGAATTTATGGCAAACGGGACAATGATTTTCTGGTCAAAGATGGGTGTCTCACCAAGTGCGACATCTCCAGCCGTAAAATCCCACTCACCATTCAGGCTTAACCATTCCTCCCGTCGCAAGATGGGGCGGGGGTATTCAGGACGCAAGTTGTAATTCATGAAGTTCCCTGGCTCGAAGTGGAAGCAAAATGGCGAGCACCGTTCCAAACTTCACGGGTGGTGCTCCATCCTATATAAAATTCAGCTGGCTCGCACGCGCAACCGTTGCCACTTTCATCAAAACAGCGCTTTCCTCTTTTCCCTTTCCCTTTTTCTCAGATGTCTAAGAGTAAGTTATCAACATAATCCTGAATAATTTCCAGATCTCCCAGACCGCTAATAAAACGTATTGATCGATCCAATCGAATCGGCTGTGGGTTCATGCTGATAATTTTTGGGAGGACGGGAAATGGGTCAATCAGGTAATCCATCGCATGAACTGCCGTATGATCCAGCACCAGGCTAAGCAGGTCAATGTCACGCTTCAGCTCTTCAAATTTACCTGCTGTAACCTTCTCGACCAGTGAGTCGCCAGGCAGGATGTGGTCCAATTGGGCGGCAATCCATGGAACACGTTTCAACCTGCTGGTTGTCCTTTTGCTGGATAAAAACGACCTCAGTGCAGCGGCGCAATTTTCAGGTACCTGATTGAGCAGTTTGTAACCTATTTGAAATGGCAACAGGGCTCCTGGTTCTGCCGACAGAAATGAATAATACAATTCCTCCGGATCAGCATTTTGATGATGCACGAGATAGTCCAGCCCGAGGTTACAAGTTGACCTGACAGCCCTGACTGCATTGGTTTCAGTAAACTGTGCACCATGAACGCCAGTACCTGCTATCAATATATTGGACAGATAGAGAATTTCATCCCGACGCTTCTCGAACAATTCCTCCGAATCCCGCTGCAGGCTGTGCATCGCCTGATCCAGCAAGTGAGTCAATGACTGATAAGATTTTTCTTCCGCAGACGGTAATAACTGTGGGCTCTCACGTCTCGGACCAATACCCAGCTCTACCAGAATTCCGTTGAGTTGTAACAGATCTTCCTGACTCGTTTCACTGGTTTGAACCTGCACGCCTGGCGTTTGGCTGTGAGTAAAGGCAGACTCAACACCCATCACACCTTCGCCTGGATCCGGTGTATCAATATCACCGGTTTTGGCGTCGGGCTGGGTGTTTTGAATTCGAAAATAGCGCCGGGTAAGGTCGTCATATTGAACGTTCAACATAACTTCCTCAAATGTTCCTGTGTCTGATATCGAAAGAAACGCGAAGGCGTCAGTTGCGGAAATGTAACCTGTTTCTTCTGCTCGCTCGTCTCGTTCCTGTCCAAGATCCCTTTGCATATCTTCCGGTAGGTGATGCTCAGCGATATCTTCCCTGAGAATGGAGCGGACAAAACTGCAACGTTCCAGTACCGTATCGAGGAATTCTGCCGCATGAATATGTAGATGCCTAAGAGTGTCCAACAGCACAAACCAGATAAGTTCGTCCTCAATTTCATCGATACCGTTGGCCGGGATCACGTCAAATCTGCCAAAACTTTCTCCAGAAGCAGCAAGGCCGACGACTTCAGTATTGTAGGCAGTGAGGTGTTTTTCAAAACAGACCGCAACGAATTCCGCACCCAATGATACGAGTTTCTCACTGACAAACTCAGCCCCCAGATCATTCCAGATTTGCAGCCATGGAAAGAAACTATCAATCTGCAACAGATCCATCTTTCCCGGTTTGTTCTGCCACAACTGTATATCAAGCATGCCCTTTATTTGCTCGTTGGAAGCATGCAGTACGATGGCATGACTGTTCTCTACGCCTACCCGGTTAACCAGATCGGAAATAGAACGGGACGTCATGTTCTGAACCAGCACAGGTAAATGCGGACTCTCCATTATTTCTTTGATTTTTTTACTCGTATTTATCCCAACCATCGACCAACGTCGCTGTCTGTTCATTAGCACCTCTTCAACAAGCTGTCAGAAAGCTGATCAGGCATCTTTGACATGTTCAAAAATGCCCAACTGTTTTATCAGGGTGCGAAAACTATGTAGGTGTTTTAAAGATCAGAAGAAAGGAAAAACAAAAGAGAAATTAACAAATCAGAGAGTTGTTTTTTGAAGAACGTAAATCAAAAGAGTCTTGGTTTGTAGCTTTGTTCTTTATGAAGCTGTTTCTTGTAAAGCTGTATTTATAACTTTTACAGCGCAAAGTTAAAGATCGTCTGTTTCGAAAAAAGCCAACGAGAATAGAAGAATTGATCTGCATCTGACCCATAAAAACCCCAACCTGGCTGAATTGAGGCCGCACAATATACTTGGGAACACAAAAATCCAACAAGGAAAAAAACACTCGTTGACTTGATAGAGAATTGAACTCAATAAAATAGAGATGTCAAGGATTTTTTTCGATTATTTTTAGACCGCTTTCTTCTCCACTTTCTTGTAAACGATGCCACCTCACCTGCCATCTTGTAGAAGATTTCCAGTTACTCCTCACTTAACTGCCGCAGCTTTTCCAATATCCGTTTGGCTCGCTCGTTGCGAATGGCAGCTTCAGTATTATCCGGCTCCAATGCCAGTACTTTGTTCCAGGCGGCAACCGCCTCCGTGTATTCGCCGCGGCTATAGTGATCGGCACCCAGGTCCAGATCTTCCTCGACCTGTTTACGAATATCACGATTCAGTTGCTGAATAAGCTGCTGCTCCTCTTTACTTGGGGTGCCCCGTTTTTTGAGCTGGATGGCTATGTCGGAGGCTTCTCCAAGCTGCCGTTGATTCAGCGCCTCCTGCAAAGAAACGGACAATGCTCTTTGAGCACTTTGCGCTTTTTTGACAATCACGCGCTGTTTTTCACTGGTCAGGGCTTTGCGAGTCGCCTCGATTGAAGGATCAGGGTGCAAGTCCAGCGAAAGATCCAGGGTCTCTTCAGCCAGCGTGTACTCACCCTGCCGTACTGCACGTTTTCCAACCACGCCGAGCGCGACAGACACCTGTATCGCTTCTTCCCTGACGACCTCATGCCGGACCACCTTAAACTGCTTTTCAGAAAGGAGCGGGAACAATTTCGTCTGAACAATCAACTGCTGTTTTAGCCACTGTCCCTTTGCAATGAGTAATTCTACTTCCAATGCATCAATGGAGGCGCCTGTTTCGCGTTGCAGTTTGTCGTGCGCCGCTTGTATTCTTCTATTCTCATACAAGTTGTTCAGTGCTTGCTGATAGTGCTTCAGGGCTTGGTACCACTCACCCTGCCGTTCGAGCTCCTTCCCCTCTCGTATCACATTTTTTCGATAGGCTGTCGCTTTTTTACCCACGCTTTTCCGCAACGTTTCCCATTCAGCGAAATCCGGTGCGCTCTCTTCAACTCGGGGTATCATGGCCAGCGCCTCTCCAAACTGCTGCTGCTCAACGAGCCGTGCAATCTTTTCAAGATCCGGTGATCGACTAACCTGTAGATTGGTGCAACCTGAAACCAACAGGATAAGTGGCACCATCCACTTCAATCCCGAAGCAATCATGTGACTGACTTTTTCGAGTTTAGGATGCTGTTCAGGATGTCTTCAATCATCGGCTGGTCTTTCTCACTGACATCAAGTACCCGGTATGTCGGGACAGGGGTTTTTTTCCCACGCAGGGACAATGTCTTGAACTGGGCAGTGATAATACCCCTCGCACGTAACGTTGAATTCACCTCATCGCTCACCAGCGTCGTACCAGGACCCGCGCCAGAGGCTATACGTGATGCCGTGTTCACAGTATCCCCCACCACCGTATAGTCCATCCGCTCTGCTGCTCCCATATTACCTGCGAGCATCCTACCGCTGTTGATTCCAATGCGGAACTCTACCTGTTGCTTCCCCTGTTGTTCTCTCTGGATATTCAGCTCACCAACCAGTCTCTGAATGGTTATCGCACAGACAGCGGCTTGAAAGCTGTGCTGAGGATCATATTGTGGGATACCAAACACCAGCATGGCGCAATCACCGATGTATTTATCGACGTATCCTCCAAATCCTTGGGCTGCCTCTGAAATGATACCGAAATACTCATTCAACAGGCTGTTTACCTTCTCAGGATCCATGTTTTCTGACAATTGTGTAAAGCCCACGATATCGGCAAACAAAACACTTGCGTCAACATGCTGCCCACCCAGTTCGATCTGGGACATATCACCCAATACCGTCTTTGCCACCATGGGCGAGACATAGCGTGAAAAAGCCTGCTCGACCTGCTCTTTCTTCAGCAACCCTTCGGACATCTCGTTCATGGAGTGCATTAAAAGCCCCAACTCATCCCTGCGTCTTTCTACAAACCGCACGCCGTAGTCACCGGCGGAAATCGCCTGGCCTGCTTTAATCAACAGATAAATAGGGCGGGTTAACCACTCACCCAATATAAATGAGGCGATAATCCCCACGATCACCAGCAGTATTGTTACCCCAATCACCGTGCGAATCGCATTCTGCTGGGCTACCTGTCTCAGATGCCCGTCAAAGGTGATCAGTGCGTAACCAGCCGTGATATCCTTGAACACGATGGGTCGGGAAAACGAGGCCATACTCGCCTTCTTCCCATCCTGCATGATTTGTTGCCATTCCTGGGTTGTAACGTCACCCAGTGTGTTTGCAATCTCCTCATCCACCGGTACAACACCCTTTATGACGATGGGCAGCCTTTTTTCATTATAAAGTGCCGCCCCGAGGATCGCGCGCTCGCTCACCAGATTACTGACGATGATATCCATGGCAATCTCGTCATTGGCCAGCAGGGGCTCACGCGCAAAATCAGCCATTTGCCTGAGTACCGTGTTACCGGATTCCATGATCTGTTGTTCAAGCACCTGGCTCTGGTTGTGAGCAATAAATGCCCCAAGTAGCGCCATGCCACTGCACATCAGCAACGTCAGCACGAACGCCAGTTTATAGGCAATCGGGTAATACGTTGGCATTAAGGCAGTTATTTTGCGACGTAAATTTTTCATCTCAGTTGGTTCCTGTCCGCAAAGGCACGTCTTCGGACAAATCATGAAACTACTTAACATAGTTAGTCTGGAAATTAATCACATATAGAAGGAATTAACACTCACGAATCTATCTCCAGAGAAGAACTAGTCAAGCATTGCTTGCATTCTCCTGGTCAGAAATCAGTACAAGCCACGCAGTTGCGAGTTCAAAGCCTAACATGCCCTGAGCGGGTAAACTGTGACCAAATTCTATGGCACTAATTATACCCGGTCTGTTCATTTCTACATCTCATCACGTGCTCTCATGGGACGCTCTCATCAGAACCGCTCATCAGTCCCTCCCATCAGAACTTCTCACCAGACTTTTTATCAGAGCCTTGGCTTGTGGTTTCCTAACTGGAAATTCCCTCGCCTGATGTCCACTATGCATTAATCAGCTCACCCAGCTGCTGCCAGGTGGATGACGCTGTAACGTCCAGATTTACGGGGCTAAGAATAATCTGATCGACCCCGTGCTCACGTTGCGAGCGATAACGCTCGAGAATCTTCTGTTGATCACCCCAGGCTATCAGCGTATCGATAAAGTGATCGTTACCGCCGTCGGCAAAGTCAGAATCGGCGAAGCCCGCTTCCCGCCAGGCCCTGTGATAGTTTTCGAGGGGCATATAGATAGAAACCGCGCGCCTTGCCTGTTCACGAGCAATGCTTGCATCTTTTTCAAATACCGTTGGCTGCATGAGGTGAAGTTTGCCAGCCCCAATCCTATCTTTTGACTGTCGCGAGTATTCCACCGGCATCATATAAACATAAGCCCCGTCCAGTCGCAGGGCAGCTACATTCATCAATTGTGGTCCGTGAGCGGCGAGGTAGACCGGTACATCGCCATGGTGCTGGAACATCAGCTCTGTCGCCTCATATCGATCTAAAAACGCATTCAATTTCTGTACAGGCGCCATCCAGGGGAGTCCGCGCTGATCATTGCCTACCTTGTTGGAAACGCCGATACCGAGTTCAAACCGATTACCGGATGCCTCCGCCAGCGAAAATGCAGCGGCTTTGATAGCGCGCTCATCCCTGGCGTAAATGTTGGTAATCGCTGTACCGACATGGATCGTGCTCGTCGCGTTTAGCAGGCTGGCACAGGTAACAAACGGATCGCGACCAAACATTTCCGGCACCCACAGGTTGTCGAAACCGCATTGTTCCGCACTACGTGCAATGTCAGCCAGCTGGCTGGTTGAAAAAAAATCAGCGGCGATCATCAACCCATAACTCATGGTATGTCCTTTAGGTTATTTGTTAGGAAAAGGTGACAGATTTGTTTTTTCATAGCAAGCTACGGCTACCGGCAATGCCGGGGTTTAAGGTCGGATGAGATACAGTTTTTGTAAATCAAATTTCCAGGGGTTGGTTCGAACATGGGATTAAAGGTAATCGGCGCGGGATTTGGACGAACCGGTACGGCATCTCTTAAGGTTGCTCTTGAACATCTCGGATATGCACCCTGCCACCATATGAAGGAAGTATTTCCCAGCCTTGAACAAATCAACTGGTTTGATCAGGCATCAAGGGGAGATCCTGTTGACTGGGATAAAGTCTTTAGTAAATTTCAAGCCTCTGTCGATTGGCCTTCTGTAGCATATTATCAAGAGTTAGCTGAACATTTTCCCGATGCAAAAGTCGTACTCAGCGTACGTGATGCTGAAGCGTGGCACAAAAGCGTGAGTGAAACGATTTACGCGATCAGCAATAACATACCAACATGGTTACGGTTCGTCGCACCGCCTGTTGATCGTATTTGTAAGATGATATACCGGCTGATCTGGGACGGGACATTTTCCGGAGAATTCGAGAATCGCGATTTTGCGATTGGTGTTTTTAACAAACATATCGAGGATGTAAAACAAATCATCCCCGCAGAGCGACTGCTGATTCATACCGCATCAGAGGGTTGGCAACCGTTGTGTGATTTTCTGGGTAAACCACTGCCTGATCTACCTTACCCCCGGGTTAATGAAGCAAAAGAACTCAAACGCGCTGTTATTGTACTGAAAATTCTACGATGGGTTCCGGCTTTGGCTATTGTTTTGCTTACACTTGGCCTTGTCTGGGATTAACCGATATCCCTCGGGAAGAAAAAGCCTGCACAAAAAGTATTACAGTGTAGCGGTTCCCTTGAGGAGTTTACCGTCCCTTATCCAAGTGGATTCTACTTCATCACCGGATTTGAGGACCCTCAGCAAAGCCTGAACACACCACTGCGTGAAGACCGGCGCGCTGCCGAAAGTAACGAGGCGATCACCCGACTGCAATCCGAGTCGTTCCCCAAACAGACCTGGCATGACCCCGGTGAGAATCAGCCCTGACCCACATTCATCAGCTGTGAACCCGGAAAAGGCCCAGGGCATCGAATGTCTCGAGACTTCAACCCCGGTTTCAAGGAATAAAATAAAATCGGCAGTGATCTGATCCCCACCGAGAACGAAAAGAGGTACCGCAGTCTTCACCCACTCAGGCAATTTATACTGACGAACTGTCACCTGCGTTCCGTTACCAGCAGGCACGAGAGCCACGGATATTTCAGAATCCATACAAGGTTCAGAGTGTTTGTGCACGGTAATGAGGCTTTCAGCTTCCATATTGGTAATTTCACCAGTAGTCTGAAAACCTGGCAAACAGGGCCATGCAGTCAGCCAGGCAGGCTGGCGGTCATTTCGTAGCTGTAACATCTGCCAGACCTTTTTCACGGGCTGATCAATTTCAAACTCGGCGAAATAACCGTTGTCCCGAAACTCTCCCATGAAGTCTCTCCTTTTACAGTTACTTTTACACTTTCCACCTTGTTTAGTTCAAGCATATTCACTGAAATACGCTGGCAACGCGAATACAAGGTGGGTATCGCTGCACACAAGACAAAACATTGATAAGAAAGTACTATCGCGTATCCGGTGACTCGCACCAAAGCAAAAATCAAAAAAAGGAACCCCCCATGCCCGGTCCACTGAGTGATTATCGTATCCTTGAACTTACAACCACCGTTTCCGGTCCCATGGCGACAATGGTTCTCGCGGATCAGGGTGCCGATGTCATCAAGATCGAGCCACCCCTATTGGGCGATACCTGCCGCTACCTTGGTAGTTCTCGAAATGGTATAGGTGCAATGTTTGCCGTGCTGAACAGGAACAAGCGATCGCTGGTACTGGACCTCAAGGGTGAAGCTGATATGGCAATCTTTCATAAGCTGGTTGCAACGGCGGATGTTCTACTCGAAAATTATCGGCCGGGAGTCGTCAATAAACTTGGCATTGACTATGAAACCCTTACAAAGATCAATCCGGATTTAATCTACGTATCGATCACCGGCTACGGGCAATCTGGCCCTTATGAGACCAGAAAAGTATATGACCCCCTGATTCAAGCAAGCAGCGGCATCGCCTCGGAACAGGACCTTGGGTCACCCACCAATTTGAGGACCATCATCTTTGACAAGGTCACTGCATTGACGGCGGCACAGGCACTGACCGCCGCCCTGTTACAGAGAGAAAAAACCGGCAAGGGACAACATCTTCCTATTTCGATGCTGCACTCATCGCTTTACTATCTCTGGCCTGATGTCATGTGGTCCCGGACACTACAGGGTGAAGGCATAACACACGCTGGTGAACTTGCCGACTACTTCCAGGTGTTTAAAGCGCAGGACGGCTTTCTGAGTATAATCCTGATTGGTGATCCGGATTTTGAGGCCTTCTGTCTCTGGGCAGGCTCAGAATTACACAAGGACCCACGGGTGTTAACCCTTGCGGACCGTATTGCCAATGCACCGTTCTTTCAGGCGGAGGTCGACAAGTTACTCGCCGATAAGAGGACCGAAGATGTCTGCCTCGAGCTGGATGCAATGGGAATCCCTGTCGCTCGAGTCAATACAGTGGATAACGTCCATGAAGACCCCCAGGTTAATCACGAGCATATGCTGATTGAGACGGATCATCCCCTCATCGGCGCCATGCGCTACCCGGTCCCACCATTTCAACTGAATGATCAGGACGAGTTCCCAAGGCTGCACGCGCCGTCGCTCGGTGAGAACTCAACTGAGATTCTAACGGAGCTGAAGATCGACCCTGAAGAGATTGAGCGACTTGAAAAGCGAGAAGCGACCAACCGTGAGCTGCTGAAGGAATTTGTGTAAGACTAGCGTTTTCTTTGGGTAGCGCATTTTGTATCTCACGGTCGTACGCTGTACCTGCATCGATTTTTCTGTCCCACCAGACTGACCAGCCTTCATTTTCCAATGCCGCGACGAGAGGCGCAACGCGGGTTCGGTCAGGTGATGCATATGAGATGAATATGTCCATGGTCAGAGCGTGAGCAGAAACCATTCGGGATGCATACCAAACATGAGTTGACCCACATCTTCATAACGGCAATAGGCTTTGGAAACATGTTGGGTCATGGCATGCGCATCGCGAAAGTTTCTCTCGAAACCGGCACCAATTTTAATGCCATGTATACCAACCGCTTCGTGAACCAGGTCAACCGCTTCGGTACAGGATTCCGCAACGAAACATGCGGCAAGCTGGCATCGTTCGACAGACGCATCAGATAGAATTCCATCCCGTTCGCAATCTTCATAAGCAGCGGAAATAGAATCGATCAGGTAGACCCTGGACGCATCAACGAGTGCCCGGGCTTTCCCCGCATGATGTTGAGTGACGTCTCGACAATGGAGAAAGGAACTGGATCATTGTTGAAGGTGCTACCCGGCACAATTCGACCCTGACATTCAAAGAAGTTCAGATTGCCGGTAACGGCTGGCTTGTCATGCATCCCTTTGAAGATGGCGCACCAAACGGCGATAAGTACGTTGCTGCCACATACGTTGAAGATGGCAGTAATCTCAATGTTGATATTAAAGTTCACAAAGGCGTTGCCACTGGAGAATTTTTTATCGTGATGCTGCACAGAGATCTCAATGAAAATAAAATTCTGGACTTTGTGTTCGTGGATGATGTCAATGTAATGGAGAAGGCTGTATTTGAAGGCAACACAATGATAGGCCACGCTATTCCCGCCCCATAGGGTGTACTGGTTTAGTCTGGAGCCTGTAGAGAACCAGCACACAAGTGTATAGTAAGGCTGAATCCTACCTCGGAATGACCACTATGAAATTTGATTTGATGACCGGTAGCAGCAGCTGGAAAAAGACCGCCGAGCTCGCCACGGAGGTGGAACGAGCTGGTTTCTCTGGCATGCTTTTCACAGAAGGCGGTCAGGTGCCGTGGATGATGATAGCCGCAGCGGCAACCACGGCACCCACCCTCGAGTTCTCCACCGGCATCGCAGTAGCCTTTCCCCGCAGCCCCATGATCTCTGCACAAATCGCCTGGGAACTGGCGCAGAATACTGAAGGCCGTTTTCGCCTCGGTCTCGGCTCCCAGGTTCGCGGCCATGTCGAGAGACGTTACGGCGCCGTCTGGGACAAACCAGCACCTCAAATGCGTGATTACGTGGAGGCGTTCAAGGCCTGCATCCGCGCGTTTCGCCGTGACGAGAAACTCAACCATGAAGGCCCGTATTACCAGCTATCGCTGTTACCGGAACAATGGTCCCCACCACGTCACGATCATGAAGACATTAAGATCGACATTTCGGCAGTCGGCCCTTATATGTGCCGCGTGGCAGGGGAACTTTGCGACGGTGTGCACGTGCACCCGATGCATTCCATGCACTACATCAACAATCGGCTGCTTCCCGAAATCGAGGCAGGCGCGGCCCGGTCCGGCAGGAGTGTCGACGATATTGACCTCATCATTCCGGTGTTCGCGATTCCAGGAGATAGTGCTGAGGAACGGGCGCTGATGGTACAACGGGCTCGAACCCAGATCGCTTTTTACGGCTCGACCCCAAACTATGCGTTTCAATTCGACGACCTTGGTTTCACCGGCACCACTGCAAAGTTGCGAGAGTTGATGAAAAAGGGCGACATTCAAGGGCTGGCAGACACAGTAACGGACGAAATGCTCGACCACTTTGCCCTGGTGGCGAAGTGGGACGACATGGCCGACGCGCTGAGCACCCGATATGCGGGCGTTGCGAGCCGTGTCGTCACTTATCTGGCAAGCGAAGATATTCGTCGCAAACCGGACAATCTGTCGAAATGGGGCGAAATAGCGCGGGCAGTGTCTAACGAATCTTAGATGGCGCATATAGTGTTAATCATCCTCGCATCAGAGGAGATTACTCGCTCTCTCATATATTCAGGTAGATTTAATTATGGCAAATCGGCTCCAGAACAAGGTTGCAGTCATTACCGGCGGCACCAGTGGGATTGGTGCAGCGACTGCGGAACTGTTCTCCCGGGAAGGCGCGAAGGTGGTCATATGCGGTCGCTCGGAAGAAAAAGGCATGCGATTGGCAGAACGTTTAGGGCATGACGTTAAATTCATTCGAGCCGATGTCATGAACGAAGATGACATCAAGAACACCATTGAGTTTGCTGTCGCTGAATTTGGCGGTCTGGATATCCTGTTTAACAATGCGGGTGGGCCTACCCATGGAACACCCACAGATGTGGACGAAACCGCGATTCACTACGCGATGCAACTGCTGTTCAGCAGTGCCGTGCTGGGTATCAAACATGCCGTGCCGTACATGGAGCAGCGTGGGGGTGGTGCCATCATCAATAACTCAAGTGTCGCTGCTATTCGGGACAACCAGGGAGATCTCTTGTATTCAGCGGCCAAGGCGGCACTGACACACTACACCCGATTGACAGGTGTGCGACTTGGCCCCCTGGGTATTCGTGTTAATTGCATCTCCCCGGGCGCAATCGCCACGCCCATCTTTTGGGGTGGTTCGGCCAGGGCTAATGCTCTGACGGATGAAGACAACGAAAGGAAGATGGCAAAACTGCAACAGAATCTTGCCAGTGCCACGCCTATGAAAAAAACTGGTCTTGCGGACGACATTGCGCGTGGCGCACTCTATCTGGCGAGTGAAGATGGCCGGTTTGTAAACAGTCACGATCTGGTCATCGATGGCGGCAGAACGAGTATGTTCAACCAACCAAACAATGCCTGATTGCAACAATCTACCAGCGCGACCAAAACCGGACATCTGGTTATGAAAATTTTGAAGATTACAGCAACTCTGATAGCCACAGGAATATTGGTCGCCGGGGTCTCTATCCTCTGGATTGGCAGCGGATTGACTCCCGTTCCCGACCTTGGCAAAACGACGGTGATTGACCGGGAAGTGTATAACCCCACTTATTCTGCCTCAATCGAAAAAGCAAGCGCACAACTGGTTGACGCAAGGGTTCACCTTGTAGCACCGGCACTGTCTCTTGCTGTCGGAGTCGACGGAGAGCTGGTCTGGGCAGAACCACACGGATTTGCGAACCTCTCGACCATGGATCCGGTAAAAATCACGACCCGTTTTCCCATCGGCAGCGTGTCGAAAAGCATTCCCGCAGCCGCCGTATCCCAACTGGTTGAAACAGGCGCAATCGATCTTGATGCAGATATTCATACCTATGTGCCAGGCTACCCCCCGCAGGAATACGAGATAACCACACGGCAACTCCTGTCTCACCAGGCAGGTATTCGCCATTACAATCTGGCGTTTATCCCACCCGTTTTTTCAGAAATGGGACTCAACCGTCAATTCAACACAGTGAAAGAAAGTCTTGTTATATTCGAAAACGACGATTTGTTATTCGAACCCGACACTGACTTCAGCTATAGCTCTTTTGGCTATACGCTGATTAGTGCAGTCATTGAAGGCGCAAGTAACAAGGAATTCCTCCTGGTTCTCGAGGATCAGATATTCAGTCAGTTGAATATGAACCGAAGCCAGGCCAATTATTCAGACCGTAAGGTATCAGACAAGGTATCCGGATGCATTTCCCGCTTTTCTGACAAGCAGGTTCTACCTGAACCTGTCACAAATTCCAGCAACAAATGGGCTGGTGGTAGTTTGCTATCAACTCCCAGTGACCTGGTGAAATTCGGCAATGCACTTTTGGCCGGACAGCTGCTCCAGGCTGAAACATTGAAGATGATGTTTACACCACGAAAGACCAGCAATGGCGAACTCAATCCACAGCACTACGGCCTGGGATGGCGGATAGGTGGTATGTACTACCCAGGCGGAACTGAAGAAATCATCACGATGATTAATCATGGCGGCACAGCCATGGGCGCGATTAGCGTATTGGTACTAATGCCTGATAGCGGACTGGTATTTGCGATGAGCGCGAATTCTGCAGGCGATGCCGGATCCAGTGCATTGTTGCCCGAAGCTGCGTCAATGATAAGAATTTTCCTGGATCAATTGTCGGGGGATCACTTGATCTAGGAAGCCCCTATTGTGGCAGTGCGTAAGCAATCACTTTGCCTCCTGCTCCCTCGGTACCATCGCTCCGCCCTTCTGTATCTCCCAGCGGATTGTCCCCCTGCGGTCTTGCCTGGCCTGGTACAGTGACCAGGACATATTGACGGCCGGTTTTTGGGCTCACGTAGCTCATTGGTGTGGCATCTGAACCGCTACGTAACTTGTCCTGCCAGATCACGTCACCGGTAAGCGCATCAATGGCCCGCAGTTGCCCATCCATAACACCGCCGTTAAAAATCAGCCCACCCGCAGTAATGAAGGAACCTGCGGTGGCAGGAAAGCCAAGATTAAGAGGTCCCATACCGCGTCGCCAGACAACCTGCTGGGTGGTGAGATCTACCACCGCGATCTCACTGTAGGGTGGTTTCAGGCAGGGCAGTGGCGAGGCAAACAACTCCACTTGTGCGGCAAAGGGTGTACCGCGCTGCGGTCCACCAACGCCATAGCCAAGATCGATTAGCTCCTCAGATGTATCCAAAATTTCTTCCCGGGGGATCATGTGAATGATCCACGGCAGATGCATGTTGTTTACCACCATTAACTGGCGCTCTTCATCGACGGCGACACTTCCCCAGTTCATGCCTCCGGCAGGTCCGGGATACAGCAGCGTGCCCTGAACAGACGGGGGCGTCATCGGCCCTTCATAACGCAACCCCAAGAATGTTTTACGACACGCCATCTGGTCGAACGGGCTGATGCCAAACAGATCCTTTTCACGAATACTCGGGTACGCAAAAGACGGCATGCCGGTGGAAAATGGTTGCGTGGCACTGGAGCGTTCGTCAGGCAGGTCCGTTTGTGGTACGGGACGTTCGGTTACTTCCGTCAGCAGTTCGCCGGTAGCTCGATCAAGCACGAACACTTCACCCCTTTTTGTGGGTACGATGACCGCTTTGCGAAGGACCCCGTCAAGGGTGAGGTCAACCAGTGTCGGTTGTGATGGAACATCATAGTCCCAGATATCATGATGGGTTGTCTGAAAATACCACCGGGTCAACCCGGTCTTTGCATCGATGGCGATGATTGAACTGGCATACTTATCCATAACCTCGGTGCGGTGACCGCCGAAGTAATCCGGTGTGGCATTACCTGTGGGTACATACACCAGGCCCAGTTCGTCATCTGCCGAGGTCAGGCTCCACACATTGGGCGTGCCACGAGTGTAATGGCTGTCAATCGGGGGTAAGCTGGTTTCGCCCTCGCGACCCATATCCCACGCCCAAAGAAGCGAGCCGGTACGGGGGTTATAGCCCCGAACCACGCCGGACGGTTCCTGCGTTTCCTGATTGTCCAGAACCCAGCCGCCGACGACCAATGCGCCGCTCGCGACCGTGGGCGGGGAGGAAACGAAATAATAAAGGGGTTTGACCTCGCCCATACCTGCGAGCAGTGAGATCTGCCCGTCATCGCCGAACTCCTGGCAAGGTTCCCCTGTCGCCTTGTCGAGAGCGATCATGCGCGCATCTGTGGTGGCTGTAAAAATACGTTCCGCACAGTGCTCACCCTTTGTGCGCTCGGGGATATGGTAGTAGGTTACGCCACGGCAATTACCCAGGATGCCGTAAGGAACAGTGTTGTTTTCGGGGTCGAATCGCCAACGTTCGGCACCGGTGTCCGCATCCAGGGCAAGTACAACATTTTGCGATGTGCAAAGGTAAAGCCCATCTTCAATCTGTATGGGTGTCGCGCTGAAACGGCCCACTCTGCCGGTTTCTGTCTCCCAGACCCGGGTCAGTTTATCAACGTTAGACGTATCGATTTGCGCGTGGGGCACATAACGGGTACCCGCCTGACTGCCTCCATAGGCGGTCCAGTCCGTGGCGTTTTGCACCGGGCCATAAGTTTTGTCTGGAATTGACAGAACCGGACGACTGACCAGGTTGTAGGTCATCGCTAATAGCACAGCAAGACTCCCAGCCGCACAAATTTGTACCGTACGCATACTGAAAAGTGACGGCATATCATCACCCCACAGACTGCGCCGAATCACTGGCAGGCACAGCCAGAGTGAGAGCAGGCCAACGATCCAGATTCGTGTTCCTACCAGCCAGAATTCATTTCCTGCCTCATAGACAGCCCAGCCAAGGGTAAGCAACAGCGCTGCAGCAAAGAGATAAAAGCCACGACCCTGCACCCGCCACAACTCCACTGCACTGATCGACATCAAAATACCGGTACACAGGTAATAGGGCGTGCCACCCAGAAATGTCAGCTCAGCGCCGAACCAGACCATCGGCAACCCGATAATTCCGATCAGGGTTGCTGTGATTCTTAACGTTATTTTTCCTCTTCCCGGCACGCTTCTCTCCTGATTGTCGATGGTTCTGAATGAGCAATGACAGTATACAAAGCGTGTGATATTCGCAATGCGTGAACTTCGTGCGAGTCACTATACTTCTGGGCTAGACTACAGGGGCAAAATGCTAAAAGGGAAATGCAATGGAAAACAGAGTGGTATTGGTTACCGGTGGCGCCCGCGGCATTGGACTGGGTATTGTCAATGCGTTTGCCAGTATTGGCTGCAAGGTAATGATCGCGGATCTTGGCACCAGTGGAAATTGGAATTATGATCTGGCCGGGAAAGATGATCTGGAAAATGCCCAATCCTCGGCTGCCGCGTTAGGTGAAGTTGCCACGTGTGAGCTCGATGTAACAGATAGCGCAAGCTGCTCGCAGGCAGTCGCCGCCACGATTGAACGTTTCGGCGGTATTGATGTACTCATCAACAATGCCGGTATTGTTCAATCAGGTCCAATCCAGGAATTTACCGAGCAGGACTGGGATCGCGTTTTCGCTGTTAACAGCAAAGGTATATTCCTCATGACACGAGCAGCCCTGCCTGCCCTGCTCGAGTCCGACGATGCAGCGATAGTGAACACAGCCTCTATAGCCGGGAAAAAAGGCCACCCGAACATGAGCGCCTATTGTGGCTCGAAATTTGCCGCCATCGGCATTACCCAATCATTCGCAGCAGAACTTGCACCGAAGGGTATTCGGGTAAATGCCATTTGCCCCGGGATTGTCGGGACGGCCATGTGGCTGGAACACCTGATGCCATCCAACAGCACAGATGAGGAAGAGAAGAATCGTAACTTTGAACAGGCGATGGCAACCAGGATACCGATGGGCAGACCGCAGTCAGTCGAAGACATGGGTCAGGCCGCCGTCTATCTGGCCACTGCTAAAAACGTCACCGGGGTGGCGCTGACCATTGCCGGTGGTATTGAGATGAACTAGGCCGGTAGACAGCTCAACAGTTGGCAGCCTGCTAATAACTCCCAATCACGATAGAGGCATTGATCTAGTGGAAAACATCTCAGAGCAAGCATTAGTCGAGAAAATATCAGCACTCGCCCCGTTGCTGCAAGAACATGCCGCGATGGCTGAACAGCAGCGCAAACCCGTTGATGAAGTCATGCTGGCAATAGAAGCCGCGGGCGCATACCGCTACTTTGTGCCGAAACGTTATGGTGGTTATGAGTTCTCCCTTTTGGGTTTTATGCATCTTGGCATGGCACTCGGTGCTGGCTGCCTGTCAACGGCCTGGGTTACAACATTTTGCATGGAACACAACTGGTTGCTTTCACTATTTGATGAGCCAGCCCAGGAAGACATATTCAGCAAACATCCCTATATTATCGCTCCCGGTTCCCTGGCACCCAATGGTCATGCTGCAAAGGTCGCAGGTGGTTACCGACTCACCGGGCGGTGGCAGTGGGCAACGGGTATCATGCATGCGAATTGGGTTATGGCAGGTGCTGCTATCCCGTACGAAAATGGCAAGCCGCAGCTGGGTATGTTTCTCGTGCCCCGATCAGAAGTTGAAGTCGTTGATACCTGGTTCGTAGATGGCATGGTCGGTACAGGGAGCAACGACATTTCAATTAAAGACGTCTTTGTTCCAGCTCATCGGGTGGTTGATCTCAGCCTGCTACTGCACGGCCGCAGTCCGGGGGCAATATTTCATCAGAGCAGTTTATATCGGGCGCCCATGATCCCTTTTCTTGGTTTAACAGCAGCTGCCCCGGCAGTTGGGGCTGCAACAAAGGCAGTCGATTTATTCCAGGAGCGCATGCAAGGCCGAACAATCTACGGAACAAGAAGCAAACAGGCAGACAAGCCAATTTCTCAAGCCCGCCTTGCCAGCGCACGAATCAGAATTACCAATGTCCGGCAACAGATATTTAACCTGGCCGAAGAAGTGATGCGCTTTGGTAACAACGAAGCACCTTGCCCGAATATCGATATCGCCAGGCTTCGGCTCCATATCGCACACACTGTCCACGAAGCACGAAACATCATCATTGATGTGGTTTCTGCCAGTGGTGCAAGCGCTCACTTTCTCGACAACCCACTGCAGAGGATTCAGCGTGATATCAATACATTAGTCGGCCACACTGTTTTCGACCTTGACATCGCGAGCGAAACCTACGGTGCGATGCTTCTGAGTGATACTTAATGAGGAAACCAACATGTCATCAGAAAAATTAATCAACAACAATAAAACCTGGACTATCGAAGAAATTCGGCAGAACCGAAAGCGCGACTGTGCCCTGGGATATCGACTGTTCGCTGCCCTACACTGGGGTGATGCTGGTGATGGGCATATCAGCGCACGTGACCCGGAGCGCCTCGAGTGTTTCTGGATGCTACGTTACGGCGTCTCCTATCATGAGGCCAGGATTTCTGACCTGCTACTGGTTGCCCCTGACGGTTCTCTTATCGAAGGCGATGGCTTCGTTAATACTGCCGGATACTATATCCATCGGCCAATTTTGGCGAGTCGACCTGATGCTGTTAGTGCGGTGCACGTGCACACAGGTTGGGGTACGCCATTTTCAGCAGAAGCACGACTGTTAGAACCAATAACCCAGGAGTCTTGTGTCTTTTTTGAGGATCACGCATTGTTTGATGACGAGGAGGTGCAGATCCAAAGTGTTGAAGCAGGCCAGCGTATTGCTGATTCGTTGGGCAAAACCAGGGGAATTATCCTTCGTAATCACGGTCTGCTAACGGTGGGTGATAGCGTTGCCGAGGCCGTCGGCAGTTTTGTACTCATGGAACGGGTCGCTGAATCGCATATGAAGGTGCAAAACCCAAAACCCATCTCTGCGGCAGCAGCCCGATTCGCTCAGAAGGACCTCACCCGATACGGTATCGGAAAGGCAACTTTTGATTCTCTGATCAATCGGCACATCGGCGACCCTAATGTGGTCAACTGATATTGTTTTTTCCGGCTCGTTCAGGCCTGCGAACCACCGTTGAATCAGGCGATTCCCTCATAAAGAGGTGAAGACGCCTTCATTGCCCGGGATTGAATGCGCAGCGTTGCAACCAGGTCACCCAATTCATTTTTCGCGGTGGAGTCATACCAGACGTACTCGGTTTTTGGGCTCTGACCCACGCACACCACTTCACTTTCAATCTTGTACCGCTGTCCCATTATGAATGGTCCATTGCTGTAGCCGATTTCCATGGCTCCAAACAGTCCGGTTGAGTCTTCGACCAGTGGACCGAGACCTTTCATGGCAGAACCCCACAGGAATTCCAGGATGGTACAAGGTGCAGCGACCGGATCGCCCCACGGCGATGACTCCCGATACCATGACAGCGGGTCGCTGATCAGGTTGGCATCGTATCTCTGGAACTGCTTGTCTGTGGTTGCGATTACATCGTAGCTGCCGAGGGACATACCAGGTTTTACGCGGCGAAGAATCTTGAGCTCTTCCGGGTCACAAGCTCGATAGTCTCTGGTGCGCAGTTCAGATTTTGAATGATCACCGATCGCAGCCGTACCTTCACAGACCAACAATCCATCGTCACGTTCCATCCAGACGCGTACCTGAGTTTCACCCGGCACTAAAGACTCGGCGAACACCTGCACCTGTTCTTTGTCGATTGTTGCGTTCTTGAAAGACAGCGACAGGTTGCCGTGCTCAAACCATTCATTGCCAAAGATTTTGAGCAGCACGGGTGGAAACTGGTTCATGTGAATGTCCCCCGCGACGGTGCCCCCTCGAAATCCAAGTTCTGCAGCGGTTTCATCGTCGTGGATGCTGCCAGCGCCTTCGTCGGCAGACCAGTTTCTTGCGGCCCATAATGGGCCAGTCATTGTCTCTGTCATTTTTTTTCCTCTTTGTGCTAAACCGTTTCTCGAGTGTATGCATGGCCACAATCATGGCCGTGACCAATCTGGTAAGCCAAGTACGCGCTTGGGTTCTTCCACTGAGCTTTGCAGCGGAGCACCTGAGCCCCGTTTCTCAATGACCGAACCCGGAGTGGAATTGGACACATGCCATATCACGCCGCCGATCAGGCGCCCACTGCCAGAACAGGAGGATCAGCGCCAGGCTCGTAGCAAGCAATTACGTGCTTCGTTCGATCACGTTGGGGATAATGCGTGTCCATTTTTCCTTAAAGCCTTGTCGTGCAATCACACTGTGTTGAACTGCAAAGACGCCAGGCAACATCGCATTGATGATCAGCGCCTCTAACAGAGGGGTCTCCATACCCGTGTCCATGGACCTGGGGACCATAAAGTTAACGACGATTCCCATTGAGTAAAGAAAGGATGCAAAAAAGACTGAATAGCAAGCTACACCATAGATAAAAAAACTACTCGCATGCGTCACACCCCCGTTTTTGGCATGTTAGCACGAGTAACATATTTAAACGCTTCACAAAATGATGTGAGTTACTACTGAGAACCCGCTAAGCGGAGTGTTGAGGACCTATGGATTGCCCTTGATGTTCAGGCGGTTCTGGCAGTTCGCCGGGTATAGGCCACAATATCGGCAAGCCTTCTCCTTGCATGAGTTCCCCGACTTTGACGCCTGCCCGATCCAGCGGAAAGATCGGCCATTTTTTTACTCGATGATATCCATCGGCGAAATACACCACCGTAAATACGCGTCGAACCTTATCCGAATCATTGGCGGCAGCCTGATGCACGGTCAACCCTGAATGCCAGACAATAGAACCGGCTGACACGTTAACCTGTACTGGTTTCTCACCTTTCAATTCAGGGTCTTCCAGAATGTTGTAAGGCGTTGAAGTATGTGTAATATCCACGACCTTCAGCCTGCCAGCTAGCTGGGACCTGGGAACATATGCCATGGCCCCATCGATTGATGCCACGTCATCAAAAGGTATCCATGCCGTGATCAGTGGCACATCACCAACAGGCCAGAACGTCTGGTCCTGGTGAGCATCTGTTACGCGACCACCAATTTCCTTGTACAAAGCCTGATCCTGCCAAAGTCGTACAGTCTCAACTCCCATCAACTGGGCGGCGAGTCCGGCGAGTCCAGGATGACAGGTCAGCTGACGAATTGTAGAATCGGTTTCCCATAATCGCATACACTGGATGAAGGATTGCTCATAGGTGGATTTTTCGCCGACCCCCCTCGTATCGAGCGCGGTTCTTCTTCGAACTTCTGAATCCACGGCAGTACCAAATCGATCCAGCTCCGATTTACCCAATACCTCAGGTGTCAGAACAAAACCCTCTGATTGATAGGCGTCAATCAACTTCGGTGACAGTGTAATAGGGTAGTTATTGTTTTCGATAATCATTGCTCTTGATTTTCACTGTAGAAGAGACCAATCCGGCAGGGATTCCGGGTGACTAAGCTCACCCTTTGCATTTCTGACGACGCGCCGTTGCTCGTCAAGCCAACATTTCCAGTCTGTGCAGGGTACCAGCTCATCGTGCCGTTGAGCCTGATGGACGCTTAAGCGCTTCTTCATCCTGGCTAACGTTTCGGCTTGATTGGCATCATCTACAATATTGCGCATTTGCCATGGATCTTCAACGAGATCATAAAGCTCAGTCAATCCATTTAGCCGTTCAGCGTACATATGTGTTTTAGTGCGAACTCCCCGCCACTCTGCACCGTTCTGAAACCAATCGAAGTATTTTGAGAAGTTCATTAGAAAAGCGCTGTCTGGTTCAGCCGCCATGGATTCGCCAAGAATCACTTTTGACATATCTGTTCCTTCTACCGAACGGGGAATCGGCACACCAGCAAGGGAGCAAATAGTCGGAAACAGATCCACCATGCTCACGATAGACTCACAGCGCGTTGAAGGTGGCGTTTTTCCGGGATAGGAGAAGATACCAGGGATATGGATAGAAGCATCATAAGGATTCTTTTTTGACCATGGATTAATACCCTGCGAGCCACCCTGGGTCCCATGGTCAGATGCAAAGACGAGCAATGTATTATTCCTTAATCCATTTTCTTCAAGGTAATCAATTAACTTGCCTAACATTTCATCAATGGCGAGAATCATTGCCAGATAATGGCGATACATTTCTTCAGAGATATCCCTGACAGACTCAGGGACGTTTTTTGGCAGGGTCAGTTTCTCCGGCAATTTTTCGTAGTACTTCTCTGGCGCAAACTTTTCTGGCGTAAAGTGAGGTTGGTGTGGAGAGACAACTAACAAGAAAGGGTTGTCTTTCACATCATCCATAAATTCGAAAGCATATTTCAGCAAACCATCTGTTTCATAACCTTGCCAGCGTTCATAGTTCCAATCACCTTTGTTGACGAAACCATTGAAGTAGACCATATGCTGGTTGTAAGCGCGCCAGTAATCAAAACCGAGTCTGTCACGACCCTCAGGAACCCAGTCTGGATGCATTGGCATTCGATCCAATGCGGGCCAGGTGCCAGTATGCAAATGCCACTTACCTACCCATCCAGTGGCATAGCCTTGATGCGCAAATGTATCAGCAATTGAAATCTCGGAATGGCGGGTTTTTGTGGTATTGATTAAATGTCCTGTGGTTTGTGGATAACGCCCAGTCACCATCATTGCTCGTGCCGGGGTGCAGACGGGACAATTAGAAATTGCATTATCCAGGGTAACACCTTCTCTGGCCAGGCGATCAATATTCGGCGTTTCAATCTGCTGCTCACCATACCGCTCACGATACAACGGCAATGACTGGGCACGCAGTTGATCAGGAAAAAGAACTACGACATTTGGATTCGAGGTCATGCGCTCAAGCGTTCGGACAGAAGTCGCTCGAATGCTTCCTGGTCCTTCCAGTTCATTGCGCAACGAATACTCTGACCGGAATCATCGACCAGGGTTTTACCGTCATCGGTCACAACAATTGGCAGTGTTTCCATTTCGAGAAACTCTTCAGAAAAGGCCATATAGACTGCTACCGTGTCGTATAACAGGGAGGATTGCGTGTTGGGATCTGTGTCGGAGAACATGGGTAGATCCTGGACAGCTTCAAACCAACCAAAGTGGTTCTCAACAACAGCCCTGCACAAAGGGTCATCGCTGGCCATTATTCTAGCAAAATTTTCATCTTTCAAAATGACCGTGCCACAAGTATCCAGGGGGGTGATGCTGATATCCCAGGGAGTAGCGAATACGGTCTGGCAAGACATACTGTGTTTTTTTACATTGTATTCTTTCATTGGTTTGGGGGCGCCGAGGTAACCGCGCCGTATGCTGCCATGCATGCCAATAAACCTGGAGTTGTCGACAATTTCTGGTTCACGTGCAAGGGCAGCGGCAATATTTGGTACAGGGCCAATACATACAATCGCTACCTGTTCTGACGATTTCATAACGGTGTCGCAGATTGCTCCCACACCATCGTGGTGAACCACACCTTTGAACTCATCGAGGGAATAATCTGCAAGCCATGCCGAGTGAGTTCGAGCTGACGAATCGAGAGGGATACCAATGCCAAGTGGAATATCTTCGCGGCCAGCCACCTGCAGCAGTTTTGCCACTAACCTGGCGGAGTAATGTGTATCCCCCGTATCGGTGACTATCAACTTGATATCCAGCTCAGGGCAACGCAGCATAAAGGCTAAAGCCCAGACATCATCAACGTCGAAGCCTATATCGGTATCCAGAATGACAGGGATTGGCAGGTGAGCCACAGAAAAATGCCTCTAAAAAACACCCATTGTACAGAATAATCAGTAGTGTTTTCTTATCTGGAGGAACTAACTTGAGTTAAGAAACCAATTCACCTGTCAGCAAAGACGAAAGCAATAAAACGACAGAGAGACAGTGCAATCTGAACTGCACACCTGTCCGGACTGATGAACCGGGCAACCGATTAAAAAGATGGCGGTGACGAGCAGAGGCTGAGCGAGAATAGAGACCTGCCGCGGAAAAACTGATTTGAGGGCCTGCCGCTGCGTCCAGATTCCCCGCTAATTTTTGCTAAATATGCTCAATATTCTCCGAACTGTCAGACCAATCAAATTATGAAAAATGACGGGGACGCCGAGTCTCAAATCAGCTTCCCCTCGCTACGGTTTCTATTCTCGGTCAGCCTCCTAGACAACAAATAACAAATTACCTCACAATGCCACCCGACTGATCCCCGGTCTTTAGCATCCGTAGCGTAGACACTACCAACAGAACGTAAACAAACAGCAACGGGATGGATGCGACGACAGAAGCTGTCTGCAATGCACGAAGACCACCCAGCATCAACAGGCAGACAGGCAATACCCCAAGTGCACAAGCCCAGAATACCCGATGCCAGCGATCCGGATGTTCGTGCTCAGTCATTGATCGAGTGGCACCAGCAGCCAACGTGTAAGATGCTGAGTCATAGGTGGTTGCCGTGAAAATCAAACCGATTATCGCGAGATAAGCGAGCCAAAATGAACCCAGGGGCAACAGCTCCACAATCCCGGCAATCGCTGCAGACGGGCTGACGTCCATGGCTTGTTGCACCACAGGGTAGATGCCATTAAGTTCCAGGTATATCGCGTAGTTACCCAACACAATAAAAAAAATCGAACAACCCAGGCTGCCCCAACCGAGCATGCCAAATATGAGAGACCGCAAGGTCCGGCCTTCTGAAATCTTACAAACGAACATCCCCACGAAAGGACCAAGCGCCAGCCACCAGGCCCAGTAAAAAACTGTCCAGCTTTCAACAAAGTCTGCCCTGGCCAAAGGGTCGGTCCAGGTCATCATCAGAATGAAATTCTGCGCTACCTTTCCGATGGACATCACACCCATTTCGAGAATGAAAGAAGTCGGGCCAACAATCAGCACGAATACGATCAGCAGCAAAGCCAACACCGCATTGATGGTGCTTAGCACTTTTATCCCTTCATCCAGTCCGCGGTAGACGCTATAGGCGATCATCGAGGTCACGAGTAGAATAATAAAGAACTGCATGGACATGCTGTCTTCCATGCCAGTCAATCGGGTCACGGCTGAGGAAACTACAGAAGTACCAAGACCCAGGCCGGTGGCTGCGGTGCCCAACAAACCAACAATAAATAGCAAATCGACTATCCGACCCGGCCAGCGTTGCGTCATCGAACCCAACACAGCCCCGCACGCTGAACTTAGTCTCAACGATGGAATTTTAAGGACATGGTAAGTCAGGCCAAGTGCTACCGCTGGTAAACAATAAAATGCCCAGCCAATAGGGCCCCAGTGGAAAATGCCATAACTCGCAGCCCATAATATGGACTCGTCGGACCGGGGTTCGACACCAAAAGGGGGGTTTACATAATAAAACACCCATTCAGCCGCACCCCAATAAATTAACGAGGCACCGATCCCCGCACAAAATAACATCGACGCCCAGCTAAAATCCGAGTGGACCGGGATACCGTCGCCGCCCAGAACAACCTGGCCATGCCTGCTTAGCGCAATCCACAGAAGAAAGAATAAGGTCCCGATCGCAGCAACGACGTAAAGTACGCCCAAACGCTGGGTCAGGAAGCTGAATATCCGGTTTACCGCACCCGTAGCAGCTTCTGGTACAACAATGATGGGTACAACAACCGCCAGCAATATTACGCAGCCCACACCAAAAATGAACCAATCAACTTTCTTTTCGCTCGTTGCTGATGCTGAGGTCGACTGATCTTCCAATATCACGCTTCTTTACAAAATGTCATCGCACTAGCAAAACACAATCCGCCTCCGTGGACAATATAATGCTATGTGGCTTAATCTGCGTGCATCATTGCACAGATAAAAACAACAATAGAGATGGGGTAGTACAATGCGTTTGCTTACACTGATGATTTCAATTTGTGTTCTGTTCACAACGTCGATTTTCGCTGAAGAAAGCAAGGAGGACAAAGACAAAAAGCGTTTTAACGACATTATGAGGACAAGCTCGTATCCCATCGTACTGGAAAACGGCGTACTGTCTGGGCCAGGTGCCGATTTTCTGTTTGAAAACGCAAAAACATCCCAGTTCTTTATGATTGGCGAACAACATGGCACCGCTGATGTCGCTCTCTTTGCCCGCGCCCTTTATTCTAGACTGGCGACATTTAGTTATTCGAAAATTGCGCTGGAAGTCGGGGCCCAGTCGACTATTTTTGCTGAGAACCTGATGCGACATGATCTCAAGGCCTATGACGCTTTTATGTCAGATGAGAAAACCTATTTCGCTTTGCCATTCCTCTTTTTTAGGGAAGAAAGTGATCTTGCCCTTGATGTGATACAGGCCGGTGGTCGCGAACCGGTCTTCTGGGGGCTCGATCAGGAGTTTATCGCTGCCGCGCCTATCCTCCTGCCTATACTTTCAGAAAGGGTAAAAACCCCTGCCGAGCGTGATGCCGTTGATGTGGCTGAACAGATGGCAACAGAGGATATGATGTACGTCGGCATGGCAGATGAAGCGGTATTCAACGATTTACGCTCAGCGTTTGAAAAAAGAAATGATGTTGCTGCGTTAAAACTGATTGATGCCATGATTTTATCGAACCGCATCTACAAACCTTTCACTGGCCGCGGCAGCACGGGTTATGCGGGAAACCTTGAGCGTGAAATTACATGAAAATGAATTTTCTTAACCACTTCAACAATGCGAAATCCAACGAGCGTAAAGCACCGAAGGTCTTTATGAAATTTGGCGCCTATCACGGGGCCCGGGGACGCAGCGGTACCAATGTCCCTGCTCTGATGGATTTCCTGGCTGAATGGGGGCATTCTGAAGGGTATCACAGTTTCAATATACATATGGATTGCAGAGGTGGTGTGTCACGTGACATTCGGTCAGGTAGGGAACTGGCTTGTGAGAGCTATTTCCTCAATTCAAAAGGTGGTAAATCAAATCCGTTTACAGAACATATCCCGGCGGATGGAATGACCGTCCTGGACCTGAGGGGTCTGCGTCCCTATGCGGCGCGAATGAAATTTCTCGGCGAGGACGTTATCGATCTGATTTATGCCTATGACGCCTATCTCGCTATGTCGAACGTTGAGGCGGCCACAACTTATCGATAGAAGTAATGGGGTCGAGCTTATAACCAACAACTTGATTAGGTTGCAATTAGTTAGTGCCTATCCATAAAAGATTATGTGTGCTTTTCCAGTCACGTTTTGTGCTATTAAAATAGACTCAATATGCGCAAAGTAGGGTGCTGGAGTCGAAATTTACCTATTTATGGATAAGCACTAGTTAGTTGTTGTCTTCGGGTAGGTCTAAACGACCAACCCAATCGGCAATCGTTTTACGTGCAAGTTCGCGGTTCTTCGGGCTGGGGGTCAGGGTAAGTCGAACACCCAGGCCATCAATGATGGACATCAGCTCGTACAATCGACCATCCAGATGTTGGCTTGAGGTTCCACACTCGGTCAGCAGTCTTGCAATGAGATCCTGCCAATCCTTGTATCGGGCTGCGTTTTCCACAGCAAGGTTCTGGCTCGATGCAGCAGCTGCCCAGAAAACAATCCAGACTTTCTGTTGGAAACGAGGGTCGACGCGGGGTAACAATCTTTTCGTCAAAGACTTGCCTGGGCTTTGTGCAAACGAAAATAGTATCCACATGCAGACATCAACTGATCGTGCGTGCCTTGCTCTGCAATGCCATCGTCACCCAGTACGATGATGCGGTCTGCATGTAGAATCGTTGAAAGTCTATGCGCTATGACAATCATCGTTCTGTCCCTGGCGATCCTGGCCAGTGCGTCTTGTACTGCCCGTTCACTTTGACTGTCCAATGCACTGGTTGCTTCGTCGAATATTAGAATTGGCGGGTTCTTCAGGAACGCCCGCGCAATTGTGAGCCGTTGTTTTTGCCCACCGGAAAGCTGCACACCTCTTTCCCCGATATCAGTATCATATCCCTTTGACAGGGCAGTGATAAAGTCATGAGCCTGTGCCCGTATTGCCGCTTCAACAATTTCAGCGTGCGATGCGTCGGTTCGGCCGTAAGCGAGATTCTCTGCAATTGTACCTGCAAACAGATATGCATCTTGATGCACAAGCCCAATATTGCGGCGTAATGAATCGATCGATACCTGCCGAATATTGTGTCCGTCGATTAATATTTCACCGCATGTTGGATCATAGAATCGGGGTATAAGAGAGCACAGCGTGGTCTTACCGACGCCTGAATAACCAACAAGAGCGATGAACTCACCGGCTTTTATCTCCATGGATATATTTTTTATCGCAAAGTCTGCATCTTCTGAGTATCTGAAACTGACATTGTGAAAAGAAATGTAGCCTGCGACGTTGACTAACTCCTTTGCCCCGGAGGCATCTTGAATTTCGGGTGAAATTTCCATCACTTCCACGAATCGATGGAATCCTGTCATGCCCTCCTGCCAGAGTCGCGCCAGGTTAGCTGCCCGTGCTATGGGGTCGGTCAGGATGGCAACGCACAACAGGAAGGTCATCAGGTCCGCTACGGACATATTCGATTCCACGATTGCGATGGTTCCAAAGACGATCACCATCAACGTCAACAGCTGTGTGTAGGTTTGCAGACCGACAGAAAATAGCGCCTCCGCTTTGTAACCCTTGCGACGTGTTTGCAGAAAATGATTGTTCTCGGCATTGAATCTTGACATCTCCAGCTTCTGATTGCCGAATGATTGAACGACCCGAATCCCGGACAACGAATCTTCTACGTGTTCGTTAATTGCCCCAACGCGCTCCTTGCTCTGACGTACGGCAACCCCCATACGGTTGTTAAAGTACAACGCATAGAGAACAGCAAATGGCATGGAGATGAGAATGATCATCGTCACCACTGGATCAAAATAGAATAAGATGGCGAACGCACCAGCAAACTTCAGCACAGCGATTGCAATATCTTCCGGGCCATGGTGATAGAGCTCTGATATCGCGAACAGATCATTGGATATGCGAGACATTAATTGCCCGACCCGCTGCCGATCATAAAAGCTGAAAGACAGCTTCTGGTAGTGCTCGAACAGTTCCTGCCGCATTGCGCTTTCCATCCTGGCGCCCATCACATGACCCTGATAGTCGACAAACAACCGGCAAATCGCCTGCAATGCAATGAAGAACAGCATGATGACGCCAATGAAGTAGATTTCTCCATAGAGATCGACATTATCAGCTGCTGTCGTTATTCGTTTTACAATTACGTTGGCACACAAAGGCAGCGCAAGGGCCGTTGCTGCAACCAGCACGGCACAACCGAGATCTGCGGCGAGAATGCCGAGGTAAGGTCGATAATAGGCGAAGAATTTTGTTCTTCGTGATCCCTTCAGGCCAGGACCTGAGTGAGCACTGGTGATTGCTTCTGAAAGATCATACGAAGCTGATTCCAGCCTGTCCGCAGATGCTGGTTCTGGCGCCCTGGTTTCAGTTTCGCTGCAACGATTGGATTCAGGTGATTGAGGGGCTGCACCTGACAGCCTTGAATGAAATGATGGCATAAGGGTTCATGTCCAGGTTGACGTTTAGAGGAATAGTTCTTTTCCACGTAGACATGAAATTTGCCATCGTTATTCCTTCCCACCTGTCGTGATTTATGCTGCACACCTTACCCTTTTTACAGGCTATTGCAACCAGGATTCTGCTTTTGTGTTTTATAATGTAGATCGACTATCTGCAGATCATTAAATCGATAAATCCTTGAGATTGTAGTCAAGTAACAATTCATCGAATTTGTCCGGGTCCCACTGGTAGTTACCTTCAAGCCCGGCAAATGGTTGATAGTCATACCTTGACTCCCCTGAGTAATATTGTTGGCGAGCGTCTATCGCCAACGCTATGACTGTTGATCGATCAAAGATACGCTGCTCATCGTAGACCTCCTGGTCATTTTGACTCAAGGCACCGCACTGGCCAAGAATCGACTTTCTGCGGTGAAATCCAAATGTGAGTGAAACTCTCGGGTCAGGTGAAGCATTAGCAAATGATCCGTGCAGGGTTTGTCGGTTGACGATAGTCACATCACCGGCTTCGCAAGTCAGCGGTACAGCCTCGGCAAGTTGCTCCGAGCCGCCATTTTTCTCAATCAGATCCAGAATGTCGATCTTCCCCATTTTGTGAGTACCTGGCACGACCCAGAGGCAATTCGCAGCAGTACAGGCATAGAGCTGAACCTGGAAGTTAAATCCATGAATGCCTTCGTCCCAGTCAGGTGATTCCCAATGAGTCACTCCATCCTGGTGCCAGGCTACTGACCCACCGAGGCCCGGTTGTTTAACGAAAATAACATCGTTGTAGGGTACAAAGTCCACCCCGTTAATCGCTTCTGCAATGGTCAGTAACTGCGGATGCCCATAGATTCTGAGCCCGGCATCCATGGACTGACACATACCGCCAATGAGATGCACAACTTCTTCCGGTGCGCCCCTGGCAGGTGTGGGTTCGGCCATTTTACTCTGGTGCCGACCATTTAATAATTGAGTGCCACCCCAAGGGTCAGACAGGGGCGTAATGAAGATAAAGGGATTGCGCTTGAACTTTTGCCCAAAAGCGGGTCTGCCTTGTGCATCTTCTGTTGACCCGGAGTGCCTCGGTGCATTATCCAGAATGTTGTTTACACCGGCACGCAGTTCTGCGACCTCATCGGCACTGACCACACCTTCAAAAATGTAGAAACCTTGCGCCCAGTAGGCGTCCAGAATTTTCTGATCAAGCTTGCCATTTGCATCGAGGATAACTGGCCCGCGATTGCCAATGTTGGACAAACGTTGTTCGCCCAGACGCTGATAGTTCACCAACGAGTCAGAATACTCCGCAGCTGAGGGGGCTTTGTTTAAAACGGATTTGGAAGCCATGATGCCACTCTCCGGGTTTTTGGAAACAGCGTTGACCTGTAGAATAACATCAATTGGGGAATCGGGGAGTACAGTTTTACCCAGCTTTCACGGTTTCAAGAACTATACCCGGTTTTAAGGACTGGCAGCATCCTCCCCGGCAAATTGTGCATAGGCGGCAGCGGTGCCTGCCGCCATCTTGTCGCCATCGAAGAGAATCGACATCTCCGGGGTAAACTCCATGACGATCCTTTCCGGGGTATCCAGAAACCTGACAAACAAACTCGCATCAAGCCCCGCTGTAAACTCATTACCATCATCTGAAGCGGCACCCATACCGGCTGCCAACAGCTTGTACATCCACAGTTTTGTTTCCTGTGAGTCGTGGATAACAGTATGGCCTTTGTAAGTTACGGTTTTACCGCCTCCCATGGCTGTACCTGTACTGGTAATACAAATGCTTGATCGCCCGTCTCGCGCAATGGCTTTTACTCGCACTCGCTCTTTCGTTGCGGTCATCCAGATTTTACCATCTACCGGCACATAGGCCGTGGTGACACCAATCGGATGACCGGATTTATTGGCCCAGATAAAGGTGCATTCACCGGAACTGTTAACCAGTTCTTTTTCTCTGTCCGGGTCAAGTTTGTATTGTTTAACATCATCATAATCAATTGATTGTTTTGTCAAAATATCCCACCTCTTCGGGAAATGCCTGTTTACGCTATCAACTCTGCCTGGGACGTTACCCTGGCACGGGCAGCAGTTTTGTCTTTGAACCACAAGGCGTTGATTTCTATGAATTGTTGCGAGGCTGCCGGTGTATCACTATCGGCAAAAATAGCACCGACCGGGCAGGCAGACACGCAAACATCGCAATCCGTGCATGCATCAGGGTCGATGAAACAGATAAGGTCTTCCTCGTCCTGGTATATGCATTCCACCGGGCACACCGCCTGACATGATGCGTCCAGTACATCAATACAAGCCTCAGTTATCACATAGGTCATTGCATTCCAGTAATACAAAAAACGGCTGTTATCGTGTGAGTAAACGCGTGGCGGAAAATAAAGTCAAGCTTGACTGTTTTTCGAAAGACCAACTCATTACTATGTATCACAAGAAGTATCTCAAGAACAATCACAAGAACCATTACAAGAACAATGACCACACTTAAACGTTGCAAGGTGCGCAATGGCCTCAGATCCGTTAGCAGAAACGTTGGAAAGACTCCTTAGCCCCGCTGGGATTACGACCCAGGAGCCAGAAGGATCAAATCCCGCCAAAAGTGGCGCCCCTGCCTTTCCACTAATGAAGATCGGCAATGTCGTTGATATGGGGCATGCAAAAGATGGCACGCCGCTGATAGACCCCCGATTGTTCGATAGCGTCGAATTTATGCGCAATCCGTATCCCTACTATCGAATTATGCGTGACCACTATCCTGTGTATCACGACAAGCTCCATAATTGTTACTACCTTACCCGTTACGCAGATATCACCGAATGTTACTTTGACGATGAGGGTTTTAATACCATCCCCAAAGGATCTTCGAGCGGTGTTTTGGGGAATACACAACTCGAGCTCAGTGGTGTTGAGCACCGGCGCAGACGGAACCTTTATGGTCAGCATCTGGTTGGGAAATCCCTGGCCAACCGAATGCCATCAATTGAACGCTTGGCCCAGGAAATGATTTCAGCCTGGGATGACAAGACCGATGAGTCCTTTATCGAAGAGTACAAGGGCGTTCGAACCATAGAACTAGGGCGCGCCTTTGCCAATGAATTCCCCATTAGTGTTGTCTGTCAGGTTCTGGGTTTCCCCGATGAGGCACGGGGTGAATTTTACTACTGGTACAACTCCATGATGTCAGGCCTCGGCGGGTCAGCGACACATCAAAAGGGTCTGGAAGCTCGCCAGCATCTGGAAGACTATATTGAAGGGCTGGTGGAGGAGCGACGCACGACGCCAGGCTATCTGTTCGATACTGATGGCCAGCCACTGGGCAAAGATATCATCACAAAATTGTGCGAAAGCAAAATCGACGATGATTATCTTTCCACTGAAGAAATAACATCAAATATAGCACTGGTGGTTGGCGGAGGAGGTGAAACGACGCGAGGTGCCATAATGAATATGTGGTACCTGCTATTGCAGCATGAGGATCAGTTTACCGAGGTAAAAAAGGATGATTCACTCTGGGATGCAGTGTTCCATGAAACACTGCGTCACTCCACCCCCATCGGCGGCCAGCCTCGACATAATAGCTTTGATATCACAATTCATGGGATAGATATTCCTGCGGGTTCTCTGATTAACATGGTTGATTTTTCAGCGAACCACGATGACCGTGTGTTTAAAGATCCGGAAACCTTCAACATATTTCGTGAAGATCTTTATTCCGGGAAATTAATTCGCAGTGGATACGCCAAAGAAGGCCGTTCCAGCCACATGGCCTTCGGTGTAGGACCCCATCTATGTCCTGGTGCATGGATATCCCATCAGGAAGCCGCCATTGGTTCTCGCCTGCTGAGTAAACAGTTGAAAAACCCACGGCTCAACGTAGAACGGATGAAGAAAGACATCGATGGTAAAAGCCTTGCGCCCATTGGACTGATTTCAGCCAGGGAAATCTGGATTGACTATGATCTGGAGTAACCAGTCAAACGGTTAGTCGGCTCTTTTGGAAAAAAAGGCAGGAAATAAAGCACAATCGAGGGCAACACTATCGAGGATAACCAGTTAATTGTTGGAAAAAATGGCGTCTCACTCAAAAGAAAAGTCTCTGTCAGTGGTCGGGGCTATCGCACCTTTGAAATTTACCAGCGTCAACGGGTCGGCGAATCCACAGCCAGGCTCAACCCTTCTCAACTCATGAATGCCGGGTTTCTTGACGATCCTTACCCGGCGCTGGCAATTCTTCGAGATAACTATCCCTGTTATCGTGACTGGCGATCAAACGCATTCTGGATATCGCGTTACAATGATGTCACCTCGATCTTAGTTGACGATGCCAATTATGAGTCGCGACCGAAACGCTGGTTTTATGGTATCGGTGACTATGGTCGTGATTTAGGCCAACAGCTTCCCGTGCTGACCGCACAGTCACAGGCATTCGAAGTAGAAGTGCCGCGAATCATGCAAGGCATCATCGATCGCGCAATGCCCGCAGGTAAAATTGATATGGCCACCGGGTTTGCAGCACGTTTACCCATAGAGTTATTGGCCCGTTGTCTGGGAATCCCCGAGCAGGATTTTAGTTTTTTCGCCAACGCTTACTGGCGTATGCAACATGGTTACCAATGGGAGCCAAAAGCCCAGCACGATGGCCTGGCGGCGATTAGATCCTTAACGGAATATTTTCAACCTCTGTTGGGCGAACGTCGACAGAACCCGACAGACGACCTGATATCTGTTGTTGCAGCCCTGACCCTGGAAGATGGGCCAGCCACAGCAGAAGATCTCGTCACCACATTGCTGGAAGCTGATCATGAAACTTTGCATGGCGGCCTGGCTAATATGTGGTATCTGTTGCTAACTCATCAAACCCAGCTGGAAGCCATCAAATCAACACAACGCCTGGTTAAACATGCCTGGCTGGAGACATTGCGCCATTCACCCCCCGTGCTTGCAAGCAGACGATTTGCCCGGCATGAGGTAGAGCGATTTGGCCAACTATTCCCTGAAGGGGCGATGATAATCTGCTCCGCAGCAGCGGCTAATCGCGATCCAGAGATATTTGGTGATGCCGATAAATTTAATGTTGAACGCAAGGATCTTTGCCAAAGAGAACCACGGGGAATGTATCGGGCTGATGGTTTGCCTGCGGGTATTGCCTTCGGACTGGGTAAACCATCAAAACACCCTGCCATCCCGGAAGATCGGCCGATCTCTCTTTATGCACTCACCCGTAATGCCGCCGTCGATGTATCAACTATGATCCTGGACCAACTGCCAAATCTGCGCCTGCCGGTCGATGTTAACCCTCGATTACATAGTATGAGCCTGGGAGAAATGCACACCTGCTGGCACCTGCCAGCGGAATTTGATATTTGAAACGAGAAACCTATGGTTGAACTAACAGGCAGAAATGCAATCGTCACAGGCGCAGCGATGGGGGTGGGCAAGGCCTACGCAATAGCGCTTGCAGAACAAGGTGTCAATGTGGCTGTCTGCGATATGGATTCAGGGATTAACAATGTCGCATCCACCCTCGAATCAATGGGTGTCCAGACATTGGTTGCTGTCGCGGATGTTGCTAACCCTGACGACGTTAGAAAATTTGTCGACGATAGCGTACTGGCATTGGGCGGTATCGATATCCTCATCAATAATGCAGGGCAATGTCATGTCAGTCATCCTGATGACGACCTCGAAAAGTCGCTTGCCGATTATGAAACCATGATTGGCACCAACCTCAAGGGTGAGTACCTGGTCGGCCGGGCAGTCATTGACCAGATGCTGAAACAGGGAGGACCAGGGGATATAGTCAATATTGCGACAGATCATATGGTCACCTGCGGGACCCCCGATGAATTGTGCCCTCGCCTCGACAGCTGCCCGTGGGCTAACTCCCCGCGCCCTTCCGGTGGTGGCGAGGTGATGGACATTTACGATGCATCCAAGTGGGGTTTAAATGGTCTGCTTTTTGCCTGGGCAAAAGCCTTAAAGCCATACAACATACGAGTCAATGGCATCTGCATGGGGGCCACCGATTCACATATGATCCGCTCATTTTATGGTTTTAGCGACGATGAGGAATTATCTAACCCTGAGGCAAAAAAGATCATTGATACCTGGATGACCGCCAGTGATTCGGCACAAGTTGTAATCGATCTTTTGAAGGAAGGACCTGAAGGAAGAACAGCACGCAACATGAACTTGTGTATTGGCCGCCAGCCAGTACTCGAACCGGCACTGCCACACATTTATATTCTCGAGGAGGATCTTCATGCTGGATCTTAAAGGGAAAGTAGCCATCGTCTCCGGGGCTAACCAGGGTATAGGCACTGCGATTGCAAAGGCCCTTGCAGCACATGGCGCCAGCGTCGTGGCATTTGATAATCAAGAGGGTGTTGTAAAACTTGCAGAGGAAATTGCATCTGGCTCGAATAAAAATGTGATCGGACTAGTCGCGGATGTGTCCCTGGCTGACGACTGCAAACGTGTGGTTGATTACACCCTGGCTGAGTTCGGTGGCATTGATATTCTGATTAACAATGCGGCGACTTATCGACAGACACCCGTCACTGCGAGCTGGGAACAGACGGTTGCTGATTGGGATTACATTATGGACACTAATATCAAAGGTGTTCTGATGTTATCCAGGTTATGTATTCCTGAACTGAAAGCCAGAGGCGGTGACATCGTCAACATGTCTACTTACTATGTGTTACCAGCACGTTCGAGAGGGACAAATTCGGCGACAACCGATCTTTACAATGCCTCTAAATGGGCACTGAACGGTTTTACTGATGCCTGGTCGAAGGTTCTGCGAAAATATAGTATTCGCGTCAACGGTTTATGTATGGGAGCCACCGACACACCGATGCTGCGCAGTTTGTTTGATAACAATGAACTACCCGGCGCACTGGTTAAAACTGTTATGCAACCCGAAGCCATCGCGCAACAGTTGATAGATCTATTAGGCGATGGTCGAACGGGAGAAAACATTGGAGCGTGGATTGGCTCACCAATAGAGATACCATTGAGCCCGGCACCCCATAGATTAATTAGCGGGTAAGCAACGTGAGAAGATATGACCTCACTAAACAAGCTATAGTTGTTCATGGACTAAATGACATTCAAAAATTAAGGGGTAACAATGAGAGTTGAAAACAAAGTCTCGCCTAACGAAGAGCAGATGAAAGGGTTCATGGAGGGAGATACGGACTCACCCATTCATATGGTGAACCTGCTCAAATTCAAGGAAAATGCTGAATATGCAGATGGTCGTGAAACCGATCTGACCGGCGCTCAAGCTTATGCAATTTATGGCCAGGAAGTTCAGGCACATCTCGCGAAAGTCGGTGGCAGCGGTGTATTTTCAGGCCGTGTCAGCCGACTTATGCTCGGTGAAGTAGAGGATCTCTGGGACGTCGTCGCCATTGCGACTTACCCCAGCAAGAAAGCGATGCTGCAAATGATTACCGACCCGGAATATATTGAAAGCGCAAAGCATCGAACCGCGGGCCTGGCCGGACAACTCAATATAGAGACAAAAGTGTCTTAATCCCGGTGAGTGTCCTGTATTTTTTTGGCGAGAACTGACTAAATAAAAGGAAAAACCATGAGCGATACCTGCCTGTACGAGACTAGAGATCAAGTAGCATTAATTACACTGAATCGGCCGGAAAAATTTAATGCATTCAACCTGGAGAGCTACCAGGCGACCACCGATGCGCTGAAACGGGCGAATGCGGACGACGATATTCGTTGCATTGTGCTTACCGGCGCCGGGCGCGGCTTCTGCAGTGGTGACGATGTGCAGGAACTCATGGGCGGTGACGGTTTAACAAGTCTGGGGGATACCAAATTCGAGATTCCCGGGCCAACAATGCGACGCGCTAAAACGCCAATCATTGCAGCGGTTAACGGCGCCGCGGTAGGTTATGGGTTCGAGCTCGCACTCATGGCCGACATACGCATCGCTTCAACAACTGCCAGATTTTCCCAGATGTTTATCCGCCGGGGTCTGATTGCAGGTGCTGACAGCTTTCGCATTCTTACGCAGCTGTGTGGTCCGGCAGGAGCAGCCGAACTCTTACTCGCCGGGGACATGATTGATGCAGCACGGGCCTTGCAGTTGGGTGTCGTTCTAAAAGTGGTGGAGGCAGATGATCTGATCGCCGAGGCGCTCGCATTGGCTGGGCGTATTGCCGTTAACCCTCCCATTGCGATTCAGCGTACACGCGCAGCATTGCAATTTGCACGTTCCGGTCAAAATGAGCAGCTTGAGACACTGGCAAAAGATGCGCTTGCCGAACTCATCCGCACACAGGATCACAAAGAAAGTGTCGCCGCATTCCTCGAAAAGCGTGCGCCAACCTACAAAGGGCATTAGTCTAAAGACAGGTACTGGTTAGGAGAAAGTTATGACTGCCTTTGTTCGTTCACCGGAAGACAACTTTAAAGACCTGGACGATTTTCCATTTGAGCCTCACTACCATGACTGGCATGACCTGCGCATGCACTATGTAGATGAAGGTCCAAGAGAGGGGCCGGTAATGTTGTTGTTACACGGGATGCCAACCTGGAGCTATCTCTACAGGCATATGATTCCTCCTTTGGTTGAGGCCGGTTATCGGTGCATCGCGCCTGATCATATGGGATTCGGTCGATCAGATAAACCAACCGACCCACATTGGTTCACCATTGCAAGGCATACGGAGATCCTGACCACACTGATCACTCATCTTGATCTAAATAACATCAATTTGCTTTGCCAGGATTGGGGAGGGCCCATTGGGCTTGCCCAGGCAGCAACAATGCCGGAACGATTTTCCCGGCTGGCGATCATGAACACCTGGTTGCATCATCCTGAATATACTTATTCAGAAGCGATTCGAAACTGGAACAAGAACTGGCATGCGGGGGGGCTATTTTGCAGACAAACACCCAACATGGGCATTCTAATGGTACTCAGCGCTGGTCTGGTTGGCCCCGATGTGATGATTCCCGTGCTGGTTGAGGGCAAGTCGCCAGACCTTGATGGCCAGGCTTCCAGAATCTATCGAGGATTTAATGCGCCCTTCAGGGGTCTCGACGACGGTGCCTATAACGGCGCGCGACGATTCCCTCTGTCAATACCATTTGACAACTATGATGGTGGCAACGGCGCGGCACAGACCTATCACTACAAAACACTGCTAGGCTGGGACAAACCAGTACATTTTATCTGGGGTTGTGCCGATGATGTATTTACAGAAAGCTGGGGTAAGCAGTGGGCTTCGCAAATGAAGGCAACCTTCGATGGTATAACCGAAGCCGGGCATTTCCTGCAGAACACGCATGGGGCAGAAGTTGTCGAGCTGCTCCTGAATCGAATCAATGCATGAGTGGAATCACCAAGACAATACCAGCAAGTGCCGGATCAGATGTGCTGAACTCTCTATACGATGGTTCTATTACCGAGTATGAATTCCATATGGCTGGTACACCATCCAAACTGGAGCCAGGTGAATACGTCTATACGATTTTTGGTGATGAGTTACACGGCAGGATGAAAATTAGTCGAATTGTTGGTGGCGCTGTTCATCCCAGCTCTGGTCGGCCCCGCTCGCTCATTTATGTTGAAGCGCCGGGCGATCGCCTTGAGAAACCATTCCCGCGAAAGGGTCATCGTGGCACAAGATATTACGATGGAGCAGATTGGCCAGCCCTCTAAGCGGTAGAACCGCCATCTGCCATGTAGACCGAGCCCGTGACAAATTCACTGTCATCGGAAGCCAGAAAGAGCATAATTTTTGCGATGTCTTCCGGTTCAGCGTAACGCCCCAGTGGAATACGTGAGCGCATCTGTTCTCTAACGGTCTCGGCATGCCCTGGAGCAAATCCTTCTTCCAGGCTGCGCATCATGCGGGTTTCAACCGGTGATGGGTTTACAGTATTAACCCGTATGTTCATGGAAGCGCACTCCCGCGCCGCGGATTTCATCATGCCAATGACAGCGTGTTTCGAAGTCACATAAGGTGCGACATTCGGTCCGCCGTTAATCCCTGCGACGCTGGAAGTGATTATGATACTGCCACCACCGCGTTTACTGATCGCCGGTATCGCAGCCTTCAGTCCGAGAAAAGGTCCTTTCACGTTCACGGCCATGACCTGGTCAAAACGAGCCTCGTCATAATCAACGATCGATGCCACATCCCCCTCGATACCCGCGTTAGCGAGTAGGACATCGACGCCTCCGTAGCGCTCTTCCGCGGTTTCAATCATTGCCTGGTTATCTGATGCGCTTGTGACATCTGCGACGCAGTAACTAACCTTGTTGCTGCCGATATCGTCACAGGCTGATTTAAGTGCCTGTTCGTCCAGGTCTACAAGCAGAACATCTGCGCCCTCTGCAACAAAAAGTTCCCCGACGGCCCTGCCGATGCCGCCAGCCCCACCAGTAATGACAGCGACCTTCCCTTCCAATCGATTCATATGGGTTCTCTCTGATTTGGATTATGATGAGCCAAGAGTAACAATCCTGCGTACAAAATACTGCATAGATAACCAATCTACAGCGGGACTAACGGATAACCCCGGACACCCGCCCGGGAATAATCCTGATAATCACTCTTTGCTGATTCTCTAGCCAGTCCGGAAGGTTTTCTGGCAATTCGTAGCCTGCCGACTCAATATTGGCAAACACGGCGCGCGTCCCTTCTACAAGATCTGCAGTTTCAACAAGGGCCTCACCTTCAACGTTGACGAAACTAAATGGCTCCTGGTTGCTGATGACGCAAAGACTCACCCGAGGGTCTTGATCAATTGTTTTTCGCTTAAACGTAAACCCCGGCGTACTCACCAGCAATTCATCCCCTTGCCTGGCGTAAGCCACCATCGAACTGCAGGCAGATCCATCCGTACGCAATGTCGTTAACACCGCCCAGCGATGCTGGCTCACAAAAGTATCAAATTTCTCATTATCACAGATCAAGTTAGCTCCTATTATTTTTGTCGCATGCGGATAGTCAGCCGACGCCTCATCCAGCAAAGATGATGGTTCTGATGCTGCATATTGCTACAAGTCGATAGCAGGCTTCAAATCATTTCAGGGCTGGAAACTCAGCGGGGTCCTACCTGGCCTGACGGCGTGGAAGTGAGTTTCGGCCAATGGCAGAAACTGGCGCTTGCCCGTGGCTTTATGCGCGATTCACCCTTGCTGCTCATTCTTTGACGGATCCAGAGTAGCCGAAGTTGGGATCCATGCTGAGTTAATCAAGAAACAGGGGCATCTGAACCAGGACATCGCAGCCATAGCAGATCATGTCGAATTGCTCGTCGCCGGTATTTCGGTACCGATTAAATCAGCAGGTTGAAAATGCAGCTGAGCATCCCGTGCGAAGGGGCGTTTTGAATCGGCGCCTTTGGTTTCACCAACATGAATTTCATAACCTCGTATGGCTGTCCCACTTGTTTTATGTACACCCTGGTTGATACGCACAGTTTTTCCTGCATTCATCCTGGTGTCGATATCAAGAAGTTGTAAACAAGGCTTGAGCTCGACCAATCTCGCCTCCGTCCTGGCAAACCGCTGCATTGTTCGACATATTCTGCGGTTTAAAGGGCGCAACCCGGATGCCACGATTCACAGCGACCCGACAGAGCCCTGCTACCAGTACTGATTTCCCGACATTTGATCCAGTCCCCTGAAACATCATCGATCGTGATTTCATAGCGTACCCAGAACATTCGCACTGGGGTAACCTTGATCGTAGCTGACTTCTGCATTAACGCTGTAAACTTCCGCCATCAATTCAGCATTGAAAGTCGTATCCGTCGGCCCATCAGCAACAATCCTACCTTGCTTCATCCAAATCAGGCGGTCTGCAAATCGAGCCGCAAGTGCCGGTTCATGCGCCACAACCAAAGCACTACGATGCGCCGTCACATAATTCTTGAGTAACTGCAAAATTTCGAACTGGTGCCTGGGATCCAGCGCCGTTATCGGCTCATCTGCCAGCAATAATGGAGTTTCAGCAGCAAAGGCCCGTGCGCAATGAACACGTGCTGTCTCTCCACCTGATAGGGTATCCATGCGACGGTCAACAAAGTTTGTTAGATCACAGTCTTTTATCGCCCGCTCGACCGCACGCTTGTCAACGCGGCTCATACGTCCAATATTCGCACCATAGGCAAACCTACCCAGCGCAACCACATCTCTGACAAGAATAGGCCACACCATCGGTCGTCGTTGTGGTAAATAGGAAACCTGTTGAGCCCGAAACTGGATCTCTAAATCTTCTACGCGCTTGCCTGCCAATTTAACAGAGCCGCTAGTTGCCCTAAGCAAACCAAGGCAACATTTTAACAATGTGCTCTTACCCGCACCATTTGAGCCGAGAATCACAACCAACTCACCTGCACCAAGCAAAAACGAAACGTCTTCTAGCAGGCGCTGTCCGTCAATTTCGTAGCTGAGGTTCTTCACCTGAAGCTCAGTCATCAAAATTTCCCGTCAATCTTTGTGATGCAATAAGAATGAACACGGGTGCACCAAATAGCGCTGCCACAACACCCAACTTTAATTCCGCACTCGTGGGTACCACCCGGATAAACATATCCGCGATGACAAGAATAATACCGGCCAACAACGCTGATGGCACCAGGGTGCTCCCGGGATCATAACGTACAAACCGGCGGACCAGGTGTGGTGCGATAATGCCCACAAAACCAACAGCCCCGGCAATTGAAACTGCAGCGCCGGTACATAAACCAGTACCCAGTACTATCGCCAATCTGGCACGGCGAAGATTCACCCCGAGGCTGGTTGCTACCTCTTCGCCAAGCGTAAGCGCAGACAGAGTCGATCGTGAAGTCATCAGTAAAAATGTTCCCAACAGCATGAAGGGGGCGCCAAGTAACAAGTCATCGTAACTGCGATTCGCCACCGTTCCCATCATCCAATTCACCATATCCGAGAGTGAAAACGGGTTAGGTGCCAAGTTCATCAACAAGCTCATCAGCGCGCCACTAAAGCTCGATAGACCAACACCAATAAGGATCAGGACAACCACAGAAGAAATTCTTATGGCCACAAAAGCAAGAAAAAGTGTCACCACAAGTGCGCCCAGAATCGCTGCCAGCGGCAGTACAAAACCTGATATTGCCGTGAGTCCGTAGTATATCGACACGGTTGCAAACAAAGATGAAGTGGCTGAAACCCCGAGGACACCAGGTTCTGCCAGTGGATTACGGAGTAGTCCTTGCAGTGCCGCGCCACTTAATCCCAACATCACGCCAACCAGGTACGCAGCTAATGACCGGGGCAACCTGATGTCCCAGATAATGGTCTCATCAGCTATTAAACCTTCAAAAACTATCGCTGCGAGGGTTCGATCAAGACCTATGCTTGTGGGTCCGATAAATACACTTGTCAACAGCAGCAATAGACTGGCGCCAACGAGCCCGAAGAGAAGCGTTTTTTCGCTCATGGAATGAGACTTTCAGCGAGACGTTCAACCGCATCAACCAAAAACCATCCTCCACACGCTGTCGTGGCGCCGTCCAGCACCACTGACCGGGTAGATTCGAGCTGACCACGAATAATCGGATGCCGTGCGGCGGACCAGAAATTGCTGTGATTGATGGTAGTATCGAAAAAAGCGGTGGCAAGTAACTCGGGCTGACTAAACGCCAGTTTTTCCAGTGGCAGGCTGCGCCATCCTGGCTCCGTCTGGAAGTTGGACAGCCCAGCCGCCTTTATCATATCGTGTACCAGTGTCCCCGGGCCACTGGTTACGCCGCCTGGAGTCACATAAAGCATTACATTTGCCTCACGACCTGACCGTAATTGATTGAGCCGTTGGTTCATCGCTTCGACCAGTTGGTTTCCGGCGTCCTGCTTGCCAAGAGCTGTGGCAATTCGCAACAGCTCCTGCTGAACTTCAGCAATAGAACTCGTGTAGCGAACCTGAATCACGTCGAGGCCTAACCTTCTATAAAAGCGCTCTGCATTTGGACCACCACCATAACTGCGAACAATCAGATCCGGCGCCAGAGCGAGAACATTTTCAGCACTGGCTCTAACCTGCCGATGCAACTCCGCCTGCTTACGCATGTATGAAAAATCTTGCCTTGCGTCCATTGAAATGGCACGGATTCGCTGTTTATCGACAAGCTTCAATACGAACTGATCCGCACAATAATCGAGGCTGACTACCCGGGTGGCATCGCTATAATCCGCAGCTTTCGGCTTCGCCCACAAGACAGGGGCCAGGCTCGTGATCGAGACCACCAGCAAGAACCATTTGGCGATTAGGGTAATCATCAGCAGGACCTATAATTGGTAGTCAATTCCCACGTACGCAGACCGCCCGGGCGTGCCGTAACCAAAAACCTGCTGGTAGTCCTCATCAGCCAGGTTCTCTATCCGCCCGAAAAATTCGAAATGACGATTGAATCGGTAGGAAAGTGACACATCAACACGCGTCCAGGCATCAACAGTCGCACGGGGGTCCTGTTCTTCATCGTTATACATCACAACCAGCGTTGACTGAAATTTCGAAGTTGGTTGCCAGTTCAACGCCACATCAGCCGTCACCTCCGGTAGCCGAATCAGTGGCTGTCCTGTCCCGTCCACACTATCGATATAGGCCAGATTGGTGCTCACAGACAGAGCCTCGGTGAATCTGTAATCGAACCCAAGCTCAACCCCTTTTGATTCGGCCTGTCTGATATTTTCGTAACCACCCACGGCAAAAGAAAAGGTAATCAGATTCTCGGTATCCTGTTCAAAGTAAGTCAACGAGACAGTACTTTCACCACCAGGCAACTGCCAATCAACGCCAATATCAAACGCCTCACTGGTTTCAGCAGCAAGATCGGTGTTCGGGCCACTTGCACCACAACAAAAGAATGTAGTTTGAAATATCGTCGGCGCCTTGAAGCCCTCTCCCCAACTTGCACGTAAATTAACATCATCCCTGACATGCCATGCGGCACTGACTCTACCAACGGTTTCCTTACCAAAACTGTCATGGTCATCCTGCCGCAGGCCTGCCGACAAGGTTACATCGTCAGTCGGGTTGACCTGATACAGCGCATAGAGACCTTCGTTTGAGGAATCGGCCGTTTCATTTTTTGCATCCTCATTCTCATAACCAAAGGTCAGTTTTTGTGACCCGGTTATTGTCAGGTTGCCCTGGTATTGAATCACCTTCCGTTCGCCTGTGGCCGAAAAACTTGGTAAGCCATTACTGAAATTATCGCGTTCAATATCGGTTTTACTATATCGAATGGTATTTTGAAGCCGATCTTCAAACGCAGAAAACACCAGGGCAATCTGAGCGACGGTCTGATCCGTCTCGCTCTTTTCATCCCCATCTTGTACACCAGTCACCAACCCAAAACTATCGAACTCAGTTGTTGCTGCGGTGCTTCTGTAATTGAATTGAAGTCTGGCATCCCCAGGAAGGTTAACCGCTGCTTTTGCTGAAACTGTCTGGGTATCAAACGCATCTTCTTCCGGGTTACCGTCATTTTTATCGGCTTTTGAAATACCATCGGAACGCAGGTCGTTGTAACTGATGCGGAAGTCGCCAAATTCATTCCCGGCAGATACGCCACCCTGATACTGCTTCGTACCAAAATTGCCTGCCCTGATATTGAAGTTGACCGACAGTTCTTCACCAGGGTCTTTTGACACGATGTTAATAACCCCACCAATGGCATCAGTTCCCCACAGTGTCGATTGCGGACCTTTCAGCACTTCTATCCGCTGTATATCTGACACATCCATGCTGCCAAAATCAAAGCTGCCACCAGGTGACGTCATATCGTTAACGACAATACCGTCTACCAATACCAGGGTATGGTCACTGCTGGCCCCTCTGATTCGTGCACTGGCCTGACCACCGAATGCGCCGTTTTGGTTAATGGTGACACCTGGCACCAAAAGGAGCGCTTCGGTCATTTGAATATACTGTCGCCGCCTGATTTCCTCTTCACTGACAATCCATATACTAGATCCTGTTTGTTTAACCGTGGATGGTAGCCTGAAGGCGGTAACAATGACTTCATTAATGATGGCTGAGTTTTGCTCCGCGGCCACAACTGGCGATATCAATGTGGTAAGAAAAAAAGAAATAGTACGAAATGTTGGCCTGAAGGTTGACATAGTGCTCTCCTACGCTCCGCTTCACGTCGAAAGCAGACGATAAATACGACAATTGCCCGTTTGATTACGCGACGTGGGCATACTTGTCGCTGCAAAGGAAAGCACTTCCTGTCCCAAGAACTAATCCCGGTTCCGGACGAGCGACGAGACGGCAGGTCTTCTGGCTTACGGGTCATCACTTGCTCGCTCCTTCCCGAGAGCTGTCATAACAGATTGTTATTGGCAGCTGTTTCTCAGTGGTTTATGCGAGTAGCTCGTCGTTTACAGTTGCGGGTACAGCCTCGGATTCGTGGTCATACAACCCACTCACCAAGTTCCCTTTACGCCCCAATGGGCACCGTCGCGGCAGATTATCGTTTAATAGTCCCGCCTCGTGCAAGTGAAGATTGCGGATCTATCTTATCGGGCCTGGCGCATCGACTAAAAATCAATACCTTGCTTAGCCATGATCCCGGCCTGGTACGGGTGCTTGATCTCTCGCATCTCGGTGACTAAATCTGCCGCGGCTATCAGCTCGGCTTTTGCATCACGGCCCGTTAGAATCACACTGGTACGCTCATGCCGCGCAGCAATGGCAGCAATGACCGCATGGATGTCCAGATAGTCATAACGAAGCGCGATGTTAATTTCGTCAAGTAATACAAGATCATAGTTCCCCGATGTGAGCAGCAATTTGGATCGCTCAAAAGCTGCCTCTGCCGCAGCAATATCTTTTTGACGGTCCTGCGTATCCCAGGTAAACCCCTCACCCATGACAAACCAGTCAACCGGCAAGGTATCGAAGAAGTTTTTCTCGCCAGTCTTCCAGGTACCTTTTACGTATTGAACCACTGCCACTTCATGGCCCCAGCCCAGGGCTCTAATCAAAACACCAAATGCAGAGCTGGATTTACCTTTTCCATTACCAGTATGAACCAGCACCAGACCCCGGTCTGATTTCTTGCTGGCGAGTCGTTTTTTCCGCTGACTCTCTTGCAAGGACTGCATTTTTTCTTTGTGTGATTGGTTTTCGTCCATAGAACCTCCATTCCAGCTCCCTTCGAGGATTAGCGCAACGTCTATTCAACAATTATAGGACTGACACGATATTCGACAAACTCGCCATATCCAACGCTAATATCCCGTTCATCTTTTGGCGCATCGTTCCGATCATCGTGAGAAGCATACAGCATGGTCAGGGCAGCGCGGATAAAACCGGCATGAGTTACCAACAACGTTCTCGGTTTATTGTCCAGGCTTTGCAACATTTTCGATGCTAAACGCTCTCCCCGCCGTGAGGCTTAGCGTGCTCATAGCCCGCCGCCCACTCGTGGCTTGTGAATGCAGGTTCTACAGGCCTAAGATACCCGCCGATACCCCAAAACGGAGTTCAAGATGAAAGCAGTAACAATGGAGCGAGGTAAGCTAATCCAGGTGGAACTGCCTGACCCGGTTCCCGGTAAGGGTGAAGTACTCGTCAGGTCGCTTGCCTGCGGGATCTGTGGATCTGATTTACATGCCACCCGATATACCGAGGACTTCGTCAACACCAGTCGCGACGCGGGCGGTGCCTTCAAATTGACAAGCTTTGATCCCGTCGTCCTGGGACATGAGTTTTGCGCAGAGATCATCGACTACGGACCCAATACCGAGCACTCTGTCGCGATTGGCTCCCTGGTCTGTTCGGTCCCAGTCTTGTTACGCTCTCCGCCTGAGTCGATTGGCTACTCAGACTTGATACCCGGTGGATTCGCCGAATACATGTTGTTATCAGAATCTCTTGTCACGCCGGTACCTGCCGGTCTGAATGCCGAGCTGGCAGCCCTAACAGAACCGATGGCAGTTGGCTATCACGCGGTGAACAAAGCCAGGCTTGACGGCAAGGAAGCTGTTTTGGTAATCGGCTGCGGCCCTGTTGGGCTCGCCGTCATTACAGCGTTAAAACAACGTGGTATCGCACCAATCGTTGCAGCTGACTATTCCGCCACCCGAAGACAATTGGCTGAAACAGTCGGCGCAGACGTGGTATTCAATCCAGCAGAGAGCTCCGCGTATGATTACAAGCCATTAAAGAAACCCGAGAATGTCGTCTATTTTGAGTGTGTCGGCGTCCCGGGCATGCTGGATGAAATATTTCTTGCTGCCCCAAGAAACGCACGGATAGTGGTCGTTGGTGTCTGTCTGCAAATGGATCACAGCAGACCACTGATCGCGATAAATAAGGAACTCAATATTCAGTACGTACTGGGTTATTCAGTCGACGAGTTCGTGCAGTCACTGCAGTACATTAGTACAGGTGAGTTTGACGTCAGCCCACTCATCACGAATGAAACCGGTCTGGCTGGCGTTGCCGACGCATTTACCCAACTCGCCAATCCTGACCAGCACGGTAAATTTCTTGTCAAGCCGTTTCTTTAACTCCGCCCCTTCAACCATAGTCAGCCAGGTTGCAGTCCTGACTCGACATGCCAAACTGTTCATCGGTCCAGGCGATTTCGCTGTCAGACCTGTATGATGGATTCACCCAATTAAAAACAGGTTGTGAATTGTGCGAGCATGGATAGTAAACAGTTTCGGCGAGCCAGCAGATGTGCTGACTTTTGAAGAAAACGCTGCATCAGTTGAGGCGAAATCAGGTGAGGTAAAAGTTAAGGTTGAGGCTGCAGGTCTTGGCTTGCCGGATGTGTTTTCTTGCCAGAACAGCTATCCACTCACGCCACCGTTGCCTTTCGTGCCATCCCAGGAAGCTGCCGGGGTGATTGTAGAAGTGGGGGGAAACGTCGACGCCAACCTGGTCGGCAAACGTGTGCTTGGCCCTACTCTCTTTCAGGCGCAAAGCGGCGGTTTGGCTGACTTTTGTTTAATGTCAGCCCGGTCCGTGTACGAGATTCCCGACGCAATGACCAGTGAGGAAGCGGCAGGATTCTTTATTCCTTATCAAACAGCCTGGGTTGGATTGATCCATCGAGCAAAACTCACCGAAGATGATTCTGTCTTAATTCTGGGTGCCTCCGGCAGCTCTGGATGTGCTGCCGTGCAGTTGGCAAAAGCGGTCGGGGCTAAGGTCATTGCTGTGGCCGGTGGACCAGAAAAGAGTGATTTCTGTTACGAAATAGGCGCGGACGAAGTGATTGATCATCACAGCGAAGATATCACCCACTCTACACGGGAACTTACCCAGGGAAAGGGCGTAAACGTAATATTTGACCCTGTGGGTGGTAAACCAGGTCGTGCCGCATTTAAAGCCATTGCCTTTGAAGGACGATTTGTTGTGATCGGCTTTGCCAGCGGTGAATGGGCCCGAATCAGCATCTCGGAAACACTACTCAATAATGTTTCTCTCGTCGGGGCAATGCCCACAGGTTTTAGCCCGGAATACTATGTCGATGCCCATCACGACCTGATCAAACATTGGAGCAGTGGTAAATTGAGAGTAGTGGGTAATCAGATTTTTGAATTTGAAGACGGGTTAAAGGCAGTCCAGCATATTGCCACCGGCAAGGTGGAGGGCAAAGTGGTTGTTCGTATTCCCTAAGCCGCCGGTTTTCTCCTGACAAGGCGTGATCTAAACTGGGCTCTGATCTGGAAGTAGCCAAATAGACCATAGGTGAGTTTAAAGTCAGTTGAATTTGCCGCTTTCAGGAATGATGTTGGTATCGAGACCATCTCAGCCGCTTGTTTGAAATCCGGACTTACAACTTCTTGGTCAATCCTTTCTGTACGTTGCATCCGTTTTTCCTCAATCCAGTTTTCGAGGCAGATTATAGACTATCGATGCTGGCAACATTGTGTCACAGGTCACAGCTAGCTTTCCTTTGATCCGATTTTGGGTTTCTTTTCAGCCCCTCAAACTCCCAGACTTGAAGCGCGAAGTAGCCAGGCATACCCCTTGTTTCGATCTTGACTGACATCTTCCATAAGCCAGGCCTTGATCAAAGACCGATACGGCATATCACGTTTGTTAGCCTCGATCTTGATCCAGTCAAGTTTTCGCTACTGCCCGTACCGCAGTGCAATCCCCGGATTCGCAGAGGCTGTTTTGTAACTCTGAAGTGCGACCGTAAGAAAGGCCACGGCGAGCGCGATCGATGTTGCCAGTAAAAAAACAAACAGGTTGATGTCTTGCTTGTACTGAAAGCCGGAAAGCCAGGTACCAATAATATAGTGGGACACGGCTGAAGCAAAAATCGAAGCGATTAGAATAAGCCCAACAATATCTTTGAACAGTAAAAAGACAATACTCTGTTTGGAGGCGCCCAACACGCGACGGATACCAATTTCCTTGTTTCGCTGTGCGGTGGTAAACGACGCGAGCCCAAATAGTCCCAGGCCTGAAATCAGGATACAGATACAGGCGAATACGGCAATCAATGTCATTTGTCGTTGATCTGAAACATAAAGTTTGTCCAATAGCTCATCCAGAAACTCGTATTCAAATGGATGGGATGGATCAAACTGGCTGAACTTTGATTGCAGGAATGACATCGTTTCCGGAATGTTGCGGTCCGCGATATGGATAATCAGTACTTCTGAAACCACCCGGCGGTTGAGTTCACTCAATTCAGAAAAGTCGTACCCAGTCATATGCATGAAAAGAGGCTCCACCGGTCGATGCAGTGAATGAACGTGGAAATCTTTTACAACACCTATGACCTGATTCTGGAAGGGTCCGCTGATCACCCGTTTGCCAATTGGATCCTCCCTCCTCATTCGTTCAACGACTGCCTGGTTAATAATGACTGAGGAATTCGGCGGTGTATCGGGTCCGAAGTTGCGACCTTGCAGCAGCTCGATTTCCATAACTTCAAAAAAGTTCTCATCAACACCCATTCGATTGAATGTCTGGGATTCCCTTTTCCCTTCGTTAGTATCGACTTCAACGATGTTGATCGAAACGTCCGTACCTGGTACAGACTCCGCGAAGGCAATACCCAATATGTTGGTATTTGTCATTAGATCGTTGCGCAGCGCTGGTATCTGTTCGATAATATCAGCGCCACGCAGCGTGACCAGGACTTTGTTCTCTTTTGAGAAACCCAATGGTTTCGTCTGCAAATAGTGAATCTGGTTAGCCATGAGGATGGTGCAGGCAATGACGCTGATTGAAATCGCAAACTGCAGGAAAACGAGCACCTGACGAAGATTAAGGCCACCAACCCTGCTACTTTTGCCGGTGCGAATTGCCGAGATAGGTCTGATAGCAGCAAGATGGAAGGCTGGGTACATCCCTGATATCAGGCTAACCGCCAACCCGAGGGCTAGAATAAAGGCCAGTAACTCAGGTCGAAAAATATCAAATTCCAGCGGCTTTCCCAACAAGCTGCTGATGGGGCTGAACTCCGCGACCAGATAGGTAAGCCCCAGCGCGATGATCAAAGATAAGAAAGTAAAAACCAGGGATTCGCTGAGAAATTGCATGACGATCTGTTCTTTGTGTGCGCCAATGATCTTTCTCATCCCGATTTCCCTGGCTCGACTTACAGAACGAGCGGTCTCCAGATTCATGTAGTTGATACAGGCAATCAACAGCACGAAACAGGCGATGGATGAGAAAACATAAACATAGAATCTATTCCCCCTTGGTTCGTCATAGGTGGTCTTCGAATTCAGATGTATTCCTGCGAGAGGTTCAATAAAAAAACGCCAGTTCGAATTAAACTGCTGCGCATTTTCTGACATATACCGACTAAAAAAATCCTCTGAAATGGCCTTGAAATCTGCTGGTTTTACATCAGGTTGTATCTTCAAATAAGTGTAGTCGCTGATATTCCAGAGAGCCTGGCTTATATTGGGTGTGTCGCCAAAAAAGGCTTTCAGCCGATTGTAGGACAACAGGGCCGGATACTTCAGGTGTGTGTTCGCGGGAGGGTCCGCAAACACGAGGGTCACCTGGTAAGCTGCGGTGTCAGTCGATAATGTTTCACCGATGGGATTACTCTCGCCGAAATAGCGTTTTGACATACTCGCGCTAATGGCGATTGCCAGCGGATCTTTCAGCGCCGATGTCGGGTCGCCATAGATAATTTCGTGCTGCAGGATATCAAAAATGTTCTCATCAGCCAGAAATACATTATCCCAATAGTACTGATCGCTGTCACTTCGAAGAATCAGTTCACCCCCCTTGTGCGCTGGGAAAAGAGCGGACGTAGTCGATAACCTCTTCATAATCCGCTTTCAACAGCGGCCCAAGTTCCCTGGAAGTCACAGCGGAAAAGTCTACTTTGCCGTTGGTATTTATCTCGTTGACAACTCGAAAGACCTGCTCGTGACCTGGAAAATGCTGGTCATAGGTGAGTTCTGAAGCGAGGTGCAATGCCAGCACCAGGAAACAGTACAGCCCCAGGCTCAGACCAGTCAGATCTGGTCCACCTTTTCGACTCGTTGCTAACGCGACATGTCTTTAATGTAAAGCAGTGGCAACTCGACATTTTCAAACACGTTGAGTTCATCGATCAGGTTGAAGTTTTGGAAAATGAAGCCGATGTTGTTGCGACGCAAGTTGGTGAGTTGTCGCTCAGTGCTGCTGGTCACATCGATTCCGTTAAACAGGTATCGGCCGACATCAGGTCTTTCGATCAGGCCCAGGATATTCATCAGGGTTGATTTTCCACAACCGGACGGGCCCATGATCGTCACAAATTCACCGGTATTTATTTCCAGGTTGATATCATTGATTACGGTAGTCTCAATCACATCGGTCTGAAAGCGCTTGCTTAACTGTTCAAGCTTGATCATTTGTTTTACTTCGAACACACGGTAGGACAATCATTGTTACATGAACATGTGGATTAGCCAAACGACAGCACTTCGTCCGATGCCGTGTGTCATTTGGGAAGGCGATTTCGATAACATCCGAGGACGAACTTCGTGATCCTGATTGATAGTTCCATATGGACTGGATTTTATGATCCTAAAGCTGATACAGCTGAATTCGATGGTGTTTTTACGGAGGTGTTGCAGGGATTTAAGTTACGTTATCGATTCGGTAACTAGCGAACCTCTGGTTAAGTGTTAGGCGACCAGCGATAGATATCCTTCAAGCTGCCACCCATCAGCATCGCTCGTTCCGATGTTGAAAGCTGATCGGTTCCCCGGAAGGCCTCGACACCCTGCTCATAGGTCAAAAGATTGACCGCCCGAGTCCAGTCAGTACCCCACATGCAACGTTCCAGACCGAAGGCATTGAAAACCTTAATTAGCGGCTGCCAGATATCATCAAAAGGAAATGGCTGGTGGGAAAGTGTGCAAACGCCGGATATTTTAATGGCGACATTGTCGTAGTCCGCCAGTGCAACAACCTTTTCCAGATCAGAGAATGGTCTGGCCGGAGCCGGTGGGTCGAACGGCTGAATCAAGCCCAGATGGTCAACAACAATTTGTGTCTTGGGGTGTTTTTTTGCAAGTTGATTGAGCAGAGGCAATCTACCCCACCCAAGTATATTCACAGGTAAACCATATTCTGCACCAGCACTGAGTATACGGTTGATGCCGGGGTCTTCTGCGTGAGAATCTGCGGTGAACATCAGGCGGGCACCGACAACACCCGGTGTTTCTGCCCAACGGCTTATTTCATCATCAATGGATTTCGATTGTGGATCAAAGGGTTTGATTAACCCGAATCGACCCGGATGTTTTGCGTGAACTTCGAGGGCGTAGCTGGCATCGAAACCATACATGCTAAACGGGGATACCAATAGCGCGCCGTCCACACCCACCGCATCCATTGCCGTAACCATTTCATCACCTGTGACCTCCGATGGTCCCTGTAAAAAACCTTTCCAGGGCCGTGCGGGATGATTGCGCTCGTAGGCGTGTACCTGTACGTCAATGATAGCCGTGACATCTGTCATAGTTTTTACCTCAAGGTAATTCAGGATTACTGTGGTTGTCAATCACATAAATAGCCCCCGGATGGATGAACAACAGATGATCCTGGCATATCCTGGGACAGATAGAGTTTAGCAAGCTTCGAAAATGATTCTCGGCTGGTCTGCTGATGTTTTTATTCTCTCCAATCATTCGGTAAATTTCTATTCTTCGATAATGTGAAACCCGACCATCGAAGCCCTGGCAGTCTTCATATTTCCATGCCGAACGAACTTGGACTTGTTGTCTGGATCTCGAAAAGCAAGAAATGCTTCACTTCCACCAGAGAGGTTTGCAAGTTCAGTACAGCCGTATGCTTCACTGATATTCTTTGCAATTGGATACAGGTGGCTTGGCTTCTTGGTGTAACCAAGAAGCGTCAGTTTGCCACAGACTCCAACGAATGCGCGAATTGCCTCATACCCGGATTGTTTTATTGGTTCTTCAGAATCAATATCGACTTGTCTACCTTCAATCAGCCCCGGGCCCACTTGAATTCCAGCTTCAATAAGATCGAGCTAAACCCGAAAACGCTTGCTGTTGAAATATGGGAAATCAATCCTCTGGGTGCCGACCTGGTTTCGGATGGCTCTCATGTGGGCACCCTGAGCAAAGATTTAAGCCGAATCGAAGCCGTTTGGACAGATGCAGGATTGCAACGCCAGGGCGATCTGATGCTCATTTTTTGAACAACCTATTCTGAAACAGGAGCTTCAGTTGTAACAGAAGCCTCATAAGAGAGATTACAATTGGAGTTTAGGATACCTTCTGGTAAAAAAGGTTTGAATGCCTTTTGAAATTATTCTGAAAGGACAGACGGCAGCAGGAAAAATATGTGACCTTGAAGTCAATAATCTTAGCGTTTCCTGCAAGCCCTAGGTATCGGCCTGGAGAGAATTATCATCAACACCCTATGAGACTACGACAACAATATGCAAATCACTACTGAGCTAAAGTTCGGCTCCATCCTGTTGCGGATCAATTGGATAGTTGCTTTTTTCGTGCTGGTGACGTTCGGTGCATTCATCCGATTGGGGCTATGGCAACTTGACCGTGCGCAGGAAAAAGTTGCGTTGCAGGAAGAGCTTCAGTTGGAGCAACAAAAACAGGCAGTGGCGATTGAAGAGCTGCAGCTGCTGGTGCGCCAAAATAAAACCCACGAACTATCAAATCTGCATGTTTCACTGGAGGGTGAATACATTAACGAACATGCAATTCTGCTCGTCTCGAAATTCTTCAATGACAAAACAGGTTATGAGGTTGTCACTCCCTTTAAGCTGAAGAGCAACGGGCAACTGGTGCTGGTAAACCGAGGCTGGATTTCCGTAAAACCCAACGCCCGGGCGCAACTTGATTTACGCCCGGTATCAGGCTTCCAGCACTTGACAGCGCAAATACAGGTACCGAGCAGAACTTTTACCGGGCTTTCCAACCAGATAGATACCAGTGCACAGCCAATTCGAATGCGGCACCTCGACGTAGATTTAGTATCAGGCATACTGCAGGAAAAACTGTTTCCATTCTCTGTGCGTCTAACGGAAAATCAACCGGGAGTGCTTGTAAGAAACTGGCCTGCCGTCGAGGTCAACATAAACACAAATTTAGGCTACGCGCTGCAATGGTTCCTTTTCGCGCTGCTTGTACTGGTGACAGGCATACTGATGAGTTCCAACATTCTTTCCTTACTTCGTGAATAGATTCGTGAATAGATTCGTGAATAGGCACCCATGAATCTGCTAACATGATGTTAAGTTGAAAACGTATCCCAAAAATGTCTTTTAAGGTCAAAGGAGACGTCATGAAAAACCTCACTAAGGTTTCAGCCTTGGTCATCTCACTGGTCATCTTTTCTATCAGCAACGCAGATATCAAGCGCACATCTGAAGGCAAACCGGATTTGTCCGGCGTCTATGATATTGCCACCGTAACACCCATCGAGAGACCGGAAGCACTGGGTAATATTAAAACGCTATCCGATGAGAAGGCCCTGGAACTGGCCGGTCAAATTGCAGCATTCAAGGCTGCCGGCATTCAGGACAGCGATCCTGACAGACAAGCTCCGCCAGCAGGCGGAGACGGATCGGCGACCGCAGCTGGTAATGTCGGCGGTTATAACACCTTCTGGATTGATGCCGGTGACACGGCGATAAAGATCGAGGGTGAGTACCGGACGTCTATCATCGTTGACCCAACCAATGGCAGATTCCCCCCGATGACCAGCCATGCCAAAATGAAAACAGCCAAAGTTTTTGGCGATGTTCTTCATGAGAACAAAGGGGATGCATGGTGGCTGGAACGCGAAGAACCCGGCCCTTACGATGACCCTGAAAGAATGACACTGAGTGATCGCTGTTTATTGGGCTTCGGTTCCTCAACTGGACCTCCGATGCTACCAGCTCTTTACAACAATCTGAAACGCATCGTACAAACACCTGATCACGTAGTCATATTAAATGAAATGGTCCACGACGCGCGGGTTATCAGGCTCAATAGCAAGCATGGTGACCCTTCATTCAAAAAATGGCTGGGTGATTCTATCGGCTGGTGGGAAGGCGATACCCTGGTAGTGGACACCGTCAATTTTACTGCCGAGTTTTGTCATTTAATCTGCCCTTTCGTTCCATCTGAGGGTGGTGATGGTGAGAGTCTGCATGTCGTTGAAAGATTTACACGCACAGACGACAACGCACTGCTTTATAGTTTTACCGTGGAAGACTCGAATTCCTGGGCGGCTCCATGGTCCGGCGAATATCCGTGGCCAGAATCAGACAGCCAGGTTTTTGAATACGCCTGCCACGAAGGTAACTATGCAATGGAAGGTATATTGAAAGGCGCAAGGTTATTAGAGAAAGAAGCGATAGCTGCGCGTAGCGCAAGCGACTGACAATTAAGTTGAAACTTAACAAAGGGGATAATCATGATTGTATGTCTTGACCACATCGGTATTGTTGCCCACTCGATAGACGAAGCAATGAGCGTTCTGGATGCCAAATTGGGTTTTCCTCTGGATGACAGACGTTCACCACTACCGGACGGCGCTTACTTCGCACCGGAGGGTACGCACAACTACTTTTTTCAGGTGGGTAACGGGGAGACGCAAGTTGAGGTATTGATCCCGGTCGTACCTGAAGCTGGAACTTACAAATATCTGCAACGTTTCGGCGCTGGTCTTCACCACTGGGGTTATGCCTGTGACAGTGTTGACGAAGAAGCGGCGCGACTTCGTGCCCAGGGCTTAAGGCAGATAGACCTGGGCGTAACAAATCCCCCGCCTAACTCAGCGACTTTCTTTCACCCCAAGACGGCAGGTGGGATCCTCACGGAACTGGTTCCTGTGCGTAATAAGTAAATCGGGGAACCTCTGATAAAGGTAGGTATGCAGGACACTGTTTGATCAGAGGTCGCTAAAGTTTTAGCGAGTTTCGGTATCTGTCCACAGTTTTTTTAGCTCACGAAGGCTATCTTTGGCCAATTCCCGGGTAAGGTCGCCTGAGCTCATCTCACGCCCGAGCCCGGCGGCTTGACCAGACCATAACGACGAAAAATCACTGCTCCCCGCCGACTCGGCTTTTGCTTTCAACGGTGCGAGCGCGTTTCCTGCCGTTGGAAATGCCGGTGTCTGATCCGACATTGGGCCAACTTCACGCATGACTCTATTTAGTAGTCCACGCGCAGGCTTGCCAGAAAAAACATTGGTCAACGCCGTTTCATCATCCCGTGCACCACGTAACGCATCGCGATGCAGATCCGAGATTGTTGACTCTGGAGTAAAGAGATAAGCCGTACCGACCTGAACACCAGCCGCGCCCAGGGCAAATGCAGCGGCAAAGCCACGACCATCCGCTATACCACCAGCCGCAATCACGGGAACCTTCACAGCATCAACAACCTGTGGCACCAGAGCAAAGGTTCCCGGCTGGGTGGCAATATTTTCCGCCAGGAACATACTGCGATGGCCACCGGCCTCATAGCCCTGTGCAATAATCGCATCACAACCATTGTCCTCCAGTCAGCAAGCCTCAGCAACTGTGGTTGCTGAACTGAGAACGACAGAACCTGCGGCTTTAACACGATTTAACAGCATCGGCTCTGGCAGACCGAAATGGAAACTCACAACCATCGGTCGATATTCTTCAATGACCTCGCATTTTAATTCATCGAAGGGCGCGCGACCTCCAACTGGCGGAGTAGAAGGTACGTCGACACCAAACTCCGAATAGTAGGTTTTCAGACGCCGCAGCCGCCTTTTGTGCATCCAATGTGCCACAAGGCAAAGACCCGAGCCCGCCTGCCTCACTGGTTGCAATTGCCATCTCCGACGCCCCGGCCCCCGCCATCGGAGCCTGAATGATTGGCAAGTCAAGACCGACAAAATCTAACAGTTTGTTATTCGGCCACATTAAAACTAACTCCTAATGTTCATTCGCAGGGTCGAAACGTTGCGCCCATCCCATTGACCTGAACAGGCCAACAAGAACCGACTGGTATCCACCGGGACTGGTGCACCGCGACGTACCTTATGACACTTGATTATGGCCCTTCCAGACCCGGGAAATTATCACTGGCAGCAAACCTGGCATAGCCTTCTGACATGGCACGGGCACATTCACCCGGTGTTGTGCCACCGTCAAAAAAGCCCTGGCATGGCTCCCGAATAAGGTCAGGTAACTCTTTTTTGACCCAATCAGCAGCTTCAAAGTAGAGCGGCAGATCGTTTGAACTGGTTTCGACCGATGTAATGTTGTTATTGGTGAAAGTGATTGTGAACGTATCTGTTACATGGAAGTCGATTCCCAGAGCAAGCATTGGGTCGTCCTCTACGATGATTGAACAACTGATCACATTTGCTTCTTTCATCTCACATGGCTTTCGATCAATTATCCTGTAGTTCCCTCCCGCTGCCCAACCCTGGTAATAAACAATCGATGGGGCAGATGCCCCGGCGAACATGAGGAAAGATTCAAGGCTGGTCTGGTCATAGGAATAGAACGCGTCAACAAGTGCTTCGGCATTCGACAGCTTGATGCGTTGATTACTTTGAGGCGCAGTTTCGTTGGATCCTGCGCATGCGACCAGTAATATCACTGCAACAGTCAATAGGCCTGGGGTTAACTGTCTTCGCATGATTTTGCTTTCTCCGTTTTAGAAAACCGGTCGCTGGATTGAGCCAATCGATCATGATGGTACACAGGTTCACAGGCTGCGCAGGACTTCGTTTGATCGAAACGGGATCGATAACTGTGTAAGCAGTGAAAGACGGTCGCCGGTACCATTGCCTACCCGTTCGATACTGCTCTTGTCAGAAAAGGTGCCGAAAATCCTGTCCCAGATAATTACGTTACAACCATAGTTGGTATTGCTCTCGTCATAGTTGCAGGAATGGTGGAGGTGGTGCCATTCCGTCGTATTGAACAGCCAGCCAAAAACGCCTGCCTTCAGTGGAAGATTAGCGTGGTTGATGTGTGCGGTCGTGAGACTGAACACAATAACAACGCCGACCACGGCGTCACTCGCTCCCAGGAAGGCGAGCGCGATGGCCGAACCCAGATTCAGCCCGAGGAATTCAAGTGGGTGGGTCCGGTCGGCGCGGCCGACACTCATTTTTACTATGTGGTGGTGGGTGGCGTGAATCCGCCAAAGGAACATGAACCGATGCTGGACCCGGTGTGCCCAGTAAGCAATAAATTCCTTGGCAAAAACGCCAATCATGGCAGCAGCCAGCAGTCCAATTGTTGTCTCAGCGTCGAGCTTGAATGGGAAGCCAGAGGATTCCCGGAGTGACGTGAAGAGATTCGATATGGGCGTATCATAGTGCGCGTTGTAGATTGGAACCCAGATTAAATAGGTGGCTAACACCCAGAATGTATCCTCGGTTAGATCTCGCCAGGTAAGAAGCCAGTCCTGTCGTTTTGGCACCAATCGTTCCAGTATCAGTATTAACACTATCGGGGCGAAAATCATTATGGAAACAAACAACCCCGGATCCATCCAATGTGTTGTCACAGCCGTGGCGGCAAGAATGGTACAACCAAAAACCAAAATAGGTTGAGGCAGTGACCAAAGTAGATCTTGCCGAGACTGTTGATCCATCAGACGCCTTCTGTACTGTTGTGTTTCGCAATTCCAATCCGATCCCAAAATATTGTTTGACATATGAACGCTAGTCCACAATACGAAATACCGGGATCGCCCATCCACCGGGTTCGATTTCAAACGTCACTTCTACCGGCATGCCTGCCTTAATCGTTTCTGCATCGCTGTGAACGATATTGCCGGGCACACGCACCCCTTCCTCAAGATCGACCCAGGCAATCACTATGGGTAGTTTGTCCTTATGCCTGGCGTGATATTGCCTGTGGAGCCTTGCATGGGCGTAGACCGCTCCCTTGCCACTTGCGTCTTTCCAGCTTAACTCATTCGAGCCACACGCCTGGCACCGTTTCTTTATCGGGTACATCCACATGCTACAATCGTCACAGGACTGCAGGCGCAGAACGCCCTGCTTCGCACCCTCAAAAAACGGCATAGTTGCTTCGGTAGGTTGTATCCATCCTGTTTGATCATTCATTATCAGTGCCTCCCTAGACCGATTCAGGCGACAACAGAAGCGCCGCCTGATAGTTGAGGATGCCACCGTTACCTGTCACCAGAACCAGGTCGTTCGGAGCTTGCCGTTCACCTCCCTGACCACGAGCCTGGATGATGCCTTCACTGACCGGCGTCATGCCCCACATGTAGTAGGAAGAAAGGGAACCGCCGCCAGTGTTTGTTGGCAAGCTGCCGCCGGGCCCGAGCTTACCGTCCTCAACAAATGGCCCGCCTTCACCTTTCTGGCAGAAACCGTAGTCTTCGAGTGTTTCGAGGACCGTGTAGGTATAGCAGTCGTAGAGCTGACACTGGGTTACATCACTGATCTTTGCATCAGCCATGGCCAGCGCTTTTGCCGCAATTTTCTCGCCGGGCCCGCGAATCAGCGGGTCGACATTGGATGCGCCGGTATCGTGATGATGCCCCTGGGCGAACCCGCGAAGATAAGCTGGCGGTTGTTTAAGGTCCCTGGCGCGCTCGGCAGTGGTGACAATCACTGCCACCCCGCCATTGGATACCAGGCAACAATCAAGAACATGGAAAGGTTCCACCACCCAGGGTGAGGCGTGATAGGCATCCATATCCAGCGGTTCGCGTTTGGTTGCCCGTTCGTTCATCCCCGCCCATTCCCGCTGGGAAATGGCCACCTGACCGAATTGTTCCTGGGTGGTACCAAACAGATCCATATGCCGCTGTGCGCCAAGGGCATACATGGCATTGGCACCCGCAAATCCATAGAGCCCCATTAGCGCGGTAATTGGATTGCGACCTTTGCGGTTTGAATAGGCGGCCCCGGTACGTTTGTTTTCCTGCAGCGGGCTGTCTGCAAACACACAACACACGTTATCGGCGAGACCATTGTGAACAGCCATGGCGGCGTATTCGATCATCTGACCGGCACTCGAACCATATCCCTGCATGTAGGTAAGCACACTCAGGTGCTGCAAGCCCAGTGCCTGATGGAGTTGCAGATCAATCGTTGGCGTCACACCGGAGTTGATTAACAGGCCATCAAGATCGCTCTTATCAAGACCGGCATCAGTCAGAGCAAGGTGGACCGCTTCAATGGCCAGTTCCTGGGCACTGCGATAGACGCGGCCCATATCGGTAATCCCCAGGCCGCAGACCGCGGTAGCGTATTTCATTGGATGCATGCTTTTTGTTATTCCCTTTCGTGTTCTTCAGCAAACCTGACAGGATACCCATCAGACGTCAACTAAGAGCCATGTCTCAAAATTGTCACTCAGATCATATCTCAGTTGCAACTGCGGTAACACATTGGAAAGCTGGCTGGGACAGAGTAGCCTTGTCATCATCAACTGATTGCCCTGATTCCATAAATCCCTCACGTGAGGGATTTGACCGATAGCTCGTCGCTTCCTGAATCACTTTTCCAGTTCCATTTCGACAGTAATAGACACGCAAGCGTACCCTTATTGTCATGGATCGCTTATCTCACTTTTTAAGCAAGTATTCATACACCAACGGATCGCCGGATTCCCATGGTTTGTATATGTTAAGGAAATCGATTCTTTCCCCGATGGGCGGATGCGTGAACCTCAGAACCTTGATAATTGTGCCCGGGCGCGGGTTGCCGAGGTTTGAGGACTGTAGTTTTACAAATGCCCTGGCAGCCGCGTCGTTGTCTCGCGTCAGCTCAAGGCCGAATCGGTCCGCTTCGTGTTCAAGATAGCGTGACCAGGCGAGTTGTATGGGAGAAGCCAGTTGAGAAAACACCCCCACCATCAACAGGATCAGCGGCAATGACGCGATATCGGTTAAGTCATTAAAGCCAATTCGCTGCTGATTCGCCTGAATGATTTTGCCAATGCTCAGGTGGACCAGGTACAGGATGGCAATCGTAAATCCGCAGGTGAATAGTAATGTCTTCACCATATGCCCCATGGCGTAGTGACCCATCTCGTGCCCCATGACAAAAAGTAGCTCGTCCTGCTCCAGCTTATCGATGATCGTGTCCCACAGGACGATGCGTTTCGTGCCAAAAAACCCAGTCACGTATGCATTGACGGCTTTGGTATCCTCGCTTTTGTCCACCTCGAATACCCGGCTTCCCTCGATTCCGGCTTCGTCGGCCAATGACAGTATTTTCTCTTCCAGTTGTTGATCGGTCATCCTGTGGAAGTCGTTAATCATCGGGTCGAAGAAAACCGGCTTTAGTACAACGATCGCGACGATGAAAGGCAATGAACCTAATCCAAAGTAAAGCCACCAGCGGTCTTTGAATTTTCGTAACAACGCATAAAGGATCAACAACAGGCCAAACATGATGGGGAAGGCAACCGCGTTCGAAATAAGGGTATCCTGCAGCCATTTACCGAGTGTTTGGTTCGACAGTTCGTAGGCATGCTGACGAACGTACTCCATGTAGAAAGCAAACGGAATATCCACCAATGAAGTGATTACAGAGAAGGCAAGCAGGTACCAGAAGAGACGAAGTGGACCACGGGCGCTGAGACCATACGCCCAATCTCGAATACGTGCAGACAATCCGCTAAAGAGGATGGCAGCGGGTAAAAGAATACCGATAGCAATCGACACAAGCCACCACGCGATGCCACTGTTATAATAGCGCATGGCTTTTTCGCCGGGCTCAGGGACTTCTACAATGGGTGAAGTAACGATGGGCTCGAGCGTGATCTGCTGTGCGAACGTACCGGAGGCCAGCACGCAAAGAAAAATCAGGCTTATATATTTCAAAGGAGCTCCTCTCTTTTTGGAATATGTAAATGAGCAGGCAAGTATTTTAGACCTGCAGCATCATACGCCCTGAGGGACAGATTGCAATTCTGAACGACCCTTGATGCAGACCAGACTATATCCAGATACACTGGGAGAAACTCTGATCGTAAAGACTTTGATCTTAAAAAACTCTAATCTTAAAAAAAGGATACCGGTGATATGGCTACATCTCTTTACGATTTTAGCGTTGGCACGTACAAACGAATTCTGAAAGCAACCTCTGGTTTCATGGCAAAAGCCAGGGAGCATTTCGAGTCCAATGACACAGACTTGCAGGAAATCGTCGAAACTCGATTACATCCTGACATGATGCCGTTTCACTTTCAGATAGTTTCTGTGGTGCATCATTCCAATGGCGCAATCAATGGCCTGGCAGCTGGAGAATTCAGTCCTCCTTCATTCGCGATCGATAAAAGCTTCGAAGAGCTTGAAAGCATGGTCGAGGATGCTCTTGCCAACCTGGAATCGATTACAGAAGATGACATTGACAGTTACCACGACAAGGAAATCCTCTTCAAAATTGGCGAACGCAGCATGCCGTTTAATGCAGAACACTTTCTAATGTCCTTTTCGATGCCTAACTTTTATTTTCATGCCACCACTGCCTACGACATATTGAGGATGAAGGGCGCGCCACTTGGCAAGCGAGATTTTATGGGTAAGATGGTGACTAAAACTATAGGTGAATAGGGCTGGGACTGAAGCGTTACCTTCAACTGTGAAATGCTCCGCGACCAAAAACAGGTGGTAAATCAAGAAACGTGCGGATTCCGGACGCTGCATTGCAAACAACCGGTACCGCGTTTACAGCATGCATGGCTGTCGCCAGCAGACCATCGCTAATCCAACCCTGGCCAAAATCGATTTTCATCGTCGGCTCCCCTTGTATTTGTACAAGGTTCTCGGATTGCGGCCACTCAGGCGCCAGGTCTTTGTGGATACGCCACACGGTTTCATGTTCGATGCGTGAGACGCCACCCGCAACACCTGACCATTTCCATCGTTGTGCGCCCACTGTACCCGCTTCGACATGACCCGCGGCGATATCAACGGGTTGTTCGGTTAACAAGGTCTCCATCGTCTGATCAATACGATCGAGTTTCAGTTCAAGCCCATCTGCAATCATTTGAATATTTTCAGCGAACAGGCCATTGAGCCATTGCTTGTACCGCGCTGTGTGGCGCTCAAACTCAGCGGGCGGCTTACCCATACCCATCATCTCAAAGATGATCCTGGGTGATGGATAGAAGGAGAAGTTAGTTGTCTCAATCACGTAGATTCGCTCGATGCGATGCGACAGGGCCGACAAAGTCAACGGCAACAAGTCGCCGTACATGCCTGGATTTAGCCCCGTGCCATGAAACGAAGTACCACCGGCTCGGCAGGCTTCTTCAAACTGGCCCAACACTTCGGCACCATAAACCTGCGGGTACATGAAACCAACCGCCGTAATCACATTTTTACCGGCTCGCAGTGCCTGGCATATCTGTTTGATATCTGTAGCCGGGTCATCGCCATAGATCTGGGAAGGTAGCGGAGTATGGATAATGCAGTCCGCGTCTATGCCTAGCACTTCTTCTACATCGTTAGTAGCAATTACCCCCAGTGCATCAGTGCCACAAATCTCACCAACGTCTTTACCTGCCTTTTCTTCAGTATGAACATACAACCCGACCAATTCCAGATCTGAGTGCTCCACAATTCCACGTATGGCATGCTTGCCTACATTGCCCGTTGCCCACTGTATTACTCGATATGTCATCGTCACACCTCACCTTATTTATCCAGTTCTCCTGATTACGACCGAATGGGAACCCTGGCATTTTATTGTGCGGATATTGATGCAGCAGCGTATCATACTTGCGATTTCTCAGACCGAGGGCATGAACGGAGGCTGGATAATGGGGTACACACTGCAACAACTATCGGATATCGAATGCATACGGGACGCCGCAAGACGATACTGCCGGGGTGTTGACAGACTTGACGAGGAGCTGATGAAGTCAGCCTATTGGCCTGAGGCAACCGATGACCATGGTGTGTTTTCCGGCAAAGCCATGGAATTCGTTGAAATGTGCATGGTAAGTCACCTTCGATGGCGCTCGACCAACCATTGTATTTTCAACCACTTTGTCGAGCTTGAAGATGACGGCATGCATGCGCGAGGTGAAGCTTACAATGTCTCCTACCTTTTTCAAAAAGATAAAGATGTACTTGATACCTGGTATGGCCGCTACCTGGATGTTTACGAAAAACGGGGCAAAGAATGGCGTATTATCGAACGTGTCTGTGTTTATGAAGGATCAACTACAGAACCTGTGAACCCGATGCAAATGGATACACCTAAATTCCGCCAGGGCTCATTTGATCGACCCTCGTCCGGGCGCAGACCTGGACCCTGACCATTTCAAAAGCTCAATCTTCCATGACGTGATCAAGCCGGGAATGATAGTGTTGCACGCGGCTTTCCTCGTCGTTCAGCCAGGCTTCCGAAAATCCCCTGGAGTGCATACCTTTTTGTACATCGCGAATCAAGTGAATATCCTGGTCGAGAGTAATCGTCATGGTTTTTCTACCCGCAATGATATCCTCCTGGGTAAATTCATCATGCTCGGGTCTTTCCAGACCATCAGGCGTTTGATCGATGTTGAAAGAAATGTTGGCGCGATTTTGAATTGGCGGAAAAGAGACACTGGCATTTTCCTGTATTTCCCTGTCTGGCAACATCCTTAGTGCAAACTTGTCCCAGTAACATTTGTCAGGGTCCGTTGCATGAGGTCGCGCACGCAATATCCACATCTCTTCCGGCTGAAGAACCAGAATCGAGTTCGGGAAAATGTTGTACTGAACAATGTCCGACAACTGTTCATCCGTCAGCTGGTCATAGTTGTATCCGAGCGCGGGTGCCATCTCGCGTTTTTTGAGTTGAATATCCCGCCGTAGTTCCAGCACCCTGCCCTGGTAGTCCGCCTTATCCATACCCAATGCTTTCATCTGCTGCCACATGGTCACAGGCACCTCATCCGGAATGGGTAATCGTGAATTCACTGTAAAGCCGTCGATAAGAACCCGCGTATGTCCGTTGTCCATCAGTTCATTCACTGCAGTCGGGCAATCGAAGATCAGTTCGTGTTGCGGGTGTATATGTTCAACATGATACAGCTCACCGAAATTGTCATAAACGGCCTTCCAATTGCACTCGAGTTGTACTGTCTGATCTTCAACCAGGCGCATATCCTGTGGACGAAAAGGCGCAATCATATCCGGTATTGGACCAAGATATTCTGTCAGATCAGGCGCCGCAGGATCCATGCAAATCCAGATGATACCTGCCCATGCTTCTACACGAACCGACTTCAGTGAGAGTTTTTCACACGGATCTCCGCGGCTGAATCCTTCACCTTCTGGTGCATGAACCAACGTTCCGTCATTGGCATATTTCCAGCCGTGATAAGGGCAGGTATATTCATCCAGTGCACCCCGGTCGGTCAGGAGTATCCGCGCCCCCCGGTGCTGGCAGACATTATAGAAAGCCGCCAGCTGATTCTCGCTGGTGCGGGAAACAATGATTGATTCAGGCTCAAGGTCGAAGACGAAGAAATCACCGGCTTCTGCCACATCAGTTGCCACACCAGCGACCAGCCAGGAAGTTGGCCAGAGTTTCTGCCATTCCAGTGTCGCATAATCCCGCGATATGTATCTTTCGGCAGTAACCGGTGTTACCGGAATGATGTTATCGCCCTTCTTCAATAACTCAGACATGTTGAGATCCCTATTTATTGGCGATCACAAGTGTACCTTACAATTTTGCCAACTGACCACCGTCAACTGTGTTGTACCAGTGTGAACAAATCTCTTCTCCTGTGATTGCCAGTCGGTAAGATGTGATGGATACTGAAAAATCCAGCGACGAGGAGAAATGACTTGAGTTCCAGGGTTTACCAACGTGAGTTCTGCCAGGGTGTATTTAATTACATGTCACCCGAGACTGAAGCCTCATTATTTCGCAACGGTCGAGTAAAAATTCAACGAGATCCTGATGGAAACACGACCACCAGTGAAGGGATCAATCTGGCACAGCACTCCCTTGGAGTCCAGAATGCCCGGCTGCTCGAGAGTGATAGCCCTCTTACCTGCGAGCAAAACGGTTTCGAGTTGAAAGCCTGTCCGCTAGGCAATGAAACGCTTAACTTTACAGATCACCGTCAGGTTGTTGCGACTTACTACGATGAATGCACAGCAATTGTTGAAGAGGTTACAGGCGCAAAAGCCTATGCCTTTGATCACAACGTACGATCTGCCACCGGCAAGAAGAACAAGGCGTTGATCACAGGTGGTCAGCAGGTGCAGGGCCCGGCCCATCTAGTACACGGCGATTACACACTGCGTAGCGCGCCCGACAGGTTGAAACAACTCATTGAACCACCCAGTGGAAATGACACCTTGCTCGGTGTGCTGGGAGCTGGAGAGAGTTTAATCCCGCCCACTGGTGCTGCTCGAGCCTTGGCTGGTGACAGTAGATTCTCGATTATTAACGTGTGGAGAAATATTGCAGTTGAGCCAGTGGCCACCCACCCGCTGGCATTATGCGACAGTCAAACTGTACGACCGGAAGAACTGGTCGTATTTGAGATTCACTACCCTGACCGAATTGGCGAGAATTATTTCGCCAAATACTCAACCCGACACCGGATGTATTTCTACCCAGACATGACCCGCAATGAGGTATTGTTGATCAAGCAGTGGGATTCAGCTGGCCCGTTGGCTCAATCAAACGGGGATCTCGGCGATGAGGAAAATAAACTCGCGCCCTGTACATTTAGCTTTCACAGCGCTTTCGAAGATACGGCAACACCTCTGGGAGCACCTGATCGCTGGAGCATCGAAGTTCGGTGCATGGTGCTCTACGACTGAGAGGTGCTAACGATTATCTCACCACCTCGTTGAATCACGTGAAATGTTTGAATCGAACGAATCGCAGGCCCACCCATACATTTACCGTCACGAACATCAAATCTTGCGCCGTGTAACGGACAGGAAATGGCAAACCCTCTTAGCTTACCCTCCGTCAGCGGTTGATTGGCATGGCTACAGCGATTAGATATCGCGTAGTACCGGTCCGACACTCGACACAGTAATACATCGACTCCCTCAACATTGAGAACTGCGGTTTGTCCATTTTCCAGTTTGGCGACGGAAATCGTTGATTTAGTGCTACTCACGTTACCTAAGGCTATCACAGGCACTCGGATCCAAAAAGATACCTGTGAAATGTGCCTTTCTTTCTGTTGTATTCTATTTAATTATATACTTATTACCTATAACCCCTGAAATCCAATATGCGCCCATCCACAGGCTGGTTCATCGCAATTATTGCGCTCTTAACACTACTCTTTCTGGGTAACCCCGCCATCGCCTTATTCACCGGTACGTTCCTCACACTCACTTTAAATAAGTCGATCGTTGCTAACGCGGCAAACCTGGGAAAATACTGTCTTCAGACCGCTATCGTCCTGCTAGGTCTAAAGCTCAACGTTGTGGATCTTTTATCCATCTCGGCAGACTACACCTTGCCGATCGCCATCTACGTCCTGACAGTTCTGGGTTTGGGCGGACTGCTGGGTTGGGCACTCAAGGTCGAACTCAATGCTAATAAGCTGATGTCTTCAGGGACAGCAATCTGTGGCGGCACGACCATTGCCAGCTTGTCTCCTATCATTGGCGCCACATCTCACCAGACCGGTGCCGCACTGGCCATCGTTTTTCTGCTCAACGCCCTGGCGCTGTTCACGTTCCCTCATATTGGAGACTGGCTAAGACTTAGTCAGGAACAATTCGGTGTCTGGGTTGCCCTGGCTATCCACGATACCAGTTCCGTTGTTGCGACAGCACAGATCTATGGTGAAGAAGCCGCTCGCGTGGCAACCACGCTCAAACTGGGTCGTACTCTCTGGTTAATCCCACTGATACTGGCAGCAACCATCTGGTCTGGTTCGGGAGAAGCCAAAATGCGCCTCCCCGGCTTCATCCTGCTCTTCATTCTCGCTTCCATCATAGGATCGATTGTGCCGCTCCCGGATGTCATCCAAAAAACTGCTGCCATTATTTCCAGTGCCTTGCTGGTTGCAGCCCTCTTCTTCATCGGCACTGAAATCTCACGCCAAAACCTCCGCGAAATCGACGCCAGAGTGCTTCTCCAGGCAATCATCCTCTGGCTAACTGTCGTCCCTGCTACCCTTACGGCTGTTCTTTACCTGGTCTAGGAGGCTAACCGAGGGTATATCGCACATCTTCTATTAGGCATTTCCTGCATAAGAATAGAAAAAACGGTTCTTTCACGGCTCCCCATTCAACCCGTATATTGCAGACCCATGACCATTAAATACATAAAAGTAGACCTGCTAAGCCTGTTGGCCCTCGTCGCATTCGGCATCTACCTGGTCGTCGGGATCATTGCTTCGCTTTAAAATCAACGCTGAACTTGTCTTTACGGTGCTTACATTAAAGCCATACTTCCAGATTGTTCTCGCGGCCAATACTTCTCGTTAGCCTGATATCGAGCACCTGAATTTCGAATTCACCAACATCCGGTTCGGGCGATTCACGCTCAACCCATCTGAATAGTTGAATTGCATTTGCCTCTTTCTTGCGTTTCCCCATATCAATGTCCTGACCAACTGTCAGCTCAGGTACGGCAGTGGTGATATCTGACCAGTAAAATCAATTTGCGCCTTTCTTCGTGAGGGAAATCAAACAAAGTCGAAAACATGCGGGCTGTCAACTCGATTGATACTTCCTGGACTCTCGCAGCATAGCATTCTCGTCATCTTCATCGAGATCGGCGATGGCAATGCCACCACCCTTTACTCACTTTATTCCTGGCCTGAAACGGCGTGCTTTGCCAGAGTTTCACGCTCCAGCAAACGGGCTCCCCGGAGAATGTTACCCATTGCATAATTGCCTTCGTGACATGCGTACTCAAAAAGTCTGTCGTTGCTTTGTGGCCAGGTGAATTCGCCGCTGTAGGGCGCTGTGTAATCGGGATCGGTGACGGTGAACTGATACAAAAGTGTATCCGTGCTGGTACGCGTAAAACGTTCAACTACCTTCAATCCTTCCCGCGGTTCATTCGGTTTCTCAAGAAAGTTTGTTGTATCAACAACCAGAGTATCTCCCTCCCACCAGCCGATAGAATCTCCTCCAAACGATCTGATTTCATCAGGTAAATGTTCGTTGTCAAGACGAATCACCCGCGCCCAGTGCATCCATTCAACCAGAATCACAACATGATCACGCGTCTGGATAATTGTCTTCACATTGTTATAGGGAACGGAACGCATCGGTACCGTCGCAACACCGACGTAAAGGCAGCGATCCAACAAGGAAAGATTTTCTGGTCCGTCGTAAGGATCGTCGCCGCTCGCCAACCACCAGGCGTCGCCCGTATTCTTGTATGAATAGGGGTGCAGTGTCGCACGGCGGGCTTTACCTGAGGTTGAAATAGCCGGTAGTCGACCGTTAACCGGATCGGTGATAATTGATGTACGGAATTTGCCGTCAACCGCGTAGGTTTTCGTGCCGAGCTCGAGCCAGAAAGTGTTATAGCCACCTACAGCTCCTGATGGTCCCCCGGAACCATCGCCCCCGGCGGGTGGTGCACTGCGATCAGGGTCACTGTCCTGGGATGAGTTTGCAACGAAAGTCGACATTGTACGCTCAATTTCTGCAGCCTCTTCCGGGCTCATATTAAGTATGTCTCCATATTTCGGATCACGCTCAAAAGGCGTTAAATTGGCGATGTTGTAGTTACCAGAGAGATCGGGTTTGCCGCTGGATGTTCTTTTAATTTCATCGGCGGAAGCGAATGACAGGACGGCACTAGTTAGCAGGCTTACAATTATCTTGATCGACATAACGATTCCCCTGGGTTGGTTGACTAATGTAGTATGCCCTACTCCAGCGCCGCAAGCCGCTGATTCAACGTCGACAACGCCGACTTGTTGGCACCTTTGATGGTGTCCATCGAAGGTGCTTCTACACTTATATCACCGAGTGCCTGTAACACTTTATGGACGTCATCGTGGGAATCAACCAGGGTCATGTTCTTGAGCCAACGCTGCAAATTAGGGTAGGGGGTCAGATCCCACACATTGGTAAACTGCGGCTGTAGCTGACCAATCTCAACGTATGCCGCAAAATCTGCCAGTGTCACATGGTCGCAGGCGAGATATTCACGATCCGCCAACCACCCATTCTCAAGCACTTTCAAAGCCGAGGTCAGTGTCCGCTGTGCAGACAACTGAATCAATTCCGGTATATCAAGATCCTTACGGATCTTCGGCGCTACCAGCCCCGTGGAAGCGTCGCGAATGTTGCGATGATGATAGTTCAGGTACCAGTCAATCCTGGCGCGAATATGTTCGTCTTTAGGATACACATCGGTCCAGCCATGCTTGCGAGACAGATAGGTCAAGATGGCGTGCGCCTCACCGAGCGTAAATCCACTATCCGGTTCTTCAATCGTTGGGATCGTCCCGGCAGGGTTCTTCTGCAAAAAAGATGGGTGACGACTACCCTTCTCACCGGATGAACCTGGATTGATCAGTACCATCCTGAACGGTAATCGTTTCATTAAAAGTAACCACATTACCGCCCGAACCGGTTGGGAAAAGGGCACACCATAAAGAATGAGCTTATTGTCCGCTTCAGCCATTGTTACATCCTATGCAGAGCGCAAATTTTATTGCCAGACGGATCGCGCAGATAAGCCAGGTACAATTTACCGTTTGCGCCTTCGCGTACACCTGGCGGGTCTTCACAGGTAACTCCGCCGTTGGCGAGCCCTGCTTCATGCCAGGCATCGGCTGCCGCCGGGTCCGCCGCCGCAAATCCGACCGTACTGCCATTGCCATTGCTGGCTGGTTCATCGTTAATTGGTTTGGTGACTGCAAAAACACCGCTTGCGGTGACGTAAAAACACCTGCCGTTGTCATCTATCACCCCGGGAGGGTGGCCTAATGCACCAAGAACTGCATCATAAAAAACCTTGGCTGACTCGACATTGTTTGCACCGATCATAATATGGCTAAACATAATTTTTCCTCTGCTTCGTTGGGGAACCTCTGATACCCACCTTAATCATAAGCCATCAACATGGCCAGAGATAAGGGCGGTACCTTACCCACCTTTTTCTCTGTTCGTTAATGTAACAGAATTTTTTCAGTGGTTGTTCGATACAGCGGGGCAAGTTAACAATTTCTGAAATGGGAGTGAGGCCGACATGCCAACCTGGATTACAATCAGATTAGTCGTGTCGTATTATTTGTTACTAAAGTTTACAAATTAACACAATCAGGACATTTCAAATTATCTTCCTGTTACGCAGAGTCGTTATTCTGCTTGTCCTAACCAGCAGCTAACCGCGTAACTAAGATGAGTGAAATAATACAGGAAAATGTGGAAGACTTCCCTTCCAAATTATGCGGGTGGTTGGATGACCTGAAATATAGCAGAGGAAAAGGATTATCCTGGTGGGAGATCGAAGGAATAGTTTGCGCGGTAGTGAGAGTCGCTAAAAAACCGGCTTTGATGTCCCTGCTAGTTGAACGATACTCTTTCACCTTCGAAGCCCCCTTATCTACCCTCTGTGAAAAAGCGATTTGGCTAAACGATAGAGGCAATGAATTCGCCCTTGTTCCACACTTACTTCCCAGGTCTCTCAAAGACAAAAATCTCTTCTTCCTGATTTTAATGGTAGTCGCATATATAAATGGCTCTATGGAATTTGCTTTCTTACAGAAAGTAGCCGTAAAGAAAACTGGTTATTCAAGAACCATGGAAGCCTTGTATCTTGCAAACTTGACGGAGGCTCTTGCTTGCTTTTTTCCAGTGCCAATGGAACCTGGTCTGGTGACACAGAAAGTAGGACAGAGCCCCTAGAACGTCGAATCGCCATCCCAGGTCTAACTCCCGCCCTACCAGTGATTGATATCGAACTTACAAAAGTTCACACAATTTTACGATCTGGTCTGATTAAAGTTACAGGGTGCAACTACGATTGTTCCACAATTTGAGCTGCAAAAAGTTCTTTAGTGAGCGATAAGACTAGATGAGGAAGGAGAAAAAAATGTTGATTTTGACTCGCAAGATCGGAGAGACCCTGATGATAGGCGACGATGTGACGGTTAACGTTCTCGGAGTTAAGGGTAATCGGATAAGCATTGGTGTCAATGCACCGAAAGAAATTGCAGTTCATCGAGAGGAAATCTACCTGCGTATTCAGGCTGAAAGCGAAGACCAGAATCGATTAATAGATTTCGAGAAAGAAGAATCTGACAGTCCTGCCTAGTTACACGCGCTGTAGTGGTCAAGTGTTTTTGGCCACGGGTTTATAGTTAATCGCGGTCTGTCTCTCAGCTTCATTTGGTGACAAACCATTGTTGTGCCTGTGTGGTCTGATCTGGCTGTAATAGCCAACCACATAGTTAACAATTGAATACCTCGCATGTTCAAACGAGCGATAGCCTGTCTGTGGTACCCATTCTGATTTCAGGCTTCTGAAAAACCTCTCCATTGGACTGTTGTCCCAACAATTCCCCCGGCGACTCATACTTTGCTTCATGCCATATCGCCAAAGCAATTGACGAAAACTGAGGCTTGTATACTGGACACCCTGGTCCGAATGGAACATGACCTTTTCCGGCTGACCCCGCAACTCAAATGCCATCGTCAGTGCCTTCTTTGTTAACGTACTATCGGGCGAAAACGACATGGCCCAACCCACGGGTTTCCTCGCAAATAGATCCAGAACGATTGCCAGGTAAGCCCAGCGTTGGCCGGTCCAGATATACGTGATATCACCACACCAGACTTGATCCGGCGTTGATACGTCAAACTTTCGATTCAAAGTATTGGGTATCACCACATGTTCTTTTGATGCCTTTTTGTAAGCATGTCTTGGTTCCTGGCAACTCACTAGATTCAAGGCTTTCATGAGCCTCCTTGCACGATAACGACTCAGTGGCTCGCCCTCATTGGTCAGCATCTGAGCAATCGTTCGTGCACCGGCAGAACCACCACTGATTGAATGTGCTTCTGTCACCAGTCCACGTAGACGCACCTGTTCCGGCTTTAACACCCTGGATCTGGAACGCCAGTATTTGTAACTACTGCGGTGCACATCGAAGACCTCACAAAGATGCTTCACCGGATAGCTCTCTTGCAGTCGTTCAACTAACGTAAATCGTTCAGTTCGTCTGACATCAAGAGAGCGGTAGCCTTTTTTAATATCTCTTTCTCCATCTCCACCCGCTTCAGCTGCCTTTCGAGTTCCTTGATACGCCGTTGATCTGGTGTCATCGGCGACGCGCCAGGAGACTTTCCTTGACGTTCTTGTCGTAGTTGCCGAACCCACTTGTCCATCGATGATTTACCGACGTTCATGGCCTCGGCAGCTTCTCGAATCGAGTAGTGTTGATCAACCACAAGTTGAGCCGCTTCTAACCTGAAATCTGGATCAAAGCGCCTTCTGCTACGTTTGTTCATACTGTCACCTAGTTGTCCTTGAGATGATAATATCACCTCCAATTAGGTGGCCAAACTAACTATGCCACTACACGCTCTAATCCCAGAGAGAAGCAGGCTGCAAATCACCATCTCAGGATAGAGACCCGACGTAAGCCACCGATCTGGATTCAGTGGGGCGCAAAGGTGTCAGTCAGTACGTGTCGTGGCAGGACTGAGATATGCCAAGTCGCACAGCTACAAGCTACAGTACAGCTACAAGCTACAGTAATGGTGCAATCGTTTCCAACGCAGTCCTTAGTTCCTCTGATAGATTATCAATAGTGTAAGGCTTTGTTATCAAAGGACACTCCAAAACTATAGAATTATCTACTGCCTTCCCGATACTATACCCGGATGTCAAGATGACTTTTATATCTGGGTAGGTTTTCCTTACCCACTTCACCAACATGTGTCCATCAAGTTCACCAGGCATAATGACATCACTGAATACCAAATCTATTGCGTGTTCTTCTGATTCAAGAATAGATTTGGCCATAGCAGCATCTTCCGCCTCCACAACAGAGTAACCTATATTCCTTAGGTCCGTACTGGTCACTCGTCTCACCCGATGTTCATCTTCTACAACCAGTATCGTATATTTTCCCTTAACAACGCGTTGCCTATTGATCTCTAGAGAGTCGTTTTGGATGCGATTTTTCCTTAACTCCGGAAAATACATCTTAACCGAGGTTCCTTTGCCGATTTTGCTCTCAATATGACAAGCGCCTCTGGACTGCTGAACAAAACCCCAAACCATGCTCAGACCCAAGCCGCTTCCACTACCGATTGCTTTAGTCGTGAAGAAAGGTTCATAGACCTTTAACAGGTTTTCAGCACTAATTCCCCGACCCGTATCAGTGACTGATATGCATATGTACGCTCCTTGCGGTAGAGTAGACTGATCGCCCTGGGTCCGTTCAACCCGGTAAGTAATGACCCCACCGTCGCACATGGCATCACGTGCGTTAAACGAGAGATTTAATAATGCGTGTTGGAGCTGAGATTGATCAACATCTATAAAACAACTTTCATCCGGTAGCTCACAATTCAAGACCATCGTATCCACTAGTGACCTTGACAGAAAACGGGCAAAGCCTTCAACTGCATCGTTAACATTCGTGTCTTCTATATGCAACGCTCGATGCCTGGAAAAAGTGAGTAGACGTTGAGTCAATTTCTCCCCATCGCCAACCGCTGACAGAGCATCATCAAACAGATTCTTTAAGCTATCCCTATCACCAATATCTTAATTCAAGAACCTCAAGTTTCCCCTAATCACCGAGAGTAAGTTATTAAAGTCATGGGCAATACCGCCGGTCAACTGACCAACAGCCTCCATCTTTTTTGCCTGATTTAGAGCGTTTTCCGCTTGTTTTTGCGATGAGATGTCTCGAATTGATGCCGACCTTAATTGTGTTTCGGGAGTTTGATAAGGGGTGCTGTAAATCTCGGCGGCGAAGGTCGATCCATCTTTCCTTAAAGCGACGACCTCAAACAATTCTTTTGAACTGCTCAGCATTTTTTCACTAACTATCCCTGCTGAGTCTTTGGTGACAAGATCCAATATAGATCGTCCAACTAGTTCACTATGGGAGTAACCGGTGAGTTTTTCTGTTGCGTGA